>C687J39217_1000034_pt1 | contig 79703 bp, 70 predicted proteins | sample RifOxyB1_FD_39217 | JGI IMG/M metagenome (IMG submission 39217)
GCACAACTCACAAACCCCGCAGTCAGCAGCTGGGAGAGGCAAACTGCGAACCAGCGAGCCAATCGGCATCAGGTCCATTGGGCGGGATAATTCCCGACGTTTTTGCTCCAACCGCTCTTGGGCGGCTTGTAGTTCCTGCTCCACTGGCGTCTCCTTTCACCGGCTTAAACTCGCTCTGCATCCACTTCAAAACCGTCTCGTAGGGGTCCAGCAGCACCGGCTTGCCACGGCAGCGGTTCATCAGCTTTTCGAGAGCAACGTCCAGGTCGATGCCTGGAAACAAACGCTCCAGGGCTGGCCGCCGTTCGGTGGAAACCGTTCGAATCTGCTCGTCCGCGCTCGCCTGTTGCTGATGTGGTTTTATTTCCCTTTCCCTTTCCCTTTCCCTTTCCGTACTTTTCCCGCCGGAAACTTCATTTAACGGGGTTTCTTCCGCCGGAAACCCCTCTTGCGGAATGTTTAAGCTGGAATAAATAGAATTGAGGGTTGGAAAACGATCTTTGCGCTTGCGATAAGCATCCTCAATTCTGCACAAAAAATTGGGTGAAACGATGACTTTGTGATTCTTCCAGAGATAACTATCAATTGCGGCCATTGTTGCCAGCATATCAAGTATTTCTGTGGCTGTTTCCTTATCTACGCGGGTTTTTGCCGTCAATAACTCCCATTCAGCGGGTTTCCGGCAGTCAATATAATGGTTTTCGTGGTTGCCCAATGACTCCAGCAATTTGTACCAAAATGCATACCCGTCATTACCCCATCGCGTCTCTAAAACCAACATAGTGGCGCCATGCGTTGTATCGTGAGGGAAATATTCTACAGTGGATTTTTTCGGCCGAGCCATTGATCACCCCTGGTGTCGAAATACCTACTTAAAACAACAATGCGGACACAAAACCCAAACTCTCATCTCATCCTTGCCGATAGCCCTGATGCCCCTGGCATTCACCAGCAGAGAACATTCAGGATCGGAATGCAGCGTTTTGCACTGCCTGCTCTTGCCGGTTGTCACGTAATAACTCATTGCTGATCCTCTCCATAATAACCACGGTCACGGCAACCGTTGACAACCGACTCGCGAGCCATGTCAACGTCCGCTCCACGGCCTGATAAAATTCGATGCATGGTCTCGCTACTCTGCCGAACGTCCCACGTCTCACGCGCTGCATGCTGCAGATTCCTGAACAGAAGAGCCCGGCCCACTTCCATAACCTCGGACAGCAGATGCCACCACTGGCGCCATAGGGAATCAGAAGTTATGCCGCCTTATCAAGTACCACCGTTACAGTATTCACCATCGTACCGGATGCCTTAAATGCTCCCGCCAGGTTGTGTTCGATAAATCCGTGGAGATCGACCAGCTCTTTGAAATCGAGGGTCTTCTTGTTCTCGCGGAAAGTCACGGAAGAGGCCATAATCGAAACCAACCGGCCACCAGGCTTAAGGAATTTGAAGGCGTGAAGCACATGGTCGATGTCCGCCTGTTTTTCAAAGGGCGGGTTCATCACCACCTTGTCGTAAATGGGCGTAGGCACCACGTCAAAAAAGGTTCCTTCGTGCAGCAGGTTGTAGCCCTTGCCGCGCAACACCTTGGCATTGTCGGCCAAAAGCTCTACGCAGTCAACCTGGAAGCCCTCAAGGTAGTCAGCAATCCCGCCTTGCCCTGCGGACGGTTCAAGCACCAACTGCCCCGGCCCGACTTCAGCGAGTGCGATAACCCGCTTCGCCAATTCTGGCGGGGTCGGGAAATAGCCGTATTTCTTGGGCGGCACAATCTCGCCGGAAAGCAACACCTGTTCAAGTGCCTCGGTAGGGTCATCGGCGTAAATGTGGGCCTTTGCCTTCTTGTTCCACTTGCCACCCATGTTTTCCAGCACCTCGTTTACTGCCTGGTACTGTTTGCGGTCAAGCTGCCCACAAGTGAGCAAAATATTGTTGCCGTCCACCGTTACCCGGCTGAGAATTGCCAAGGTGTTCTGGTCAATCAATTTCGCCATTTGAATCATCTCCTTGCCACGAATGGCATAACAAGCGGGTAGAGCAGAACCGGGGAACCGCCTGTTTTTTTATTGTAGTTTGGGTGGCCCGGTCTGCTCACCCTAGTCGTTATCTCTTCAAACAATCCGGACATACCCATACACCGAGAGTTTCAGTTGGTGGACAATAACGAATATCCTTTGTATGTCTCCACCCATTTTCTGCCGCATGGCGGTAAGAATAAAAGGTTGGTATGGTGGAGTCTGGGGCGATTGCGCTATCAGGCGGAATCCGGCTTACACAACAAGGACAAACGAAGTATTCAGCCCTGCCTGTATCCCACTGAATTACAAATGAATTTTTCACTATTCGGCCTCCAAATGAGATAATCAGAAGTTAGAACTGTGTCGCGCTCTCTCGAACGCTTCACCCTCTTTCACCCCGTCGCGCAGCCATTGTGTGCCGTCGCGGTTGAAGTAGCGCACGCCGGCCCACATCGCCGCCAGTGTCGCTGCGTGCTTGGCGGCCTCGTCTTTTGTTTCCCACTGCCACGCAACAACCTTGCGCAAGTGCTCCGGTATCCACGCCGCCCTGAAGTTGGTCAGGCGCTTGTAGTGCGTGTACTTCTGGACTCGCCTACCGCTCTTGCTGAGTCCAGTTACCAGCGGGCATGCTGCGTCTCCGTTGCAGTACCGAATCCAAACCTTTGCGCCAGTGCGCAAAACTCTGTCGCTCATCACGTTGGCAATCAAACCGTACATGGCATCCCCCGCAGTTCTAACATGGCGCTCAACCTCGCTCCCTTCGGTCGCTGGACTCCGGGCGATGAACCTGCCCGGAGCCGGTTAGCTCTACGTTATGCGTATTCACCTTCGGCCCAGTTCTTCCAGTCGAAACCGCATTGGCATTTATCAGGGTGCCCGACGATTTTATAAACTCCCTCCAGAAATTGCATGGAGTCCTCACGAGGTGTTCCGCACTCAGGGCAGACAGGATATTGAACCGTGATTTTTGCACCTGGTGGCAACTGTGCAAGGTCAATCACAATCTGATCCTCCCCGTTTTCGCCGCCCTCCATGTCACCTTCGCAGTACATGTCAAAGAATTTCCGTTGTTGGTCGCAGTTCTCACCAGAGTAACAATCGACTTTTACCTCTGCCGTCATGATTGAATGAAATTGCATCCTCGTCTCCTTGTTCAAATAATTTCGCATAATCAGAAGTTATGTGGCTTTCTGTTTTGCCAACTGTTTTGCACGTCTGGCCAATTCTTTCGCCCCTTGGTGCCGTACATGTTGCGTTTTCCACCTGTGGCGGGGTTGGGCAATCCCACCGAAGCTTTCGGCCATCGCCATTATCCCGGCCATAGTCGCCATCACGCCTGATTGTCCTCTACGCCGGAACGAGCTTTCGTCATCGACAATCAGCACCTTTTTGCCGATCTCTACTGGAGCCTCAAAGCAATCAATTTCAATCGGCACTTCAAACGGTTTGGGCTGTGCAAATTCCATATTTTCTCCTTCGTGGCGACAGCGCCACATAATCAAGCGTTATGCCTATCAATCGTGACAACCACACCCGCTCGGTAAATCGCAATGGAATAGCAACGGGCCATCACTACCAAATCCGTTGTATTCGCCGCCTCTTGCACAACAGGTACATTTTGCCGTCATCCGCTCCTCAATTGCTTTCCATGTTGGCTCGTACTCCGGCCAGTCGTGTTCAACGACAACGCATTGGAGAGGTTGTTTTTGCATGGTGCCTTCTCGATAAAGGCGAACTTTGGTTGTGATTTCGCGCAATATTTGCTGCTCCAACTCGGTCAAAGAATTGGATATATCCCTGCGTTTCAACACGAGATATCTATTTTCGCGTTCAAATTTGGTAGACATACGCACCTCGTAAATTTACAGACGGGCATAATCAGAAGTTATGCCGGATAGTTCAGCATTTGCTCTTTGAAATTGAGTGGTACATGTTTCCGGGCAAAAATTTCAGCCTGCCCGACAGGTATGGCCTTGGTGTTTGTCCCGTTGTTGAAGTATGCCGGATGCTCATCAATTTCAGCCTGAGTGTATGTTCCGGCCTCTTCCAGATAGCGAGTATATCCCGCGCAGTTGGCACGCCAGAAAATGCACACTTCACCCTTCTTGGTCCTCAAATCCAGAATATAATATTTCACTTCGCAGCCCCTTCCGCTGGCATAACCAGCGCTATGCACCCGCCGTCTTTCGGGCGGGTGATGCTTAATCGTTAGCAAACCTCTATCACCTTCGACCCGTCCGCTCTGGCAGTAGTAATCTGCATGAGCGGACTATTATCCGGTTCAGGGTGATTGTCGCTTGGCTCAATTATCGCCCCGGTCTCAGGATATTCGCCATTGCCCAGCGTGTACGGCTGCGTGTAGTCCTCATAGAGTTCCGGCGTGACACCTTCCTTAAAACAGCCCTTCAGCTTTTCCAGCCAAGAATCATCCACCAGATGAAATGATTGGTTTTCATGGCGTGAGAGTGTGCCGTCAGGGTGCCGAAGCAAAATCATATCGCTGCCAAACGCCCCGGCCTTTTTTCTGACCTGAACAACGTAGCCAACATAATTGTTCCAGCCCTTGAAACCGCCAGCTTGTGGGCCTGTTATGACGTATTCCCCCGGCATCGGGTGTGATCCGAAGTGCGTCATTTTATCGTAATTGCGAGACTTCACTATCAGTTCGAGTATTTCATCATTCATGCCGCTATCCCCTTTCGGTTTGCTAACATCATCAAATTGTGAAACTGTGGAATATCCAGTGCGTTGCGATAAAACTTACCCTTCCCAGAAATATAGCCAGTTCTCACCTTGCACGGACGAATGCCAAACTCTTGCCATGCCGATTCCGCCGACGAAGATCCATACTGAGTTTCCCAACTGTTCCGCTCTTTTTTAGAGAGTTCGTCCCATGTTTTATACAGATTTGACGTGTCCGGGATGTCGCAAATACGTTTCCATCCCGGATGTTTCGCACACCAGTCTATGGCGTGTTTCGATGCCTGTTCAGTCGAGAAATATTCTTCCACGGTTTATCCCCCTGCGACGTGTTAACCTTTCCATTAATGGCAATATCAACCGGCCGACCAAGTGCCGACTCAATCCCGGTAGAAGCTCCACCGCCTCCGGCAAAATTATCAATTACCAACTCACCGAAGTTCATATCCAACTGGGGAAACTTGCGGAAGCGGTCGCGGTATTTCAGGATTACAGGTGTCATGCTTTCCCTTCCTGTCAGTTCAATGCTTATACCCAAAAGTAACAGTCGCAGTAATCGCCATCGCCGACAGCCAATAGCAAACATCCGCCCACTTGTGCTCATAGGCCCACCGGCACACGTTCAGGCCATACAGCGACATGATGATGTAAGAGAATATTCGGGGATCTTTCAGTAACGTCAAAATCATGGTTCCTCGCTGATTATACAGAGCAATCTTCGCGGCTTTTAAGTATCCCAACCCGACATTTGGAACAGACGATACTCACCCCTCATAGTTTTTCAGTGGCCGGTCGCTCTGGACTTTTTAAGCAATCACTACAACTTCAGTTGGCAAACACTCCTGCAGCCACGTCCTGATAAACAGAATCGCATCCTGCTGCCATGCTCCACCGTCCGCCTCAAACAAGGCCACAGCAGGCCGCCCGTTGGATGTTCCGGTACCGCTCTTCATACGCAGAACAAAACGTCCCACTGGCTGTGCAATCTCGTTGAACGTACGATACGGAGACAACATCACCGGATTCGGCACAGCCCTCATCTCGGCCCTGCCAATACCGTTTTTGGTATTCACCGCCTGGGTAATGCCATCATCGGCATAAGTCTGGATCTGTTCGTCAGTCAGATTGCCCGCCAGTTGGAGAATGGTCGCGGTCATCTCGTCCTGGACAAACTTGGCCTGCAACTCCACAATAAACGTCTCGATATCCATGTACTGACCGAACTTGAAAATCGGCTGATCATAAGTCGCATCCAGATACACACCCCGGTCAACGAACGGCGGAATCAGCGTGGACTTTACCCGAACCACGCTTGGCGAAAAGACATGCACTAGCACATGATCCAGATCCAGCCCGTCAGGATTTTCGACCAGATAATCCCTGATACCGGTTAACGTATGCACAATCATCAACTCCGGCAGCGGCGTCTCGACTGGAAACACCTTGGCCGTGGTATACGGCCGGCCCTCCAACTCCAACGGTTTCGGCTCCGCCATCCCCAAAATGTACTGCAACGCTGTCTTGATCAAACTTCACCTCCCGCTTTCCGTAACTGAGTAACATTGGCGCCGGTTGCGATCTCTGCGCCCGGCAGTAAGGGCTGTTTCGGATTGTACTCCGACGCAACCAGGCCACGTTTTGTCAGGCTGATAAACACAGTCGTCTCCATAGACTCGGTTGGAGCCAGTTTGGTTACAAACTTCACTGCCACATCCGTCTGCTGGCGTGACTTGCTTGGCTTGGCCGTCATGGTCATCACGACGCTGCGCTTATCAAGCGTCGTATTCGGGTCGGATATATTCTCCACCACCCGCTCAAACTCGTGCTTGAAGCGTTCAATAATCTCGCCACCCATCAAACTATCCAGACTGACCACCGGAAATTCTTCCATTCGTACCTCCTTCTCTCATTTATGCGGCATTACGCCGCTTCCATCCGTTCCCAGTAACCAGCCTCCCGGTCCGGACACTCATATCGTTCCCCGGCTGCAATCGCGTCGAACTCCCGCCGTGCGCACGCCTGCTGCTTTTCTATCCGACAGAACCGGACAGCACAGCGGTCACACTGGTTGCCATATCTAGGCGGCAGCTTTGATTTTAGTTTTCGAGGCATCAGCACACCGCCGGTCATACTCTTTCAAAAAATACTTGTTAACAGCCTTGGTGGTCACCCGATGTCCTGACAACCGCAGCAACTGCGCAATGGTTTCCCAGCCCACACCGCGCTTGCGCTGGGCAGCAATCGAATCATAAAACCGCTTCACCACCTCAACCGCAAATACCTTGCGCTCAAGAGGATCAACCGCCGGCGGCCGGACAAACGCTGGAATCTCCGGCTTCACCACCACGACAGCTGCCGCCACATACTTCCCGCAATTCACGCACACAGTGCCGTCATACTTGGGAACCATCCAGCCGCCCGAACACCTGGGACACGGCCCCCTCATCGACCGCCCCCTGACTGAGCTGTATAAATACGATCAAGATCAGGCTGAGGGACGGGCACATAATTTTCGTACCAACCGGCAAAACCCATCGCCAGAAGCACCAGACAACCGACAACAACCGCATAACGAGTATCATTGTTCACTGGCCTATCCTCCCTACGCCGATTTTTTACGGCCCCGCATATTGCCGGCCGAATAATTATCCAGATCCACCCGCGAATAAAAAACCTTGCCGCTCTCGCGCTCCTGTCGATACGGTAAACGCGGGGCCGACAACATACGATCCTTGTGCAGGAAAGAAGGCGAACGCCCGAGCAGTTCGGCGGCTTCCTTCACGGTCAACCACTGGCGCGGTTCACAAGCAACCTTGGCGGATTCCATTTCACGTACCTGCTGCAACAGAGCAAGGTTCTGCTGCTCCAGATCGGCAATGCGCTCCGCGCTATCGGCCAACTGTCTATACAAATCAGCGGTTGTCATTCACACCCTCCAGCACAATGTTTTCCAGAATTTCTTTCAAACCTTCCAAAGCCAAACCATCAAGCGGCTCACCGCTCTGGATGATCGCGTGCACAGCCACAATGCAGAAACGCAGACGGTTCATAACTGCAGATTCCTCTTGGAGAGCGCCTGCGCCGTTTCCAACTCGCGCAACGCCGCCCGCAGGTTATTACCGACTCGCAAGCCGGCTTTCACATCCTCGTGATAAATGGAGAGAGCCACATCCACATGCTTGAACAGATTCTCGTGATGCTTCTGGTCCGTGGCCTTACGGGCAAACGCCTTCTGGTTGCCGGCCTTGGCTCTTCTGTTGGCCTGGTCGATCAGGTTTTGAACTGTACTTGTGCTCATGACATCCTCCTTGAACTCCGCAAGCTAAACAATTTGTGCTGCAGATTTCTGTATGTCCGCGCCGCCCGGATATGCTTGCACTCGAATATCTCAACCAATTGCATGCCGCTCCGTTATAAAAATCACCGAATTACTTTCTTCGGCCTTTGTCCTTTAGGCTGGACTTTTCATCCCAACATCTCCAGTCGCATATGTCCCACGATTGGAATGTCTTCTTGTACGCCGATCCTGACGACAAGCCGCGTTTTCTCCGGGCACGTTTTGCCGCCGCTCGTTTCGCCTTTCGGTCGCCACGCTCCTTAAAAACGGGTGATTTTTTGCGTGAGCGGGTCACGTCGGGAAGCAATTTTTTCGGGACTCTCCGAAAAAGTCACAACGCTGGCACTTGTCTATGTGATGTTCACTACCGCTGTAATCGCAGCAGTCAATGTAAGTGACCATCTTCCCACCACGCTCCACACAGGGCACCATTTCAGTCACATTTGCTTCCACCGGAATTGACGAGGTGCTTATGAACCCGGAACTTTGCAGCCGTTTCAGGGTCTTGTTGTCGGCAGTGGCCACCTTTTGTGCGGCAATCTCTATTGTTAGCAGCTTGGCCTGTACTCCGGCCATGGCCATGAAGCGGTCAAGGTCTTCAGCAGAAATCTCCTTTTTCTTGTACTGCTCCAAAATCTGATTGTTCGCGTAGAAGCTACGCATTGCATGGGATATCGACATTTGTTTTCTCCTTGATGGTTTTTGCTTTGCGTAGAAAGCGGTTTATTGTGAGCCTGGTACGGGCTAAGTCATAAAGTTCTGGCGTTAAATTTTTAACCGGTATTTTCATCATTGCAGCAACATAATTCGGCTTTATTTCTTCTCGGTCTCGGCGGTTCCGCTTTATCTCTCTGGCCCTCAATCTTTCCGGGTTTTTCGGCCACTTCAATTCAGCTTCTCTCCGCTTATCCGGGTTGTTTTTGTAGAAGGTACGCCGTGCCGCATTCGCTTTTTGTGGGTTCCTGAATCGTTTTTTTCTTTGCGCTTCGCGCTCTGGGTCTAGTTTTATCTTTTCGGCCTGCCTTTGGTATCTGCACTTTCTACACTCGCCCTTGCTTGTCAAATTTTCGGGGGTTCTTTCGTGCCCCCGGACACAGTGCGTTTTTTTAGACCAATCCCTTTTCACGTACCGAGCTAAGGCATCTTCGCGGCTGCACGTTATACAAGCCCCGTTTGCCCGCAAATTATCTGGGGTGCGCAGATGTCCCCTTTTACAAAATTGCTTACGGATAACTTGTTCCATTCGCTGTCTCCAGGGCGCATTCACAGGCCGGATGATTTTATAACCACTGGCCATCCACGCAAATGCAGTGCTTTGTAAGTTCCAGCCAGTAAGCCTGTTCTTTTGAATGCTGATACATTTCGACTGGCGCTTTCCCCAGCCACCGGCGGATGATCTCACAACCGATTCTATCCGCCAGGTTTCCCGCTTCCGGGTCACCCATCGGCGCCGGGTTCCACTGCGCAATGGTCCAGGCAGCGGCCAACCACTCATCAGTAGCGCTGGTCAGCGTGTCCAGGTCGATCTCAATCGTAATAGCAACTTTATGTTTCACGACGCCCTCCCGGTTAAAGTCTATTTAATAGCTCCGTCCGTCATAATGACGGATGATGCGAATCAGGCGGCTATCTGGAACCGCGCAACATGCTCTGCCACCGCCTGCCTGATCAGCTTGGAGACCTCTATATGCTGCCGCTCCGACAACGCTTTAACTGCTTGCCCCAGGTCTACACCCAGATACGTAGTGAACTTGCCGCTTTCCATTTTTTCTTCTTCGGACATAGGCGGACGGCCCCGGCCTCTTTTTACTGCTGTTACATTGGTATTCATTGCATCACCTCTCTAATTCTGATATTTTGCACCGTGCCAAAAACTCGATTAACAAGGGGCACCATGAAACTGAAACTCAAAAACATCCGGCAGGTAAAAACAGTCAAAACCGACATAGAAGCAAACGAACTATTACAGCAAGGTTGGTCTGTTTTGGCTATCGGGCAAGGGCAGGAGCATACCAGCAACCATGCATTCTACCCCTACGTCACATACTACCTGGGGTCTTGCCAGCTTCCAGGCGGCGAACAAAATCCACAATCTTCGGGAATTCCCAGCAATGCCTGACGATATCTGTTGCAGCTACTGATACAGCCTCAACCGGATATCCGGACAGATCGTTAAAGTAAGAGCCAAACAACTCGGGAGTAACTACACGGTCGGGGAAATTAAGCGCGAGATAATCCATGGTCTTTCTGAACTGCGGCAGGTCTGATGCTTGCATTGTGTTTTCTCCCTTATCAACAGTTAAATCAGCCCGTAACGGATGACTGTTTACAAACTCAACAAGATCTACAAACGGAACCCTCGACAAGGGAACATCATCACGTGTGATAACAACATTGGGTCCGTCGATTTCGAAACAGGTGCCACGTCCGGCAAAAAACATCAGGGGGTTTTTCATGTATTTCATCCTTTTCAAAAGCGATAAAAACGGGAAACCTTTACCCAGGCGGGCTATTACTGGTTCGCGCACGTCGATCCTTGCGACTGTGCCTCGCTGCTCCCTCTTGCAAAAAAGCCCGTAAGCACCGCGCAGGGTTCTTAAGGAAGAAGCGGAGTGTAACAGCGTTAAACGGATGGCCATTGTGGCTGACATACAGGCGGACAGCTCCTGTTCCATACTCGTTGCGAAAAGCCTTTATTTCCAAATCGGAGAATTTGAGTAGCTTGATCATTACCGCTGCTCCTCCCAGTAATTTATTTGCACCGTGCCAAAAACGTGATTAACAAGGGGTGTTCATGGAATCATCCAAGCAGCAAACCGAAAGAATACTGCTCGACCTTGTTGAAAAATACCGGCTTGCGGAAACCCATATAAATGCCCATCAATTACTTATATACGAGCTATTGAATCTATTGCCGCCTGACACCAGGCAGCAGCTGCTCGATTCTTTGCGAGCAAAAAGTCATAATACGCCTGACGATTTTGGTCTCTTTTCACTCGCCGCCGATATCGTCTCTGTCGTACAGGACGGGACGCCGCCGAAGAGCATGAGAGACATTTTGAAAGTAATCCCCGGAGGGAAGACCGAAGCCGTCGATTAGATTTCATAACGTGTCACCAACTGGCGCTTTCTCATTGGAACCTTAAAGGGGGCTGCAATGAACGTTCTTACGGATGAACAATTACTGGCAATCCTTCAAAACCTTAAAGAAACCCAGCAAATAATGCATGACGATATGAATACTATTCGCTGCCTGGTCGGAGCATTGATAAAGCTGTCTGAACAAGGGGAAATGCAGCGGATTTCCGAAGTTCTTCGGTCTCTTCAGTCAGCTTTTTCAGATCACGAGCAAATGCATCGCGCAGCTTCCGCTGCTTTAGATTTTGTCTCTTCCGTGACTGTTTCAAACAAGCCGGAAGATATGAGAAAGCTCTTTTCGGTTGTGAAGGGCGGCAAAGACTCATAACGGTTTTTTCCTCCTCTGTTCATAATGTTTTCATTCAACCGTTGTATATTTATAATTCGGAGCATCATAATTGTCAAACAAAAAAGTGCATACATCCGATTTAATTTTCGGAGCATCAATAAAGTCAATAAGAAAGATTCTCAAACTGACACAAAATCAATTTGCGGAACCTTTATCTATTTCCGGGAGCTATGTTTCGAATATAGAAAAAGGCGAGGCCATGCCAAGCGAGGCGGTTATAAGAGAGGTCTGCACATACTACCGAATCAACAGAGATTATCTCACCACCGGCACCGGCGATATGTTTGTCACATCTAGTGGTATTGGCATTAGTGGCGGGAATACTGATAGCAGTATTAAAGGCATTGGAGTGGGAGGCGGCGCAGCTCTTGCTCCTGCCACCGGGGCTGCTGAACACAAAAAACCTCCCGAAATATTATTTGCGGAAGGTCTTTTGCCACAACTCTCACCGGATGACTTGAACGAGGTTATTGCGGACATGCTTGACAGGATCAAAAAAGCAAAAAGCAGGGCCAACGATATAATCTATCAGCTGACCCCGGATGAAAAGGCCCAGGCAATTGAAGAACTGCAGAAGAGGATCAGGATGCTTGAAGCTCAAGAAGGCGGGATCTTGCAAACTCCAAACTTGAAAACTGCAAAAGAGCGTTGATCCGCTGCACCAGATCTTCATGATTGCAGGGCTTCACGATATAATCGTCAACATCGGAGGAAATGCTTTGAACAAACGAGGGGCCGCTATTCAGGCAGGTTTTGAATATAATAGGAATGTCCTTGGTGCGCCGGTTCCCTTTAAGCAACCCGGCGATCTCGTACCCGTCCAAACCAGGCATCATCACATCCAAAACAATCAGGTCGGGCTTGGCAAATACGGCGCGGTTGAACCCGGTTTCACCGTCTTCAGCCAGCAAAACACGGAAACCCGCCTCGGTCAGAACCGTACGGGTGATCACAAGTTCATGGTAATCATCATCAATAATCAGAATGGTTTTTTGGTTTAACGGTTTTCTATGCAGCACTTTAAATCCTCCACAGTGTTTAATGAACGCTGCCGGAAGATATAACATGCAGAAAACTGAATTATCATGTTTACAATGTTAATTTGTAATTACATTTGTCATTACATTGATTTTGTGGGGGATTGAGACGGACATCGGTGGGGGTTAATTAGATTTCAAAGACTCACGATCAATCAGCCATCTGATGTAATCAGACAGTGACTTTTGATTCTGATCGGCAAGAGTTTTGAGCTTTTCTTTTTCCAACGGAGTCAGTCTAAGTTGCACCAGTTCGGTTTTCAACTTAGCAGCCATACGTGGAATTTATACAGTATGACGTGTCTATTTCAAAGGAATTAAATTGACAAGATGGATGAAACGAAACGACTTAGGTGGAGGACAGCATGAGGTTTTATGGAAGATACAGACGTTATTATAGTCCAAAACCTCTTTCCGAAATCAAGTATTTAGAGTTCCAGTTGGATGGCATTGATGCTGACGTAAAGTATATCCTTTTTAATTTTAACGACGTTACGCTTAACAAGTTTTTTGAAGCATACGAACATCAGCACGGGGCTACATCTGCAAATTATGCCGTAAAATCGTTTTCAGATTGGAAGTCCGGAGCGAAAAAGTGCTCGGCAGCAACCCTGAAAAAATTAATAGAATTGGCCCCAAGGTTTTTTACCTCAAATCAGCGATTTGAATTGGTTAAAAAGATTCATCACAAAACAAAAGATGAGTGCATTAGGAATGAGTATAGTCACTTTGAATTTATTCTTGGAAAGCACGAAAACCAACAACACCTGTACCATAAGCTTAATAATATTTGTTCCAAGCCGCTTACTTACTCAATCCCTGACAGATTTACAAATTTAATGTCGTGGCTTTGTGATGGTGACTCTGAAATAGCAAGGAATATGCTATGCACTATTGAGCAGGAGTATTCTATCGCTATTACCTCTGCGGCTAAAATTGAAGTCGAGAGACTGATGTCGATGATACGGCATAATAATTCTAATGCAATTGGAACCCATGTAATAAGATTCCCTTACGACAATGTTCATATAACTGTTAGGCATCTTACTGGATCAGAAAAATTAATGAAGTTTGTGTTTGGAGAATAAAAATATGCCAAATAATAATGAATTGGATATTGTCAGAAATCAAATTCTTTTTCCCGACATTTCTCAAAACTCTGTCCTTGTAAAACTGCTTGAGGGCATGCCGCCAGAAACACTGAAAGAATTACAGCAGAAAGCTGTTGAGGGACACATAGGGATAGAGCTTGAAAAAATTAAAATGATTCACAAATACCAATCATCTACTGCTGAACTTGACAGATATATTGATCATATCAAGCAATTGGAAAGCAATGCTGGAAATTTTACGAGATACACTGCAAAGGGGTCTTTTGAGGGTGCTTCTGGTGTCACAACAATATCAACCAGCAAGGGTGGATGCCTAACTCTAATACTATGCGTATTATTACTTTTATTATTTATATTCTTAGCTTTGTAGGCTCGGCCTTCGCAGCACACCTCCACCCCGAGAAGCACTATCAAGAGCATTGGTGCAAGGATCACGGGGGAGTTACGGAATACGTCCTTGTAGATAAAAGTCGCGTTGACTGTTTAACAGACACGCATGCTATTGAGGTTGAGTTTGCACCCAAATGGAAAGAGGCTGTCGGCCAAGCACTGTATTACAGCATCAAAACAAACCGAAAACCGGGCATCGTAGTTATTTCAGAAAACCCTGAAAGCGATGCAAAGCACATCAAGCGCTTACGCACAGTAACAGAAAAATACGGCATAGAACTATTTGAGGTAATCCGATGAAGCGCTACCAGAAACTAATCATAACCGCTGCGGACGAAATGGGATACACCCCGCTGGCCCGTACGATCGGAGCACCATCAACGTCAATCCACGAGTGGGCCACCCAGTCATATAAAATACCCCACTACAAAAGCCTGGAGAAAATAGCTGCGTATTTCAAAGTACCGATCCCGACATTGCTGATGGAAGTTGACGACGTGAGAAGCCGCGAAGATGATATTGTGGAAGCGCTATTCAAAATGACAGAAGGGGAGAAGGAAAGTGTGGCGGAATTTATCAAGCAATTACTGCAGCTGCCCGGCGATTCTTCAAAATAAACCTTTCAACCTTTGCGACTTCTTTTCGCAAGCGCTCCAACGTCAAAACCTTGTAACCGTCGGTAACGTCCTGACTGATCGCGTGACCGACCAACCGCTTTTGCACAACGTTGCTGATACCGATCTCGTCAGCATACGTCAGAAAAGTTCGCCGCATATCGTGGGGCGTGATCTGAGCCAACTCGGTGCCCTCAAAAATTGTCTTGATAGTACCGCGGACATCCTTGATATGGCCCCCGGCCTTTTTCGGCACATAGCGGCCATTCCGTGCTGCCTGCTCCTGAAAGGCGTAAAACAGAAACGGAGTACCTTGTGCAACGGCATCATCATGGCGCCGCTTCAAAATCTTGAGAACATGACCGCCCACCGGCACAATCAGGAACTCTCTGGTTTTGGTATCAAACAGTGAAATGCACTTCTCTTTAAAATCCACATGGGAAACTTCCACTCGGGCTATCTCGGAAGCGCTGCGGATTCCTGTAAAAAGCAGGCAGGTCATATAATCAGCCACCAGGCCGGGAGAACCTTCAACAGCATCAAAAAACGCCGCTAACTGCGCCGGCCTGGTAAACGTCTGCTTGCGTGGGACGTTGTACCAGGCATTGACAGACGATAAGCGCTTGACCGGGTTTCTGGTGAATATATTATCGTGCATCTCCATAGCATGATTGAAAACAGCCCGTAACACGCGGAACACATGATCAGCCTGGGCCTTACTTTTTTTACCGATCTCGGCATGCTTGGCAACCACCATCGCCGGAGTGATCGACAACAGAGGTTGCGTCAACCAATCAGACAGATAGCACGTGAGCTTGTCCAGGTAATGATCTTTGGTATCCTGTTTCAACTTTTTTCTGGTAGCGCAGTAATCATCGAACATTTCACGGAACGTAGTAGTTTCGGCTTTACGTTCTTCGGCAATCCTACTTTGTTCAGCCACCCTGTCATCCGGCGTTATGCCCTGGGCGGCATCCTTCAGGATCTGGAGGGCTTTCTCGTATGCATCCTCAAATGTCAAAAGCGCAGTCTTGCCGATTGAAACTTTAATTTGAATATTTCCAATTCGCTTATGTACAAAATACATTTTCGAACGGCTGCCGACTCGGACACCAAAACCGGTCAGCTTCGTGTCGTAATACACCACATAGCCATCGGCTGACAACGGCAGGCGGTCAACGGCTTTATCGGTCAGTTTCATCTTCGGCATTAAGCATCTCCGGCATCAAGTAAAATTTGTAGCATATTTGTAGCAAAATTTATAATAATTGCCGAAACAGAATTAACACGATAAGAAACAAAAGGAAACAAAAAAGAAGGAAAACAGCACGATAGCACGCAGTGTGAGTATGCAGGAATTGACGTTTTGTGGAAGTAACAGGGACTTAAAATCCCTCGGCAGAAATGCTGTGCCGGTTCGATTCCGGCTTCGGGCACCATAAAAACAAAGGCTTTACGGGTTTTTACCGTAAAGCCTTTGTTTTGTTTCAGGGGAAATTTGTAGCATATTTGTAGCAGATGGGCATTAAGACACAAACGGAAACAAAATGTTTTTGATAAAAAAGCCCCCGCCAGAAGGAGGGAGACTGGCGGGGTATAGCAACTGTTTATGGTCTTTGAAGAGCTTTCTCGCGCTTCTTGTAGATCTTGTCTATCATCGCCCATTTGAGCCATCCGCCCAGATAGCACATCACCTCTTCTGTTTCCCGACATTGCGGGATACCGTCTATTTCCATGATTGAGCAGGCCACGTGCATGAACTCGTGCATCATGATGCTTTCCCGTCCGGCGTCTTTAACCCAGCAATAAACGTCTCCGTTGATTATCCGGACCAGACCATCATAACCGGCTGACAGTTCGCACCTGGTTCTTTTACCTCTCAGTTTGTAGATTGCGTCCATGGCCTCGATATGATCACAATCACCAACAAAGAAAACTGAACAGTTAAAAATCGGTACGTCCGTTAAATGAGTAACCATCACCACCCCATGAATCTGTATTCTGCGTTGCCGCCTACATAGCCCTCAACCTGTCCGCCACTGCCGTTGATTGGAGCTCTCAATTGCGCTTCTGCTTGCGCATGGGCGTCTTTGATCCTGAACAAATCGCGCTTGAGGTAGATCTTTACCTTCTGGCTGCCATCGGTGTGAAGTTCGTATCCCAATCCCAGATAGTTTTGACGCTCCAGGGCAAACCAGGGCGCTTCCTTCATCTTTACTTCAGTTTTGGCTTCACCGGTCTGTGTATCAACGGTGGTGATCGTTATCGCTCCATTCGGAGCAGGGTCTATATCAGCAGTGTCGATGACCTCGTCTTTTGGATCATCGATATGTGCTTCCGGAAATTTCCGCTTGACCGATTCTTTCGGCACGATCCGGAGCGGAACCTTCAGCAGCGGCCCGTCAACCTTCTTGGCAGAAACCGCAGGTTTGGCAGCGACGAATCCGGCCACCGGCAGCTGCGGGCGGGGCCACCATTTCGACCAGGCGAGGTAAATCAATACTGCCAGTAGTATCCCGCCATAGAGGTATCTACGCCAGGTTGGAAGTTTTGACAGCCCGGCTGTGAAATTATACAGTCTGGCTGTCATTTGTCGCACCCTGCAGCAGTTCGGTTTTGTGCTGGCTGCCTTCCGAGCTGCCGAAGTAGAATCCGAATACATCCTTGACCATTGCTCCGAGCGCCCCGGTTAAAAGCAGAACGGCTTCACGGCTACCCGTTTTGATCTCGGTATAGATCAGCGTGACGATGCAGGCCAGAAAGCCCACGGTGATCAGCAGTGCCATGTAACACTTAAATCCTTTGGTATCCTTCACTTCAAAGTCCTCCCGCATACGCTATTTGTACACCATCGTTTTTGACCATCCGTGGCGGTTGGAGCGCCGCAACAGGGGCAGGTATCGCCGTCGTGCCAATGAGTCCGCTGCTTGTCGGCCATCAGTCCACCTCCTGACAACGCTTGAATATTCGTTCAATCTTTACCGCGTATTCTGCAATGGTTTCTGCGCAATCCAACCAATTGATGATTTTTCTGGAGTTCACGTAATCGCATTTTTCACCGTTGATATATTTAGGCAGCCCCACGCCGGTATAAAGCCCCTTGCGCATGCATACGCTCATGTTGATGTAGGCTATTTCCGGGTCCAGCAGAGCCATGTTGTCGTTTGCGTCTCCGGGTTGGTCTCCGACAGTCAAATCAAATTTACGTCCGTTCTTTGCTTCCCACCTGGCGATAACGTCCGGGTATTCACGGGGAAGAACTTTTTCCAACATTTCCGAGTTGTTCTCGCCGGTCGTCTGGGTAAAACCTTTCCCGGCATAAATAGCGCCCTCTTCAGGAGTATCGTTGCCCAAAACCTTACCGACTTTTGTCTGACTCCCATAGCGGCCGATAAAATACTGCCGGCTGCCATGTTCATGGATCGGTCGCCAGGTGCGCGAGCATTCGTGCAGCACGGTTGCCAGCATGTAGGCAGCCCAACGGTAATCGGTAATATGTTCATCGGCGGCGATATAGCCAAGCAGCTCGCGCAAGCCTTCATGCTGCGAATCATCCAGCGGTTTAAATTCATTGACTTCGTAGATGAAAATGAACTTTGAAATATCAATTTTCACGATTTATCCTTTATCGCATGGGTGGCTTTGTGCTCGCCGATCAAGCGGTTTAATTTAGCGTCGCTGTCGCGCTGCTCGTTGAACAGCTTGTCGTGTACAGCGTCATTTTCCTGAACATGGGCGGTCAGCGCTGTTTCTATCCGGTCCTGGTTCTTTTCCATCCGCTTCCAGGCCCACACCACCAGAGCCACAACCGCGCCGATTAACGGTGTGACTACCTTGACCATCAGATTGAATATGATTTCGCTATTGTCTGGCGGGGCAGGTGTTGGCACGTCGGAGCCTCCGGGCATGTAGTAGTTTGAGACGTTTCTCGCGTGCGTAGCAGCTGCGAATGATTTTGACCATGACGGTGATGCAGGTTGTTGCTATCAGCACCGCCATACCCAGGAGCCAATATTTGTTGTCGATCAGAAAGCCGCACATAGCGCACCCGCATGTGACCATCGGTGGAATCTGAGTTTGCCCGGAGTTGTTCATTATGGCGCCATGGTAAAAGTGCTGGTACAGACGCCGGCTACGTCCGCCATGGCGGATCCGCAAGAAGAAGTAGTTTCACCGTCGGTCTGGACATAGGTGCCACGATTGGCGGTCAGCGTGTATGTTGCCCCCGGCGCTCCGCTGAAATTACTGAATATGCTGGTAGCGCTGTCATGGCCAGCTGAAGAGCCGCCAGTGGGAGTTAGAATGCCGGACGGGTGATCACTTTTATTGAATGCGATTGTTGGTGGATTCGTATATCTCAGGATTGCATTAGTCAGTCCGGTAGCGCCGTTGGCTGGGTACACGCTGCTGACAGTCAATGACAGCGGCGTTCCCAATACCATTTGACCACTGGCATTGACCCACATGGTTATCTTCCCGTCAGAGTCTTTGACTTCCAGTTGTCTGACGTAGGGGCCGTCGCCACTCCCGGCACGTTTCGTCAGCGGAGTGGCATTCGTGGCCGTTGCTATCGCGGCGTTGACGCTGGTTTGGTTGACGATTTCGCTTTTGAGTTGCGCGCCGGTAATGTTCCGGCTGCCGGAGGCATTGGCGTAAATCTGTACGCGGGAGTTGTCGTACAGGCGTTTTACAGTAGGGTATCCATAATACTGTGTGGTGGCTGCCTGAATCGTTATGACGGAGGTGAAGAGCACACACAGAACTATAATGAATGTTTCAAGAGTGATTGGTTTCTTCTTGCATGAACGATGATCTTCTATGCTTTTCTTGCAATGTTCGGCGTCCTGAAACATCCAGTTAATAATTTTTTCCTGCCATTTTCCGGGGTAGTTCTTTCCGACATGACTACTAATGGTTTCGTCCGCGTCGATGCCGAACAATGTCCCTACAAACTGATCCAAGCCGATTAAAATGTTTTTCCAGTAACTACGCTTATCCATCCTAACCCCCTAATATTTCAGCGCTGATTTCCGGAACGCTGTACGGCATGGCTCCGCAAACTGAAAAGTCGCAAAGCGACTCATTACGCAGGTAAGTGACCCGCTCTTTGCGCGGGTAATACTCGTTGTTCCAGATACTGTTTATCCAGCCCATGACGGCCATGGCTTTCGGCTTTTGCTGCATGACGCCCATCGCCAGCAAGCCTATCGCTGCCCCAGATATAAAGGATTCCTGGTAATCCGTGGCGGCTCTCCACAGCGCTGTGATATTGTCCTGTTTCAGTTGGCCGAGCGCCGCGTTGACTTCTTCCTCTGTCAGGATCGGATTTATTTCCGGGCCGGAACCATCGTCTATCCATAGCGCCGTTACCATGCCGGAACCTCCAGTATGCTTAGGAATGTCGGATTCCCACCGGCAACATAGATGGCCGCACCTACATTGTGGTATGCCCACACATCCAGATAGTCACCAGTCGTCAAAGGCAGAACACCGATGCTGATCGGGTGGGGCCAACAACCGGCCGGGCCGCTCTCTTCGGATTGCAGCGTGTTAACTCCATTTTTGTAAACCGCGCAAAGCGCTCGGGGTATCACGCGGGCGGAGGAGTCATAAAAATAGGCTCTGGCTTCAATCTTGTATCTTCCTGGGCGTGCAATTGTGATGCGGAATGTTGATGTATTGGCCAACGCGGCTGGATCGTCCACTACTGTGTTAAGACCAAGTTTGGTAAATGTGGTGTTCCCGACCGATAACCAAGTGGCGCTGGACGGGGAACCAAGGTTAGCAACCATGGGGATGGATTTACCTGCAATCTTTATCCATCCGGCACCATCAGACAGCAGCATTGCCGTTTCTCCGGCCCACATGATCCTGGTCGCTGCTCCGTCTATCAGTTCGCCGGAAACCGCGGTAACGGAAACTTTATTAGTCAAAGCCGGCGCCATTGACAACCCGATCAATTTACCGGCATTGCCGACTGCCGTGGGCAAGGAAACCTGATAGTCAGCAGTTGTGCCCGAGCATACGTGCAGAACTGCAAACTGGGCGGTAGCCGCCGAAGTTACAGCAACAACAGTTTCGGTAAGGTTCGAAAACAGATCATAAGGCGGAGCGTTGGAGAGGATCTGTTCCACCGTTATGGTTTTCGCCTCTCCGTCTCCCTGTGAAACAGGAATCCGGTCGGCAGGGTTGGCTAGATCGGCCAACGTAGCATCTGCAATAGTCAGGCTTGGCATTTATATGGTCTCCATGAAATAACCGTTGTTCCAGAGGATATTTGTCCCATCAGCCCACTGCCAGGGATTTGCGACATCAATCACAGTCGGCAGCAGTACCTGAACGGTGATACTGGCAAAGGTAGGCATTTGAGCCTGAAGCGTTATTGGCTCGGGCATTGCCGTGGTCAGAGACAACGCCGAAGGCATTGAAACGCTTATTTTCACTTGGTAGCCTCGGGAGTTACCTTGGCTTTGCCTTTGATGATTTTGATCACCGTGCCACTCGGCGCAAGCAACTCCAGGTCATAGTAATAGCTGCCCTTGGCGATTGCGGCGGTAACCTCGTCGGTCAGCGACATGGTGACCAAACCTTCGGCGGATGGTGTTGAAACTTCAAAGGTAAAGGCGGGGGAAGCGTCGGCGTAGTTCAGTCGGGCCTGTGCCCTGGCGGTATAGCCGGTCAGATCGATCGCGGCGCCGGTGTCCGGATCCGTGATGGTTATATCGAGCTGGAAGGTGCTGCCCTGCTCCAGGTCTTCTATGTCATATGGGGTAGCCGGCATCAGCTGTACCTCCTGAAAATCAATCGTGGGGTCCTATGTAAAAAACCAAACTCGTAAAGCGCCGATACATCCTCAGCCAAAAAAACGCTTTCAACCGTTCCGGCTTCAAACAGATTGAAAGCTTGCTCCAGATCCTCAAGCGATATGCTCTCAACAATCCCGGCAGCGGCGATCACAAAAGCCGAAGTTGAATCCGCAACCTCAACCGCTTCCGTGCTGCTTGCAACCATAATCGCGGTGGCAGCCTCTGCACTAACGGCCGAAATAGCTTCATTTGTTGAGCCGCCGGTGTGGACCGTAGCGCTGGCCATGTGAGCAGATGCAACCGTTTCCGTAATATCCGTTTGCAGCGTGGCAGCGACTGACGATGAATCCGAAGCGGCAACTATTTCATTTACCGCTGCGACTGCAATCAGACCGGTTGTTGCTGATTCAGTCGCCGTAACCGCCTCGGCTGCCGTTGCCTGCGTGATCTTTGTCGCCGAAGCTGTATCATCTGCAGAAACCGTTTCGGCCAACGAACCAACCGGGATGGAAACCGCTGATTCGCTGCTTGCCGGGGCAACGGTTTCCGAAACGCTACGGCCCGAGACAACTGTTGCCAGTACAGCGGCAGCCGGTGATATCGTCTCTGCCGCGTTGCTGACGGCATCCAAACCGGCAATACAGGCCGAGGACGGTAAAACCGTCTCGGTAACCGTTCTGTTGGCAACCGTTCCGCCGATCTGACTGGCCGCTGTTGAAACAGTTTCCACCACCCCGGTAAATTCGGTTGACCGCACGGAAACCGTATCGGTCGGATATATCGTTTCAAAGACCTGGGGATATTCTGTTACGAGCAGGTTGCCGAGCTCATCGACCAGCTCGTTACCTAATTCGTCTACGAGAATAGTTTCAGCCACGGCTTTACACCATCAGTTCAATCTGCTCCGAAGTGAAATAGCGTTGTTGTATATCTCCGGACTGGTCCGTGAACTCGACTAGATACTGCAACTCTTCGTTCACGATTGCCGGCGTCAACACACGGCCAACGATGATCGGCTGTATCAATTTTACAGCGTCGTCTTTTTTCAACATGCCTGACCCCTTTATGCCGCAGCAGTGTAAGACACGTTGAGCGTGTCACCGGATGCCACGGGTTTATCACCGCCGGAGAAGAGACCGGCTGAATAAAGTATTCCAGCCGTGCCGCCTTTGACGCTGCTGCTGATCAGCATGCAACCCTTGATTGTGGTTGTGGCGTTGATGCTGAAAGCAATCGCGGCGGAAAGCGACTTGGAACCACCGGAAGCGGCGGACCAGGCAGCGGCGGGGCGCGTAGCTGCAGAATAGTTGCTATCTTCGGCCCATGTCGCATGGCTAGCCGCCGTGTCCGTGGCAACAGGGGCGCTTGTATAGCCGGTGGCGGAAACCAAACCAAGATACCAGGCGGCGGTATAGGCCGAGCCCGCAAGATACTTGTCCAGAAGGTCGTTTTTCCCGACCGTAGTCACTATATTGTGGATATCATCAGACCACTTCAGGAGCCCATCCGGACCATAGCAGTCAACATGATACGTTCCGCCCATACGCAGGTGTTCAGAACAACCCGAACCGTTGCCGATTGAGGCGTCTTGCAGCGACGATGATTTGATTTGTTCTCCGTGCATTTTGACTCCCTTGATTTCCGCCGTAATTACGACGGATAATACTTGTATGATTAGTGTTTAGTCAAGCTGTGATTTCTTCCAGGCCATATCCTTTTTGTCCGGTTTGAACGTAAGTGCACGGGATATCGTCTCCATATTAATCACACCCACCTTGCCCCATGCCTGTGATTTCCGTACGTCGCGGTTAAAGCGCAGTATTTTGCCCATAACATCCTGACGCTCTCCCTGTTTGGATATCCGCAGTTTGGCCAGCAGGTCTTCACGTTCATCCTTCCACCAGGAAACAAGATTCTTGCCGGTCATCGCCACTTCCATTCGCCGCGACTGTTCGGCAGGCTGAAAACCGGCCGTGCGCAGAACAGCATCAACGGCGGAATATTTGAGCGGCTGGCCATTCTCGTCAAACACCGGACGGCCTTTCAGCGTGGTCATGCCCTTGTCATATTGCCGATAGGCCCTCATGCCGCCTGCCAGCGCTTCAGGAGCCGCGCTCTCGACTGCCCGGTACATATCGCCCTTGGCCAGCGCCTCACTCGATAACCATGCTTTTTTTGCCAACCCAGCCCATACGCCACCAATCGCTTCCGGCATTGTCGCATCACCCAGCATCTGTGAGGCCACCGGTATCTGCAACCGCATGGAGTTGGAGATATTCAGACCGGCCAGACCGGCCATGCCGTGCCAGGCAAAAGCGTTCACCATCTCTCCCAAAGTGCCATACTCTTTACTATGCTGGTGAGTCCACTGCTTAGCCTCCATCAGCAGGCTCTTGCCGCGCAACTTGCGATAGAGCTTGTCCAGTTCATCCCCTCCGGCCAGGGCTCCCGCGCCTCCGATCAGCATCAGCATGCCGGTGTAACGCAGCAGCGCAATCATATCGCGGCGCTCGCCGCTGGTGGCGCGGGTGTAGATCCAGTTCAGGTTATTCCAGGTAAAGCTTTGCAGAGCATACAGGGTTTGTCCCAGCGGGTTACGAGCCCATCCAGGCAGGTTGTGGCGGCCCTGGTCGAAGTTGACGCTGTTGTTTATCTCCAGCGCCTGCTTGAGCGCGGCATGATCGATAACGCCGGCCGCGAGTTCCTTGTTTCGCAAGACACGATAGGCCGCCAGGATGATGGTCTTTCGGTTCAGCACCTCAATGTTCTGGAAGAGCGCCATGGCCTTGCCGGTCACATTATGCAAAATCCGCGAGGCTTTGCCGGTGCCTCCTTCGTTGTGGCCGGTGATCTGACTCAGGGCCGTTGCCGCTTCCTGCTGATACATCACGGCGGAGTTGAATATCTCCTTTTCGTCCATGGTCAGCTTATCGCTCAGGGCGTCTTTCTGTGCCTTTGCGATTCGGATTGTGGCCGATTCTCCACGGCCGATGATCCGGCCGATCTCCGCCACTCCCAGAGTATAAATCTGGGTGGCGTTAATAATAGCCGATGCCGGTTTGAGGCCCATATACCAGAGCGAGACAAAGGCCCGGGCATTGCCGCTGATCCGGTCGGCCATGCCCTGATTCCGCAGCGAGTCAAATACATACTTGTAGGCCCAGGGCTTGACCGGTATGCCGGCTTCGGTCAGATGCTTGAACTGCTTGCTGGCATATTCGGCCTTGCTCAACATCCCTGCCACGCCGGTAATGTAATCCTGATACCCGCTCATGACGTTGGCTGTATCATAGCCCTCGATCAGGTATGGCGCCCGGCGAATTTGATATTTACCTGCGGCGCGGCCAAGCAGCACCTCTGCGGTATCCTGAATCAGGCGTGACTTGAGCGCTTCCATTTCATCGGAGTCAATTTCTCCATGCTTCAGCGCCGCTTCAACCGCCTTTTCCAAACCGGCCTGCATGGCGATGTCGTTGGGCATGTTTTGGAACAGGTCTTCATTCAGGGTATCCGCCTGAGTCGAGCTGGTGACATACTCCTCGCCATATCGATAGTTCTCCGGCATATGTTTTTTAAGATCCGCCTTGACCTGGTCGGCATGGCTGGCGGCTGCTCCCTTGACATTGTGACGGCGGGAATAGACCATTACCATCTGCCGGGGATCTTTGGCGGCCCGCTCGGCGGTTTCGATGCGCTTGTCTATCTTTCCAAGAACAGCCGCAGTGGCTCCCTTGGCCGCCACTTTCTCCCGGATTTTCTGTAATCGTGCCGGTTCATCGATAATACGCTGATTCAGCTCGGGGATGATCTGCGGGATAGCTTCCTTGAAACCATCCAGCTTTTGACCTTCGGCGGCGGTAACCACCACGGCCCCTTTGCCGGTCAGCGTAACGGTGGCCTTGATCGTACCGGCAATCTTTTCGATTTCCGCCATAACCTTTGAGCCGGGGTAGTATGGCAGGAAAGCCTGTTGCGCCTCGCCTTTTATGTCGCGGATGGTGAATTTCAGATCCTTGACAACGTGATGTACGGCGGTGACATAGTTGCCGTCACCGTGGTTACGTGTCATCCNCCCCGCCACTTCGCGGGTTTCCTTGCGATAGTCGGCAATGGTTTTGTCAACCTCGGCCTTCGACTTGCCTGATTCCAGCAGCATATGTTCGATCTGTTGTTCACGTATCTTCGATACAAGCTGCATGTGAGCGTAAACGTCCTTATAGAGGTTGAAGGTCTCCTCAGTCAGTTTGGCAGCCTGGTTCTTGCGGTTGAGCATGGCGGCCCGGTAGCTGCCGTAATAGGTATTGTTGGCGTCACCCTGCACAGTCAAGATGTCCATGGCTGCCTGTTGCTCTTTGGACAGCTTCAGGTAACGCATGTTCAGCTTTTCCCAATCGGTGGACTCGACTCCGGAATGCCACTTGGTAACGAAGTCTTTAAACTGTTCGAGCTTGCCACGAGTATCAACCTTGCCCGGTGTATAACCGAACATCTGGAGCATCATCGACATGCGGTTAAGTTCGCGGTCGGCCCCTTCCTCGACAAAGACTTTCTTGGCCGCATCGCGCAAGCCTTCGAAAAACGGATTGTTGAAGAAATATCCAAACCCTGACTTGATAACATCGGGCGTCCAATTATCGAACCAGCGGGCGGTGCGGGAGAAGTCCAGCGGATTGACTATGGAGGCCCAGTTGTCTTTTGCATGACTGATCACGCCGGGAATGGCGGCGTTGATCTTTGCGGCCTGGTCGGCTATTTGGTCGTTTAGTAAAGCAAAATTGGCAATTGGTGCATTGTTTTTGTACTTGACGAGATCCGAGTCACGGTATATCTTTAAATTATCAGAACGTCGCACCTGTGACAGGCTAGGCAATTGGAGCCTAGAACGATCCAGGGCGGCGTTTTTGACTTTTGTGTAATACCGAAGCAACCCATCGTCAACCCACCTCCTTATAGAACCCCGTTCATTATCTTTATCATATGCGTTAACCAGTAAGTGCACCTTGTTCACATCATTTTCCGGATTAACAATCATTAGCACTGGGCTGGCGTTCACCAATTCTTTTGCTACAAAAACTAATCGGCCAGGTTCTGTCGCAGAATCAAACACCATAGCAGGATCGTCTAACCACTGAGGAATTTTCTTCCAATGCTCCGCTTTAAGATTATGGCTTCCCATCCCCTTAATAACCTTACCTTCAACCAATTCGACCGGCTTATCACTGTAGTTAAGCAGCCCAAGTACATCAGAGCGGTCAAGTATCCGTATGCCACCTTTCATGTTTGGTTTTGCCCCTGGTTTGAATAATTCATCTATTCTGTTTTCATATTCACTTTTAGTCTTATCCGACAGAGCCAATTGTGTTTCACTACCGCCCTTTCCAACCGACAACCGCTTCTCACCAATCCGCAGCATCTCCGCCACGGCCAGCGAGAGTTCGCTATCCGACACATGTGATATCAAACCATTCTGGCGGAGCCAGTGCTTGATATACATGAACAGCCGTTGCATCAGGCCAACCGGTTTCAGCGTGCCATCGGCCACCTGCTCGGCAATCGCGGCGGTTGCTTCCTGCACGGCACGGCGGAATTGATTTTCATCGGTCAGGTCCAAATCATAGAGATCTGCAATCCGCTCAAGCTTTATGTGAGCTTCGCGGGCATGCTCTGTCTTGCCGTCTTTTGTTCTTTTGAACCAGTCTACAGCTAGATCAACTATCTTCTTGGACTGTCCGGCATGCGCCAGCTCATGACCGATAACCAGGGCCTTGATGCGCCGAAGATTCGGAACGTTGTCGGCAATGACGTGGATGGTGCCGTTCAACTCCATAGCCTGGACGTAGGCCGGGTTTACTTCCGCCTTGATAATTTCGTTGAGGGCTGTTTCCGGCAGGTCGTCAACGGATTGCACAACATTGACATGGGCGGCAATTGGAAGGGTGGAAACCCATGCCTGTGCTTCGGTCGCTTGCACGCCGGGGGTGGGAGAGGAGAAAAGCTTGAACTTGGCCTGAATATTTACATCGGCATCGTTGAAGATGACGTAGTTGAACTGCTGATCTTTGGCAAGTTCCTTAACCGCATCTTGCAGCTTTTGGTCTGGATCGAAATTGTTAAGATGGTTGCCTAGAGCTGCACTGATAGCCTGTGAAGGATAGTCAAAACCCAGCCAGTCGTTCGCTTCAAGAGCCTTTAACAAAGTCTCTTGTTCGTGGCTAAAAGTGCCGGAGCCTATTAATTCGATTACTTCATCAAATTCAGCATCTTCAGGCAAGGCGGCAAGAAAGGCTTTTGATATATCTTTCATAGATCTGTTTCGGCTGGCTCCATCCAGGTATTTGATACCGCGGATACCGAGGGAGTGGAGGTGCGCGGAACCTTTGGATTTGCCGCCAGACAGCAGAGATATTTTGCGATAAAGTTCTTCGCCTGTAATATCGGATAATGATTTTTTAAAACCATTTTCTTTTGCAAAATTTGGATCAGCAATAGCTTTCAATCGTCGCATTGCGTTTAAGGGTTGCCCTGCCGAATCAACCCACTCCTGCTTATCAATGTCTTTTAGTGCTGTTTGTACTTTCTCACTCTGCTCACTCAGATGCTTATCCCATAGAAGATATTCGTCATCTTTCGGAGCTAGTTCGACTTGATAGAGGCGACCTTTAACCTGACCGTCGAATTCGAATCCATACGATTCTGCAAGCTTGATGTAGTCTTGTGGATTGGTGTAGCCATGATTTTCGGTAGGATCTTGGCTGATGTTGTTTTTCTGCAGATAATTTTGCGCCATCTGCACAATATGATCACCGTACCGATATCTACTTAAAGTGTTTTTATACCATTCTGCAACTTCCTGTGCCTCGGCAAAATACAAGCCCCATCCATATGCTTGTGCACCCTCGCCACTCCCGATATGCTCTGTACTAAAACCATCGTGATCATGCGGCGAACCGTGCCAGGCGGTCATAAATAGAGGGTACAGCGGCTTCGGTATCGGCGTGCCGGAAGTCAGACCGTGCTTGATATACAACTCCGATTTACGCAGCATCTGCAATGCCTCGGCGTTGGTTTTAGCTTCAAGCGTATCTGCCCACTTGTCCAAGCCTATCTTTCTCAGCATCTGCTGCACAAACTGCACCAGGCGGTGAGCATATGAGAAGGGTTTGCCTTCTTCGGCAATCTGCGACATGGCTTCTTCAATAGACCGGTACTTGATATCTGTTGCGGTAAGCTGTTGATCTCTGATAACATCCTGATTATCCGCAACCCATTCTTCCGCATACTTCCGCACAAGGGGATTCCTGTCATGGATAACATCAAGAGCAGGGCCGATATCGGAACCAAAGAAACCTCTCAAGCCGAAATGCCCGATCAGTTCATGAGCGATAGATCCGCGTGCATCCTGCGCATCAGAAATGTTGTTGGCGACGAGATAAATGGACCCGTCCCAGAGGGCTGCTTTCGCGTTCCCAGGGGAGGAGAAGGGAAGGTCCGATACTCGCTGTTTAACGACGATCCCTGGTACGTTCTTGCCGCTCACAAGTTGATGGGCATATACTTCAAGCTCATCAACCGTAAGTGAAACACCTTCGGGAGTGGCTTCGCCGCGCTTATACAGCGCAACACCCTTATCAGTTTCCTTGGTTTCCAGTCCGCTGATCAGCACATCGAACGCGGCATTGATCGCCGTACGTTCTTCACCCATCGGTACTGTATCGCCACTTCTTCCTGTGTGAGACAGATAATCGTTGTTCTGAGTCTGTGTCGCCAGCTTGTCTGTGACATAGGCGTCAAAAGCCCTGGCAAACATCTCCAGCGGGGTTGACCAATAGGGTTTCCCCTTTTTGTCCTTGTCCAGTTTGTTGGCGGCGGCCTGATAGCGGGTCATGGCTATCTGAGGTTTGTGATCATCGTTTTTCTTTTCTTCCAGATACTTTACAAATGAAACATTGCTGTCCAGTGCCTTGATATTATCAGTCGGGATTTTGATCTTGTACTTCTTTGCCAGATCCCGGATATCCGCCACAACAGACAGAACGGCGGTGCCAAGGTTCAAGCGGCCACGTCCCGGGACAATAGTGACATAGGCGTCTTCACCATGCTGATAATCACCTTCGCGGATCCTCCTTACCAATACAGCCAGTTCCGACGCAGCCGTTTCATTCACCGCGAATTCTTTTTCAAAATATTTCAGCCAGCTTTCCAGTTTTTTCCGGCTTGAATCTTCCAGTGATTTTGCCCGTTCCGCCAACTCTTCCGGAGTCGCCTCCCGTTCTTTCATGGCGCGTACGATATCAGCGAATGCCGTGACGACCTCCTGCCGGACTTCGCCATTATTGCCATTCCTTTTTATCACGGTCATCCACGGAGAAGGCGAAGCGGCAAAACCGGCCTGAGTGGCAAAATAGTGGTCTATCGCATGTGCCCATTCGTGCGCAACGCTTCCGGCACCCATGGTGCGGGTAATATTGATCTCATTCACACCGGGCACAAAATGCGCGGCATAACTGCCTGATCCCTGCGCTCCGATAGCCAGTCCAAGCATGCCGTTCAAAGAGAGTGCCCTTGGCGGGAGATTGAGAACCGCGGCAAGATCCAGAAAAGAATCGTAAGCGTGATTCAGGTGCAGTTGCCGTTCATCGTTCGGCACCCAGTTTCCAAAATTGACACCCTTGAAGCCTATTGTTTCCATCAACTGTTCAGCTGTGACATTTTCTCCTTCAGCCCGAAACTCCGGGCCGGTGCGTTCAGCATCTGCAACGTTCACGCCCCGCTCTTCAACGGTTACTCCACCTTCCTTTTTAACGGAGGTTCTGGCTGCTTCGCGGGCCTGCTCTTCGGTTGCAAATGAATCAACCATGCGACCGCGCTTATTGAAAAGCACGAATGGCTGCAGGCCGTCCATGAATGCCTGAGCTTTTTCATGCGAATCAAACGTGCCGGATACTGAAGAGTTATTCTGCTTTACAACCGAGAACGTGGTTGAACCGTCTCGCCAGTTCGATTCCTTGACTGAGAACCCATCGACCGGTATTATTTTGTAACCTTGCTTCTGCCACGATTCAACCTGTGCCGGCCAGCCTTGCCCGACATCTTTTATCGCCCGATTAACCTGCTCGTAACCCGGTTGCAGGGCTTTGAACAGTTTACGCCCGTCAAGAATATTCACCTCTGTGCTAAAGTTTCTCCAGCCTCCGGGATAAACGGTTTCAAACAGGCTGGAAACTCCGCCCAGATCAGTGAGGCTGATTTGTCGGCCGAGTGAAGCTCCGGCCACTTTCGCCTGTTTACCAGCCCAGGCGGCTACGGCGTTTTTATCGTTTGCCCATTGCAGAGTCCCTTCCATCACGCGATTAACAGCTGTGATGTAAAGCTGAAAATCGGCATTGGAAGGAATGCCGCGAACGTCCGGCTTGACCGATATCGAGTCATAGACCTGCTTGACGATATGGGCCACGATGGGCTCCATGCCGCCTTCAACCATTGCGGCATAATCGGGCTTAGGATAGATATTGCCTTTTTGAACCTCCTTGGCTTTCAAAGCATCGTTTTTGTCCTTGATATCGTCCCACTTGAGACCTGATTTGACTCGGTTACGCTTGTTGTAGACAAGCTCTTCGCCCGCGTCTGTGACTTTGGTTTTGGCGGGTGTCACTGGCTGGACGCTCGTCGCGGGACTGGGCTCGGCGGCTAAACTCTTCACTGCCTTGATGTCAGTTGGCGTGGGTTGCAATTCCGGCTGCACGCTCTCAGCGCTGGTAAAACTATCCAGCAGTGCGCCGGTAGTCAAATCACCATTGCTTGACGGCTGCGGTTTCTTACCGAACGTTGGTGGGGTAGCAAAGAGTTTGTCCTTCTGCGTTATATCGGTTGCTGGCTGGGCTGTTTCTCCTGTCTCTGCCGCACTTTCGACTTGAGCATCACTCCGCACGTTTTCAGGAACGCCTCCTGTTTCTCCGGCGTCAAGTGATTGCTCCTGTCCTTCAGCTTCTCCATTAACCCCGGCATTGATTTCCGTTGCATCCAGCGCCTCCCTAAAATCGTTTTCGACCGCCTGCCAGTCGGCTGTGGTCATGGTTTCGTTATCCAGGCTGTCAAGGTATTCATCGAGAATATCACTTGCGTCGGCCAGCTCCTGCACCTGCTCGTCAAGCCACTGATTGCGGCTGAACTCTTCATACTCGCCATCGGTCATGGCGTTGATCATTTCCGAATAGCGAATCTCGGCTTCACGATACGCATCGGCTCCGGCATCGGTTGAATGTGAAGAGCGGTGAACCGTCCCACGTGAAGCGCTGTCCAGCTTGTCCAGCAACTCGTTAATGTCACCATCAGGGGTCAGATAGCCTTGCTCCACCAATGCCTCGCGCATCTGGTCCAGCGGCATGCCCTTGCTGGAGATGACGTGCATGATCCCGGCCTTGGCTTCTTTGGTCGCCATGGTATCCAGCGTATGGGCCAGATCCTTGCCGGTACCGGTCTGCTTATCTATCTCGGCGCGACTTATCCCACCCAGTTTGGCCACAGCAACCGGCAGGCTATCTTTGGCCGAATCCAGTTGACGACGGGTATTGACGGTTGCAGCCTTGACAGTATTCGTTTTCAGTGGTTTCTGATTGCCGCCGGTGTCAAGGACAGGCATGCCCCTTTTAACGGCTTCCTGCATGTCGGCGGCTGTTAGATCATCGGGGAATATGGCGGCGTACCAATGGTTTTCAAGGTCATTCGCCTGGGCAAAGAGTGCTTCGGACTCTTTTAGATTCTGGTCGGTAGCGGAAACAACCGACTGCTGACCGTTCTGGAATACAGTCCGTTTGTTTTTCAACTGTTGGGCTTGATCACGAAGCGATTGTATCTGGCTCTTGACCGTAGCAACCTCTTTAGGGGTTACTACAGCTTGGCTCCGCACTGGTGGCACTTCTTGCGTTTCGACTGTTTTTTGCTGCACACTGGACAGACCATCAGTTATTCCTCCGGATGATGTATTATTACTTCCGTTTCCGACAGGTGTGCCTTGCAGAGCGGGCACTGCCAATCGTGCCCCGTCCACTTGACTCGGCCCTTGGTCTTGCATGTCGGGCAGTATATTTGCAGTGCCATTGGTTTTCTCCTGAGCTTTTCTGAACTGGTCGATCAGGCTTGCCTGAAACTGGGCCTCGCTTGTGCCGGTATTCTGCATCAAGCCACGTTGACCGGATTCCCACAGCGACTTGTTATAGGCAATGGCCTGATCAAGTTCTTTCACCGTCTGGAGCGTCTCCAGCAATCCGGCCACCCGGCTACCGGCTGCCGGTACCGGCTGAATATCAGAAGGGGCGCCGGCAAAGGATGAATACATATCGCCGGTAACCGGCGGCACTGCTATTCCGCCAGCCGCCAGGGCGTTAACAAGTGTTCCTGCTGGTTTTGGTTGAGGGTTGCTGTCCTGGATGATTGACGTTCCCGCAATATTGCCGCCAGGCGCAAGAGGATCGGGAGTGGCAGGAGCTGCAGGCGGAGCGGAGGGGGCCACTCCGCCTGCAACGGTATCACCACCGGGAGGAACGGCGGTGATGTCCGACTCTGGTCCAGGTTGTCCAGGTTTCTGTAAAACGTTTGCAGCATGGCTGAGAATCTGACCGCCACCGCCCATGGCTGCGCCAGCCAGACCACCCATGGCAGCGGATTCGGCGACACGTTCATTCCACGGCTTGCCAAGAGCAAGATTCTGCATGACCTGTTCTTGCGCCGACTGCGGCATTTCTTCAAAGACGCCTTCGGACAGCATGCCACCGGCAATACCTTTGATGGCGCCGGTTTTGCTTTGCCCGGCAAGCTTGCCATTTGCCAACATCGTATCAACATCGGCAATGCCCAGCCTACGAGCAAAGGCGCCACCGGCAAGACCAAAGGCGGACGTAGCCAAACCTGAAGCGGCAGCCAAGCCGGCTTGTTTTGGTGTAAGCACACCACCTTCAGTTTCCTGTCTGATCTGTTCAGCAGCAGACCCTGTTCCGAAAACACCTTCACCGGCAGCGCCCGCCACAACAGGGGCAAACTCGCCCGCTATGGATTTTATGGCTTTGGGAGCCAACTTTAAAGCGCCTCTGGCCACTCCACCACTCGCCAACATACCGGGCGCAGACTCCAAAACAGAGTGTGCAATTACTGACGGACGTTTCACGGCAGCGGCTATTGTAGGAAAGAAACCTTCCGTTTCTGTAACTTCGCGATTCATTTGCTGCTGCTCGGGAGAATAGAGCGTATCAAGAGTGGCTTTGGCTTCTTTTGGCCGGAAGCCTGCCTTTTCGGCCAGCTTCCCGGCATAGCCCATGGTTGCCATGTCAGCGATGCCAACAGCCGCTTCCGGAACCGCAATGGCCCCCTTCAATAATGATATTGCCGGGTCGGCTATGGTCCTGCGGATCAAGCTTGGCTTAGCGGCCGCAGGTGCGTCCACGGAATTCAACCCTTTCAGCGCCGCTTCGGATTCGGCAATCATTGCATCAATATTCATGATTTAGGGACTCCGGCCGTCATTTGTTTATAGGTGGTCAGAAACTTCAGGCGAGCGTCATGATAATACCGATCGAACTCTTTTTGACGTTCAGCGGGATCGGCGGTCATGGAGTTTTTCATCAACTCGGTTGCCGATTTATACGCATCGGAATGAGCGCCATCCACGATATCCTTTTCAGTCAGCGCTCCTTTGGCAACTGCCGACTGGAGCGCGGTCTTGACCCGCTGCTGCAATTCAAGTTCATCGGTTATTTTTTTCTGATCCGCCGTGTATTTTTGACCGGCAAGCGCTTGGTCCGAGCTGTACTTGTGGGTTTGTGCCGATTGATCCGCCGTGTATTTCGTGCCTGTCAGGGATTGGTCCGCCGTGTATTTCCTGCCGGTCAACTCCTTGTCATCGGCAATACCTTTCTGCGCTGTTGCAAACTCAGTGCTGGCGATAGAAAGCTTTTGATCTTTCGGCATGCTCCATGTCGTATTGCCGGAGGAGAGATCGTTGAAGCGCTGCGCAATGCCACGGTTGGCCAGCATGTCTTTCTGTGCCGTATTGAACTGGTTTGCTTTGTCCACTTCTTCATTGTATTTCACGTCGGCGATACCTGCCCGGACGTTGGCGCTGCCGGGAGACCAATCGACCCGGTTTGAGATTGCGGAAGTATCGCCAAGTCCTTTGTTGCCATCCAGCATGACAAGCGGTCCGGCAATGGATTGACGAATCGGAGCTTGTTTTAAACCGGAGTTGGTAGCCAGTTTATCTGCTGCCGTGGTTGCTGCCGCCCCAGCTATGGGTGCTGCTACGGCCGATTGTACTGCGGTCGGTGGGGCTGGAGGCAACTTGGCCGAGACAGGCGGAAGGGCATTTGGTGAAGTGGGTTGCCCGGCGGCGGTCAGTGTCCGTGTCCAGGCATTGTCAAGCGTCTGAGGCTGGTTTTGTAATGTACCGATCGGTTGCGGGGGGACGAACGGAGTTCCGGCAACTCCGGCAATCGTGCTGATCCCTTTGGGCTTTGCAATGCTAATACCGCTTTCAGCAATAATATCCGCTTTGATTTTGTCTTTTGAAATAACCGGAGCAGGGGCATTAAAGTCCGGCCCCGCAATACCTTTTTTGAATGCTGCCAACGCTGGATTTGCCATATCATGCTCCTATCTCTTTCCGCCGTAATTATGGCGGATACATTACGCCAAAAGATGCTGAATTGCTACCCGCTATTTATTGATTACAGTCTGTTCTGATTTTGCAATATGACCATCGGTTACATTGCCATCGTAACGGGTCGAAGCGGAGCCTCCAAAACTGAATCCGGTGCTGGTGTTGATCGAACCTAACGAGCTGGCCACCATCTGTTGCGCGGATTGAGCCAGACCACGTAGTGTTTCGACTTCAAGGGTCAACTGTCTGGCGGCTGTTTCGATCGACAGCCGGGCTTGTGCAATGGCAACGTCCGCTTTTGCGGCGGCTATCTGGGCATTGATCTGGACTCCTTTCTGTTTCAGTTCCTCAGGAATGACCTGTGCATTCAGGTCGGCCGTGGCTGCCTGAACTTCTGCACCGTAGGCAGCGGCTTTGGCCTGGTTGCTGTCGGAAATTGCTTTGATCGGCGCTATCTGCCCTTCTATCTCCGCCTGGTAAACTTTGACAGTGCCCTCGTTGGCTGCCACAGTCGATGTAATCTCAACCTTATTCAGGTCGGCTTTGGCCAGGGCTACCGCTATTTCCTGCTTGAACGCTTCGACTGCCAGCGTGACCCGGGTTTTCTCCGCTTCGAAGTCCCTCATCACCTTACTGTCGAATACCCTGGAAAGCGCTTCCACCAGCTGAGAAGAAACACTGATAATATGCTTGTTGTAATCCAGTGCCAAGCGTGCCGACTCTTCCAGTATTTTCCCGCTGCTGTCGGCAAGTCGCTTGCTGGTTTCGTTGTTCATTTCGGTTTGCTTGGCCAGCAATGCGCCGGGTGGCATATCAAAGCCACGAGAGCTGAATGCAGTTGTGATCTCGTTGTAGGCAATCGCACGTTCAGCTGTGACTCGGGCTGTCTCTCTGGCAAACATGGCCGATTCCACGGTAGACCCCAGACCGGTGCTGTATGCACTGATGTCGGCTGAAAGCCGGCCCTTCAGATCATCAAGCAGCGCATCAGTAAAATCCGAGTTGGTGAACGTCATTGTCGTTGCCGGGGCGGTCCCCACCGTGATTGCATCAACAGCGGGGATATCCAGAATCGTGCCCAGCGTCTGCGGCGTGTATGTCGGCACAGTGTCATAGGTTGGCGCTGTTGGAGCTGTATAGGTGAAGGTCCCGGACGGCACATACAGCAATATATCATCCAAGGCGGCCGCAAGAGCGGTTATGTTTTGCCCGACAATATCCGAGCCCAGCAGGTTGTTTATGTCGGCAATATCCGAATTGAGAATGGTGGCGGCCCAGGTTGCCCAGTTGCCCGCATCCTGATTCTTGGCCTGCAGCATGGCCCAGGCCTGCGCTCTGGCATAATCACCAGAGGGGGTAACGTCGGTTGGTGTGGGTGGAAGTGTCGGTAACGGCATAAGCCCTCCTTATACGAAATAGCTACTGATATCTACAGAATCGAGGCCGGTAGTGTTTACCGCCACAGATTTGCCGAATATCGGGCATGACAGGTTGGCGGTCAATCCCTGCACAATGTGCAGCTCAAAATAGCCGTACTCGTTGCTTTCCACGGAAACCCGTTCGGTGGTGATTACTTTTCCGGCCAGATATTGAGCCGTTGAGAGGGTAGCCGTGACGGTAACACCTTTCCATGTATCAACCAGTGTGGTAGTGCCATCGGTGTTATTTGTCAGTTTGCTGTTGGCCGAACCGACAGGATCTCCTACGGGCGTGAGCAGCGTGCCGAATACTTTACAGAGAGCTATTACCGTTCCCGCAGGATATTCCTGACCTAACGCATTGCCAAGGATGGCGGTGCCTATGCCGAGCCCTTCACCAGGATAGACGTTCATATCACACGCTCGACTTTGCTTCGCGTGCAATGACGCCTGCGCCAATCGCTGTTATGTCGGCGCCGGCAATATCCTTGATCGTCTTGCGCATGATCTCATCAATGTCGTTGTCGTCATAGATCACCAGCGAGTAAACGCCGCCGGACTCAGTAAGAACTTTTTTGTTCTTGATGAATTTCTTCACCAGGGCAATGGTAGCTTCTTTGGCAAGCACGGTTGACGCTTCTATCTCGGTCAGGGTAGGAACAGAAGCGGCTTTGGCGACAGTGGCATCTTTGGCCACGGTGGCGTCTTTTGAAAGAACTGTGGTAGCTTCTATTTGTGCGAGTGTCGGACGGGACGTCACGGTCGTTTCTTTGGCCAGCACTGTTGATGCTTCAACCTGCGCCAGAGTTGGCCGGGCAGCGACGGTTGTCTCTTTAGCCAGCACTGTTGACGCTTCGATAGAGGCCAGCGACGGGCGTGCCGTCACGGTCGTCTCTTTGGCAAGCACGGTTGACGCTTCAATTTCCGTCAGAGTTGGCAATGCATCGACTTCGGTTGACTTGGCGACTTCACCCGGCAGACGGGAAACACAGTAGGCCCTGACGCCACGGTATCCGGTCGAACCAGACGTTGCCGACTTTACCAGCACGGTATACGGATTGTATTCGTCGGCCAGCGTAAACAGCTTGTTTGCTGCCGCCGCCGGGAATATCAGCTTATAGACTCCACTACCGGCAATGACCTCGCTGATCGTTGGCGCGGTAAAAGACGTATTCTCTGTGCCATCAGGGTTGATCGCTTTGACCGTAAGAGTGGCGCCGGTGTCAGGAGCACCGGTATTGATCATTAGCGGTATGATCAGGTTGATATCGGCGGTAGCCTGCGTTTTTACAAGGACGTCCATTTTATTACCTCTCTTGTGTGGCTAAAAAGTAGGCCAGTCCATAGACCGGCAGAATCATTTTCCAATCAGTGTTGCAAACCGCCAGACTGGTCCAGAAGCCCACGCACATCCTGCAGTCAATGAAGTGCTTGTGATCGCCTATCTGTAACCGTGGGGTTTTTGTTTTGATCAGTTCCCGCAGTGGTCCAAACAGGCTGCTGGAGGCAATTACGAACGTCAGGGCATAGGCTGCCAGTGATTTTAACAGTAATATTTTCATACAGGAGCCAGTGGATAAAATACAACATCATCAGCTGTGAGTTTCGCGATATCCTTTGGATTTTCTCCATTCAAGCTATTAAATGCCGTCAAGCCTTTTGTTATCATTGAGTAAAAATAGTTACCAGTCTTATCAATACAAAAACTGCCGTGAGGCATTGGGTCAATATTTACAAAAACAGGGTAGTCATAAGTTCCATCTGCAATTTTATTTATTCCAAAACCGTTATACGATCCGTCAAACTGCGCAGAGTCATAGTCGTCCATAGATCTGTATGCTCCAAAGGCATCCCATGCATTATAGAAATCTTCAAGACGGTCAGTCAGAGCCTCTTCTTCATACTCCCCCGCTTCGCAGTTATAGGGTTTATCTGTATCTACTCTCGCGTACGATCCCCATGCAACACATTCAAAAGAAACTCCGCCGCAATATCCAGACCTATCAGACGCTGCTACGGAAATTACACTAGAAGGGGCCTGTTCGGCTGCAAACGGAGTATGGTTTCCTAAGGTTATTATTTCGCTTTTGATCGATGAAGCCGTTAATTCCAGTTGCATTTTTATTGCGTCACGAGTATTCACACCGAAACACGAAGATTCGCCACCCATAAATCCGCCATAAGCAATTCCGGACCCCATCACTTTGTTTCCCGCTGTTGACCCAGACGAGCTGCCCTCTTCTTTGTAGTAAACAAGTATGTCGTTACGTAAGTCTGCAAAATATATAACGCTATTTATATATTGCGAGTTAGTTGAATATGAACCCTGGCTTTCGTCTACCTCGTCTTTACCGCAATGCAGATATGACACATAGGAAGTATCTATTGGACCATTCGGAGCGTGACCCATTGGATTGAAAAACTCGTGCTTGAAGTGGCTGTCTTTGCTATATCTTCGGCTCTGAAGAGTAATCGTCTGACTTCCCACTGTTGCCGTTATTGTCGTATTGCGAGTTACATTTGTTCTGTTTTCTGTGGTGACGCCGTGCTTGAATCCTTGTATAAATGACTTGCCAAAACACCCAGCACAAGCCCAGGCAATATAACTCTTGCCCATATAATCCGACTCTGGCGGATATATGCCAAAATCGGTTGTCCATACTGAAGTGGATTCGCCGTTCATCTTATGGTGCCTCCACCACAGCAAGGTTTTATGACATGTTCGAACTCAACAGAGGATGCTTTATCAAACACGACGGCTGGCAATGGCAAATCAGGGATACCCCCTGAAAACAATTCGATATACCTGGCATAAACATCTTTATCGGGGTAGTTCGACATAACAAACGACACTTGCCCGACAAATTGAATAAACGCATACTGATTTATGCCACGCCACAATGGCATTCCGTTCCCTATGGTCAAGGAATTCAAGTACTCTGTGTCAAAGCGAAATCTATCAGTACTGTTTTTTATGTATTCAATCCTGTGTTGAATCAAGGTGGACATATATACTCCCATCTTTTAAGCTCTTTTGACACCCTGTCACCCCTTACGAGATAGATTCCATTGCATATTTGTCCCAAAGATGTGTGCTGAATATGTCCACCAGCTACTCCAACAGTGTACAGATTGTAATCATATGTAAGCCCATATCCAGTTGATGTCTGCGTTCGAGTTATTGTTTTGAAATTACCATCTATAACGGTAACATATCCTGTGTCAGAGTAAGTCCCTGAGCCTGTAAGGTTCGGTCCACACTCTCCGCCGTTGTTACATGTTCCACATTCAGTGTCACCATACCAGTTGTCCGGGTATCCAGAACAAGACTTACCGCATCCATTTACATATGGCTCCCATCCTCCATAACCGGCCGGGCCGCCTGATAAGAAACCATCATTTACATCTTCGAGCAACATCCATGAGCCCATGTCTGTATCAATCTCATATGTCTTTATTTGAGTTGTGGATCTGTTTGTTACAGCGTCCCTCACAATAGCATGTACCACGATTGTGTTTCCTATTTGCAAGCACGGTTTGGAGCTTATTGTTGTGCAGACTCGTGTTCCAGTAATAGCCGTTCCAGTAAAAGTGGCTCCTGCCACCGTAACCTCAGGCTGACAGGCACCACCAAAATCAGCACAAACAGTTCCTGTCCACTGTCCAGACTCATCAAATGGATCAACGCTTATGCGAATCCCAGGAGTTCTAACGCCGTCTCCGCCATCACGGACATGTGGGACTGTCGGAAGCGCAGTCAAGCCCCACTTGAATCCGTGGTGGCCTTGCTGGTGGTACAAGTCATTGCCAGATATGGTTGCGTCAAGCTTTACAAGCTGATTGTTTTTGTAGTCGGCCGCTAAAGTTGTTATTCCTGTTTTGGTAGACACGTATTCTTTTGTGTTTTCGTCTTTCCATATCCAGTCTCCAGCACGAACCCCAATCCTGAATACTCCGCCAAAAAGGCTATCAACAAGTTCCGGGTCAGGTACTCCGGGGTTTTCAGTCCTGACCGTTGAAGATGCCGTGGACAGGGTTTGTGAAAATCCACCCAAGCTCTGCTCGAAATGTACTGCAGTATCATCGGTTATTTCTATTAGATGTAGAGCGCCAAACATAACAGAACATGCATTCATTCCGTTTTCCGAAAAGAAAAAATTGCAGTTTGCCATGCCAGGCGTTTCATAACGCATAAGGCGTGTCCATCCTTCTGACACATCACCATCTTTTTGTAACAACACTTCTACAAAATAGCCTCTCCCCGGATCGATAACCTCAACCAGCTTTCCACCTTCAATTGACGCTACATGCTGTTCAGCCCCTGGCTTATCCTCAAGCCAATCCTTTACCAGCATATCGTCTGAATATACTTGCCAGGTGCTAACCATCTCGCCAACCGCTTTTGCTCTAGGGTACGTGTTATAACAAGTTTTCACGATGCAAACCAGAAGTCCATCTGACCTAATCGCCGCTCCAAGCACTTGTGCTCTTTGAATATCGGAATTCATTGGAGCGTAGATAGCCGGCATTCTCGCGTACACTCTGCCTTGTGAATACACATACTCAGAAAATGGGGTAGTATAACTGTAATCTCCTGCAACTGATTCTATCGTGTGATCGATTCTGGTAAGTCCAGGGATGTCGGCAAACTGGCTCAATGGCCAGTAGCGTGATGGGTTTCCACGATAAGTTAATATCAAGCGGGATTTTGGTGATGGCGTAACCGGGCCTTTCCAATCCACATTGCCATAGTTTAAATCTGGCGGCATTGCCCAGATTCCCGGAGGCTTAGTATACTCGCCATGCATTATTTCTGTGACACCGCTTTTAATCCAGTTTCCGGCACTGTTTTTGGATGGTATTGTCGCCCAATCATCGTTTGTTTTTTGAGCAAAAAGCATGGTGCCGCCATCATCATCGACAAGCGGGTAAACGGCTTGGCCGTTGAGATCTACAAGTTCACCCTCGATAACTTTCCACCCCTTACCATAGTGAGCAATCCCTCCGATAAGCGTTCTTGCCGAATCAAGCAATCTGAACGGATATGCATTGATCTCGCCGCTGCGCGGATGTGTCAGAAAACCATGCGGGTACATACGAACGGTTTCGACCTGCTCGCTGTACGGCTTACCTGTCACATCGATGAATATGTCTTCTTGGTTGAAAACCTTACGGCAGGTTATTACTACACCATTGTCTAGCGTAACTACTCTGGAAGAAACATTTAGCCCCCCCAGTTTCATAATGTTGCGAAGGATAGCCATTTGTGACAACGCGAATCCACGGTAGAGGTCTTTTTCTCCATCAGACTCGCGTACAAATGGGGTAGGGAATGGAGCCATGCTATCTACGATTCCCGGCGCCGAAAATTGCCTGCAGCTCTTCCAGCCGAAATGCTCCGGACGTACATTTAAGCTCGAATGAAACCTTGCTGCCGATGACAGCCCTCGGTAATTTGATGCGATAGTTTTGCACCTTGCCAATATCGTCAACGGTTACTTCCCAGCGCTCCGGATCGTCCTGATCCTGATCTCTCGCCGTGATTACCAGCTCGCCGGTAACCTCTCCGGTGAAATACATATCGCTGAAGGACTTACGGCCAGGTTTGCCAAGATCGGAATACGGCAGGGCGAGGCTACTTTCAAAAGTATTTCCGGTATCGATCTCCGTGGCCAGTGTTATGACTTGGCTGCCCTGGGCAAAATAAGGCGTCCCGTTGTGCAGGCAGGAGCTGGACACTCCGAACGGGGCTCGCTTCATTACCGCCTTGGTCTGGAAGTCGTATTCGACACAGACCGCGTTGCCAAAGGCCAGATACTTGCCGGCATGCACAATGGCGCCGGCGCAGGATGTGTTCAATGACCCCAGATTATCGGTCGAATCCTTGGATAGGTTGGTCAGCGTTCCTTCCTGATTGACCAGGTACACACCATCGGAGCAGAGAAACAGGTGGCCGTAGCCGTCGGCCTTGGATATGAAGCCGCTGTAAAGGGAGCCCGCCAATACATCGCAGGGATAAAAGGACTTGGCAAAGTTTTCAGGGCCGGAACCGGTGTACAGAGAAACACCATTTTCATGTGTGCAGATAACAACCGCAGGCAAAGGTCCGGCTGCCGGAATGCACCCGGACTGGATAACAACGCTGGCATGACCGATGAAGTTGTCACCGATCGCCCATAGGTCATAGGCATACGGTAGGGAATACTGCAGAAAATTTCCTTTGGCTGCATACAGGCGTGAATTGAGCACAAACGCATTGTCGAAGAGCGGCATGGCGCTGAATGTGGTAGAGACCGGAGGGCCGGAATAGGTGCCGACGAGCGCTTGCTGCATGGTTGGCGTACTGTTCAGGCTTTTGTACACTGCTAGTGGAGCTGATATCCTTGCATCCAGCGGGGTATGAGCTATGGGGCCGACAACGGCGGGGAATCGGTTTGTTGCAGTCACGCCCGAGAGTTCATAGGTATCCACCGCATCCTGGAAAAACAGACGACTGCCGGCGGACACCCGCGTAACCGCCGCAGAGTGAATAACCTTGCTGACAAAGCCGGGGATCTTTTCAACACAACTATCCGGAGTAATGGTCATGTTCAGGCAGTCAATCAGTTCCGTCTTGCCGGTGCGCGGATCGGCTTTTTGTGAAGATTGCGACCGGGCATCATTCAGGCCCAGACAGGTTGTAAAGAGGATTGCTTGTGACATGATTAGAACCTTTCCGGTTTGCAGACAATTTCCTGCGGGTTCATTGCAGCGCGATTCAAGGTTATTTGGACGTTGAATGTTGGCATTACTCATACTCCGGAAGCGGCTGTGAGTTTTCCCATATCTCATCCAGTGCGCTGCGTTTTGGCCCGAATTCCTTATCGAACTTCGCAATTTCCAGGGCGGCCTTGCGAGGATCGTACAACTCGGTATCGTCTTTACTTCGCATAGCGGACACCACATACGGAACCAGGGCAGGATGATACTGCAGCGGAATTTCCGGGACACTGGAGGCCGACGTAAGATCATTTAACGGCAAACGGACCACAACCAGTTTTAGCGTGTCGTTTTGTGCTGGTTTGCGATAGAGAAACACCTTGCCGGTTTCATAATCGGCAATATAACTATCGGTCGAACCGGTATGGTTTTCCCATCCTGACGATTGCTCATCCATATCGGCCACATACAGGCGCCGCAACGGCGTCGCCTGGCTGGTCAGCATCGCCACTCGAACCTTGATAATACGACTATCCAGAGTTATCAGCGGTTGGCCTGCCGTTACCCCGTAGGTACAGACCGCCGTAGTGCTACGATCCACCAGCAGGCGAGCACGGCGGCACGCCTCGTGAATGGCTTCGTTGTAGAGCCGGATCGCCGTTGCTTCCCTCAATAAATGCAAGCGGTCCTGACTTCCGGCCAGGTCGTCCAGATCTTCCCGAGCCGCTTGCAGCAGCTGTCCGAAATTCATTTCTTTTTACCGCCTTTCCGTGATTGTTCCAATGCCTGCCAGATATCGGAGGCACTGATTTTGGACATGCACACCGCCGCTCCGCTTTCTTCGTCTCCAGGACAAAACTCGCGGGTGTAATGCAGGCGATGGCAGGGATAGCAGGCGCAATCCTTTGGTGTCAGGCTGCTGGTGTTATACCAATGCTGAGTAAGGTTTTTTTTGCTTGAGTGCGACAGCAAGACCACCTTTGCATTCGGTTCATGGGCTACGCTATTCAGTACTCCTGTCTCAGGACCAATAACAATGTCGGCCATTTGCGCGAGCGCCAAAGTTACACGAATGGGCAGTACACCGGACAGCCGTAGAACACGTGGCTCGTTTTCCCAACCCGATTCAAGCAAACGGCAAGCGTCGTCACCAACCATAACTACCTGGGCGTCTTTCCATTCAAGCATTATTCGCGCAATCACAGCATCCATATGCGGAGTAAATTTGTGATGTGACGAACCGGCCAGAGACCAGACAACAGTGAACCGGCCGGAAACGATTTCAGCGGCCTGTTCTTTTTCTTCCGCTGTCGGGTAAAACATTTTGCAGGGCTTGAACTCTACCCCAGCCAGATCGGCAGTCCAGTCAAAATAATTTTTGTTGAGCATCTTGTGCCGCACATCATGTGACCAACCATGATTAGGGCGTCCAGGCAGAGCCAGCAGTGTTCCCTCAATCGATTCCGACAGGTTTATAAACCTGTCATAACGTTCTGCCTGAACTTTCCAAAACGAGGTCAGCTCGTGGTTTGGCACCTGGTCGGGATCTTGAATATACCAATCGTCAACATGAGGATCATTGCGGACAATATCCTGACCTTTAGGGGTGGTCATAATCGTGACGTGAAACCCTTGCTTTTTGAGCGGCGGCAGGATTGACGCGGCTTGCAGCATATCCCCGAATCCGCCGTAACGGACTACACAGGCTGTTTTCCCTGTAGGTTTGACAGATGGCTTACCGTAACCCTTGCGAGCAACCGCAAACAGACTGTATTCGTTATCCTCGGCGCGTTCTTCAAACTCTTCCACAATCCAGCCATAAGCCGCATCACTCAATAAGCGCTTCATGTCATCGGGATAGATGTCGTGCTTGTGATCCGGATTGGCTCCAGGTTCTCCACACTTAGGATACAGGTTTGCCGATGGCACATAGAGACATAGAAAACCACCCGGCTTGATGACTCGGCCCCATTCGTCAAGCGCTTTCTGCATATCCGGCATATGCTCCAGGACGTGCGACGAAAAGACTGCATCCATTGACTCGTTGGCAAATAGCGACAGGTCTGTAGCGTCCCCAACAACATCAGCTGCCCCACGTCCGAAATGATGCCCCGAATCGTAGCCGATGAAGTGAGGGAAAGCCTTTTCCTGACCGCATCCGATTTCCAGCACACGGCCTCTGGTATATTTAGGGAGCAAATACTTGATTTTTCTGGACTCGAAGCCGTTTGAAGTTTCTATACTCCAGGTCATTGCGCGGTTGCTCCTGTTTTTACAGTTGGCGGGTCTGGAAAGTCATCCGTATCATCAATGCTTGAAACTACCTTAGACGATATTTCACGGCCGCTATGGTCAAAAAGAACACCGTCCTGCTCCCATACAGCGCCGTTTACAGACCCATAGACTTGACCGTGGTTGCGATTACGATCGAGATTTTTCAAAACTGTTGGCAAAGTTGGTATGTCAGATTTAGCAACCGCCATCGTTGCGCCCTCCGCCCGGCATTGACGGAACGATAAAATCTCCGGTTGGATTACCGTTGATTTTGTTGGTGGCGGAACCGGACAGGTCTGAACCATAACTATCAGTTACTCCGACTGCCGTGCCACGATCTTTCATAGTCCGCTCTGCGGCGTTACCTCCGCTTTTAGGACGCTGGAACTGATTGTCTGCCATTGTAATCTCCTTTATCCTTGCGAGAGGGGGAACCCGGCCCCTCTCTCGACAATTCATGCAACCGGGCTTACAGAGCTTTATCAGCCGGCGGAATCCCACTTGACAACGCGAGCATTTGCTGCTGCAGTCTGTGTCAGCGCAAAACCTTCAAGCGCATACCAGGCAATACCGCGCGAACGGCCATAGTCACCGGGGATCTTGCCGCGAATCTCCTCGGGAAGAGCAACTCCTTCCGCAACGGTATCTTCGCCAAAGAAGTAACACCAGTTTGACTTGGCATTAGCATAAGTGCCTTTGGCTATACCTGTTTGCTGGACAAAACGGACACCTTCAAACCGGCCGATTTCGCCATTAAGAATCATTCCGAATCCCTGCTGAGTGTACTGGTGTACGCTTTCGACTTCATTTTTGAATGTGCGTAGCGTTGTCGGGTGAGCCAGCGCCATATAGTCCTCACCCATATACCCTGGTATGTTACGCTCTGTCATCATATCCACAATCGACTTGATGTGGTTCTTGCCCAAGGCGACATTGTTGGTCAGTGTCGCTGTGCCGTTTGTTGTCAACGTAACCGCGCTGGTGTCGGTGCCGGCAGTAGGGACAACCCGCAGAGGAGTTTTGTTGAATTCCGCATGTGACGCGATGTCAAATGCTTTGGTAGCGTCATTTTTTACGACCTTGCGGATAACATCGGTAATCGGTCCTTCCGAAAGACTGTCCAGCAGGCCGGTGTAAGGAACCGAGTTGCCAAATTCCGTAATCGTCATTGTACCCTGAGTGATTGAGAAATTGGTTTCCGGCATGGTGCTTGTCTCTGTAAGCACTCCACCCTGAGTTGCTACATCGCTGAAAACATCCCAGTGAAAGAGCTGGCCTTTTCCTAAACCTACTGCTCCTTCTTTGATGTCACAGAACTGACGGAACTTGGACAGCGGCTGTACCGCCAAACGAAGTTTTTTCGAAAGATTTGGGGCGAACATATAACCGCCCAGACTATTGGTTACCCACAATTGACCAGCCATGATGAATCTCCTTTATCCCTGCCCTCGTGCCGCTCTCATCTGGGCAATCACGCTTGCGGGACTTGTATCGTCCTGCTGCTGACTGCTTGTGTCCAGCCGGCCCGAGGCGGGCGTGATGGTGTCGTATGATTGTTTACGTTCCTGACGATTGTTACTTGTGGGCCCGGCCGCCTTGGCGGTCAGATCCGTTACAAATTGGCGAACTTCCTTGACGGCATAATCCGTGGCTTGAATCGGGGAATAACCAGCTTCAACGGCAACTGCGTAGCGCTCGTTGACCATGCTTGCCAGTGTCGGATTTTCGTTCAGGTCGGAATGGTTTTTAACGAATGATTCCCTTGCCTGATTAAATTCCCGCTCGTATTCCTGTTGTCGAAGACTTTCCTGCACTAACTGCACTACCTTGGTCTGATCAAATTCCGGGACCTTGGAAGCTGTTGGGGCCTCGAATACCGACGCCAGATCGTTAACCGCTCCTTCGGTATCTCCTTCAACCAAGGCGGCTATGATCCTTTTGGCTCTTTCGCGGGCCGTCTCGTCCGGCTGTGCGGATGGAGTCGGTTCTTCGCGTTCCGGTATTGCTTCTTTTCCACGTGCCGCCAGCGACTGTTCGCGTTCTTCGATCTCCTTAAGCCTCAGCGCGGCTTCTTTAAGCCGCTTGTCCGCTGTTGACTCTTTCTGGTAGCCTTTGACCACCTCTGAAATGGGCAACTCCATTTCAATGCCATCGACCTTTACCCTCACCATCTGATCTGTCGGCCCCGGTTGCGTCTCTACAGGTTCTTCATTCCGCCCCTCATCAGGGGTAGGTTCTAAATCGCCATTGGACTGCCGGTATTCCGCATTGTGCCTCTCAATCTGTTCTTGGTTGGCTTGATCAATGCGGGCCAAAGCTTCTTCACGCGGGCTCAAAGGTCGGGTTTCTGCTGCCTGATCTTTTCCGCTTTCTTCACCAGCTTCGTTCTGCACGCCCGTCTGGGTAGTGCTGTCCTGGTCGAATTCCATGTTATTCCTCTCCTGATATGATGTTTTCGGCCTGGTGGCCCTCTTCGATGATATCGTTCAAATATTGCATCAGCATAATTGGAAGCCGTGCGCGGTTTTGTATTTCCCGAACCGACTCCGCATTACATGGATTCACACTCAGTAATTCACACATGGCATTGTCGTGATCCATCTGCATGCGCTTGGTAAGTTCTGCTCCCAGGTTTGAGGCAACAAAGCGTTCGCCTTCAATTCCGAGTTCCACCATCTTGATTATTTCGCGTTCCTGCGGAGAAAGATCACTCATTCACAACTCCATCGGGCCGGGCCGTTTCTATCCCTTGCATCATCCCTTCACCAGGGCCTTCCAACTGAGACGGAAACATGGGACTGGTATTTACAGGAAGATCGATTGCGGCTGCGGCCGGTGTAGCCGGTTGCGGGTATACAGGGCCTTCGTTCTGGTCCACAAAACCGGCGCTTTTGGCAATCTCGTCGGCAATAGCGACAACTCCAGGAACAGTGGCTGCCACCTGACCGGTCTGTATTGCGCTGTAGAGTGTTTCTACCCGCTTGACCATAGCTTCCACCTGCCTGACTGCCGAGGTATCCTTCAGCGCCTGTATTTCTGCTTTCAGCTTTTCAATCTGCAGACCCTGCAACGGGTCAATATCCTGTTCTTTCTTGAAATCAAAGAACCTGATCCCGTCACGATATCCCAACTTGCCGAACAGCTCCTTGACGATCTCCTCGTCTTTCAATTTCTTCATCATCTCCGGCTTGAACTTTGTCAGACCTGTCAATCCATAAATGAAGCGTTCGGCCTGTATCTGCGGGTTTGTGTTATTCATCCCCACATTTACTGATAGAACCACGTCCTGCTGCAGCAGCTCCTCGTTGATTTCTTCCAGATTGGCTTTTTGGGCTGCCATCCGCAATACTTCCGGGTCGGTTTCGTACTCACGTTCAGTAGCGACCAGCAGCCGCATAAACGGTTCCACGAACGTCTCAACAAAAGTTCTTAACTGATAATCGCTGACTTGATTACCGTTCGACGAAAGCAGATTCATCCCGCCTACGGTTTCATTCAAATTGCGATTGCTTGAAACGGAAGATCCCGAGAAGCCGCCGGCCAGATCATCATAATCCAGGTTGAGCCGGTCCTGTTCGGCATAGCTTGAGCTGGTAACATCAGGGGTATCCATTATCTTGATATCGTCGTGATCGGTTACCATTGTTACGGATGCAGCTATATTGCGGGTGAGAGAGCGTAGGTCTACTTGCCTGTTGCGCTTGACGCTGTAGCGTTTGTTCAGCACCAGCTTGATATTTTCCATACGCTGATTAGCCAGGTCGTTTATCTCTGTCTGTGTGCTCTTGGTGAGCCGGCAGAAAGATGAGGGATAAACTTTGTGTGCTTCGATAATGCAGTTGCCGATAACAAAAGGTCTTTGACCGTGGAAATAGCGCTCTTTCAACGGCATCGGCTTGGTCAGCAGATGTTCAGTGCCAAGAGTGAAAAAGACAACATCTTCGCCATCATCTTCAACGATGACTTCGTGTACCCAGACAACCGTATAATCGGTGGCCGCTCCGCTCTGGTCTTTGCTGTCCACTCGGCCTTCGCGTACTTGACGAGTGCTGTCGTTGGCGTTGGTTTTTGCCGACAGCATCTGAGCTTCTGAGCACGGGTTCCATCGGCCGGACTCCATGCGTTGTTTCACGTCCTTGATGTACATAGGGATCAGGTAAATCAGATATGGGCTTGACCCAATCGGGTCTATCCAATCGGCAGCGGGGTCCATGCGCAGATTCTCAGCAGGGATCAGCGGCCCGCGAGGCCTGTCAATGCCCTTGCGTTCGTTGATCTCCCATTCGATCTTTGCAGCGACAACACCGTTGGTCATGGCCTCCTGATATGCTCCGATACAGGTTTGGAACCATGGAATAGCTTTCTTGCTGGTACTGGACAGACGTATCTGCAATAACTGCTTGTATAAATCGGCCGCGCCGCGATGCAGCTCGTTACTATCATCAACCGGCTCCACGTTGACCACATCGGTTGTGGCAAAGAAGGCATTAGCTGCGGTTGCCTCATGTTTGCGAATACTGGTTCGCGTTTTAGGACGAAAGGTTTTACTTTTCAGCTTGTAGGAATCCGTCAGGTATTTACTCTCACGTGCGTGCTGCCCGTTGAACTGACGTAAATCGTCTTCTATAGCCGGGCGTACAAACCCGTCAAAATAATCCGTGGATTTGTTGTAGGCATTCTTCGCTAGTTTCAACCACCAGGCAGAATCCTTCTGCGGCGAGTCGGCCTGATCATAAGCGGTTATTTCAAACGATTCGTCCATCAGTTGTCATACCTCACATTGCCTGCAATATCGGTTTTGAGTTGGGCCAGAGCATTATAATCAACCGCCCCACGAGCCACACCATGCCGCTCTAACAGTTCGCCGCCATACTGCATGGCCAGGTGTTCTATTTCCGATGAACTGGCATAGCCCCCCATACTGATTCGGCACCCCATCTTGCCGTTTAGATCCAGATTACGGATATCTATAAAACCCTTGAGATGATCGGCTTCAATCAGCCACTCGTGGCCCGGATAGTGGCGCTGTAAAACCGCACCTACCAAAACGCATATCTGTTGGTCCATTGGATCGACTATCAAACCATCCATTTTCACATCCCTTTAAAAACAAAACCCCGCACCAACGCCGTAATGACGTTAATGCGGGGTTTCTATTCAATCCCTTATATGGGAGTAACGGAAACAGTCCGCTGATATTCAACAACCCTTACAACGGGTCTATGATTTCAATCTTGGTTGATCTTATTCCGCCCTGGTAAAACTGCAATGTCAGAGTTCCTGTGAATTCCGCCGTAATTATGGCGGATGATTTCAAGAAGTCAACAAGTATTTTACGAGCGGGTTTTTCATCTGTTAACTGGGCCTTACGGCGTATTATATCGGGGCGTTGTTCACTCATTCTGTTTCAGGCTCCGTTTCACGCTGTATCAAAAGATTCTTGTCTCTCTGCCACAACCATTCCGCCTCTGAGTACACGGCCTTGATAGACTCCGGGAGTGCATCATAAGCGGCATTACTCCGGGTTTGGAGCGTAGGGATCGGCGGGCTGAATAAACTTTCGGCCGTTGCTGAACTCATAGGCTGGCTTCTCCTCTTCGCTAGGATCAATTTCGCGGACTATTTCGCTGAACAACTTGGTTGTATCTGCCATCACTCTACCTCCGGTTCAAGCATTGCGTACATTTCTTGGGTCATCAACACTGGTGCATCGTACTCCATGTCATATATCCGGCTGCAGGCGTCAATCAGATCGTCCGGATAATTAGGGCTGGGAAAATTGAGAAACTCATTTATGAATCTATCCAGCATCGAATACAGATTGCCGAGATGATCCTTGTACTTGGGCACAGAGAATATGCGATACGGCTGTTCAATCTCCCTCATACGGGCCTGGTTACTGGTTTCATTTCCTGCAGCAGTCGCCAGTGGCAAATAAAACCGGCCCTGCACAAAATCCGGGACAAGTCTTTGCACTCGGTCCCGCTTGCTTTGCCCACTGGATAACGACCAGTTTAGTTCCTTGATTTCGAAAACATCACGATCCAGCTCCATTTGCTCTTGAAAATATTCCATATCGGACTGCATGCCGTATCGCTCGTATCCGACAAAAACACCCTGCACCCCGGTAGCACCCTTCCACTTGCGGCGCAAACCCCGTAACGCCAACCAGCGTTCGCGGAGGTTCATCTTATGGTTGTAACCGTCCAGCAGATACTTGTTTTTTGCGGCATCCACACCAATTACTGCCATAGCGGTGTTATCACTGCTTTTCTTCTTAGAGCTGGCAGGATCCACCATGATGTAGACATTGAGCGTCGCTGGCTTGATATCGGCATATTTAAGCCACAATTCCAGAAACATCCCGCCAGTGGCCTGCCGAACCTTCCAGTTGCCGCCTAACAATCGTTCGCGCTGCACCGAATCAAGCGCCAACAGGTTTGCCATGTATCCTGGATCGGCCTCTATCAGTTTTTTATTATCCTGAATCGTGGCGGGGATAAACGTAAACGACTTGGGCTTTGTCTGATCGCCATACTTGTCGATAATGGCAGCGGCAGAATCGCCCCAGACTATCTCATCATTGATTCTGGCAAACCAGCGAACTATTCCCGACCGTTCCGGGATAGGGTAGCCGGTGCCCTGATTGATCCACCAGGATATCATTTTGGCAACCCAGCTATCCGCATCAGGATTGGTGGTAGCGCGGATGTATGGTCGAACCCCACACATGGAGCGATTACGAGAGAGCATGTACCAAAACTGATTTTCAGAGAAATGTGTCAGCTCGTCAAAACATATCAGCGGGATCTGCGAGCCCTGCCAGTTCAGGACCGTGCTATCGTTTTCCAAGTGAGCAAATTTGACTTTGCCACCCTCACGGAACTGCCACTCTAAAATATTTGAAACCGGAACCCCGCCAGCCAGTGGATAGAGCTTCATAGACTCGTCCCATAATCCACCTGGGTTTTTAACCTGCACGGCGTTACGGCGAAAATAAACTGCCGAAAACTCTTTGTTGCGGATAACGTGCCGCAACGCCTCCAGAAGGATGGCCCAGCTTTTCCCGCCACCGGCCGCGCCCCCGTAAATGACAATATCAGCAGGGGAGGCTAGGAACATTTCTTGCGGGCCTGGTTGCGGTCGCAGATCCACGTCAACCCCTCATATTGTCGGGAATGTAGACATTCAGAGTCAGTGCGCCTTCCACTGGTCCGCCGTCTTTACCGGTCAGTTCCATCTTGGTTTTATCGAGCCCCATCATTCGGGCCAGCGCATCAGCGGATTTACTCCTTGATGCTATCGATGGCAACAACACCACACCGGCATCTTTGCTGTAGGTCGCTTCCAGATCAACAATAGCGGCCAGGTCGTCCGGCAGTTCATGGATTTGAATGCGCTGGCCATTGTCTCTAAAAAATTTGCGGCGGTCGGTTTTCAGTACACGTCCGTGAAACTCCATGATATCAGCCTGAGTAACTTCCCATTGTTTCCGCAAACCCTCGCGGATAGCGGCTATACGGTCGGCCACCTTAACTGACCTTATCAGCCTGGATGCACTGACATCGGCTGTAGCATCCGAAACATCGGGATTGACCATCGCTTTGTATGCGGCTCGACCGTTATTGCCGTTTTTGACATATTCCTGACAGAAATCTTCGTGTTTGGAGTTGGCTAGTGCTTGGATTTTCCTCGCACCCGTCCCCGGTAGACCCATCTGACCGGCCAAGTCCAGAGCTTCAACACGATCTGTTAATGCTAATTTTCCCATATCTCACCTCATAACACGTTTCAATCCTCATCCGCAACAATTACGGCGGATGCGGCAAAAAAATAACGCACACGCTTTTGCTTCGTGCCAGGGATTGAGGGTTTCACTTCCTCCCCCTATAGCTGGCCCAGTTCAGCACCAGAACCCTTCCGCCGTTTTCCTTGAACCGCTCCATACTGCGTACGCCCAATGTGTCCTCAACCTGCTTGAGCGTCAAGTTTGATAGCAGAATCATAGGTTTCATCGCCTCATAACGATCGTTTATCACTTCAGTCAGATAGAGTTGCTCGGTGGCCGTTCCGAACTGCACTCCAACCTCATCGATAACCAGCAGATCGGGTGTGACGAAATATCTCAAAACCTGATCCTCGGTCACACCAGGCTGTTTCCAGCTGTCCTTGAAACGCCGGACGACCTTCATGGCCGTGGTGTGCAAGAACGAAAACCCGCGCTTGATGATCTCTTGGCCGATTATTGCCGAAAGCATGTTTTTACCGGTGCCAGGCGAGCCGATCAGGATCAGACTGGAGCCCTGTCCGGGAAGAAACCGCTCTGCAAACTCCCGGCATGACTCCAGAACCAACCCCGCCGAGTGATTTGCCGGCTGATAATCGCAAAACGTCTTGTCCTGAAATCTCAAACCGATGCAGGAATCCGCCTGATAGCGGCTAATTCTATCCCGCTTGGCTTGCGTTTCGCGCTGTGCCTCATCCCGCTGCAGTTGATCCAGGTCAATAGCCGCCTTGGCTTCCGCGCAAACCGGGCAGTAGGGCAGGACGCCCAACCACTCCGGAGGCGTTACCATTGGCGTGCNGCACAACTCACAAACCCCGCAGTCAGCAGCTGGGAGAGGCAAACTGCGAACCAGCGAGCCAATCGGCATCAGGTCCATTGGGCGGGATAATTCCCGACGTTTTTGCTCCAACCGCTCTTGGGCGGCTTGTAGTTCCTGCTCCACTGGCGTCTCCTTTCACCGGCTTAAACTCGCTCTGCATCCACTTCAAAACCGTCTCGTAGGGGTCCAGCAGCACCGGCTTGCCACGGCAGCGGTTCATCAGCTTTTCGAGAGCAACGTCCAGGTCGATGCCTGGAAACAAACGCTCCAGGGCTGGCCGCCGTTCGGTGGAAACCGTTCGAATCTGCTCGTCCGCGCTCGCCTGTTGCTGATGTGGTTTTATTTCCCTTTCCCTTTCCCTTTCCCTTTCCGTACTTTTCCCGCCGGAAACTTCATTTAACGGGGTTTCTTCCGCCGGAAACCCCTCTTGCGGAATGTTTAAGCTGGAATAAATAGAATTGAGGGTTGGAAAACGATCTTTGCGCTTGCGATAAGCATCCTCAATTCTGCACAAAAAATTGGGTGAAACGATGACTTTGTGATTCTTCCAGAGATAACTATCAATTGCGGCCATTGTTGCCAGCATATCAAGTATTTCTGTGGCTGTTTCCTTATCTACGCGGGTTTTTGCCGTCAATAACTCCCATTCAGCGGGTTTCCGGCAGTCAATATAATGGTTTTCGTGGTTGCCCAATGACTCCAGCAATTTGTACCAAAATGCATACCCGTCATTACCCCATCGCGTCTCTAAAACCAACATAGTGGCGCCATGCGTTGTATCGTGAGGGAAATATTCTACAGTGGATTTTTTCGGCCGAGCCATTGATCACCCCTGGTGTCGAAATACCTACTTAAAACAACAATGCGGACACAAAACCCAAACTCTCATCTCATCCTTGCCGATAGCCCTGATGCCCCTGGCATTCACCAGCAGAGAACATTCAGGATCGGAATGCAGCGTTTTGCACTGCCTGCTCTTGCCGGTTGTCACGTAATAACTCATTGCTGATCCTCTCCATAATAACCACGGTCACGGCAACCGTTGACAACCGACTCGCGAGCCATGTCAACGTCCGCTCCACGGCCTGATAAAATTCGATGCATGGTCTCGCTACTCTGCCGAACGTCCCACGTCTCACGCGCTGCATGCTGCAGATTCCTGAACAGAAGAGCCCGGCCCACTTCCATAACCTCGGACAGCAGATGCCACCACTGGCGCCATAGGGAATCAGAAGTTATGCCGCCTTATCAAGTACCACCGTTACAGTATTCACCATCGTACCGGATGCCTTAAATGCTCCCGCCAGGTTGTGTTCGATAAATCCGTGGAGATCGACCAGCTCTTTGAAATCGAGGGTCTTCTTGTTCTCGCGGAAAGTCACGGAAGAGGCCATAATCGAAACCAACCGGCCACCAGGCTTAAGGAATTTGAAGGCGTGAAGCACATGGTCGATGTCCGCCTGTTTTTCAAAGGGCGGGTTCATCACCACCTTGTCGTAAATGGGCGTAGGCACCACGTCAAAAAAGGTTCCTTCGTGCAGCAGGTTGTAGCCCTTGCCGCGCAACACCTTGGCATTGTCGGCCAAAAGCTCTACGCAGTCAACCTGGAAGCCCTCAAGGTAGTCAGCAATCCCGCCTTGCCCTGCGGACGGTTCAAGCACCAACTGCCCCGGCCCGACTTCAGCGAGTGCGATAACCCGCTTCGCCAATTCTGGCGGGGTCGGGAAATAGCCGTATTTCTTGGGCGGCACAATCTCGCCGGAAAGCAACACCTGTTCAAGTGCCTCGGTAGGGTCATCGGCGTAAATGTGGGCCTTTGCCTTCTTGTTCCACTTGCCACCCATGTTTTCCAGCACCTCGTTTACTGCCTGGTACTGTTTGCGGTCAAGCTGCCCACAAGTGAGCAAAATATTGTTGCCGTCCACCGTTACCCGGCTGAGAATTGCCAAGGTGTTCTGGTCAATCAATTTCGCCATTTGAATCATCTCCTTGCCACGAATGGCATAACAAGCGGGTAGAGCAGAACCGGGGAACCGCCTGTTTTTTTATTGTAGTTTGGGTGGCCCGGTCTGCTCACCCTAGTCGTTATCTCTTCAAACAATCCGGACATACCCATACACCGAGAGTTTCAGTTGGTGGACAATAACGAATATCCTTTGTATGTCTCCACCCATTTTCTGCCGCATGGCGGTAAGAATAAAAGGTTGGTATGGTGGAGTCTGGGGCGATTGCGCTATCAGGCGGAATCCGGCTTACACAACAAGGACAAACGAAGTATTCAGCCCTGCCTGTATCCCACTGAATTACAAATGAATTTTTCACTATTCGGCCTCCAAATGAGATAATCAGAAGTTAGAACTGTGTCGCGCTCTCTCGAACGCTTCACCCTCTTTCACCCCGTCGCGCAGCCATTGTGTGCCGTCGCGGTTGAAGTAGCGCACGCCGGCCCACATCGCCGCCAGTGTCGCTGCGTGCTTGGCGGCCTCGTCTTTTGTTTCCCACTGCCACGCAACAACCTTGCGCAAGTGCTCCGGTATCCACGCCGCCCTGAAGTTGGTCAGGCGCTTGTAGTGCGTGTACTTCTGGACTCGCCTACCGCTCTTGCTGAGTCCAGTTACCAGCGGGCATGCTGCGTCTCCGTTGCAGTACCGAATCCAAACCTTTGCGCCAGTGCGCAAAACTCTGTCGCTCATCACGTTGGCAATCAAACCGTACATGGCATCCCCCGCAGTTCTAACATGGCGCTCAACCTCGCTCCCTTCGGTCGCTGGACTCCGGGCGATGAACCTGCCCGGAGCCGGTTAGCTCTACGTTATGCGTATTCACCTTCGGCCCAGTTCTTCCAGTCGAAACCGCATTGGCATTTATCAGGGTGCCCGACGATTTTATAAACTCCCTCCAGAAATTGCATGGAGTCCTCACGAGGTGTTCCGCACTCAGGGCAGACAGGATATTGAACCGTGATTTTTGCACCTGGTGGCAACTGTGCAAGGTCAATCACAATCTGATCCTCCCCGTTTTCGCCGCCCTCCATGTCACCTTCGCAGTACATGTCAAAGAATTTCCGTTGTTGGTCGCAGTTCTCACCAGAGTAACAATCGACTTTTACCTCTGCCGTCATGATTGAATGAAATTGCATCCTCGTCTCCTTGTTCAAATAATTTCGCATAATCAGAAGTTATGTGGCTTTCTGTTTTGCCAACTGTTTTGCACGTCTGGCCAATTCTTTCGCCCCTTGGTGCCGTACATGTTGCGTTTTCCACCTGTGGCGGGGTTGGGCAATCCCACCGAAGCTTTCGGCCATCGCCATTATCCCGGCCATAGTCGCCATCACGCCTGATTGTCCTCTACGCCGGAACGAGCTTTCGTCATCGACAATCAGCACCTTTTTGCCGATCTCTACTGGAGCCTCAAAGCAATCAATTTCAATCGGCACTTCAAACGGTTTGGGCTGTGCAAATTCCATATTTTCTCCTTCGTGGCGACAGCGCCACATAATCAAGCGTTATGCCTATCAATCGTGACAACCACACCCGCTCGGTAAATCGCAATGGAATAGCAACGGGCCATCACTACCAAATCCGTTGTATTCGCCGCCTCTTGCACAACAGGTACATTTTGCCGTCATCCGCTCCTCAATTGCTTTCCATGTTGGCTCGTACTCCGGCCAGTCGTGTTCAACGACAACGCATTGGAGAGGTTGTTTTTGCATGGTGCCTTCTCGATAAAGGCGAACTTTGGTTGTGATTTCGCGCAATATTTGCTGCTCCAACTCGGTCAAAGAATTGGATATATCCCTGCGTTTCAACACGAGATATCTATTTTCGCGTTCAAATTTGGTAGACATACGCACCTCGTAAATTTACAGACGGGCATAATCAGAAGTTATGCCGGATAGTTCAGCATTTGCTCTTTGAAATTGAGTGGTACATGTTTCCGGGCAAAAATTTCAGCCTGCCCGACAGGTATGGCCTTGGTGTTTGTCCCGTTGTTGAAGTATGCCGGATGCTCATCAATTTCAGCCTGAGTGTATGTTCCGGCCTCTTCCAGATAGCGAGTATATCCCGCGCAGTTGGCACGCCAGAAAATGCACACTTCACCCTTCTTGGTCCTCAAATCCAGAATATAATATTTCACTTCGCAGCCCCTTCCGCTGGCATAACCAGCGCTATGCACCCGCCGTCTTTCGGGCGGGTGATGCTTAATCGTTAGCAAACCTCTATCACCTTCGACCCGTCCGCTCTGGCAGTAGTAATCTGCATGAGCGGACTATTATCCGGTTCAGGGTGATTGTCGCTTGGCTCAATTATCGCCCCGGTCTCAGGATATTCGCCATTGCCCAGCGTGTACGGCTGCGTGTAGTCCTCATAGAGTTCCGGCGTGACACCTTCCTTAAAACAGCCCTTCAGCTTTTCCAGCCAAGAATCATCCACCAGATGAAATGATTGGTTTTCATGGCGTGAGAGTGTGCCGTCAGGGTGCCGAAGCAAAATCATATCGCTGCCAAACGCCCCGGCCTTTTTTCTGACCTGAACAACGTAGCCAACATAATTGTTCCAGCCCTTGAAACCGCCAGCTTGTGGGCCTGTTATGACGTATTCCCCCGGCATCGGGTGTGATCCGAAGTGCGTCATTTTATCGTAATTGCGAGACTTCACTATCAGTTCGAGTATTTCATCATTCATGCCGCTATCCCCTTTCGGTTTGCTAACATCATCAAATTGTGAAACTGTGGAATATCCAGTGCGTTGCGATAAAACTTACCCTTCCCAGAAATATAGCCAGTTCTCACCTTGCACGGACGAATGCCAAACTCTTGCCATGCCGATTCCGCCGACGAAGATCCATACTGAGTTTCCCAACTGTTCCGCTCTTTTTTAGAGAGTTCGTCCCATGTTTTATACAGATTTGACGTGTCCGGGATGTCGCAAATACGTTTCCATCCCGGATGTTTCGCACACCAGTCTATGGCGTGTTTCGATGCCTGTTCAGTCGAGAAATATTCTTCCACGGTTTATCCCCCTGCGACGTGTTAACCTTTCCATTAATGGCAATATCAACCGGCCGACCAAGTGCCGACTCAATCCCGGTAGAAGCTCCACCGCCTCCGGCAAAATTATCAATTACCAACTCACCGAAGTTCATATCCAACTGGGGAAACTTGCGGAAGCGGTCGCGGTATTTCAGGATTACAGGTGTCATGCTTTCCCTTCCTGTCAGTTCAATGCTTATACCCAAAAGTAACAGTCGCAGTAATCGCCATCGCCGACAGCCAATAGCAAACATCCGCCCACTTGTGCTCATAGGCCCACCGGCACACGTTCAGGCCATACAGCGACATGATGATGTAAGAGAATATTCGGGGATCTTTCAGTAACGTCAAAATCATGGTTCCTCGCTGATTATACAGAGCAATCTTCGCGGCTTTTAAGTATCCCAACCCGACATTTGGAACAGACGATACTCACCCCTCATAGTTTTTCAGTGGCCGGTCGCTCTGGACTTTTTAAGCAATCACTACAACTTCAGTTGGCAAACACTCCTGCAGCCACGTCCTGATAAACAGAATCGCATCCTGCTGCCATGCTCCACCGTCCGCCTCAAACAAGGCCACAGCAGGCCGCCCGTTGGATGTTCCGGTACCGCTCTTCATACGCAGAACAAAACGTCCCACTGGCTGTGCAATCTCGTTGAACGTACGATACGGAGACAACATCACCGGATTCGGCACAGCCCTCATCTCGGCCCTGCCAATACCGTTTTTGGTATTCACCGCCTGGGTAATGCCATCATCGGCATAAGTCTGGATCTGTTCGTCAGTCAGATTGCCCGCCAGTTGGAGAATGGTCGCGGTCATCTCGTCCTGGACAAACTTGGCCTGCAACTCCACAATAAACGTCTCGATATCCATGTACTGACCGAACTTGAAAATCGGCTGATCATAAGTCGCATCCAGATACACACCCCGGTCAACGAACGGCGGAATCAGCGTGGACTTTACCCGAACCACGCTTGGCGAAAAGACATGCACTAGCACATGATCCAGATCCAGCCCGTCAGGATTTTCGACCAGATAATCCCTGATACCGGTTAACGTATGCACAATCATCAACTCCGGCAGCGGCGTCTCGACTGGAAACACCTTGGCCGTGGTATACGGCCGGCCCTCCAACTCCAACGGTTTCGGCTCCGCCATCCCCAAAATGTACTGCAACGCTGTCTTGATCAAACTTCACCTCCCGCTTTCCGTAACTGAGTAACATTGGCGCCGGTTGCGATCTCTGCGCCCGGCAGTAAGGGCTGTTTCGGATTGTACTCCGACGCAACCAGGCCACGTTTTGTCAGGCTGATAAACACAGTCGTCTCCATAGACTCGGTTGGAGCCAGTTTGGTTACAAACTTCACTGCCACATCCGTCTGCTGGCGTGACTTGCTTGGCTTGGCCGTCATGGTCATCACGACGCTGCGCTTATCAAGCGTCGTATTCGGGTCGGATATATTCTCCACCACCCGCTCAAACTCGTGCTTGAAGCGTTCAATAATCTCGCCACCCATCAAACTATCCAGACTGACCACCGGAAATTCTTCCATTCGTACCTCCTTCTCTCATTTATGCGGCATTACGCCGCTTCCATCCGTTCCCAGTAACCAGCCTCCCGGTCCGGACACTCATATCGTTCCCCGGCTGCAATCGCGTCGAACTCCCGCCGTGCGCACGCCTGCTGCTTTTCTATCCGACAGAACCGGACAGCACAGCGGTCACACTGGTTGCCATATCTAGGCGGCAGCTTTGATTTTAGTTTTCGAGGCATCAGCACACCGCCGGTCATACTCTTTCAAAAAATACTTGTTAACAGCCTTGGTGGTCACCCGATGTCCTGACAACCGCAGCAACTGCGCAATGGTTTCCCAGCCCACACCGCGCTTGCGCTGGGCAGCAATCGAATCATAAAACCGCTTCACCACCTCAACCGCAAATACCTTGCGCTCAAGAGGATCAACCGCCGGCGGCCGGACAAACGCTGGAATCTCCGGCTTCACCACCACGACAGCTGCCGCCACATACTTCCCGCAATTCACGCACACAGTGCCGTCATACTTGGGAACCATCCAGCCGCCCGAACACCTGGGACACGGCCCCCTCATCGACCGCCCCCTGACTGAGCTGTATAAATACGATCAAGATCAGGCTGAGGGACGGGCACATAATTTTCGTACCAACCGGCAAAACCCATCGCCAGAAGCACCAGACAACCGACAACAACCGCATAACGAGTATCATTGTTCACTGGCCTATCCTCCCTACGCCGATTTTTTACGGCCCCGCATATTGCCGGCCGAATAATTATCCAGATCCACCCGCGAATAAAAAACCTTGCCGCTCTCGCGCTCCTGTCGATACGGTAAACGCGGGGCCGACAACATACGATCCTTGTGCAGGAAAGAAGGCGAACGCCCGAGCAGTTCGGCGGCTTCCTTCACGGTCAACCACTGGCGCGGTTCACAAGCAACCTTGGCGGATTCCATTTCACGTACCTGCTGCAACAGAGCAAGGTTCTGCTGCTCCAGATCGGCAATGCGCTCCGCGCTATCGGCCAACTGTCTATACAAATCAGCGGTTGTCATTCACACCCTCCAGCACAATGTTTTCCAGAATTTCTTTCAAACCTTCCAAAGCCAAACCATCAAGCGGCTCACCGCTCTGGATGATCGCGTGCACAGCCACAATGCAGAAACGCAGACGGTTCATAACTGCAGATTCCTCTTGGAGAGCGCCTGCGCCGTTTCCAACTCGCGCAACGCCGCCCGCAGGTTATTACCGACTCGCAAGCCGGCTTTCACATCCTCGTGATAAATGGAGAGAGCCACATCCACATGCTTGAACAGATTCTCGTGATGCTTCTGGTCCGTGGCCTTACGGGCAAACGCCTTCTGGTTGCCGGCCTTGGCTCTTCTGTTGGCCTGGTCGATCAGGTTTTGAACTGTACTTGTGCTCATGACATCCTCCTTGAACTCCGCAAGCTAAACAATTTGTGCTGCAGATTTCTGTATGTCCGCGCCGCCCGGATATGCTTGCACTCGAATATCTCAACCAATTGCATGCCGCTCCGTTATAAAAATCACCGAATTACTTTCTTCGGCCTTTGTCCTTTAGGCTGGACTTTTCATCCCAACATCTCCAGTCGCATATGTCCCACGATTGGAATGTCTTCTTGTACGCCGATCCTGACGACAAGCCGCGTTTTCTCCGGGCACGTTTTGCCGCCGCTCGTTTCGCCTTTCGGTCGCCACGCTCCTTAAAAACGGGTGATTTTTTGCGTGAGCGGGTCACGTCGGGAAGCAATTTTTTCGGGACTCTCCGAAAAAGTCACAACGCTGGCACTTGTCTATGTGATGTTCACTACCGCTGTAATCGCAGCAGTCAATGTAAGTGACCATCTTCCCACCACGCTCCACACAGGGCACCATTTCAGTCACATTTGCTTCCACCGGAATTGACGAGGTGCTTATGAACCCGGAACTTTGCAGCCGTTTCAGGGTCTTGTTGTCGGCAGTGGCCACCTTTTGTGCGGCAATCTCTATTGTTAGCAGCTTGGCCTGTACTCCGGCCATGGCCATGAAGCGGTCAAGGTCTTCAGCAGAAATCTCCTTTTTCTTGTACTGCTCCAAAATCTGATTGTTCGCGTAGAAGCTACGCATTGCATGGGATATCGACATTTGTTTTCTCCTTGATGGTTTTTGCTTTGCGTAGAAAGCGGTTTATTGTGAGCCTGGTACGGGCTAAGTCATAAAGTTCTGGCGTTAAATTTTTAACCGGTATTTTCATCATTGCAGCAACATAATTCGGCTTTATTTCTTCTCGGTCTCGGCGGTTCCGCTTTATCTCTCTGGCCCTCAATCTTTCCGGGTTTTTCGGCCACTTCAATTCAGCTTCTCTCCGCTTATCCGGGTTGTTTTTGTAGAAGGTACGCCGTGCCGCATTCGCTTTTTGTGGGTTCCTGAATCGTTTTTTTCTTTGCGCTTCGCGCTCTGGGTCTAGTTTTATCTTTTCGGCCTGCCTTTGGTATCTGCACTTTCTACACTCGCCCTTGCTTGTCAAATTTTCGGGGGTTCTTTCGTGCCCCCGGACACAGTGCGTTTTTTTAGACCAATCCCTTTTCACGTACCGAGCTAAGGCATCTTCGCGGCTGCACGTTATACAAGCCCCGTTTGCCCGCAAATTATCTGGGGTGCGCAGATGTCCCCTTTTACAAAATTGCTTACGGATAACTTGTTCCATTCGCTGTCTCCAGGGCGCATTCACAGGCCGGATGATTTTATAACCACTGGCCATCCACGCAAATGCAGTGCTTTGTAAGTTCCAGCCAGTAAGCCTGTTCTTTTGAATGCTGATACATTTCGACTGGCGCTTTCCCCAGCCACCGGCGGATGATCTCACAACCGATTCTATCCGCCAGGTTTCCCGCTTCCGGGTCACCCATCGGCGCCGGGTTCCACTGCGCAATGGTCCAGGCAGCGGCCAACCACTCATCAGTAGCGCTGGTCAGCGTGTCCAGGTCGATCTCAATCGTAATAGCAACTTTATGTTTCACGACGCCCTCCCGGTTAAAGTCTATTTAATAGCTCCGTCCGTCATAATGACGGATGATGCGAATCAGGCGGCTATCTGGAACCGCGCAACATGCTCTGCCACCGCCTGCCTGATCAGCTTGGAGACCTCTATATGCTGCCGCTCCGACAACGCTTTAACTGCTTGCCCCAGGTCTACACCCAGATACGTAGTGAACTTGCCGCTTTCCATTTTTTCTTCTTCGGACATAGGCGGACGGCCCCGGCCTCTTTTTACTGCTGTTACATTGGTATTCATTGCATCACCTCTCTAATTCTGATATTTTGCACCGTGCCAAAAACTCGATTAACAAGGGGCACCATGAAACTGAAACTCAAAAACATCCGGCAGGTAAAAACAGTCAAAACCGACATAGAAGCAAACGAACTATTACAGCAAGGTTGGTCTGTTTTGGCTATCGGGCAAGGGCAGGAGCATACCAGCAACCATGCATTCTACCCCTACGTCACATACTACCTGGGGTCTTGCCAGCTTCCAGGCGGCGAACAAAATCCACAATCTTCGGGAATTCCCAGCAATGCCTGACGATATCTGTTGCAGCTACTGATACAGCCTCAACCGGATATCCGGACAGATCGTTAAAGTAAGAGCCAAACAACTCGGGAGTAACTACACGGTCGGGGAAATTAAGCGCGAGATAATCCATGGTCTTTCTGAACTGCGGCAGGTCTGATGCTTGCATTGTGTTTTCTCCCTTATCAACAGTTAAATCAGCCCGTAACGGATGACTGTTTACAAACTCAACAAGATCTACAAACGGAACCCTCGACAAGGGAACATCATCACGTGTGATAACAACATTGGGTCCGTCGATTTCGAAACAGGTGCCACGTCCGGCAAAAAACATCAGGGGGTTTTTCATGTATTTCATCCTTTTCAAAAGCGATAAAAACGGGAAACCTTTACCCAGGCGGGCTATTACTGGTTCGCGCACGTCGATCCTTGCGACTGTGCCTCGCTGCTCCCTCTTGCAAAAAAGCCCGTAAGCACCGCGCAGGGTTCTTAAGGAAGAAGCGGAGTGTAACAGCGTTAAACGGATGGCCATTGTGGCTGACATACAGGCGGACAGCTCCTGTTCCATACTCGTTGCGAAAAGCCTTTATTTCCAAATCGGAGAATTTGAGTAGCTTGATCATTACCGCTGCTCCTCCCAGTAATTTATTTGCACCGTGCCAAAAACGTGATTAACAAGGGGTGTTCATGGAATCATCCAAGCAGCAAACCGAAAGAATACTGCTCGACCTTGTTGAAAAATACCGGCTTGCGGAAACCCATATAAATGCCCATCAATTACTTATATACGAGCTATTGAATCTATTGCCGCCTGACACCAGGCAGCAGCTGCTCGATTCTTTGCGAGCAAAAAGTCATAATACGCCTGACGATTTTGGTCTCTTTTCACTCGCCGCCGATATCGTCTCTGTCGTACAGGACGGGACGCCGCCGAAGAGCATGAGAGACATTTTGAAAGTAATCCCCGGAGGGAAGACCGAAGCCGTCGATTAGATTTCATAACGTGTCACCAACTGGCGCTTTCTCATTGGAACCTTAAAGGGGGCTGCAATGAACGTTCTTACGGATGAACAATTACTGGCAATCCTTCAAAACCTTAAAGAAACCCAGCAAATAATGCATGACGATATGAATACTATTCGCTGCCTGGTCGGAGCATTGATAAAGCTGTCTGAACAAGGGGAAATGCAGCGGATTTCCGAAGTTCTTCGGTCTCTTCAGTCAGCTTTTTCAGATCACGAGCAAATGCATCGCGCAGCTTCCGCTGCTTTAGATTTTGTCTCTTCCGTGACTGTTTCAAACAAGCCGGAAGATATGAGAAAGCTCTTTTCGGTTGTGAAGGGCGGCAAAGACTCATAACGGTTTTTTCCTCCTCTGTTCATAATGTTTTCATTCAACCGTTGTATATTTATAATTCGGAGCATCATAATTGTCAAACAAAAAAGTGCATACATCCGATTTAATTTTCGGAGCATCAATAAAGTCAATAAGAAAGATTCTCAAACTGACACAAAATCAATTTGCGGAACCTTTATCTATTTCCGGGAGCTATGTTTCGAATATAGAAAAAGGCGAGGCCATGCCAAGCGAGGCGGTTATAAGAGAGGTCTGCACATACTACCGAATCAACAGAGATTATCTCACCACCGGCACCGGCGATATGTTTGTCACATCTAGTGGTATTGGCATTAGTGGCGGGAATACTGATAGCAGTATTAAAGGCATTGGAGTGGGAGGCGGCGCAGCTCTTGCTCCTGCCACCGGGGCTGCTGAACACAAAAAACCTCCCGAAATATTATTTGCGGAAGGTCTTTTGCCACAACTCTCACCGGATGACTTGAACGAGGTTATTGCGGACATGCTTGACAGGATCAAAAAAGCAAAAAGCAGGGCCAACGATATAATCTATCAGCTGACCCCGGATGAAAAGGCCCAGGCAATTGAAGAACTGCAGAAGAGGATCAGGATGCTTGAAGCTCAAGAAGGCGGGATCTTGCAAACTCCAAACTTGAAAACTGCAAAAGAGCGTTGATCCGCTGCACCAGATCTTCATGATTGCAGGGCTTCACGATATAATCGTCAACATCGGAGGAAATGCTTTGAACAAACGAGGGGCCGCTATTCAGGCAGGTTTTGAATATAATAGGAATGTCCTTGGTGCGCCGGTTCCCTTTAAGCAACCCGGCGATCTCGTACCCGTCCAAACCAGGCATCATCACATCCAAAACAATCAGGTCGGGCTTGGCAAATACGGCGCGGTTGAACCCGGTTTCACCGTCTTCAGCCAGCAAAACACGGAAACCCGCCTCGGTCAGAACCGTACGGGTGATCACAAGTTCATGGTAATCATCATCAATAATCAGAATGGTTTTTTGGTTTAACGGTTTTCTATGCAGCACTTTAAATCCTCCACAGTGTTTAATGAACGCTGCCGGAAGATATAACATGCAGAAAACTGAATTATCATGTTTACAATGTTAATTTGTAATTACATTTGTCATTACATTGATTTTGTGGGGGATTGAGACGGACATCGGTGGGGGTTAATTAGATTTCAAAGACTCACGATCAATCAGCCATCTGATGTAATCAGACAGTGACTTTTGATTCTGATCGGCAAGAGTTTTGAGCTTTTCTTTTTCCAACGGAGTCAGTCTAAGTTGCACCAGTTCGGTTTTCAACTTAGCAGCCATACGTGGAATTTATACAGTATGACGTGTCTATTTCAAAGGAATTAAATTGACAAGATGGATGAAACGAAACGACTTAGGTGGAGGACAGCATGAGGTTTTATGGAAGATACAGACGTTATTATAGTCCAAAACCTCTTTCCGAAATCAAGTATTTAGAGTTCCAGTTGGATGGCATTGATGCTGACGTAAAGTATATCCTTTTTAATTTTAACGACGTTACGCTTAACAAGTTTTTTGAAGCATACGAACATCAGCACGGGGCTACATCTGCAAATTATGCCGTAAAATCGTTTTCAGATTGGAAGTCCGGAGCGAAAAAGTGCTCGGCAGCAACCCTGAAAAAATTAATAGAATTGGCCCCAAGGTTTTTTACCTCAAATCAGCGATTTGAATTGGTTAAAAAGATTCATCACAAAACAAAAGATGAGTGCATTAGGAATGAGTATAGTCACTTTGAATTTATTCTTGGAAAGCACGAAAACCAACAACACCTGTACCATAAGCTTAATAATATTTGTTCCAAGCCGCTTACTTACTCAATCCCTGACAGATTTACAAATTTAATGTCGTGGCTTTGTGATGGTGACTCTGAAATAGCAAGGAATATGCTATGCACTATTGAGCAGGAGTATTCTATCGCTATTACCTCTGCGGCTAAAATTGAAGTCGAGAGACTGATGTCGATGATACGGCATAATAATTCTAATGCAATTGGAACCCATGTAATAAGATTCCCTTACGACAATGTTCATATAACTGTTAGGCATCTTACTGGATCAGAAAAATTAATGAAGTTTGTGTTTGGAGAATAAAAATATGCCAAATAATAATGAATTGGATATTGTCAGAAATCAAATTCTTTTTCCCGACATTTCTCAAAACTCTGTCCTTGTAAAACTGCTTGAGGGCATGCCGCCAGAAACACTGAAAGAATTACAGCAGAAAGCTGTTGAGGGACACATAGGGATAGAGCTTGAAAAAATTAAAATGATTCACAAATACCAATCATCTACTGCTGAACTTGACAGATATATTGATCATATCAAGCAATTGGAAAGCAATGCTGGAAATTTTACGAGATACACTGCAAAGGGGTCTTTTGAGGGTGCTTCTGGTGTCACAACAATATCAACCAGCAAGGGTGGATGCCTAACTCTAATACTATGCGTATTATTACTTTTATTATTTATATTCTTAGCTTTGTAGGCTCGGCCTTCGCAGCACACCTCCACCCCGAGAAGCACTATCAAGAGCATTGGTGCAAGGATCACGGGGGAGTTACGGAATACGTCCTTGTAGATAAAAGTCGCGTTGACTGTTTAACAGACACGCATGCTATTGAGGTTGAGTTTGCACCCAAATGGAAAGAGGCTGTCGGCCAAGCACTGTATTACAGCATCAAAACAAACCGAAAACCGGGCATCGTAGTTATTTCAGAAAACCCTGAAAGCGATGCAAAGCACATCAAGCGCTTACGCACAGTAACAGAAAAATACGGCATAGAACTATTTGAGGTAATCCGATGAAGCGCTACCAGAAACTAATCATAACCGCTGCGGACGAAATGGGATACACCCCGCTGGCCCGTACGATCGGAGCACCATCAACGTCAATCCACGAGTGGGCCACCCAGTCATATAAAATACCCCACTACAAAAGCCTGGAGAAAATAGCTGCGTATTTCAAAGTACCGATCCCGACATTGCTGATGGAAGTTGACGACGTGAGAAGCCGCGAAGATGATATTGTGGAAGCGCTATTCAAAATGACAGAAGGGGAGAAGGAAAGTGTGGCGGAATTTATCAAGCAATTACTGCAGCTGCCCGGCGATTCTTCAAAATAAACCTTTCAACCTTTGCGACTTCTTTTCGCAAGCGCTCCAACGTCAAAACCTTGTAACCGTCGGTAACGTCCTGACTGATCGCGTGACCGACCAACCGCTTTTGCACAACGTTGCTGATACCGATCTCGTCAGCATACGTCAGAAAAGTTCGCCGCATATCGTGGGGCGTGATCTGAGCCAACTCGGTGCCCTCAAAAATTGTCTTGATAGTACCGCGGACATCCTTGATATGGCCCCCGGCCTTTTTCGGCACATAGCGGCCATTCCGTGCTGCCTGCTCCTGAAAGGCGTAAAACAGAAACGGAGTACCTTGTGCAACGGCATCATCATGGCGCCGCTTCAAAATCTTGAGAACATGACCGCCCACCGGCACAATCAGGAACTCTCTGGTTTTGGTATCAAACAGTGAAATGCACTTCTCTTTAAAATCCACATGGGAAACTTCCACTCGGGCTATCTCGGAAGCGCTGCGGATTCCTGTAAAAAGCAGGCAGGTCATATAATCAGCCACCAGGCCGGGAGAACCTTCAACAGCATCAAAAAACGCCGCTAACTGCGCCGGCCTGGTAAACGTCTGCTTGCGTGGGACGTTGTACCAGGCATTGACAGACGATAAGCGCTTGACCGGGTTTCTGGTGAATATATTATCGTGCATCTCCATAGCATGATTGAAAACAGCCCGTAACACGCGGAACACATGATCAGCCTGGGCCTTACTTTTTTTACCGATCTCGGCATGCTTGGCAACCACCATCGCCGGAGTGATCGACAACAGAGGTTGCGTCAACCAATCAGACAGATAGCACGTGAGCTTGTCCAGGTAATGATCTTTGGTATCCTGTTTCAACTTTTTTCTGGTAGCGCAGTAATCATCGAACATTTCACGGAACGTAGTAGTTTCGGCTTTACGTTCTTCGGCAATCCTACTTTGTTCAGCCACCCTGTCATCCGGCGTTATGCCCTGGGCGGCATCCTTCAGGATCTGGAGGGCTTTCTCGTATGCATCCTCAAATGTCAAAAGCGCAGTCTTGCCGATTGAAACTTTAATTTGAATATTTCCAATTCGCTTATGTACAAAATACATTTTCGAACGGCTGCCGACTCGGACACCAAAACCGGTCAGCTTCGTGTCGTAATACACCACATAGCCATCGGCTGACAACGGCAGGCGGTCAACGGCTTTATCGGTCAGTTTCATCTTCGGCATTAAGCATCTCCGGCATCAAGTAAAATTTGTAGCATATTTGTAGCAAAATTTATAATAATTGCCGAAACAGAATTAACACGATAAGAAACAAAAGGAAACAAAAAAGAAGGAAAACAGCACGATAGCACGCAGTGTGAGTATGCAGGAATTGACGTTTTGTGGAAGTAACAGGGACTTAAAATCCCTCGGCAGAAATGCTGTGCCGGTTCGATTCCGGCTTCGGGCACCATAAAAACAAAGGCTTTACGGGTTTTTACCGTAAAGCCTTTGTTTTGTTTCAGGGGAAATTTGTAGCATATTTGTAGCAGATGGGCATTAAGACACAAACGGAAACAAAATGTTTTTGATAAAAAAGCCCCCGCCAGAAGGAGGGAGACTGGCGGGGTATAGCAACTGTTTATGGTCTTTGAAGAGCTTTCTCGCGCTTCTTGTAGATCTTGTCTATCATCGCCCATTTGAGCCATCCGCCCAGATAGCACATCACCTCTTCTGTTTCCCGACATTGCGGGATACCGTCTATTTCCATGATTGAGCAGGCCACGTGCATGAACTCGTGCATCATGATGCTTTCCCGTCCGGCGTCTTTAACCCAGCAATAAACGTCTCCGTTGATTATCCGGACCAGACCATCATAACCGGCTGACAGTTCGCACCTGGTTCTTTTACCTCTCAGTTTGTAGATTGCGTCCATGGCCTCGATATGATCACAATCACCAACAAAGAAAACTGAACAGTTAAAAATCGGTACGTCCGTTAAATGAGTAACCATCACCACCCCATGAATCTGTATTCTGCGTTGCCGCCTACATAGCCCTCAACCTGTCCGCCACTGCCGTTGATTGGAGCTCTCAATTGCGCTTCTGCTTGCGCATGGGCGTCTTTGATCCTGAACAAATCGCGCTTGAGGTAGATCTTTACCTTCTGGCTGCCATCGGTGTGAAGTTCGTATCCCAATCCCAGATAGTTTTGACGCTCCAGGGCAAACCAGGGCGCTTCCTTCATCTTTACTTCAGTTTTGGCTTCACCGGTCTGTGTATCAACGGTGGTGATCGTTATCGCTCCATTCGGAGCAGGGTCTATATCAGCAGTGTCGATGACCTCGTCTTTTGGATCATCGATATGTGCTTCCGGAAATTTCCGCTTGACCGATTCTTTCGGCACGATCCGGAGCGGAACCTTCAGCAGCGGCCCGTCAACCTTCTTGGCAGAAACCGCAGGTTTGGCAGCGACGAATCCGGCCACCGGCAGCTGCGGGCGGGGCCACCATTTCGACCAGGCGAGGTAAATCAATACTGCCAGTAGTATCCCGCCATAGAGGTATCTACGCCAGGTTGGAAGTTTTGACAGCCCGGCTGTGAAATTATACAGTCTGGCTGTCATTTGTCGCACCCTGCAGCAGTTCGGTTTTGTGCTGGCTGCCTTCCGAGCTGCCGAAGTAGAATCCGAATACATCCTTGACCATTGCTCCGAGCGCCCCGGTTAAAAGCAGAACGGCTTCACGGCTACCCGTTTTGATCTCGGTATAGATCAGCGTGACGATGCAGGCCAGAAAGCCCACGGTGATCAGCAGTGCCATGTAACACTTAAATCCTTTGGTATCCTTCACTTCAAAGTCCTCCCGCATACGCTATTTGTACACCATCGTTTTTGACCATCCGTGGCGGTTGGAGCGCCGCAACAGGGGCAGGTATCGCCGTCGTGCCAATGAGTCCGCTGCTTGTCGGCCATCAGTCCACCTCCTGACAACGCTTGAATATTCGTTCAATCTTTACCGCGTATTCTGCAATGGTTTCTGCGCAATCCAACCAATTGATGATTTTTCTGGAGTTCACGTAATCGCATTTTTCACCGTTGATATATTTAGGCAGCCCCACGCCGGTATAAAGCCCCTTGCGCATGCATACGCTCATGTTGATGTAGGCTATTTCCGGGTCCAGCAGAGCCATGTTGTCGTTTGCGTCTCCGGGTTGGTCTCCGACAGTCAAATCAAATTTACGTCCGTTCTTTGCTTCCCACCTGGCGATAACGTCCGGGTATTCACGGGGAAGAACTTTTTCCAACATTTCCGAGTTGTTCTCGCCGGTCGTCTGGGTAAAACCTTTCCCGGCATAAATAGCGCCCTCTTCAGGAGTATCGTTGCCCAAAACCTTACCGACTTTTGTCTGACTCCCATAGCGGCCGATAAAATACTGCCGGCTGCCATGTTCATGGATCGGTCGCCAGGTGCGCGAGCATTCGTGCAGCACGGTTGCCAGCATGTAGGCAGCCCAACGGTAATCGGTAATATGTTCATCGGCGGCGATATAGCCAAGCAGCTCGCGCAAGCCTTCATGCTGCGAATCATCCAGCGGTTTAAATTCATTGACTTCGTAGATGAAAATGAACTTTGAAATATCAATTTTCACGATTTATCCTTTATCGCATGGGTGGCTTTGTGCTCGCCGATCAAGCGGTTTAATTTAGCGTCGCTGTCGCGCTGCTCGTTGAACAGCTTGTCGTGTACAGCGTCATTTTCCTGAACATGGGCGGTCAGCGCTGTTTCTATCCGGTCCTGGTTCTTTTCCATCCGCTTCCAGGCCCACACCACCAGAGCCACAACCGCGCCGATTAACGGTGTGACTACCTTGACCATCAGATTGAATATGATTTCGCTATTGTCTGGCGGGGCAGGTGTTGGCACGTCGGAGCCTCCGGGCATGTAGTAGTTTGAGACGTTTCTCGCGTGCGTAGCAGCTGCGAATGATTTTGACCATGACGGTGATGCAGGTTGTTGCTATCAGCACCGCCATACCCAGGAGCCAATATTTGTTGTCGATCAGAAAGCCGCACATAGCGCACCCGCATGTGACCATCGGTGGAATCTGAGTTTGCCCGGAGTTGTTCATTATGGCGCCATGGTAAAAGTGCTGGTACAGACGCCGGCTACGTCCGCCATGGCGGATCCGCAAGAAGAAGTAGTTTCACCGTCGGTCTGGACATAGGTGCCACGATTGGCGGTCAGCGTGTATGTTGCCCCCGGCGCTCCGCTGAAATTACTGAATATGCTGGTAGCGCTGTCATGGCCAGCTGAAGAGCCGCCAGTGGGAGTTAGAATGCCGGACGGGTGATCACTTTTATTGAATGCGATTGTTGGTGGATTCGTATATCTCAGGATTGCATTAGTCAGTCCGGTAGCGCCGTTGGCTGGGTACACGCTGCTGACAGTCAATGACAGCGGCGTTCCCAATACCATTTGACCACTGGCATTGACCCACATGGTTATCTTCCCGTCAGAGTCTTTGACTTCCAGTTGTCTGACGTAGGGGCCGTCGCCACTCCCGGCACGTTTCGTCAGCGGAGTGGCATTCGTGGCCGTTGCTATCGCGGCGTTGACGCTGGTTTGGTTGACGATTTCGCTTTTGAGTTGCGCGCCGGTAATGTTCCGGCTGCCGGAGGCATTGGCGTAAATCTGTACGCGGGAGTTGTCGTACAGGCGTTTTACAGTAGGGTATCCATAATACTGTGTGGTGGCTGCCTGAATCGTTATGACGGAGGTGAAGAGCACACACAGAACTATAATGAATGTTTCAAGAGTGATTGGTTTCTTCTTGCATGAACGATGATCTTCTATGCTTTTCTTGCAATGTTCGGCGTCCTGAAACATCCAGTTAATAATTTTTTCCTGCCATTTTCCGGGGTAGTTCTTTCCGACATGACTACTAATGGTTTCGTCCGCGTCGATGCCGAACAATGTCCCTACAAACTGATCCAAGCCGATTAAAATGTTTTTCCAGTAACTACGCTTATCCATCCTAACCCCCTAATATTTCAGCGCTGATTTCCGGAACGCTGTACGGCATGGCTCCGCAAACTGAAAAGTCGCAAAGCGACTCATTACGCAGGTAAGTGACCCGCTCTTTGCGCGGGTAATACTCGTTGTTCCAGATACTGTTTATCCAGCCCATGACGGCCATGGCTTTCGGCTTTTGCTGCATGACGCCCATCGCCAGCAAGCCTATCGCTGCCCCAGATATAAAGGATTCCTGGTAATCCGTGGCGGCTCTCCACAGCGCTGTGATATTGTCCTGTTTCAGTTGGCCGAGCGCCGCGTTGACTTCTTCCTCTGTCAGGATCGGATTTATTTCCGGGCCGGAACCATCGTCTATCCATAGCGCCGTTACCATGCCGGAACCTCCAGTATGCTTAGGAATGTCGGATTCCCACCGGCAACATAGATGGCCGCACCTACATTGTGGTATGCCCACACATCCAGATAGTCACCAGTCGTCAAAGGCAGAACACCGATGCTGATCGGGTGGGGCCAACAACCGGCCGGGCCGCTCTCTTCGGATTGCAGCGTGTTAACTCCATTTTTGTAAACCGCGCAAAGCGCTCGGGGTATCACGCGGGCGGAGGAGTCATAAAAATAGGCTCTGGCTTCAATCTTGTATCTTCCTGGGCGTGCAATTGTGATGCGGAATGTTGATGTATTGGCCAACGCGGCTGGATCGTCCACTACTGTGTTAAGACCAAGTTTGGTAAATGTGGTGTTCCCGACCGATAACCAAGTGGCGCTGGACGGGGAACCAAGGTTAGCAACCATGGGGATGGATTTACCTGCAATCTTTATCCATCCGGCACCATCAGACAGCAGCATTGCCGTTTCTCCGGCCCACATGATCCTGGTCGCTGCTCCGTCTATCAGTTCGCCGGAAACCGCGGTAACGGAAACTTTATTAGTCAAAGCCGGCGCCATTGACAACCCGATCAATTTACCGGCATTGCCGACTGCCGTGGGCAAGGAAACCTGATAGTCAGCAGTTGTGCCCGAGCATACGTGCAGAACTGCAAACTGGGCGGTAGCCGCCGAAGTTACAGCAACAACAGTTTCGGTAAGGTTCGAAAACAGATCATAAGGCGGAGCGTTGGAGAGGATCTGTTCCACCGTTATGGTTTTCGCCTCTCCGTCTCCCTGTGAAACAGGAATCCGGTCGGCAGGGTTGGCTAGATCGGCCAACGTAGCATCTGCAATAGTCAGGCTTGGCATTTATATGGTCTCCATGAAATAACCGTTGTTCCAGAGGATATTTGTCCCATCAGCCCACTGCCAGGGATTTGCGACATCAATCACAGTCGGCAGCAGTACCTGAACGGTGATACTGGCAAAGGTAGGCATTTGAGCCTGAAGCGTTATTGGCTCGGGCATTGCCGTGGTCAGAGACAACGCCGAAGGCATTGAAACGCTTATTTTCACTTGGTAGCCTCGGGAGTTACCTTGGCTTTGCCTTTGATGATTTTGATCACCGTGCCACTCGGCGCAAGCAACTCCAGGTCATAGTAATAGCTGCCCTTGGCGATTGCGGCGGTAACCTCGTCGGTCAGCGACATGGTGACCAAACCTTCGGCGGATGGTGTTGAAACTTCAAAGGTAAAGGCGGGGGAAGCGTCGGCGTAGTTCAGTCGGGCCTGTGCCCTGGCGGTATAGCCGGTCAGATCGATCGCGGCGCCGGTGTCCGGATCCGTGATGGTTATATCGAGCTGGAAGGTGCTGCCCTGCTCCAGGTCTTCTATGTCATATGGGGTAGCCGGCATCAGCTGTACCTCCTGAAAATCAATCGTGGGGTCCTATGTAAAAAACCAAACTCGTAAAGCGCCGATACATCCTCAGCCAAAAAAACGCTTTCAACCGTTCCGGCTTCAAACAGATTGAAAGCTTGCTCCAGATCCTCAAGCGATATGCTCTCAACAATCCCGGCAGCGGCGATCACAAAAGCCGAAGTTGAATCCGCAACCTCAACCGCTTCCGTGCTGCTTGCAACCATAATCGCGGTGGCAGCCTCTGCACTAACGGCCGAAATAGCTTCATTTGTTGAGCCGCCGGTGTGGACCGTAGCGCTGGCCATGTGAGCAGATGCAACCGTTTCCGTAATATCCGTTTGCAGCGTGGCAGCGACTGACGATGAATCCGAAGCGGCAACTATTTCATTTACCGCTGCGACTGCAATCAGACCGGTTGTTGCTGATTCAGTCGCCGTAACCGCCTCGGCTGCCGTTGCCTGCGTGATCTTTGTCGCCGAAGCTGTATCATCTGCAGAAACCGTTTCGGCCAACGAACCAACCGGGATGGAAACCGCTGATTCGCTGCTTGCCGGGGCAACGGTTTCCGAAACGCTACGGCCCGAGACAACTGTTGCCAGTACAGCGGCAGCCGGTGATATCGTCTCTGCCGCGTTGCTGACGGCATCCAAACCGGCAATACAGGCCGAGGACGGTAAAACCGTCTCGGTAACCGTTCTGTTGGCAACCGTTCCGCCGATCTGACTGGCCGCTGTTGAAACAGTTTCCACCACCCCGGTAAATTCGGTTGACCGCACGGAAACCGTATCGGTCGGATATATCGTTTCAAAGACCTGGGGATATTCTGTTACGAGCAGGTTGCCGAGCTCATCGACCAGCTCGTTACCTAATTCGTCTACGAGAATAGTTTCAGCCACGGCTTTACACCATCAGTTCAATCTGCTCCGAAGTGAAATAGCGTTGTTGTATATCTCCGGACTGGTCCGTGAACTCGACTAGATACTGCAACTCTTCGTTCACGATTGCCGGCGTCAACACACGGCCAACGATGATCGGCTGTATCAATTTTACAGCGTCGTCTTTTTTCAACATGCCTGACCCCTTTATGCCGCAGCAGTGTAAGACACGTTGAGCGTGTCACCGGATGCCACGGGTTTATCACCGCCGGAGAAGAGACCGGCTGAATAAAGTATTCCAGCCGTGCCGCCTTTGACGCTGCTGCTGATCAGCATGCAACCCTTGATTGTGGTTGTGGCGTTGATGCTGAAAGCAATCGCGGCGGAAAGCGACTTGGAACCACCGGAAGCGGCGGACCAGGCAGCGGCGGGGCGCGTAGCTGCAGAATAGTTGCTATCTTCGGCCCATGTCGCATGGCTAGCCGCCGTGTCCGTGGCAACAGGGGCGCTTGTATAGCCGGTGGCGGAAACCAAACCAAGATACCAGGCGGCGGTATAGGCCGAGCCCGCAAGATACTTGTCCAGAAGGTCGTTTTTCCCGACCGTAGTCACTATATTGTGGATATCATCAGACCACTTCAGGAGCCCATCCGGACCATAGCAGTCAACATGATACGTTCCGCCCATACGCAGGTGTTCAGAACAACCCGAACCGTTGCCGATTGAGGCGTCTTGCAGCGACGATGATTTGATTTGTTCTCCGTGCATTTTGACTCCCTTGATTTCCGCCGTAATTACGACGGATAATACTTGTATGATTAGTGTTTAGTCAAGCTGTGATTTCTTCCAGGCCATATCCTTTTTGTCCGGTTTGAACGTAAGTGCACGGGATATCGTCTCCATATTAATCACACCCACCTTGCCCCATGCCTGTGATTTCCGTACGTCGCGGTTAAAGCGCAGTATTTTGCCCATAACATCCTGACGCTCTCCCTGTTTGGATATCCGCAGTTTGGCCAGCAGGTCTTCACGTTCATCCTTCCACCAGGAAACAAGATTCTTGCCGGTCATCGCCACTTCCATTCGCCGCGACTGTTCGGCAGGCTGAAAACCGGCCGTGCGCAGAACAGCATCAACGGCGGAATATTTGAGCGGCTGGCCATTCTCGTCAAACACCGGACGGCCTTTCAGCGTGGTCATGCCCTTGTCATATTGCCGATAGGCCCTCATGCCGCCTGCCAGCGCTTCAGGAGCCGCGCTCTCGACTGCCCGGTACATATCGCCCTTGGCCAGCGCCTCACTCGATAACCATGCTTTTTTTGCCAACCCAGCCCATACGCCACCAATCGCTTCCGGCATTGTCGCATCACCCAGCATCTGTGAGGCCACCGGTATCTGCAACCGCATGGAGTTGGAGATATTCAGACCGGCCAGACCGGCCATGCCGTGCCAGGCAAAAGCGTTCACCATCTCTCCCAAAGTGCCATACTCTTTACTATGCTGGTGAGTCCACTGCTTAGCCTCCATCAGCAGGCTCTTGCCGCGCAACTTGCGATAGAGCTTGTCCAGTTCATCCCCTCCGGCCAGGGCTCCCGCGCCTCCGATCAGCATCAGCATGCCGGTGTAACGCAGCAGCGCAATCATATCGCGGCGCTCGCCGCTGGTGGCGCGGGTGTAGATCCAGTTCAGGTTATTCCAGGTAAAGCTTTGCAGAGCATACAGGGTTTGTCCCAGCGGGTTACGAGCCCATCCAGGCAGGTTGTGGCGGCCCTGGTCGAAGTTGACGCTGTTGTTTATCTCCAGCGCCTGCTTGAGCGCGGCATGATCGATAACGCCGGCCGCGAGTTCCTTGTTTCGCAAGACACGATAGGCCGCCAGGATGATGGTCTTTCGGTTCAGCACCTCAATGTTCTGGAAGAGCGCCATGGCCTTGCCGGTCACATTATGCAAAATCCGCGAGGCTTTGCCGGTGCCTCCTTCGTTGTGGCCGGTGATCTGACTCAGGGCCGTTGCCGCTTCCTGCTGATACATCACGGCGGAGTTGAATATCTCCTTTTCGTCCATGGTCAGCTTATCGCTCAGGGCGTCTTTCTGTGCCTTTGCGATTCGGATTGTGGCCGATTCTCCACGGCCGATGATCCGGCCGATCTCCGCCACTCCCAGAGTATAAATCTGGGTGGCGTTAATAATAGCCGATGCCGGTTTGAGGCCCATATACCAGAGCGAGACAAAGGCCCGGGCATTGCCGCTGATCCGGTCGGCCATGCCCTGATTCCGCAGCGAGTCAAATACATACTTGTAGGCCCAGGGCTTGACCGGTATGCCGGCTTCGGTCAGATGCTTGAACTGCTTGCTGGCATATTCGGCCTTGCTCAACATCCCTGCCACGCCGGTAATGTAATCCTGATACCCGCTCATGACGTTGGCTGTATCATAGCCCTCGATCAGGTATGGCGCCCGGCGAATTTGATATTTACCTGCGGCGCGGCCAAGCAGCACCTCTGCGGTATCCTGAATCAGGCGTGACTTGAGCGCTTCCATTTCATCGGAGTCAATTTCTCCATGCTTCAGCGCCGCTTCAACCGCCTTTTCCAAACCGGCCTGCATGGCGATGTCGTTGGGCATGTTTTGGAACAGGTCTTCATTCAGGGTATCCGCCTGAGTCGAGCTGGTGACATACTCCTCGCCATATCGATAGTTCTCCGGCATATGTTTTTTAAGATCCGCCTTGACCTGGTCGGCATGGCTGGCGGCTGCTCCCTTGACATTGTGACGGCGGGAATAGACCATTACCATCTGCCGGGGATCTTTGGCGGCCCGCTCGGCGGTTTCGATGCGCTTGTCTATCTTTCCAAGAACAGCCGCAGTGGCTCCCTTGGCCGCCACTTTCTCCCGGATTTTCTGTAATCGTGCCGGTTCATCGATAATACGCTGATTCAGCTCGGGGATGATCTGCGGGATAGCTTCCTTGAAACCATCCAGCTTTTGACCTTCGGCGGCGGTAACCACCACGGCCCCTTTGCCGGTCAGCGTAACGGTGGCCTTGATCGTACCGGCAATCTTTTCGATTTCCGCCATAACCTTTGAGCCGGGGTAGTATGGCAGGAAAGCCTGTTGCGCCTCGCCTTTTATGTCGCGGATGGTGAATTTCAGATCCTTGACAACGTGATGTACGGCGGTGACATAGTTGCCGTCACCGTGGTTACGTGTCATCC
>C687J39217_1000224_pt1 | contig 16891 bp, 17 predicted proteins | sample RifOxyB1_FD_39217 | JGI IMG/M metagenome (IMG submission 39217)
GGCCGTATTATACTATATCCGGTTATGTGGCGTAAAAATATTGCAATAGACTTAGGAACCGCCAATACTGTGGTTTGGGTAGCCGGTGTTGGAATTGTAGCCAATGAGCCTACGGTTGTGGCCATACAAGCAGATACCAGTAAAGTTGTGGCCGTAGGGGAAGATGCCAAAAAGATGTTGGGAAGAACTCCTGAGGCATTAACGGCTTCAAGGCCAATGAGAGATGGGGTTATTGCTGATTATCAGGTAACCGAGGCCATGCTTAAGTATTTTATAGGGAAAGTTTTGGGCAGATTTCAATTGTTTAAGCCTAATGTTATGGTTTGCGTACCTGCAGGCTGCACCCAGGTTGAAAGAAGAGCGGCACTGGATGCAACTTTAGCCGCCGGAGCAGGACATGCTTATCTAATTGATGAACCTTTGGCAGCGGCAATCGGAGCGGGCATACCTGTTTCAGCGCCTTCGGGGCACATGATTGTGGATATGGGCGGAGGTTCAACCGAGGCGGCCGTGATTTCTTTGGGGGGAGTGGTGGTTCATAAATCGGTGAGGGTTGCCGGAAATAAAATTGATGAAGCAATTGCGGGTTATCTAAAAAAGAAACATAATTTAATTATNGGTGATCAGACTTCTGANGAAATTAAATTAAAAATAGGGTCGGCAATTGCCTTAGTTAAAGAAGAGAANTTGGAAATATCAGGNAGAGATTTAGTTTTTGGACTTCCCCGAAGTGTGGTTGTGACTTCATCCGAGGTAACGGCGGCGATTCGTCCGATCCTTCTGCAAATTATTGGAGCGGTTAAGCTAGTTCTTGAGGATACTCCGCCGGAATTAGCTTCCGATATTATCGATAAAGGGATTGTCATGAGCGGGGGCACGGCCATGTTAAGAAACCTTGATAAACTGATGACCGAAGAAACCGGAGTTCCGGCCCATGTTGCTGATGAACCGCTTTTATGTGTGGTGAGGGGTACCGGACTGGTTCTTGAAAACATAGAATTGTGGCGAAGAAGTATCTCAACTAGAGGGTAGCCTCTAGTATCTAGTATCTAATATCTAGTATCTAGTGCATGAGTTGAGGATAAAGTTAAAAAAGTGAAGCTAAAAAAAGTATCAATATTTTATCCAAATTGTGAATTAAATTTAAGATTATGTGTTAAAATGCAGACCTGTAGTTATAGTTACTCAGAAAACATATCCTTTTAGGTAAAAAATATGCAAAAAATTAGCCTTAAAAAGGCAGGTTCGATCCGTAATTACGTCAATATTTTGGGTGTTAGGTTAGATAGCACTTCGACAAGCTCAGTGCTAAATACTATCGGCGGTTTTTTGTTATCTAAGCACAAATTCAGCGTTTTCACACTCAATCCTGAAATTTTGGTGATGGCAGAAAGAGATAGAGATTTGAAGAAGGTACTTAATTTAAGCGACATTAATATTCCGGACGGTGTCGGACTTAAAATAGCGGAACCTTCATTAATAATTATTAAGGGTAGGGAACTCTTTTTAGAATTGCTTGCTTTAGCCCGAAAGAAAAACTGGAAAGTATTTTTTGTGGGGGGAAAGGGAATTAAAAATGTTACTGCCGGTCCCATGCTTGATGAAAATGCGGAACCGATATCAGATAGAGATAGGGAGATAGAGATAGAGACTATAAGAAAAGTAAACAAATTCAATCCTGATATCCTTTTTGTTGGCTTTGGAGCACCCAAACAAGAAAAGTGGATACACAAATGGTTGCCCGAACTTGAAGTCGGGGGAGCTATGACCGTCGGGGGAACGTTTGACTATGTTTTTGGCAAAGCTAAACCGCCGCCTAAGTGGATAGAGAAAATCGGTCTTGAGTGGCTTTGGAGGGTGCTGCACGAACCCAAGAGATGGTTTAGAATATTTAATGCCGTGATTGTTTTTCCTCTGAAAGTTCTTTGCTCCAGACTTTGGCAAAAGCGTGCCTAGCACGGTAGAGTTTACCTTCTACTGCACGTTCACTTATTCCTAATAGTTTTGCTATTTCCTCATATGAGAGATTTTCCCAATATCTAAACCAGAGGAGTTTCCTTTTTTCGTAGGGAAGAAGATTGAGGCAGTTATCTACCGATTTTCGAAGTTCCTGCAGGGAAATCTTTTCTTCGGGGGAAAGGGATTTATCATCCGGAATATTAAGGTTTCCGAATAAAGGAACGATAATCCCTGAATTATTATTTACCTGATCGCGGTAGTAATCGGCGATTTTATTTAAGGCAATTCGGCAAAGCCAAGTAAAATAGCTTGATTTATGTTCAAAGCTTTTCCAGCCCTTCCAGGCCGCGGTCATGGTAGCGGAAAGTACCTCATCAACAGCTTCTTCATTCCCGCCGATATGTTTAACGACAAATTTGGTTAAGGGAAGAGCNAGTTTCTTGTATACGTTTTCAAAAGGCATATTAAAGTTATTATACTCCAAACAGCTATTGACAAACAATTAGAGTAGTTGTAAGCTGGAAGTAATGAAAAATCTTACCTACAGCCTATTATCGTCTAAACAAACAGTTTTTACGGCTCCGGAAATAGCCATTATTTTGAGAGAAACTAGTATGGATTTGGTCAAATCAAAAATTCATTATTATATTAAAAGTGGAGAATTAATTTCCCTTAGAAGGGGAATTTATGCGAAAGATAACAATTATTTCAAGTTTGAACTGGCCGCAAGAATTTATTCCCCTTCGTATATAAGTTTGGAGACTGTTCTCTTGAAAGAAGGGGTTATTTTCCAAAATCAAGAGAGCATTTCTCTTGTAAGCTATCAAACTCGAACCGTTGAAATTGACGAGAAAAAATTTGCTTTCAGAAAGGTAAAAGATGAAATTCTTACAAACAACATCGGCCTTATTAATACAGGAACATATGTAATCGCTTCAAAGGAAAGGGCGTTGTTGGATGCACTGTATCTATATAAGGAATATCATTTTGATAATGTCGATGGAATAAATTGGGACAATTGTTTTGAAATTGCTAAAATCTATGAAAGTAAGGCTTTAATAAAACGCTTGAAGAATTATGTTTAATACAAATTTACATAAAACTATAATGGTCAAGATTTTGAAAGAGATTTATTCGGATCTCTCTTTGGGTCCAATTTTAGGTTTTAAAGGCGGAACTCTTGTTTACTTATTATATAATTTACCTCGTTTTTCGGTCGATTTAGATTTTGATTTATTGCAGGAAGGAAAAGAAGATTATGTTTTGGAAAAGATTGGGAAAATATTGGAAAAGTTTGGAACACTAAGGGAGAAAAGGAATAAACATTTTACTTTATTTTCTCTTTTGAGCTACGGTTCAGGGGAAAGGCAACTAAAGGTAGAAATTTCAAAAAGAAATTTAGGATCAAAATATGAACTCAAAAATTATCTGGGAATTCCGATTTTGGCGATGGAAAAGAATGACATATTTGCAAACAAGCTTGTGGCACTTCTGGGAAGAAAAGAACTAACTAACAGAGATATTTTTGATGTTTGGTTTTTTGCTAAGGAAAGCTGGCCTATAAATTACGAATTGGTTGAAGAAAGAACGAACTTGGGGTTTGATAAATATATTGAGAAGTGCATTAAAGTATTAGGGAAGATGTCGGATAAGTATATTTTGTCCGGAATTGGGGAATTATTGGACAACAAATTAAAGGTTTGGGTAAAGGACAATTTAAAGAAAGAAGCGATCTTTCATCTTAAACTTCTTTTAGAATCTCTTAAATAATTAACGTTTACAATTAACCTTACAAAAAGCTTTACAATTATTAATTTTGGTGTTATTCTTTATCTGTAATGTTTAATCCCAAATATCAGTTAACATCCAAGATCTTGGCTAATATTTCCCAAATAGAACGTTTTTATGGGCAGCTTGAAGCGGTACGGACACCTCTCAAGTTAGAACTAGATATAGAAAAACGCAACCTGATTCAGTCTTCATATATTTCTAACAGTGTTGAAGGAAACCCTCTTACCTATCCTGAAGTTACCAATTTGCTTTTGGGTGACAGGATGCCTGCCAACAGAAACGAGAAGGAGGTTAAAAACTATTTTGAAATTTTAAAAAAACTTAATAATTATGTCCATCAAAAACTTTCGGTTTCTCTAGNTATAGAGGTTCATCGGGAGTTGTTGACCGGGACCGATGATGAAATTGCGGGACAAATAAGAGATAAAGAGATTGTTGTTGGTAGATATAAAAGCATTGAGGGTAAAGCAAAGCTTTTAATTAAGCATAATCCGCCTTTTCATAAAAGAGAAGAAATTGAAAATGCTCTAGAGGAACTTTTAAATTGGGCAAACGAAGAAAAAGAAGCCCCTGCAGTTATAAAATCAGGAATTTTCCATCATCAATTTGTATATATACATCCATTCGAAGACGGCAATGGCCGTATTTGTAGATTATTTACTGCTTTATCGTTATTATCTTCCGGTTACCTTATTAATAAATATTTTGTTTTAGATGATTGGTACGACATAGATAGGATACTCTATTCGGATAAATTACATTCAGCAGATGGTGGTGACAAAACTAAATGGTTGGAATACTTTACGGATGGGATAAAATATTCTTTGCAAAGCGCTCTAAGTAGGTACAATACGTCTTTTGAGTCGATGAATTTTGAAAATAGGCCAACAACGAAAGAAAATGAGGTTTTAAAAATTTTTCAAATCCAAAAGGAAATAACTGCTCCGGAATTGGCTCAAAAATTGAAAGTTTCCCGTCAGCAAGCTCATTCATTATTGTCTTCTTTGATTGACAAAGGATTTTTGTCAAAAAAAGGATCGACCAAATCCAGCTACTATTTTTTGAAAAAGAGAGGCGAAAGGGTATAATACCAGTAAATATGGCAAATCCAGGATTAGTTAACATAGGTACAAAAGAAAGTCCTGTTTTGGTTTCTAGAGACGCTGTCAGTAATGATCCTGATAGGGAACAGAGGTTTTGGAGCGGAGTTGCTTCGGGGTCAACACTACCTTCCTCTGATTCTCAAACAGATCAAAAAGCTCTAGATTTGCTTCTTAAGAAAAAGTAATGTCTGACATGATTCAAGTTTCTGCTCCGGGGAAATTAATAATTTCAGGGGAACACGCAGTTGTTTATGGTTACCCCGCTTTGGTTACCGCGATAAACAGGAGGCTTACTGTTGTATCAGCAAAGGGAAAAAGAAAAATTCAGTCAGAAATACCTATCGGTTGCGGAATGGGATCTTCGGCTGCATACGCAGTGGCTACTTCTGCTGCAAATATCGTGTTTAAAAGCGGGAAACTTGATTTGGTAAAAATAAACGATGTTGCATATAAAGTTGAGAAGAAAAGGCACGGAAACCCCAGTGGTGTAGACAACACCGTTTCAACTTACGGTGGTTTTTTATGGTATAGAAAAGAGTCGGAAAACCTAAAGTTATTTTCTCCTGTTAAAGTAAAGAGAACTCTTTCCAAAATGTATTTAATTGATACGGGGAGGCCTGTGGAATCTACTAAAGAAATGATTGCCCGGGTTGCGAAATTATATAAAAAGAATCCCTTAAGTACAGAAATTGTATTTAGGAAGATAGAGAGAGTTTCGAAAAACTTCTTAAAATACTTTCAAGGAGAAAATATTGTCAATTTTGGTAACCTTATTAAAGAAAATGAGGTTTTGCTTGAAAAATTGGGAGTTGTTTCAAATTCTACAATTAAACTTATTTGTGAGATTGAAAAAACAGGCGGAGTCGCGAAAATTTCCGGTGCGGGAGGACGGAAAGACAAATCCGGAATCTTGCTTGTCTATCATAAAAATATAAACAAGCTAAAAAACTTTGCCAAAAAGAAACAATTAGAACTAATTGAAATACAATTGGGAGAGGAGGGGGTAAGAATTGAAAAATAAAATTAAGGTTTCGGCTCCAGGGAAACTTATGCTTTTTGGCGAGCATTCTGTAGTTTACGGAAGGCCCTGTATCGTAACAGCCGTAAATCAAAGAATGAGAGTAACTTTAGAAACAACTAATGATAACGAGATAGAGCTTGTGGCACCGGATGTTGGGATAATAAGTTTTAAGGCTTCTATTTCTTCTTCGTTAGATAAACTACCTAAAGGAGCAAGATTTGTATTTGCGGCAATTAAAAATTTTAGTCACAGATTTAAAGTTACATCAGGAATGCTTATTAAAACCAAAAGCGATTTCTCAAGTGAGTTTGGATTTGGCAGTTCTTCATCTGTGACTGTCTGTGTTGTTAAGGCTCTCTCTAAAATATTTGATATAGAAATTAACAATAATGTTCTGTTTGATATATGTTATTGGTCTGTTCTTGATGTTCAGGGGGTGGGTTCCGGGTTTGATATTGCCGCGGCGATATGGGGAGGTACTTTATATTTTGTAGGCGGAGGAAAGAAAATAAATGTTATTACAGAAAGAGAACTGCCATTAGTTGTTGGTTATACAGGAATTAAGGCAGATACGGCGACTTTGGTTAAAGAAGTTTCTGGGTTAAGAAAATCCAATCAGAAACTGGTAGATTCAATTTTCGATATTATTGACTCAGTGGTTAACAAAGCCCCTAAATTGATAGTTGGGAGCGACTTTGAAAATCTTGGACAACTGGCGAATTTGAATCAGGGGCTATTGGATTCTTTGGGTGTAAGTACCACTAAGTTGTCGGATTTAATATTTGCGGCAAGAAGTGCCGGAGCATACGGGGCAAAATTATCAGGAGCCGGAGGTGGGGATTGCATGATAGCTTTTGTGCCTAATGGAAAGAGAAAATCTATTGGAAAAGCTATTGAAAAAGCAGGCGGAAAAGTAATCTCTATCAAAAGCGGAGCAGAAGGGGTTAGAATTGAAAAATGAAAATAACTGTTAAAGCACCTGCAAACATCGCTTTTATTAAATATTGGGGCAAAAGAAACGAAAAATTGAGAATTCCCGCCAATTCTTCAATTTCGACGAACTTATCGAATGCTTTTAGTGTAACTTCCGTTGATTTTGATGATAAATTCAAAGAAGATATTGTTAATATAGACGGGGTTAATTCTAGTAAGGGCGAAAAAGAGCGTGTTGTAAAACACCTTGATCTAATTAGGAAAATATTGGGAAAGTCTATCCATGCGGAAGTTGTCAGTAAAAATAATTTTCCCAAGGCCTCGGGCATTGCCTCATCCGCATCCGGTTTTGCAGCTTTAACTTTAGCGGCTTCACTGTCTGCGGGACTTAAGCTTTCCAAGAAGGACTTATCTATTTTGGCAAGACTTGGCTCAGGCTCTGCATGCCGTTCGATTCCTGACGGTTTTGTTGAGTGGAAGGAAGGTACAAGAAATGAAGACTCCTATGCCTACAGTTTATACCCGGCTAATTATTGGGATATTTATGATGTAATTGCAATTGTTGGTCAAACAAGTAAAAAAGTAAGCTCCACTGAAGGACATACATTGTCCAAGAGCAGCCCTTTTTATAAAGCGAGGATTTCGGGAATGAATTCTAAAGTCAAAGAGATAAAACTTGCCTTAAAGAATAAAGACTTTACTAAATTTGGGAATATTCTTGAGGCCGAAGCTGTAAACATGCATACCGTAATGATGACATCGAATCCTCCCTTATTTTACTGGACTCCAAAAACCCTTGAAATAATTTTAAAGGTTATCGAATGGAGAAGTCAGGGTCTCGAGGTATATTTTACAATCGACGCTGGTCCCAATGTTCACGTCATTTGTGAAAGAAAAAATCTTGAAAAGGTTAAGGTCAAAGTAGCTTTGATTGCAGGTGTAAAAGAAGTGTTAATTAATAAACCAGCATCTGGAGCACATATAATTTAAACCATTATGACAAAAATTGTATTGGTAGACAAAAACGACAAGGTTTTAGGACTTAAAGAAAAGTTTGCAACCCATAAAATTCCGGTTCCCCTCCATAGGGCAATCTCAATAGTTATTTTCAACAAGGATAAAAGTGAGATGCTCATTACCAAAAGGTCCGCTAATAAACCAACTTGGCCTTATTTTTGGTCAAATGCTGTTTGTTCCCACCCAAAACCTGGCGAAACATATCAAAAAGCAGCCAAAAGAAGACTGTTCGAAGAACTTGGTTTCAGAACCCCCTTAAGGAAAGTGTTTAAACTTATATATGAAGCCAGAATGCCAAGCGAAGCGCGGTCCAGCTTTGCAGGAGACAATGGTATTTGGGGAGAGCATGAACTTGATCATGTATTTACAGGCAAATATGAAGGAAAGATTACCCCAAACCCTCTGGAAGCTGCGGGCTATGAGTGGATTGGAATTGGGTCGTTAAAAAAAGATTTGAAAGAAAGTCCTAAAAAATACACACCATGGTTTAAAAAGATTTTAGAGAAATTGGAAGTTTAATACTTTCTCTCCAAAACAAAATCAATAAGTTCCCTCAATTGGGTTTTTGCAGGTTCGTGAGATAAAAAGCTTAGATTTTCTTCGAAGATCTTTCCAGCCTTTTTCCCTAGATTGGTCGCCAATTTTTGTGCGTAGGGGACACCTTTTATAATAGGAATTGTTAATTTGCCTTCTTTTTTGTCGGTTTCGATATCTAAAATATCATCGACAAGCTGAAAACACCGACCTAGATAGAGGCCAAACTCAGTTAGTTTTTCTATTTGTTCTTTACTTGCTTCCGCAACAATTGCCCCGAGTCTTACGGGAAGAGATATTGTGTAATAGGATGTTTTTCCGTCGGCAAGAAAAAACCAGTCAGAATCGGATATTCTTTTTCGCTTTTTTGACCACATTATTTCTACTGCCTGACCATGCTCGGTTCGAAGCAATGTTTTATAGAATTCGTTCATAATCTCAAAAGTTTTTTCGGGTCCCAAAACTTTCTCGTTATCTAAAAGGACCTTCCACATAATGGTTGTCAGCGTATCTCCTGCATTGACAGCCAGTTCCATTCCGTATAGCTTGTGCAGTGTTTTTTCCCCACGTCTATTTTCGGAATTATCCTGCAAATCGTCATGGATCAAGAGCCATTCTTCGGAAAGCTGCATGGCAGCCGCGGTTATTACCGCCTTTTTTATTTTTGCTCCCATCGCACTCGCTACAAGAAGAACCAGAGTAGGTCTTAAATATTTGCCTTTTCTATTGGGGTATTCCCGGACGATTTTCCAATAGGAATTGATATCTTTCAAATAATTAGCCGGTATTGTAAATTGGGTAGGGTAGACGGGGTCTTTCAAGTATTTTTCAATCTCGGGCCAGACAAGGTGTTTAGTTTTCTCTAAAGTTTCTTGTACCATTGGATTGTATTATAATACTTACACGATGTCAGATGAAATTTCTCTTCCCAAAGGAACGGTTATACCTAACCACATTGCCATTATTTTGGACGGAAACAGAAGGTGGGCCAGAGCTAGAGGGATGGAACCTTGGAGAGGACATAAAGCCGGATATGAAGCCGTCAGAAAACTTGCTAGTGCTTCAAGAAAATTTGGTGTTCACACTTTCACGATTTGGGCATTTTCGACGGAGAATTGGGAAAGACCTCAGGTGGAGATAGACGAAATCTTTAAACTTCTTCGGGTCGGGCTTGAAGAATTCCGGAAAGAAGCCCACGAAGAAAAAGTAAGGCTTGTGCATTTGGGAAGAAAAGACAGATTTCCAAAAGATATTGTCTTTCAACTGGAAAGGCTGGAGAGGGAAACTAAGGATTACAATAGTATTTTTAATCTGGCTTTGGATTACGGGGGCAGGGACGAAATAATTAGGGCCACTAAAAAAATAATTGAAGATAAAATTCCTTCAGAAAAAATAGACGAAAAATTATTTGCTTCGTATCTGGATACCAAAGATCAGCCTTACCCATATGTTGATCTATTTATCAGAACTTCGGGAGAGCAAAGAACATCCGGTCTTCTTCCTTGGCAGATGGTATATTCGGAATATTATTTTGAATCGGAACACCTTCCGGATTTTTCCCCTGAAAAACTAAGGGAGGCTATTTTGGATTTCTCTCGAAGGCGAAGAAGATTTGGGGGAAATGATACCTTAAAACATTTCGAATTTAATCCTGAAGTTACCGCAAAATTAGAAATTGCGTGGTGGAGACTGGCAAACATCCCCGAGGGTGTACGTTTCAGAGACTACGCGATTAAGCATCTTAAAGAGCAGTTTGGGTTGTCCGGTCGTCTAGCTGCCCAAGCTGCCAAGTTTCTTATCGAAGCGATTATTGAAGAAAACAACAAAAAATATGAGAAAGCCGTACTAAAAATGAAAAAATTCTACGAGCTTGTAAAGGGAGAAGTTAGACTCGCATTCGAACCCAAGCTGGTTGCATATCTTGAAGTTAAGATGCACAAAGAAAAAGGGGAGAATGAAGAAACAACTAAAGAATTTCTTTCCGAGACATATCGAATTTCTCTTTTTCAGGCAGCTAAAGCGGCTCATTTGCGGGTTTTGGCGGCCGTTGCCAGAAATAGAGGCAATTGGGTAAAGGCGGAAGATTATCTTCAAAAATATTACCGTGCACTGAAGGAACGCGTCGCGTGACGACTGCGCACGGCCAAGCTATGATTGTAGCAACAATCGCTTACCGTGCACTGAAGGAACGCGTCGCGTGACGACTGCGCACGGCCAAGCTATGATTGTAGCAACAATCGCTTACCGTGCACTGAAGGAACGCGTCGCCTAGATAGGTAAATTGTCCATTTAATATATCTGTATTGAACAAATTTGACAGATATTGTACAATACAGTTATGATGGATATAGTAATGCCGTTGGATACGATAAAACTTCAAAAACAAGAAAGAGATTCAATGCTTTCTCAAGTCTATATAGAAAGAAAAGGTGTGAAAGAAGCCTTAAAGATTCTTGATTCAAACTTAATAAAAGTAATAATTGGTCCAAGGCGTGCTGGGAAGTCTGTTTTTGGTCTTTTACTTTTGAAAGGTAAAAATTTCGCTTACCTGAATTTTGATGATGAGAATTTATTAAAGATTAAAAATTATGATGATTTAATTTCCTGGTTAAATATAGTTTATCCGAATTTTGAATATATTTTCTTTGACGAAATTCAGAATTTACCTAATTGGGAGTTTTTGGTTAATAAACTTCAGAGAAGAGGATACAACTTAGTTCTAACAGGTTCTAATTCAAAACTGTTAAGTGGTGAAATAGCTTCAAGTTTAACAGGAAGGTATCTTCAGATTGAAGTTTTTCCGTTTAGTTTTGGAGAAGTCAAATCATTTAACGCCGATTATCAGCTGTCTCAATACCTGTTTTCCGGAGGATATCCCGAGGTTGTTGTAAATCATCTAGATCCAAGGTCATATCTCAAAACTCTTTTTGAGGCAATTCTTTTCAAGGATATTACTAAAAGATTTAATTTAAGGCATCCTCAAAAAATATACGATTTAGCGTCATATTTGCTGGCTAACTTTGCGTCTATCTACTCGTATCAGGCATTGAAAAAAGCGGTAGATTTATCCTCGGTTGTTACAACCCAGAAATACGTAAACCTGCTGGAGCAAACATTATTGTTTTTCTCTTTAAACAGGTTTAATCATAAATTAAAAAAACAGTTCGGATATGGTAAAAAGATTTATGCGGTGGATAATGGATTGGTGTCTTCAGTAGGGTTTCAAAACTCTGAAAATTTTGGTCGGCTTTTGGAAAATGCTGTTTTTGGAAGGTTGCTAAGAAACGAGCTTATTCCGAACACGAATATTTTCTACTATAAAACGAAATCAGGTAAAGAAATAGACTTTGTTATTAAAAGGGGAGTAAAAATAGAAAATTTGATTCAAGTTTCGCAATCTTTGAACGATGCAAAAACAAAAAAGAGGGAGGTAGGTGCCTTACTGGAAGCTTCGGGGGAGTTGGGTTGTAAAGATCTAGTTATTGTAACAATGGCTGGGGATGAAAAAGTTGAAGATGGCGTTAAAGTTATAAAGGCGGAAGATTATCTCCAAAAATATTACCGTGCGCTTAAGGAGAGGGTGGCCTAAAGCCTCATTTCAAGTTCATTCTCGAGTGATTTTTTGAAGTTTTTGAGTAGCATCCAGTGGCTTTTGGGAAGAAATTCCTCAAGTTCCATCCTAAAGGAGATTTCCGTCCCTTTTATTTTACTTAATATTTCTTTAAATTTATATTTTTCCGCATCGTGGAACATGTTTTTTCTAAGCATGAAATACAAATCGTAGAAATCTCTTGGTTTTCCCCGAGTCATTAAAGCCTGTATTTTTTGGGCAAGAAGGATTTTTTGGGAAAGGGCGATCACTAAGTAGGGTGGAATATGATCCGATTCAATTGTTTTAATTTCACCCTCTGCACATTCGTTCCTTAACGATATTTCAAGTTTTAATCGGATTTCCCTTTTTTGCGATACGAATTTGATAATGGCCAAATGCCCGCCGGTTGTTTTTTTAGATTCAATAATGTCGCAATTCACTCCTTCTCTGGAAATTTCGGAGAGTGTCTTTTCAATCGCGGATTCAATTTTCCCAAAAGTGATATTTACCGAACTGAAATCCAGGTCTTCAGAGAAGCGGGGACTGCCGTAGATTAATTTTAGAGCCGTACCTCCCTTAAAAAAGATATTTTTTGATTCAGTTTGTTTATAGAAATAGGAAAGAAAAAGGTGTTGAAAGTATTCCCGTCTTACGTTTAACTCCGTTGTTTGGTACCGACCGGCCAATTTTTCAAGCAGTTTTTGAGTAATCATGGTAGTAATTCTTTAATAATTTTAGTAAGACCTTTCCTGTTATAGAGTTTGGAATACAAAAGGATTTGTTTTATATTTAAGCCCGTCAAATCCAATCTGTCATTTTTGCCTTTTTTGCCAAGGGATTGAAAATAGAGATAATCGACGAGAGCCTTCTCCTTGTCTGCAATAAGAAAAGATTTATTATCTTCCTTAATAAGTTCGTAGCCTGTGAATGCCTCACGTTTAATAGAATAGTAGGAGAAAGTGACAGCATTATTTGTAAATTTTCGTGTCGGTTTGGTGGTTGCGGAAGTCACTGTATAAGTCATTTCAGGGAGTATATTCCAATAGGCGAGTGCGTATTCAAATGAAATATATGACGGTTTATAAAGAGCGTTTGCAATTTCTTTTTCGTTTGGCAAATCCGTATTTAAAGTATATAAACCCTTTTTAAGCCGTAAAAATAGTCCTTCGGAAGTTTGTTTTTCAAGAAAATATTTAGTTGTGTGCGGAGAAGTTTTAAAAATCCACGAAAAGTCCTGAGGTGTAAATATACGCAAATTATTTTCCAATAATACTCTTCGTGCCTGAATAGGTTTCAGTAAAGTGGCATTTTTCATACTTATCTGAAATGATTATAATTTGAAATAGTGATTTTGTCAAGTGTTTTGGGACTTGACATGGTTGCTACCCTTTGATATCTTCTGATTACAAAAGATAAACGGTAGTCACAAGACAATATTAAAATGGATCAAACTACAAAAAAGCGAATTAGATTAGAGGATCTTCCGGATTTATTAACGGTCAGGGAAGTATCGGAACTTCTTAGAGTTTCCCCTTTAACTATTAAAAGATGGGGAAAAAGGGGAAAGCTGCCGGCAATCAGAATTAATTCAAGGGGAGATAGACGCTACAAAAAAGAAGCCGTCCTCTGGCTTCTCGGAATGCAGGCTAAAGAAAATTAATCCATTTTACACAAACTCCCGAAGGGAGGAGTGTGAAAGCGAGTTAGTCGAGCTTTATTTGTAAGTCCCAGAAATGTTTGTAAAGCGAGTCTTTGTTTTTAAGAAGTTCCGAGTGGGTTCCGACTTCTTTTATTTTGCCTTCTTCCATGACCACAATTCTGTCGGCNCGGGCGACGGTTGAAAGACGGTGGGCGATAATGATGGTGGTTTTGCCTTCCCGCACTTTCCAGAAGGCGTCTTGAATAAGTTTTTCTGATTCGCTGTCCAGTTGGCTGGTTGCTTCATCAAAGATGATAATGGCGGGGTTTGAGAGAATCATCCTGGCAATTGCCAGTCTTTGTTTTTGTCCTCCGGATAGTTTTACCCCGCGTTCTCCGACGTAGGTTTCATATTTATTTTTGGTACTTTCAATAAACTCGTCGATATTGGCGAGGTGTGCCGCAACCCTAATTTCTCCTAAGGTGGCATTTTCTTTGCCGTAGCCGATGTTGTACCCAATTGTATTATTAAAAAGGATGGGTTCTTGAGGAACCACTCCTATTAAGCCTCTTAAGTGATCTTTGCAAAGATTATTAATATTAATATTGTCAATGGTTATCGTGCCTTTGTCTGTATCAAAAAATCTTAATAAAAGTTTAATCAGGGTGGTTTTGCCTGATCCGCTTTTTCCCACAAGGGCAATGGACTGACCTTTTTTGATTTTTAAGTCAAAGTTTTTCAAAGCTCCCTGTTTTCCGTCTTTATATGAAAATGTGACATTNTTAAAATTTATCTGACCGGAAATATGATCTGGTTTTATGGGTTTTTCAGGGTCTTTAACCGTAACTTCATTATCTAAAAGGCCGAAATAGGTTTCGATATCAGCATAGGTTTTGGCAATGTCTCTTAAGGAAAAGACCAGTTCCCAGAGTTTAGAAAAGAAAAGTCCGACAAAGGTGGTGACTAAAACAAAATCTCCGACGGTTAAATTAAATTTAACGGTATTTTGCAAACTTACAAAAAGGATTAAAAAAAGACCCAGATTGGTAATGGCCCCTATGGAAAAATCAATCAGTCTGAATGAATTGCCGTAACCCCAGAGAGCTTTTATCCAACCTCCAAACTTATCTGTCAGTCTTCTTTCTTCCCATTTCTCTTTAGCAAAAAGCTTAACCGTTTCATAGTTTATTAAGTTATCGGTCAGTATTCCCGATATTTCNTCCTCCTTTTCGTTAAACACCGTCCTTTTTTTGATATTAAAAGAAATTATAAACTTGGTAATTACGAGAGTTATGGCTATGGATAAAAAAGCAAAAGTAACGATTTTGACATCAAGTTTGGAAAAAAAGTAAAACATGACGAAAGCCGCCACAAAAATTTCCAAGATTCTGTGATGTATTTCAAAAAAGAGAGTAAAGAAAGCAGAATCTCCTCTTTTAAAAGCAGAAATTAAACTTCCCGTTGATTTACCCGTATGGAAAGCAAAGTCCAACGATTGAACATAGCTGAAGATTTTTAACCTTGCTTCTTTGGCCGAGTTAAAAAGAACATAATCTCCGACCCAAAAGCTGGCGATATTGACAAGAAGACCTGAGATATTAACCACCATGAAGAAATAAAGAAGCCTGATTAAATTAGAATAATTTAATTTGGGAATTTCGTCAACAAAAAGTTTGAAAAAGTAGGGGGTGATATTTGACAGAATTGTGGCAATAATGACCAAAGCGACAAAGCCTGCAAAAACAAGCCTTCTTTTTAAAATAAAGCCATAGAAAATTTTTAGAAATTTCCACATCTGAAACCCAATTGTAGATTAAAATTCAAATTAAGCCAAGAACAGCTTCTTTTGGGGCAACGATTATAATATTCGAAATGTTATTTGCATTAAAGTGTTTTATGTTTCCAGTAATAAACATTTCAGATTTTGAATTTATGGCTGACTGAAAGATGATTTGGTCTTTTTGGTGAACGTATTTTGCTACCATAGGACTTACAAAATTGGCATTTTCAACTACCATGGGTGGAGCAAATTCCATTAATCTTTTAAGTGGGGACATGGCTTTAGGCATCTTTTTGTTAATATTGGTAACAAGTTCTCTTAAAACTTGACGGGAGACGACCGCTTTTATTTTCCCTTCAATATGGGCCTTGATTATTTTTTCGGAGTTCGGTGAACCGTAAAAGGCAGAAAACCAGACATTCGTGTCTATAAAAACCAGGGGGGGAGAAGTTGGCATTTTTAATTTTATCTACTCTCATCTACTAATTTTTGCATTTCACCTTCCTTTACACCAGAGGAGGCAAATACAGACTGGATTTCCTGAAGCGCATTAAGGGCAATTTGCTTTTGGGGGATTAAAGTAGCCTTATTGCCCGAAACAGAAATTTCCAGAGAATCACCAATCGCAACTCCGAGTTGCGTAAGAACCGCACTTGGAATAGTTGTCTGCCTTCTTTGTCTGATATCTATTAAATAGCTTGTCACATTAGTTTCTGACGTATGATATCAGATGTCTGATGTGATGTCAAGTACAATATTGATTGGCGATTTGGAAGCCGAAAAGGTATAAGCAAAACTTGCGACTTCGTCTAAAGCGAAGCTTGAAACATTCAAAAATGTTATAATACCATTATTAACTAAATTCCATGCGCAGACTATTGATCTTGTTTTTTGTTGTTTTATCTTTCCTTTTGATAGTTGTTTTTGAGTCTGAGGTTTCTTTGGCGGTAAGCCCGACTCCCGATCAAACACCTGTTGCTACGATTGAACCGACGTCCACCCCAGTGGTTGCTCCTGATTTGACTCAAAAAACACCACAAACACTTGGACCTTTGGAAAAAATGCTTAATGAGCAGGTTTTGGGCTCAAAGTTATTTAACCCCGTCAAATATGCGGTAAGGGGTGCGGTTGGGGCAGGAGTTCCTGCCAACACCATTGTTCTTTTACTACTTCTTCCAATTTCGGCTTTGGTTATTGCCGTAACCCGCAATGTGATAGGAATTAGAGGTTTTGGTATCTTTCTTCCTGCGGCTTTATCGGTTGTCTTTGTGGCCATAGGGCCAGTTGTGGGCATTCTCTTATTTCTTTTGATTGTCGTCATATCAACAATTGTTCGACTGACCTTAAGGAAACTGAAAGTCAAGTTTCTTTATTTACCCCGTATGGCTTTAATTCTTTGGGCGGTTGTGATTGGCGTTTTGGGGGTTTTATTTTCAGCTCCATTAATTAAATCCGCCCCCTTAACCAATGTTTCTATTTTTGCGGTTCTCATTCTTATTCTTCTGGCTGAAGATTTTATACG
>C687J39217_1000241_pt1 | contig 15693 bp, 38 predicted proteins | sample RifOxyB1_FD_39217 | JGI IMG/M metagenome (IMG submission 39217)
TTCTGTCAACAAATCACGAACTTCTTTCTCGAAGTCTACATTGTCAATGTTTGCGAGTATAACGGCTTTGATAAATCCTTTGATAAGACCACGGATAAGAAATGGGAAAGGTACTGTCATCCATAACGGATGTTGAGATGTCCAAGTAGAAAACGCAGCACTAATTGTTTGAGAGAGGCTTTCTTCAACTAAAGTATACATATAATCCTCCTCGGATTATTGGCCTAAGCCTGCTTCATATTGCAATACATAATCTAAGGCATGTTGAAGATCTGCATCATTGAAGTTAAGATTGTTTAGTTTAGTTTTTAAATCATCAGGAACGAAGACCCATCCAGGTCTACTTTGTAAATATTCAATATAATTTTTGTCCATTTTTTGTGCAACATTATCTTTCATAGCTAGAAAAAGTCTTGACGCACAAACCCATTTTGTTTTTAGATTGTCTTGTAACCTAGCAAAAGTTCCTGGTTGCCAAGAATCAATGAAATTTTTATTTTTTAGTAAATTTTTGCACAAAGATTTTTTGTCAAGATTTATATCGAGATTAAGATTATAACAATCTAATACATATTTATCTTTATTATAAAGAGTGCATGTAATCATGATTCTCTCCAAGTTTCAAATTTTCAAACTGATCACTACCGCACACAACGCGCGTAGAGGTAGTTAACCTTAAAGTCGTAGTTGACGAAGCCGTAGCCGAAACCCACGTACCACGCGTAGTCGGTGTCGTTGACGTNGGACGACGACGACCAGAAATTCTTATCGCGCATTGGGCCAACTATTTCCTCCGGCCACTCGTCACAGAGTTGTACCAGTTCCCACCGTTTGGCTACACGTCCTCCTTGCTTTTTTGCCCACTCCTGAGCCTCGTTCCATGTCATTCTTTTCTCAGAGATTGGTCCCCATTCTTTTCCGGTTTCCATATCTTTGATCCACTTGCTCATGGCGCGGTCCTCTTGGTTATATCGATTTCGTCGCGCAGTTTGTTGATCTTGTGAGCAATGTCGTTGATAGAACAAACAAGGTCCAAGGCAATATTGATTCCAATCGAATCAATAAGCTCATCCAACAAACCCTGATAGTGTCCCAACAGGTACGCCTGGTTTGACGATGTTTTTACGTCGTAATTGTAACGCCAATTGTGTCCTCCACTTTTCCTGCACCTCATGTATTCGTTGAGTCTCTCGCTCATGGAGCAGTCCTCCTGGCCTGATTTAGCTTTTTCAGAAGAAAGCCTATACATCCAAAGATGTCAAACTTGTTTATTTCTATTGGATTTTNATGCCACCTTCCGATCCAATAGCTATTCTTTTTTAGGATTCTTGGCCACTCGTCAGGGCCAATGATGATGTGCCAAATTATGATACGAATGTTGACGAAATCGCCACTCATGGCTCCTCCCAGGTATCAAGACCGATCACGGCCGCACACAACGCGCGTAGTTGTAGCTATCCTTACTGACGTAGTCGACGAGGCCGTAGTTGAAATTCATGAACCACGCGCAGCCGGTGTGGCCACCGTCGTATGAGGACCAGAATATTTTCCCCTTCATTGTTACTTTAATCTCTTCTAGGCCTTCATGAAAGAGGTAACACAACTCCCAAGGTTTAGCCTGCTTTCCACCCAGTTCCTTACACCAGGCTTCTGCCTCATCCCAGGTCATCCTTTCTTTAGATTCAGGTCCCCATTCTAATCCGGTTTTAGGATCTTTCTGCCAGATTGTCATAAGTTTTCCTCATTGTTTTGACTATGTGTTGGTTAGGTATGATATTAGGATTCCGTTCTTTGAAAACTGAGTATTCCTCTCCGTGAAGATCATTAAGAAATGTTCCGACTGCTCCAGAACGAGAAATTCCAGCAGCACAATGTATGACAAAATTTTCTGTCTCATGTCCTTTAACAAAATCTAAGATTTGTTTGGCATGTTCTTCTTGAAAAAGAATATACTCAGGATGTTCCGGAACAGTTTCATCAATATCGAAGAACACTAGAGAAAGTATTCTTATATTTTGTGCGAGAGTTTTTATTACTTCGGCTTCTTCTAATGTATCATTGATAGAAATGATATTAATATTAGGACGAAATTCTTGTTTTTCAAGTATCTCTTTTACGAAAGTTCTTGGGAATATCCAAATCTTCATGATTCTTCTTCTCCATCGCTCGTTCTTTTCCGCATTGCTTCGCTTGTGCTTAATTATGGCGCAGTCCTCCTGATGTCGGTGGCGGCGAGCTTGTCCGGGCCGATGCTTCCGTCTGGCTGGAGGTAGCCTGGTTTGCAATTTTCAACCAAACAAGATGAGCAGGGCATGAGGTCACCTAATGTACACCCGTTGTCACACTCGTCTTCATTGTACAACCCACCGAAGTTGTTGGTGGTCAGATGTTGGAGTGTTATTCCTTTGACGTTCATGTTGGCTCCCTCTGGATTGTCCGGGCCGATCTTGCCGTCGGGCTGGAGATAACCGTATTCGCAACCTAACATGAAAGCACATCTCTCCATCGCCGTGCAGGAACACACTACTTCCTGTGTTTCTCTCGCCATCCTGTAGAGCCCGTGGTATCCGTTCGCGTCGCGGTGTTGCCGTGCGGCGTCGATCACGTACATGCTATCTCCTTGGATTACTTGTTTCTTGGTACAGTTTCACGGCATCGTCGGCGACTTGTGCCTCCTTGGCTTGTTTGATCTTGCGGTACACTGTTACCGCGTTGTCGGCGGTTTCCCAGGAGATGTCTCCCCCGTTGTACCGCAGTGTTTCAATGAACGCCGCCGCCCATATCAGCCGCTCCATGTCGATGGATGTGGTTGTGGGCCTTTGGTTTTCCTTGAAGTCATCGATAATATTTTCAGTAAAGCTCATTTCGCCTCCTTGTCTTGTTTATCTTCTTCTTCATTTTCTTCTCTTTCTTGTATCGCATAGAGAATTGCTTCTCGAATAGTCTTTTTCCATTGTTCTTTTTCAATAATGAAAGTCGTAACAAGGTCACTTGGAACTTCCATGGGACATTCTTGGAAACCAGAAGAAGAAATAGCCCAATGTCCTCTGTCGTCAGAGATAAGAGCATAGCCTTCTTGATCTTCTAACCAATTAATCAATTCACTATCAGTATAAGTATTCATGGTTTTTCCTCAAGGTTAAACTTAATTTTTTTCATGTGTCTTATAATATTGATAATAGAGAGGAAGAACTTGCTGTATAAATTCACTTGGGAGAACAATATTCCATAAAAGTTTATAAACACTTGAAATAGCAGACGGACCGCGTATTTCTCCTGAAGTCAGCATGTCCATTATTTCTTTATAGGCCATATAATGTTTATCATAAAAAGTTACAGAAGTTTTTTCCTTCCAATATGGGCCTTCGTTTTCTGGAAATCTTTGTTCTTTAAGTGTTACTTGAAAGTAAGACCCTTGATTCCAATAACCGAATTCAAAAACTAATTGTTGTTGATCTACATAATATTTAGGTTCTTGTCGTGGAGGAGCAACATCTGAAGATAAGTCTTGTATGAACTGAATACTTAATCTCATAATTTACTTCTATTATAAAAGGTTGTTTCTTTTGTCATAAACTTTTATTTTTCCCAGCCTACATTTTTACTGGCTTGGACATGATCACATGTCCGTTTTTTTTCTACTATTACTTTACTGTAATACTTGCCAGTTTCACCTTGAAACCAAGGATCACCGGCTGGTGCAAATCTCCATTTATATAATAATTCTTCATACGAAGCATTTCAATCCGTTGTTTTTGTTGCTCTGTCATATTTCCTCCATAGAAACAAGAGAGTTGATAAAGCCTATATATCCCTTGTCTGAAAAGGTCTGCTTTATATATTGATACCTTTTATTGTAAGCCAAATAATATCTGCCATCAGAACTACATTGTTTAAGAAGTCTAAGAATAATGTCAAATTTAGTTTCAAGCAGGCCAAACTGATCCTTGCTGATTGCCTTTGCTTCTTCTTCGAATTCATCAAATAAGTCCAAAATAGCTTGTTCATAGCCACATTCATTGCACATATTAGCCTCTATTTTTCTCTTTAATTTCATTAAGAAGTTCTACAATTGTATCCGCCTCACTTTTTTTACGTGGAGGTGGTGGAGGTGGAGGAGGTGGCTTTGGAAAAGATGGCGGTGGATTTATCCGATACCCTTTATAAAAAGATTTTGGGAGAGTATAAAGTAAACATATATAAATAAAAAAGATTGAGACACCAATAAACATGATTGTTAAAAAACATGAAAACATAATTTCTCCTAAAAGTTAAGTTTATTTTTATTTCCTTTTTCTTAGCATCTCCAAATGGTATTTATTGCATAAATTATTGTGCCGCAAATTATTCCAGTTATAGCAATCCACATGCGAAGTTTATCTTCACTTTGATGTAAAAGACGAAAACGCTATAAGCAGCATAATAAATATAGTTAAAAATGCTAGTGCTTCGCTACATCCCATAATTTTCTCTTTTATACCTGAATTTTGAAATTCTTCTTTAAAAGCTTTTCGTTCTCCTAAATATATAATTATAAGGACAAGTAAAATAGGAATTATGGAACACCAAAAACACATAGTTTCTCCTAGAATTTATCCCCAAAGGGTGTTTATTGTATAAATTATTGTGCCACAAATCATTCCCGTTATAGCAATCCACATACGAAGTTTATCTTCACTTTCCATATTTCTCCTTTTAAGTAAGGAAATATTCCTAGTTATCTAAAACAATACGATGATTTACTTGTACAAGTTTAAATTCTATAACTTCAAGAATAAATAAAGGCTTAGTTAGGCGCAAACATCGTTGAGTATATTCATTATTCAAACAATGTTTAGCCCGTCTTTCAACTACAGCAAGTTTTGTTGAAGGAATATAGGTCATGTAATCTGAAGGATTACGTGCATGGTCGTTATACCATAAATTAACTTCGGGAAACCAAATGCCATAGACATTTTCAGTTTGCATATCGTTTTAACTCTCTTTTATTTTATTAGAGATATCTATAAGTTTAATTTTTTAAAGCGCAAATACTTGTTTTATTAACTTCACTGAAAAATCATTTTTACAATTAAAGAGTATAGATAAATAAGTAACTATTGTTTTATCAAAAATAATTTCATATTTGATTTCTTCTTTAATGTTGTTATCTACAACGTATTTAGATACTTCTTGTCTTAAAATCTTTGCAATTTTTTTATATACATTATCAGTAGGGATTTTATATTCAAGGTCTTTTAGTAAAAATTCTATCTTCATAATTTCTCCTAAAAGTTGAATTTATTTTTTTATTAAAAATTATCTTAAGCAGTAAGAAATATAATAAGAAAAACTAAAACAACACATATTATGATGTATGAAAAGATACACATGTTTTTCACCTTTATAAGGTTTCAATTTCTAGTTGTTCAAAATGTATAAGTTGACTATTATGATACCAATATCCCCATTCACTAATTCGATACCAATTCGGTATGTGATGGGACTNTCTTATATANCTTATTCTTGGCTCTAGTTTTTCACAACGCGNTTGGAAAAGAGTGTGTTCAGGTATTCTATTTCCACGATTTTCATCTTTTAATACGTATATATAAGGATCTAGTAAAAGAACTTTATCTCCTATTTCAAATTTAGTTTCTTGAGACATATCTCTCCTTAAAACGATAAAGTCTCCCTTCTCTCTCCTGACCACTCTCATCCCTCTAAAGGATAAAAATGCGCACAAAATGTTATTATTGTTGATTTTATTGAGGAGAGAAGAAAGGAAGAAATGATTTATTTGAGAGGATGATCCCATAGTTGATCAAACTCTGGTCTCCATCCTCGGGGAGTTGTTCTGCAATGTANATGAATGACGATGTCTTTACTTACTGTATGATAACAACGATGCCCTTTAAGATAAGGGCGTGAAAAAGAACCCTTAGAATTCATTTTGAATTTTGTTGCAGTATCTATATTGGAAACAATTAATGGATTTCTTTTAAGCATACATTTTAAGTATGAATCTCGATCGTCAAGAAATGCGCAACTAGCGCTTCTATTAAGATTAAATGATCTCCCTTGCCCCATTAATGAAATTGTAATCAGATTATTACTCATTGTATGAATTTCATGAACGAGTAATCGTTCTTTATAATGAGTAAGAAATCTCTTACATTCTATATGGTTACCCTTTACAACAAAGGGTTGAGAATTTTTAGAAAAGCAAATATAAATATGCGGAGCATCGAATATTCCTTTTTTAAGAGGAAATTCGGCCAGTACTTTATATTGAGGATAATTTTTTCTTTTAGTTTCTTCTTTTAAGACTTGATGGTATAGATTTTTTTGTTTTTGAATAAGCATAGTTACTCCAAGAAAATGGGTCAGATGGAGCTTCAGTATGCAGTATTAATCGAAGCCCACCCAACCCGTTATGGAATCTTGCCTTCAGTATTTTATAAATATATTAGCGAAGGCAGTATTTCCTTTTTTTTGAAGACGGCATCACTAAGATTCATACTTAGATCTTCTGGTAGACACCAGAGGCTCTCTCCTTTGAGCTATGATGCCATTTTTTATGCCCGAAGTCGGGTTTGAACCGATAGGCTCATTAGCCAGGATATTTTAACCCTGGAGATACCATTCCTCCCATTCGGGCTACTTTTTTTTTAAGAAAAAGACGGCATCACTAGGATTCGAACCTAGATTTTCAACAGCATAAGGGCCGGACGTTCTCCCTTTTAAACTATGATGCCCTAATTTTTATGTAATGCCCGAAGTCGGACTTGAACCGACACGACCTATTGGTCAGAAGATTTTAAGTCTTCCGGGTATACCATTCCCCCATTCGGGCTACTTTATAAGGTTATAGTTTCCATTTCATTAAGAAGTTTAAATTGACTTCTATGATAATAAGCTGGACTACCATTTAACATAACCCAATCAGGGTATTNTTCGTAACAACTCATTACAGTATATATTTGATAAGGTTTTAAGGCTCCTTCTCCGTAGGATCTTCCTCGCTTTGTAAGAGTCACACGATAAATATTTCTATTTGTAAGAAATACTTGGTCTCCAATTTTAAATTGCGGCATATAACCTCATAGAATTATAACTTCTATTTCTGTGATAGGAATGAATTGACTAACGTGAATCCAATATGTGTTTCTGTTCAATCGATACCAATGTAGAAAGTCTAAATTTTCACCGGTTTGTGTTATTGTATATTTTTGCTGATTTTTTAGATAATCTTTTATAATTAGTGTCCCTTTGACTTCATCTGTATTNATGAGATAGACGTTACCATCNGTTAAGAATACTTCATCTCCGANTTTGAATTGTTGGCGCATATCATTCTCCCAATCGAAGATGTTTTGTTTAATTAATGTGACCGGTGGGAATCGAACCCACATCTTTGGGACCACAACCCAAAATTCTAGCCGTTGAACTACGGTCACCATCTATAAAAGTAGTTATCAGGTGTGCTATTACGCCAAAGGCCAGTCTACCATTAGTAGGTTAACACCCCAAATTGTCAGTTTAACTACCTACTTAAACATCCTGACAATCCCATTTTCATGGCTTGAGTCATCTGTTCCGTCGAACAGACGAGCAGTACGCATACAAGCTCAGGTCTTGTTTTTATTCACTGACGCGCCAGCAAGCTGCCGAACTCTTAAACGCCTTTGCAATGTTAAGGGGCCACTCTTTAAAAGATGGCTGCTTCTAAGCCCACTTCCCGGATAACCACTATTTTTTAGTTTCAAATTTTCAAAAAAATCACGGCCACACACAACGCGCGTAGAAGTCGATAGTCTTATTGTCGTAGCGGACGTAGCCGTAGTTGAAATTCACGTCCCATGCGTAGTCGGTGTAGCCGACGAGGAACGACGACGACCAGAATATCTTTGGATACATTGATATAATAATATTTTTCAAATTAGAATCAAAGAGTTGAATGAGTTCACCTCTTTCGGGAAGTCTCCCTCNTTGTTCTTTTGCCCAATCCATGGCTTCTTGCCAAGCCATTGGTTTTTCAGCAATTGGTCCCCATTTCAGTCCTGTTTTAGGATCTTTTTGCCAAGTTGTTTCTTTAACCGGTTGATTGTGTTCNCATTCTTGACANAGTTCCTGTAGTTTTTCAAGTANTTTNCAAGTCATGATTTTCCTCGTAAAATAAAGAGTTTTTTATTTTTTTTGAAGAATATAAGTATTTTATATTAATTAAAATTATCGTATTCACTATCACAATAGCAGATGCACGTTATAGCTATAATACTAATAAATAAAACCGCAAAAACTGTTAAAAACGCCAACGCGAAATGTATTTCTATAATTGCCAATCCTATAGTTATTGGAACTATAGTTACTATGGTTTGTTTTAATAGATATGGTAAGCTTTTCTTTATTCCTTCTATTTTAGGTAATTCGTTAAAAACGACCATTTTATTTACCTTTTTATAAAATGAGTGAATAAGGTAAAAAATTACACCTATAGTAATAAATGCTAAAAGATGTGCAGCCATTATATGGTGTCCTTATTTATTGAGTAATACTTTAAGAATTATATGTATATAGTTAACTCGGCTCGTGAAATTTTTTTATTTCAGAGTCTCGCCGGGGTTCGTTTCATCTATTCCTTGTAAGTTTGCTTGAGTTTCTTGACATACTGGTTTTGGATAGATACTTACGAAGAACAATCCCATTGTGATACTGAAGAGAAATAGGAAGATGAGAATTTTATTTGTTTTCATTTGATTCCGAATGTTGGTATTGTTGTTTCGGTATTGTTGACACGAGTATCGTGGTGAATATGAGAAATGTACCAAGAATGATTGATGCTACAGCGAGGAAGTATTTTTGTGGGTTCATTTGGTCCCCTGATCGTCAAGACATTGACATTGTTGTGTTGGTTTTCTTAATTCTATTATGTTTTTTGCTGTAGTCAAAATAAGTGTAAGGAGAATAGTAGTGAGAATGACCATGATGATGATGAAGTGGTCATCTTTCATTTGTTTTCCTCTACGTATTTCTTGGCTTTTGCCAGGGTTTCTGGGTCTGCCAAGTTGTAGATTTTGATGTTATAGTGTTTGGCCATTCTGAGAGCTTGTTCTGTCCCTCCGACTTCTTTTGCATTTTTGGTCCAGCAGATTACGAATTTTACAGGTTGGTCTAGGTTTGGTCCTAGAATTTGGTTACAGGTTCGTGCTTGGAGTTTTTTGCCTCCAAGTCGTAGTGCATCCCAATTTGGGTGAAATGATTTGGCCATCTTGAGAGCTTCTTCGGTTATATGGAAGTCGCTCGAAGTGTGATCATTAAATTTTGGCCAAGGAAGGAAGATGTTTTTGTTTTCTGGATTACTTACGCCTGCTTCAAATGCAGCATCGGCTCCTTGTGCTGCTCCGCTGTAGAGTGTATAACCCTTCGCCTCAAATACTTTGGCAATTTGGGTCATGAAGTCACAGATTTCTTTTGGAGTTTCGCGCGAGCCAATTCCTGCGTAAGCTTTCATGGTTTACTCCTTGGAAAAAAGGCAAGTGAAGGCTCGGATTTACTTTTTACCGAGATCTCATACTTTGATGTGTTTTAGCTTTAAACTACCTTCACTTGTTTTTATATCATTGAGAACTCTTAGTATTATAACTATTTATGCTCCTTGCTGAGCTTACTTAGCCGTCGGGTAGTGTCATAAGGGTTCCTCCCCTGGCGTTCTAGACATTTCTACACGAGGTTTCAATTCTCCACCCCAGGGCCTTTTATGTCATACCCAGGACAAAAAGTGATAAGAGCCCCCTCCCGCTCGTTATCGTGGCTTTCCTGCCTGAACGACCTTTTGAGTGATCAGTTCTAAGGTGTAAGCCTTGCCTTGCGAGCTTTTGCCCGCTTTTTTTTACAGAGTTGGTGGCGTTGAGTCGCCTTGTTTTTCAGGGAATTTTTCGTTGAGCTTATCCCTGAGTGGTTTGCCTACTTGCGATGCTTTGACGGCCAGTGGACCGCCTACTGCCTTGAATCCTAGAAGTCCTAGGAAAGTTCCAAGCGCTGTTATCACCAACCAGATGATTGAGTCTAGGATGAACTGCATCGGACACCTCGTTTTGTTTAAATGCCAGAAATTTTTTGTCACTCAACGACGTGAAGTTTGTTTTGTCTTTCTTGTTCGAGACTTTTGTACATGCTCTTGATAACTGCGTTTCTATTGTGAATGATAGCGTAGATAGCGCCTGTGATGCCTCCGAGGCACGCCATACCGATGCTGATAGCAACCAGTGCCCAGTATGAGAATGTTGCTAACCACCAGATGATGTAGGGTCCAGCGAAGATCATGGTGAGCATATATAGGATCCATGCTACTACTACTTTAGTGCTCATGATTTTCTCCTGTTAGGTTTCAAGTTTATTTTATGTCAATCTTGACATTTGCAAGTGCCGCATTGACATTGTTCGTCTTCGTAGTTGTCGTAGTATTGTTGAAGTTGTTTGAGTTCCTCCTTGTAAGAGCGCGCAAGGTTTAGTTCTTTGAGGTAGAGACTTGGGTGTTTTCGCGCCGCAAGCTCTTTCTCCTTGATGAGATCCATGAGATGCGATAGTGTTCCTTGATATCCTAGGCCACAGTTGAGTAATTTCATTGCGGTACGTGGCTCGATTTTTTCTCCGATCATATTGTCGATGATCTTGGAGATGTAGCTCATATTTTCTCCTTGTATGGTGTCTGGAATTTCTTCCAGTGGTACGAAGCAAAGATCAACGATCATTTTTTCCCTTGTTGTCCTAACCAGCAGATTGCTAAGCCAAGTACAATTGTTGTTGCAACACTAATTATTGTGGCCATTCTTCGTCCTTTTCGAGGTCGATTTTGGTTGGTTCAGGAACGTATGGACCAGTGATCGTTTCGACGATATCTTTGGCGTCTTTCAAATGTGTGTTGGTGAGTTGCTTGTAGTTTTTGATCCAGATGATCTTTTTGTTGCGTGCCTCACCGTAGAAGTAGTCGTAGAGTGTTTTTGCGATCAGTTTGTCGGTTGCGGTTGAGGGGGCGAGTGTCATGATCAAGCTGANGAGTAACGGGTATTGGTTGTCTGTAATAGCGTTGCTTATTCTTTTTTTGAGGTTTGTGATTGTCTGGTAGTATTGGTCACCTTTTTTTTCTTCTTGTATTAGCGAGTATTTGAGTGATTCGATGACATCTTGTTGGCTGTCAATTTTATCGAGTAAAGTTTTGTTTTGTTCGGGAACTTTGTTGGAAATGAGTTCTTCATTGGGCCAGAATCCATGCTCCTTGAGCGTGTTGGTGATCTCTTGAATGAGCGAGAGGATGTTTTGTGCTTGGGCGATGTCCATGGTATTCTCCAGTGAGAAATCGTGGTTATTTTCTGTTACATCGGAAGGTCGTTGATCGTATTGAGAGACGGAATTTTCTTGGCGAATTCTTTCATTCTCTTGAAGGTGGCTTCCATAGCAAGGTCGGCTTCTGGAAGATTAATTATCTTCTTGAGGTCTTCCCATCCGAGAATGGGGAATTCGGTGATGAAACATGCCGCGAGAGAAGTCATGAGCGTAGGAAAGTAGTTGATGAGATCCATCTCAGGGAAGTTTTTGCCTAAGATAAGGATGATCTCGCCTGCTGCCTTGTGCATGTTGACGTCGTTCATGTTGTCGTTCATGATTTTACCTCTTGGTTAAGATATTCTGCGATAATGTCGCCGTGGCAAGGTTTTGGTTTACAGAAGCAACCCAAGATCTTACCGCGTAATCCTAGTATTAAGTCTTTGAATGCCTTGTCAAAATGAAGGCGCGATTCAAAGTATTGTCTATAACATTGAAGAGTGTCGCCATCATTCCAGTGAATTTCTCCACATTCTTGGCATTTTTTTCCGCGAATGATTGGATTACCGAAGTAGCCACTTTTGCCATGACCAGCTCTTCCGATGTAAACATCGTATGCACTGTTCCGCAAGTTGACTACTGTAGTTTTCATTGTTTTACCTCTTTGTAATTCTCGTGCCAGAATTTACTACAGGTGTTGAAGATGCCCATGTAGTACCCTTCACGAGTATCGGGCCGCTCTGCATGTTCTTTCGGAATGTGACGTTGGAGCAACCAGAAGCAGATTTTTTGCGCGAGTTCTGCGTTGAGTTCTGTCTGGTTGGTGATGCCAGTTTCGCCGATATAGATGTCACGGAGCGATTCGCTGCAATCGAATTCTCCGCATTTCTTTGCAACTTCAAGAGCTTCCATGTCGGGCTCGTAGAAGAACTCGTCTTCCATGTCTTGGAGTTCTTCAGGAGTGAGTTCTCGCATTTCTTCGTTATTGCAATTACAAGTGTCTTTGCAGTTTTCGTTACACATAGAACACCTCATATCCTGTGAGATTTACGATATTTGGCGCTGTAAACAATGTTTTCTGTCTCATCCAGCGTTGGTTTTGCACCGGCGGTTGAGTGAATACACTCGTTAAAACCGTCGAGTGCTCCTTTCGCTAGTCCTTTGGCACTATATTTCACGCACACGATTTTGTTGCACTTGCAATCTGTGTGCTCTGTTCCTTTGCGTGTGACGATGATGCACATAACTTTCTCCTAGGTCGATTATGACTCAGATGGGACTTGAACCCATGGCCACCTGATTAAAAGTCAGGTGCTCTACCAACTGAGCTACTGAGTCTTTTTTTATTTTCAAAAATGATTTATGTCACAGGATGATGTATTCGCGGCAGGTGCCACAGGTGAAACCCTGGACTTTGCCGGTTCCGTTGCAGCTTGGGCAATCGGGATGAGCTTCGGTGAGATGGAGAATCTCTGTGAAAGCTTCTCCGACGTGAGTTAAGTGACCCGGTAGTTCGTGTACCTTTTCTTCGATGTTGAGATGGTACATACCTGCGGTCGCTTGTAGGAGCCATTGATTTTGTTCGTCGAAGTTCATGCCTTCGACCCAGTAGATACCAGTGAGGACGGTATTGCCATGTTGCCAGCAATTTGAACTTGGCGTAACAATGTAAAACATGGTATACCTCTTATTTTTAATTTCAATAATTATTTTTTGTCACAATGAGTCATGACCCAAGTAATTGGCGCCACAATCCATATTGTCATGATGAAAAACATAAAATCGTGCCACATATTAACTTCGTGATTCTGAGAGCATATCAGCTATGAGACATCTTACTTTATGTTCTTCATGTTCTTTGGTTGTAAAGAAGTGTATTGACCAGATGAGTTCTGGAGTAAGCTGAACTTTGACGAGTCTAGCAAACCGAAGGCCAAGATTTGAAATCTCTGCGATTTCGACCTNTTTGTGTGTGCGAATGTTGATGATGACTTCATTTTCATCTTTCCAGGTATACAAATGGTCGCCGGGTAATGCCCATTTAGTGAAGCAGTCGGAGATGTTTTGGGATATTTCAGGAGAATTTTTCCCGGCTAATGTCAAGATGTAAGTGTCTTGAGGCATGATATTCTCCTGAGGAAGTTTTAACATTCAGCTATGCAGATTATGGTAGCTATTAGAGCCAATAAAAATGCTATGACGTCCATAGTTCCTCTTATTTGAAATTGCGAGTGATTTTGTTGAAGGCGATGAGTGCGATAATTCCCGAGACGATAGCGTATGTGATTACTGTTCCTGCGATAACGAGGACGATGGTCAATAAATCGCTCATGGTATTCTTCTTAGTTTAGGATTGCTGTTAGACACACAATAGAGCCTAGCCCTATTATGATGTAAATAGCGCGTAAGGTTTCTATTTCCATTGTTTTTCTCTATTTTTAAATTTTATGATTCTTTTATGTCAAAAGTGAAAAACGCGCAAGAACTAATATCTAGTCAACCTAAAGAAAAAACGAATAAGATTATTATTATTAGTGCGATAGAGAAAGCAAGAATCCACATAATTACCTCAACTTATTTAGAGTCCTTTCTTTATTGTTTCCATATATTGAAGTATTGTCTCTTGTAATTCAAGAATTTCTAGTGCAATAGGATTATTATTATTTGCTTCTAGCTTGATGAAGTTGGTTATTATTTGGAAGTTCGTTGATTGGATACTGTAGTTTATGCATTCCATTAATTCTTTTATATTCAGTAAAGTTGCGCTTCGATGCCTTTTGGCAGTATTGGCTTTGCGTATCGCATTCTCAGTAGTGAGTTCTGCTTGGAGTTCTTTGATGTCTTTTAAAATTTCTGCGCTATTCATTGTAGAACTCCTTGTGCTTTTAAGAAAAAAAAATCGCGCGCCATAATCTACTTATTTCTCAAGCTCTGCTTTTGTTGGTAATCTTCCTCCTTGTTTTTCCGCCCAGTCTTTGGCTTCTTCAAAAGTCATTTTTTCTTTTGATATTAAGTTTTTGCCTTCATGAAGCCATGAAATATATATATCAGGATCTGTATCTGAAATAGGAGTAACTTTATAACCCTGATCTCTTAGTTCTTGAATGAGTAAAGGAATATCTGCCGGAACTTTACATCCAAAGTGTCCAACTCCAATGGCAGCCTGTATTGTATTAAAAATTTTGCGCCTTCTGTTCTCCAAGACTTGTTGGTAAGCAAATTCCGCAGGATTATATGTAGTTTCTGTAACTCGTTTCAATTCTTTAAGTGAGTGATCCATTTTGTTATATAGTTCCCAGGTTTTTGCGCTTGTTTGTTTCCAAGCCTCTGTCTTCTTTATTTCCTTGCGACGGCTAATCTCGAGGTATATTACACTTACGATAAGACAAATTTTTAGACCTATCGAAAATAAAAAGTAAGTATCCATGTTATTTGCTCCTTTGAGTTTAGCTGAATTCAATTATTCCAGAGCCTCTACATCCCTTTTAGGGATCGGATGTTTAGTTTCGCAAATAAATCCAATTGTTAATTCTGTTGATAGACCATATCTAATTGCGCCATAGATATCTTCCATGAGTTTAACAGCAGCATGAAGGTCTGCCATTGAGTCATAGTTATTTAGTGAAACAAGATATCTATAACACATATCTCTCCTCTATTGATTTGTTTATATTTTAGGGTATTTTCTATAATCAGAGAAAGAGCCTCCGGTATGGTTTTTGGTGGAGTCATCATAGTACTGTGCATGTCCGCCTCTTTGATGGCCAATGGAGTCTCCGTGGTATAGAGCTACCCCCATGTATAGGTTTCCGAGGGTTTGATCGTAATACCAAGCGCGCCCACCGTATTGGTTTCCGATGGTTTTCCCAAAGAAAATCCGGGTCATGCCATGTTTTACGTCAATTTCCCCCTCCAGTACAAAGTGTGCTTTGCACCAGGCAGGAAGTTTGGCGCGGCAAGCTTCTTCCATCTCTTTTGGATTAGCCCATTCCGGTAAATAAGTTTGATCCACATGGAATACCCATTGTTCCAGTGGTAGGCGGTAATTTTCGTCAGGCGGTGTTATTTCGCAGCGAACCAGACCATTTCGTAAACCATCGATATGATTGAGATGATTCTCATCAATGATATGCTCATGGCTATCACCACTTTCGGAGAAGAATACTTCGTNCTTCGTAACAACAAAACTTGCTGATTGACACATATTCCTCTCCTGCAAAAGTGCTTGTTTGACTACAAAACAGCCGTCTTACCTTGGCAAACAGCCGTCTTACTATAAAACTGCCAGTCTTATCTAGTTTTGGTCGGTTGTCTTCTGCAAAAGTGCCTATCTGACTACCTTCTCTACCCCAAGTCTTATCACTTTCTATGTGATTTTCTCAGGGAATC
>C687J39217_1000252_pt1 | contig 15406 bp, 13 predicted proteins | sample RifOxyB1_FD_39217 | JGI IMG/M metagenome (IMG submission 39217)
TTCTTCTTCAACTGGTTCTTCTGGAGTTACAGGAGTTTCAGCTTCAGCAGCTTCCTCTCTTTTTTCACTCTCAATCTTTTTTTTATTTATCCAGTCATTCTCAGCAATAGCTCCGTAAACTCTTGACTGATAATATAATAATAGACCTTGCTGATCAGTTGTTAATACATATTTATCTTCAATGCCTCTAATCAGATTATTTACTTCACTAGCACTATTATCAAAATTAACTTCCTCTTCACCACTATAACTAAATGCTTTCACTTCAAGTTCACTTACCTTCCTATCAAGGTCTAAAAAGATTGGTGATAGTGTAAAGTCATCTGCAATCTTTTTTCCTTCATTTTCAATTTCAGCTTTAATTGAATCTAATTCTGAAATAGTTTTATTTCTTATTCCTTCATTTTCATTTGTTACAGCTCTGCCAACAGACTCTCTGTCTAACCAGCATCCAATCTTGCTATCATCACAATATCCCATTCTCTGCCATCTTTCAGGATCAGTATTAGAACCAGGATTACTTGTTGCACAAACTCTTATAATTCCACTATTGTATATCTGAGGAAGTGTTGCTTCTTCAACACCTGATTGTATATTAGGATTAATTAAAGCCAAAGGGTCTGGTGTTCCAGAAACACACTGTTTTGAAGTTGTTATCTGATTCTCAGTAAGTTGATTATTGATATAACTATCTCTTAAATAATTTAATGCAAAACTTGTACTAACTTGCTTAAATCCACACTCTTCTTGATTGTTAATTCTCACACATAACTGTTTATAGTTTGATGGAGCTGTGAAATCTCTTGCTTCACTTACATATTCTCCCCTTCCTATAAATCCAGTAGCTACATGAACATTTCCACCTGATTGGAAAAAAGATTCTCCTGAAGAATCTTTAAGATAAATAGTATACTGAGCTCCAATATCATTTCCTGCAAATATATGATAAAATACTTTATACTGAGAAATTGCAGGAACAGTTGCATCACTCTGTTTTATTTCAGTAAACCATGCACTAAACTGAGTAGGAGAATCTGGCTCAATTAAAGTCTTAAATTTATTAGGATATTTAGTTGAAATAAATGCTTTACAAAAAGCGCTTCCTGTTTCATCAGTAGACCTTGCCCTAAATGCTTTCAAAGAATTAACTCCATAATAATTTTTAAAGTAATCAATTGAATTCTGCATATTTTGCCAGGAAGACTGCACACTTAGATACTCTCCTCCTCCACGAGTACCCTGACCAGAAGCTTTCTCTAATAATTTAGGTAGAATTATATTTGTTGCCGGTGATATCTGTCTCCAGAAAAACTCACATGTATAAATTGCAGTAATTTCGTCGCATATTCCAACATACTCACCACTATTAAGATTCTCCTGCAAACAATCTCTTGATGATTTAAGTATAGAAATATAATTATCAAGACCTGCATGAATTCCAGTTAAACAAACTGGAATAAGTATTCCTTCTTTATAATTAGGTAAACACATAAAAATTCCTCCAACAATTCCTGTTTGAATAACATCACTTGCATAATATTTTCCTCCAAGATTACATCTACTTGATGGGCATATAACAGGATCGCAAACATTAAACATAAGCTGGCAATCTTTAGGAGACATAAAGTCCTGACACTGTGTTCCTGGTAAATTTACAGCAGGATTTCCTACCTTAACACTTCCAACTCCTGGAACATTAACTCTCTGTATTCCTGGAGAGTATTGACTTGCAACTCTTTCAATTGCATTTATAGCTCTGCTAGTTAATTCCTTAGTTTTAGTTTCAGGTAAACCAGGGAAAATACTTAATGATTGGCCTGTATAAACATTAAACATTTCACACTCATCATCTCCTAATCCACTTGAAAATTCTTCGCGACCATTACTTCCAACATTACATAACCAAAAACTTGAAACTCTTCCACTATCTTCAAATGCTTTAATATCTCCAAATGTAGGTAGTGTTTGTTTAGTTCCTGCATACCATCCCTCTTTCAAATCTAAAGGTACAATAGAAGGCATTCCTTTGTAAGGCTCTGTTTCATAATATCTTACCTCTGGATTTTTATATTGATTTTGATAAGTTCCTACATCTCTTAAAATAAATGATGAATACTCTTTTAATTCTTCATCAATCAACTCAACTTTAGTTCCAATAGACTTGTCACCATTAACCTGATAAATATTATTTTTATCAATAGTGTATTTATTATTTTCAATCTTTGTCAACACAACATAATATGGAGTTCCTGTTCTACTATAAATTAAATGCAAAGGTACAGGTTCATTAATATCATCATTTGGAAGATCTGCTTTAAATCCATAATAAGACCTTGGCTGTTGTCCTTCTTGAAGATAAGGGGTATCAACTCCTAATTTTCCAATTCCATTAAGTTGTTCAGAAGAATCTTCAGCCAAACTTTTAGCTTCATCATACTCTTTTAATTTTTCAACCTGATTTAATAAATCATAAAGCTCTTTATTAGCAAGATTTTTTACAACAGGACTTGAACCTGAATCTTTTGCTAAATCAGAATATAATTTTATTTCTCTAAGCTGTTCATAGCTAACACTTTCTGCCTTCAATTTATCTGTAAAAACATCATCAAACTCAATTTCATCAAGCTCATTTCCTTCTTTTCCATTATTAGCTGCAATCTCTTTTCCAGATAAGTCAGTTTTTATTCTAGTATAATAGCTATTCCTAGCTCCATTATAATCAATAGACTTTCCTCCAAATATCCCTTTTCCTTCGTTAACAAATCCTCCTGCATTTTCAAGAGTTTTTATCTCACTATTAATTGAATTAATCTTGTCAGAAACAGAACTAACGTCTTTCTCAATTAAATCATTATTTTTTCTATAACAATCATCTAGTGAGTTGTATGGACCAGAAGCCATGCCACTTCCTTGTTTTGGAGTTCCCCCATTTGCTATTGCCTCAGCACACATATCATTCCATCCACCTGTACCTCTCATTACTTCTGTTCTTGCAATTGCTTTTCCTCCAAGATTACTAAACAAATTTTTAACCTGAAGTGCAGCACTTGTTGCAAAGCAAGCAGCCTTCATAGTCTTAACAGTTTTTCCAAGTTTATCTGAAATATTTTGCCACTCATTTATACTTTGATTTAATCTCTTTATTTTCTCGCTTGTTTTTGCTGGTGAAAGTTCAATAGCTCTTTTTTCAATTCCAATAGAATAACTCACATTAACCTCACTACCAACATTTCTGTTTATAGGTTCAAGTTTAATTTTGGCATTTCTAATAAGATGAATTTCCCTAACAAATATATTATTATTACAAATAACTTTCTCAGCTCTAAAGTTTATTCTTCCATTATTTCCACTTATAGTTTCGCTGACTTTACCTTCTGAATCAAGACATTTAGCCTCTATATTAATCCCTTCCTCATCAAAACTCTTTAGCTGAATATAAGCTCCCTTATCATCTTTAGGAACTATGAACTCGTCAATTTCAGAAAGTTTTCTTTCAGCTCCATCAACAAGTAACTCTATTCCTCTTTCATCAAAACTAGGTTCTCTTATATCTTCAAGTTGTATAATGCTAAATATATTTCCTGTATCAAGTATATACACAGCATTAGAGTTGTCAAAATTTAAGTCATCTGAACTTATACTACTTGAACCAATCCCATATTTTTCTTTTAGAATATCTGATAATTCAAGAATTGTTTTATCTTTATTTTTTCCAGTAGAGAGTTTTATTCCCTTAGTTAATGATTTTTTACCAATGCTTTCCTGATCTAATTTATCATTTACTCCACTAAATTCACTGTCAACTTCTTTATAAGAATCAATTGCACTCAAGAAAGAATTTTCAAACTCGCCATCTCCAGAATTTACATCTTCACTTCCTGTAAATCCTATAAACTTAATACTCTTTCCATCTCCAGCAGAACCTTCAAAAATTCCAGTTTCTCCTGATTTTATTTTTAATATCTTTCCTTCAGTAAAGGATTCACTTCCAGTATTTTTTCTAAGATATTCAGCTAATTTATTTTTAAGTTCTTCATCAAAATTCTTATCAGTCATCAAAAGAACAGCTGTGTACACTCCAGCACTATCTCTTTCAACAGACGCAAAATAAACTTTATTCTCTTTATCTTCTTGAGTTAATGTGTAAATTGTATTACCTAAATTATATGTTTCAGGAATTTCATTTATCTCAAAATTTGCATTTTTATATCCTAATTCAACATTAAATGGTTTTCCATTGCAAACTAAACTTACACTTCCATAACCAAAACCATAACTCTTAATATCTCTAACTCTACAAAGACCATTTGCAAATACCTCGTCTTTATAAACATCATAACTATCTCCATTTATAGATATCCTTGCCATAGTTGTAGCAGGTTTATTATCAACTAAAGTTAATTTATATGCAGCATTACAATAAAACCCAGGTAGATATGCCTCGCTTGAAGCTCTTCCTTTTTCTAATCTAATAGAACTGACTCTCTGATTCTCACCAATATAAACCGAAACATCAGCAAAGTTATCTCCTACTCTGTCTACTCTTACAAAACCCTTGCCATCAAAGAAACCATATCTTGTATAATCTTCACTCCATTCTTGATCATCTAAAACAGGTACAGTTAACTCATTAATGCCTGCACCAAAACCAGTCGGAACATCATATGTAATTCTGGCAGTCAAATTACCTGAAACAAACTCACTAAGATTATTCTCATTTGAATTTCTTTTTAGGATAATAACAGCATATCCTATATTATCAATTGTTGGAAATCCCTGACTATTAATTCTAGGTGAAAGACTAATTCTTGGTCTGTAATAAGAAACTCCAGCCACACCATCAGGCAAACTTCCCCTATGTGTAAATCCAATATTTTTTATATATTCTGTCTGGACAAATGGATTAATTTGAATAGCTTGTAGTTTACAAAAAACAGAAACATTTTGTTCAGCAAGCAGATCACTTCTTACAACAACAGGAGCACATCCACCAGGAGGAATTTGCACAATAAAATCCTGTCTTTCTCTGCAAATTTCCTGATATTCTCCAGGAGTTATCCCATAATAAGAATAATAAGCTCCCTGTCCTTGAAATCCAACAGGAGCATATTGTGGATTTGAAAAAACATAGCTACCCCCATAACCTCCTGAAAACTCTCCACTTTGAGGACCTGAAAATACAGCTCCACCGCTTGGAGGATTTGGAGCATTAAGCTGAGCAAATGAAAAATTAAGTGATAAAATTGTTAATAATAAAAAACATATAATCAAAATAAAAATTTGATTTAGCCCCTTAAATAAATTAAGCATTCTAGAATTATTAGATTCAGTCGTATTAACAATCATCTGAAAATCACCTCTGCATTACTTGCCTCATATAACTCATAATTCTGCTGTAATTGATCTAGTGTTGAAGGATTAGGTAAAGATCTCACTCTTATTTCAACAAAATTACTAGACCTTAAATCACTCTCTAAAATATATTCTGAAACTTTCCCTCCAGCACTTAAGGCACTATCTAATTTTTGAGATGGAATATCAATATTAAAACACTCTTGATTTGTCCTTCCAAAAAATCCAAATATTCCTGGTGCAGGAACGTCTACACACTGCCTCGTATTACTTTGAGGAATAACTAAAGATGAACTGCTGAATACCTGCACACTTATATTATAATACTCTTCACTTAATCTAATAATATTACTATCAGAATAAACCAAACTCTGTGAATTTTTCTCGCTTCCAAAATTAACTAAAATCAAACCATTATAATCCTGGTTAATTTCTCTTCCATCAATAAATAATTTTACCTGTTTATCATACAGCCTGTCTAAAAGTATATTAGCAGTTCCGCCTTGATTAGTTGATATTGTATATTCACTTGGAACAAATCCTTCTGCTTCTGCTGTAATTTTTCCATTTACACACTGGGGGAAGTTTCCAGATAAAACAGCATCGTTCCCCTGAATGCTTGTCATCCCTATATTACACTCTGCCTCTATACATGTAAATTTTATACTAGATTCTACAGGAGCTAAATTACTATCATAAGTATATACATCAATATTTGTATTTTTAAAATCACAAAGCTGATCTATTGTTCCTTCCTGACTTATACTTCCCTCTCCTTCAACACTAATAGCATCTCTTGGAACACTTTTGTCAATTACAATAGTCACAGGAAACTGGAACATTTCATTTCCATCATAAATTTGAATTAAAACAGGATAATAAACGTCATAAACAAAATGATATGGAACATAACAAAAACCTAATATTCCAAGTCCTGATTCCAAACCGACAGGCTTTGCTATCATCAAATTACCATCAACAGGCCAGACCTCAACTCTTGTTGGCCATGAAGGATTATACATAAAATTTACAGCTGTTCCAGCTTCAACATTTATATTATCTAAAACAAAATATTTATTTTGATTATTTCTAAGAGTATAATAATCCCCATTAACTTTTAAAGCAGCTACATTAGCAGATAAACCATTTTTAATTTCATCTGTAACACTTGCTGGATTCCAGATTAAAGGTCTGCAACTTAGCTCGGTTCCTGTAACAGGAGCATATAATCTAAGAACATCAACAGAAAAATTCTCTAAGAAACTCTGTTTTTTTTCATCATTATATATCTTAAGAGCTAAATCATAAAAATTTCCAAATTTACTGTCAACAAAAACATTATGTTCTCTTTTTACTCCACTTAATTCTCCTTTTGAAACAAATAAATCCATTTCTACACTAACCTCTACCCTATCATTTAGTATTCTAAGTTTTGATTCTGGAATAGAATTGTTTATTACATAGCCCTGTTCAATAAAACTTGAGAAGTCGCAATTCCTGAGTTCTTGATTAATAAATTCTCCAATCTGATTTTGAATTTCATTTTTTGAAGGCACCTGCTCCCTAATAATATTATTGCCAGAAACATAATACCAATAAGGTACAGGATTTCCTAAAAAATCTAATTGTGATGAAGATGGGGCAAATTTACTTCCAGGTTCAAACACAAGTTGCGAGGTATCTATATATCCTCCTTGCAAACCTGCAGTTCTTAGTGCATTGGCAGTATTAATCTCAATACAATCGTCAAAGAATCCATAAATTTCACTGAATTCATTATTGGACTGCTTTGAAAATAAAGAATCTCTGAAAATAAATATAGTAATAATTCCTACAACAAGAACTATAGCAATAATAACAAAAATAGTAATTTGTCCTTTCTTATTAATTGCTATCATTTCTTTCCTCCACCGATTTTTTTCTTAATAAGTTCCATAATTTCAGAATTAATATCTTTATTGATAGTTTCCTTAAATTTTTCCCAGAGTATTTCATCTTCAATAAGCAAAAGATATTTTTTCACACTATTAACCCTCTTAATTATTAAACAATAAAATAAAAAACAATATATAAATGTTTCTTACTAAATTACTTAGTAAGTTAGTTAATAAGACAAAATAATAATAAAACAAGGACAGCTAAAAAGTTGTCAAGAAGAAATGGCCCTGCCAGGAGTTGAACCTGGGTCCCATCCACGTCAAGGATGTATCTTAGCCGTTGGACCACAGGGCCTAGTACACTAGAATTTAACTAAAAAGCTTTAAAAACCCTTTTAGGAATTAATATTAATGAAAAAACCAAAGGCAACTAATAGATACTGCCCATCATGTAATAAAAAAACAGATCATAAGGTAAAATTACTCTCAACAGGTATAAAGAGAGGTTCTCTTAAACGTGGAGGTATTCCTCGTGCAAAACTAAGAGGGCTGGGAGTAGGTTATGGTAATAAAGGTAAATGGGGAAGTAAACCAGCTATTGGTAAATGGAAAAGAAAAACAAAAAATACTAAAAAAGCAGTTTTTATTTATACTTGTCAGGTTTGTAAAAAATCTCACCAATCTAAAAAAGGAAAAAGAACAAGCAAAGCTTTACTAGAATAAAATGGCTACTGAAAGAAAAAAATTTATCAAATCAGAAATTCCAATGCTTAGCAGGGAAATTGAACTTTATGGGAATTCCCTTTCAAATTTTGACAATAAAACTATAAAACTTGATTTAACATCTGAACTTAGAGGAAAAGGTGCAGAATTAAGATTAATACTCAAATCAGAAGATAATGTTTCAAAAGCTTATCCTATAGAATTGACATTAATGGGTTCTTATATAAGAAGAATGATGAGAAAAGGATCTGATTATGTTGAAGACTCATTTGAAGCAGAAACTAAAGATTTTAAAGTAAGAATAAAGCCATTTTTGATAACAAGAAAAAAAGTATCAAAAAGTGTAAGAACTGCTTTAAGAAATTCTGCTAAAGAGCAAATAACAGAATATCTTAAATTAAAAACATTTGAAAATATAGTTCTTGATCTTATCAATAATAAATTACAGAAAGAAATTATAGTTAAGTTAAAAAAAATATACCCCTTAGCTCTTTGTGAAATTAAATCAATATATATTCTAAAAAACGAAATGAGCAAAATAGGCAAGTCTAAATAAAATGTCTGAAAAGAAAGAAATAACTGAAATAGAGCAAACACTAGTTCTGATAAAACCTGATGGAATAGAGAGGGGTTTAGTTGGAGAAATTATTAAAAGATTTGAACAAAGAGGATTAAAAATAGTTGGAATGAAAATGGTTCAGGCTGATAAATCACTTGCAGGAAAACACTATAAAGAANCTATTGAACATAAACATGGTAAACATGTAAGAGACTATCTTCTTGATTATTTAATTTCAGGACCTGTCATAGCAATGGTAATTCAAGGAAGTGATGCAATTTCAGTTGTTAGAAAAATAGTCGGATCAACATATCCAGGAGAAGCAGATATAGGAACAATAAGAGGAGATTATGCTCATGCATCTAAAGCTTATGTTAAAAAAAACAGCCAAGGGCATAATTTAATTCATGCATCTGAAAATCAAGAGGACGCAGGACATGAACTGGCTTTATGGTTTTCCATAGATGAAATACATGATTACAAGCTAAGCCATGAAAATCATATATACTAATAATTGATTCTACAAAACCTTTTAAACCATAATTTATTAAGAAATTTAGACAATCAAAGGAAAGTTTAATAATAATCCTTGGCTTGTGAAAGGAAAGTTGATAAGAAAACCACTGGTGTTCTTATGCCTCCATAGCTCAANGGTAGAGCGGCAGTTTTGTAAACTGTAGGTTGAGNGTTCAATCCCCTCTGGAGGCTTTTTTTATTTTATATTAAATCACAATTCACCATAACAATCCTTAAAAATATAAATTCATTGAAAAATATAATGAAAAGAGANAAAAAAGAACTCGAGCTATTATATGAAGGTAAATTACTTTTAATAGAATCTACAGGCACTAGTGCAATAGAGGGNGAGAGTAATTATACTGAATACGGCATGGAAATANCTGGAAGAGATCCAAGAGAACTTCATGATCATAGNGGGCTGATTTTTCCAGATTCAATAGGAAATCATATCCAAGTATATTATGATAAAGGGCTTAAAAAAAGNATTATTTTTGATACAGTCTTAAATAGATGGTATAAATAGCAGTTGGCCGAAACCAAAAAGATGTTATAATTAGTATTATCCCGATTAATAAAAAAATACACCGGTGAAAAAACGTATATTATCCATGTAAATATTTAGTTTTAAGATTAATAAACTTGCTTATATTACAACAGAATAATTAATATAAGAAGTGTCTTTAAGATCATGCTCTCCTGCTTTAAGAAGAAAGACATAAGACTCCCCAGTATTTTCATTAACTAATCCAATTAAGTTATTGTCTCCCTGAGGAAATTTAAATGGCTTATTTGCATTTAAATTATATTCATAACCATTAAAAACAAGCATATATGTTTTTCCACATGCTAAATAAATTCCATCATAAGAACACGCGTCTCCACTAAGATTAAATTTACTTGCTTGATTCAAAGCAATAAAAAAGTAGCTACCCAAAACAATAATAATTACTAGAATAATAAAAATAATTACTGAAAAAAGCAAAATCCTCTTAATGGAAAATCCTTCATTCTGCATAAGATTCCCACTAGTTCCCGTATCACCTGTTTTCATAATTAAATTAAGAATTAGGTGTATATAAAAATTGCTCTCAGTCTATTTAATGTAGTAAAATAAAATTTAAATAAAGGAAGGTTAATAAGAAAAACTTTTATTTCCTTTATTCTTCTATAATTTTTTCAGCTCTCTTGCTTTCAATCAAAATATCTGCAACTTGTTTTGGTAAAAGAGTAATGTCATCTTTTTTAAATGGCCCTAGTATTGAACCATCAAAATTTACTAATTCCTCTATATCCTCTAAAAAAAGAACAAGTTTTGATTCATTATCAATTAAAATTTTATGATTATTAAGTTCAGATGAAATTTTCTTTTCAGCTTCTTGAATAGAGTTTACTATTTTATCAAAAAGATCTCTTTCAAAATCAAGCATATTATCAAAATCTCTCTTATTTATGCCTGTTTCACTAGCCACAAAAGCCAGACTAAGAAGTTTCTTTTTTCTTAAAAGCATTAATTCCATAAAAATAGATGATGCATTTTCAAGCTGTTTCTTCATTTTAGCAATATCTTCTGTAAACATATCTGAAGATGATTGCTGNCTCTGTTCCCTTTTTTCTTTTAAATATCCTGCAACCTCNTAAATAAACTTCTTAGGAAGCTGTTGTAACTGTTCGCTATANCTTTCTTTTCTTAAAGTTTCGTAGACATCATTATAGCTTATCATCTCTCTACCAGAAATGTTAAATTTATAACGATTATGGTTCTAAACAATAAGTTAATAGTCAAATTTATAAGCCAGTTATAAGTTAAGGTTTTATGTTTAAATTCCTTAAAGACAAGCTTCAAAACATCTTCAAAACAGAAGAAAAAGTTGAAAAAGTAGTTGAAAAAAGAAAAAAAACTGATAAATCTAAAAAGCCNAAAAAAGAAGAAACTAAAAAAACGCCTAAAGCAGAAAAAAAGACAAANCTAGATAAAGAACTGGAAAAAGTCAAGGCTGAAGAAGAGCTAGTTATAATAGAAACTGAAGCTGAAGAGACAANAAAAGAAATTGAAGAGTTGGAGAAAGAAGAAGAGAAAGTAGATGAAAAGATAGAAGAGTTANAAGACAAAGAAGAAATTAAGAAGGAAGAGAAAAAAGGTTTTTTTGATATTTTTAAAAGAAAGAAGAAAGAAGTTGAAGATATAAAAACTTTAGAGAAAGAAAAAGAAGAACTTGAAGAAGAATTAGATGAATTAAAAGATAAGAAAAAAGAATATGAACAAGAAATTAGTGAAATTAAGGAAGATGAATTAGGGTTTGAAGAAATAAAAGAAGGAAGAGAAAAGAAAACAGGATTTTTCTCAAAAATACAGAAGGGTTTTAACACAATAAAGTTAGATAAGGAAATATTTGATGAAATATTTGAACAATTAGAACTTGCCATGATTGAAAGTAATGTCGCTCTTTCAGTTGTTGATAAAATCCGTGAAGACATGAAAAAAAGTCTTTTAGATATAGAAATCAAAAAATCTGATTTAGAAGAGGAAATCAAAAAAACTTTAAAAAAATCTTTAGAAGAAATATTGATAGAACCTTTTGATATTATAGAAAAAATAAATGAAAAACAAGGTACATTTGTAATATTATTTTTTGGTATAAATGGTGCTGGAAAAACAACTACAATAGCAAAAATAACCCATATGTTGCAAAAAAATAATATTTCATGTGTTTTAGCAGCAGCTGATACATTCAGAGCAGCTTCGATAGAGCAGCTTCAAAAACATGCTGAAAAACTTCAAGTTAAGGTTATACATCAGAATTATGGTTCAGACCCTGCTGCTGTAGCATTTGATGCAATAAAATATGCTCAGTCAAATGGAATAAAGGTAGTTTTAATAGATACTGCTGGAAGAATGCACACAAAAGACAATTTATTAAAAGAAATGGAGAAAATAATTCGTGTGACAAAACCAGATCTGAAAATTTTCGTTGCAGAAAGTATAACTGGAAATGATGCAACAGAGCAGGCTAGAAATTTTAATGAAACTGCAGGAATTGATGGAACAATATTAAGCAAAGCTGATGTAGATGAACGCGGGGGTTCAGCAATCTCAATAGGATATGTTACAGGAAAGCCTATATTGTTTTTGGGAACAGGTCAGGAATATGATAATCTTGAAGTTTTTTCATCTAAAAAAGTAATAGAAAGGCTTGGTTTGGATTAAAACCACAACTTTATTAACCCTTTTTCTGCTTGTTTTTATATGCTTGATAGCCTAAAGAACATTTTAAAAAAGTCAGTAGATAAAATAAGCTCTGCGATATTTGTAGATAAAGCACTAGTTGAAAGCATAGTAAAAGATCTTCAAAGAGCTTTAATTATGGCAGATGTTAACATAGCTTTAGTTAAAGAAATATCTGAAAAAATACGTGTTGAAGGTGAAAGACATGTTAAAAATGTTGAGAAAAAAGAACACTTAATTAAATTATTGCATGATGAAATAACAAGAATAATTGGAGGTGAGAAAAAAGAATTAATATTAGGTAAAAAAGATTCTATACTTTTTGTCGGTTTATACGGAACTGGAAAAACAACTACAATATCAAAAATAGCATTATACTATAAAAAAAGAGGAAAGAATATAGCCCTTTTAGGATTAGATGTTCATCGTCCAGCAGCAAGCGAACAACTAGAACAGCTAGGGAAAAAAATAGAAGTTCCTGTATTTGTAAATAAAAAGGAAAAAGATCCTATCAAAATATACAATGAATTCAAAAAGCAGTTAGAAAAATATGACTTAATATTAATAGACTCTGCAGGAAGAGACTCTTTAGAAAATTCCTTAATTGAAGAAATAAATCAAATTTCAAAGACAATTAAACCAACACACACTATTTTAGTTATTGCTGCAGATATAGGACAGACAGCAAAAACCCAAGCTCAAAAATTCAAAGAAGCCTGTAATGTAGATGGAGTTATAATAACACGTATGGATTCAAGTGCTAAAGCAGGAGGAGCACTAACAGCTTGTTATGAGGTTAACTCACCAGTCTATTTTATAGGAACAGGTGAAAAACCATCTGACTTAGAACAATTTAACCCTAAATCATTTGTATCAAGACTTTTAGGTATGGGGGATCTTGAAAGCCTAATTGAAAAAGTTAGATCTGCAACAGATGAAAAATCTCAGAGAGATTTGCAAAAGAGATTAGAAGAAGGAAAGTTTACTCTCACAGATTTTGCTAAGCAGTTAGAATCTATGCAGTCAATGGGTCCTTTAAGCAAAATAACAGAATTAATCCCAGGATTTGGAAAAGTTAAAGATAAAGTATCTGATGAAATGTTTTCAACCCAAGAATCTAAAATGAAGCACTGGAAGCATGCTATTAGTTCTATGACAAAAGAAGAAATAGAAAATCCAGAAATTCTGGAAAAACAAACTTCCCGTTTAAGCAGAATTGCAAAAGGTTCTGGAACTTCTACAGGAGAAATCCGTCAATTAATTAAACAATATAAAATGGTAAAAGAATTTGCATCATCAGCTAAAGGCATGGAATCTTTAGATCCTTCATCTATGTCTCAAAAAGACATGATGAAACTTGCAAAAAAGTTTGGGAAAAAGAAATTTAAGCTTTAATCATTTATTATTCTTAAAATAAAATATTATAGAAGATATCCAAGATATTAATGTAAAAATGCTAAGTATAGGCCAAATTAAAAAAATAAGAAGGAAACCAGATGCAAAAGGACTATCTACAGACTGTTGTGAAGAAACAATAAAATATGATGAGAGCAAAAAAATTAATGCTAACCAATTAAAAATACTAGAGACATAATTGCCTGTTTTGGAAAAATCAGACTTAAAAATTATTAATAAAAAGATTAAACTATGGATAAAAATCACTGGGATGAAAAGCCAATTAATTCCTCCTAAAACCATTTCATAAAAACCAGAGAAAAAGAAAATTAATAGTAATATCAAAAAAACTAAAGTGCTCAAAAGATAAATAAGTTTATTTCTTTCCATAACCTATCTACTAAAACAATATTTTTAAACTTTAATCTTTTTTAACATATAACTTTGGACTCCAAAAAAGAATCCTATCTAATTCATTCAAATGAAAATTCAAAGGATTTACATCCCAATGATGTTCAAGTATGCAAGCCCCTTTCTTATATAAAGACCTGACTCTTCCATCACCAATATACTGCCCGGCAAAACCAAGACTAGCTCCACAATCAGGATCAGGACTAACATAATCATAAACCATCACTCCTGTATTATTCGCCAAAGTATAACTAGAAATAATAGACTTAACATAATCTTCTCCTAAAATTCTTTCAACATCTTCTATTTCAACATCTTCATCCAAACCCAAAGCAAATGTCCAGGGATTTAAGTTAATTGGTCCACTTATAATATCAAAACCATTAGGAAGAAATTTTTCAAGTTTATAATTTTTTCTTGGATCGTAAAATCTAGGATCATCTAAAAAAGCTCGTCCATCACCAAGCATATGATTAAAACTAGTTCTTATTTTTGTAGCTAACATAAAAATTTAATGGAAGCAAGACTTTTTAACTATTATCATAATATAAATCATATGTCAAAGCAAAAAATAATCCAGCAGGGTGCTGAAGCACTAATAAGAAAAGAAGGAAATTATATAATTAAAGATCGTGTGAAAAAGTCTTACAGAATAGAAAATATAGATTACAAGTTAAGAAAACAAAGAACAAAAGCAGAAGCTAAATTAATGGAAAAAGTTCGTCAAATAATTAATGTTCCCAAAATAAAAAAAGTGGAAGAATCAAAAATAACACTTGATTATATCAAAGGTAAAAAACTTTCAGACAATNTGGATAAATTACCTAAAAAACTNGCANACAAAGTATGTAAAAAAATAGGAGAGTCAATAGCAAAACTACATGATAATAATATAATACATGGAGATTTAACAACAAGCAATATTATCCTAGATAAAAATAACAATGTATGGTTTATAGATTTCGGTTTAGGTTTCCACTCTGAAAGAATAGAAGATAAGTCAGTTGACTTGCATTTAATAAAACAAGCTTTAGAAGCAAAACACTTCAAAAATTTCAAAGATTACTGGAAGAATATAGAAACTGGCTACAAAACCTCAAAAAAATATAAAAAAACTCTTGAACAACTTAAAAAAGTAGAGTCTAGAGGAAGATATAAAGAAAAATACTAATCTAATAAAAATAATCTTCAAACATTTAATAAAATTGAAATGTAATATTATTATAATTACTCTCAATTAAAATTTATAAAATTAGGCAGAAGATTATTCTATTAACTATTGTAAATTTACATATAAAAATATTTATAATATAATAAAAAAAGAAAAAGAAAAAATAAATTAGTTTT
>C687J39217_1000273_pt1 | contig 14454 bp, 21 predicted proteins | sample RifOxyB1_FD_39217 | JGI IMG/M metagenome (IMG submission 39217)
TCATACACCTGGGCGTTCCCATACACCCATGCGTTCCCAGACACCTGCGCGTCCCCAGACACTCGCGCGTCCCCATACACCCATGCGTTCCCAGACACCTGTGAAAGATTCTCTTCTTTCTCTATGAATCCTCCCAACTCGCCCTTGACTACCGAGCCAAAAGAAACAAGAGCTTCAATTTGATACAATGTTTTTCCAAAAACTTCTTTTGTATTTTTTGTGAGGATGTATTTTTTGTTCATTTGATTTTTGTTAGTTGTAATAAGTGGGGGTTAGTTTTTTAACGGGTCGCACCTTTTTAATTCTCCATTCCAGCTGCTTTTGACAGGAATACCCCCACTATTTCGGCATAATTGAAAGTCGGTTGGTTCTTGGTAGATGTTTGGTGTTTGTTCCTCAATCCAATCAAAAGGGTCGGAGAATAGCCAGTTTAAGAATCCAACGAAAGAATAGAGAGCAAATCCGATTCCGACAATTATCCCAACTACCGACACCACGATTATTCCTGCCGTCTTGAAGTTTTCTTTCATAAATGAGCCAAAATATCTGCTACTAATTCCTTCCTCATCCGAGCCGAGAAGCCTAGAATGATGTTCTTCGCTTCCCTCTAGTGTATTGGACACTCAAATATCTTTTCCTTTTTTCCCCTTGTTTTTGTGCGGGGCATGGCTAGTATCTCATTCCGTTATTCGGTGGTGCATCTTCTTTCTTTATAAGTGGCTGGAAAGGTGTTCGTGCAGTTTCGGGATTCAAATGCCAGCGTATGACTTCCATTAAAGAAGCGACAGTGTTTTCTGTATTTCGTCTACTCGTTTCCATATTGGCGTAATTGCGAAGTCGCGGAAAGCGTCCTGTTTCCACTGTTTCATTTCTGCACTTTAGGCTTCTTCGGCTCTTTGACCTTTTCGGGTTATGAGATTTTGATTGGCGCATAGCGTTCAGAGTTAATCGTATCCAGCATAATCTGTTCTGGTGTTTTATTTTCAACCGCCATTTTGAAAATAACAGGTGAAAGTCCCGGGCAGTCTTGGCGGTTGTGCGTGCCCGACTGAACATTACGCAAGGTGGTGCGGCAAGTATGCCATACACCTTACCCATAAGAACTAGGGGAGCTAAATCGTTCTTATACTCTCGCCACTTCGTAACGTCATAGTCTGGCAATGTGGCAACGATAACCGTATACCCTGCTTTTCGGTACGGCTCACTCCACGACCCCGTACCACCACATAGGTCAAGAATGATTTTGTCTTTGTTGGCAAGAGTAGGCATACTAGCGACAATCCCTTTTTCCAAGTTGGGAACATATCCTTGTAAAAGCCCCGAAAATCCAACCACGGCTCGCAGATAGTTATTCCACGACCCCCGTAGCGGTGATACCTCCCATAGTGCTAGAACTTATCTGCTAATGTAGCTTCTGTCTGTTCGAGGTAGTCGTCTTGTACCGGCGGCGCGTTTTTCGCTTTCTGCTTCGCCTTTCGTATTTCAACATACTGTTCGGGGGACATCTTCGCCATAAGCCCCGCAAGCTCGCCTCTTTCGTCATCAGTAATATCGCTTTTATTAGGAGAAGCGACAAGTCGGTACTTCGCTTTCGGGTCTGCATTATCGGGGTCATAGGTAATCTTCACATCATATGGCATCGGAAACTCCGAGAAAGCGAAGTCATCATCTTCCTGCAAATCATTTATGGCGTAAGAAATTGATAACGGCAGTTCCGCTAATTTTATCTTCCCCATTTTTCGCTCAATAATGTAGGTGGCGAGTTTGATGCCCGGGCGCTTGTCGCCCTCTTTATGGTACTTACAGTCCTCGTTAATTCCAATACACACTATGGCAGGGACGCCTTCGCCGAAAAAATGCGTGGCGATGACTTTCGGTTGTACCAATATCCTAATTTTATTTACTCCTCTTTCAAAGGAGTAAAAGTCGGAACTCACGCCCCCGCCGTACTTCTTTGCCTCCTCGTTGATTTCGTCTCTAAAATTGGCCATAATTTTAGTGCTAAACTAATAATTTTACCACTTACACCCTAACTCTCGCGCCTTTGCTAATGCCGCTTCGCCTGATAACGCGGCGAAATCGGGGTACGCCATATACTTCGGAGTGGCTTGCCATTTCTCAATAGCAACAAAAGCGGGTATCTCTCTCTTCGCCATTTGCACGTCATAACGGCTGATAATCTCGTCAATTTCACCGCGAAAATCTTCGGTATCGTGTATGCTCACACGGATACGATAATCGTCAGAAGCGATATAAATAAGCGCGAATTGTTTTGTCTGCAACGCTAACGCATACAACGCCCCCTGCAATAAATGGCTTCTATCGGGGCTCCCCGCTTGCTCTATGCGCTTGTATTTGGCGTTGGCGACACTCTTGACCTCTGCGGGGATAACACCGACATCAAAGTCCCACTCCTTCGTGTCCACAATAGCATCCGCATAGCCCACGACATTGCGATACTCCACAAACTTTTGCTTTTCTATGAGAGAGCCGTTGAAGTGCGTCAACACCCACTCCTCACAGTGAATGCCGCGAATAAACTTTCGCAAAATATAATCGTCCACCTGCTTCTGCGGTACGCCGATGCTTTTGAGGATTTGGTCTTGAAGCGGCTTGCCGAGCATTGAGGCGGAGAGTTTGCCGCTAGAGATATGCTCTCTGTCGCGTTTCTCGTTCGCCTCGCGGAGCGTCTGCGAAATAGCGCGGTCTAGGGTTTGAGATATTTTCATATCTGTATTACATCTTCCCCGCTTTCCTCGCGGGCTTTCTTAAACTGTCTTGTTAAAAACGCCGCCGCCGCCTCAATGTCGCGGTCTGCGGTTTCGGGGTCGTCTGAAAGCGGCTCGTCCGCTCTCGTAAGAACATTATCGGTGTTTGTCTCATAAATTGACATTCTTACACGAAGCATAGGTTTTGGAGATTATCAGGTAAATAAATTTTTTTCATCTCTATCTGCTCCGGCGAGAAATCATCAAAGTCCCAAATGAACGCGCCTCTGTCATCACTGAAAATATCTGATACTTCACGCTCGCGTTCTTCCAACCACTCCCGAAGCGAGTCATATAAAATTGTGTTGGCAGGGTGGGACATACGGCTATCCTACTCTTTCTCTATCTCTCTGTCAATAACTTTGTGTGGATAACTCTCTTGCCATAGTGTAGATTTCTGTGGTGTGAATAACAGAGAAATACTACTTCAACCGGCTTTGCATAGTCAGGATGATGAGCTACGGTATTCTTTTCTCCGCATATCGCGCACGGGAGCCGTTTGACTCTCCCCTTCCTTATGAGTTCCTGTATTACTTTCTCCGCATTTACGGCTATCTTGTGGACTTTTTTCCACTTTTCTTCATTGTAATAACCGTTCTTTTTGCGCCAAAGACGGTTATATTCTCGATTGTAAGTTCGCAGTTTTCTGCGATTCTTCTCGCGGTATTCCCGCATATATTCGTTGCGATTTGTAAACATAGTTACGAACTACTATATAGATTATTGTTATTGAGCGCAAGCATGAGGTGTGCATAACTTTTCTCAATAACTATGGTATGCTCATCATTATGACCTCTCTCTCCGAATTGAACAAAAAACTTAAAAACCCCGTCATTTTGTCTCCCGATGACTTCTACGAAAAAGCCGAGCCGCTCTCTACGGGGCTTCCCGCACTTGACGCGGCTGTCGGCATTGGCGGGTTTCCGCGCGGGCGCATTGTGGAGATTTACGGCGCGCCGAGCAGTTGCAAATCAGCGCTGGCTTTTTGCGTCATTGCCACCGCGCAGAAAAAAGGGATGCGCTGTTATTTCGCGGATGCCGAGATGACTTTTCTTTCCGACTACGCGGAATCGCTTGGAGTGGATGTCAAAAAACTTCCGATAATTCGTGGACAGTTTGCCGAGACATATTTTGAGGCGATAGAGATGCTCGCAAAAGAGAAGGCGGCGGATGTGGTGATCTTGGACTCGCTTGATGCGTGTGTTCCGCGTTCGGAGATGGAGGCAGTGCTGGTGGAGAAGAGTTATCCCGTGAAGGCGATACTTGTCTCGCGCTTTCTGCGCCGCCTCATTCAGCCGCTCAAAGAGAGTAAGATGCTTTTGATTATTCTAAATCAAACGCGAATAAATGTTCTTAACGGCACAGAATACACTACAGGCGGGAAAGGACTTGGTTTCTATACTTCCGTCCGCCTACGGCTTAAACAGGTCTTCCATAACCCGCTTATTACGCAGGGAGGGCTGACAATCGGCAAGAAGATTGAAGTCGAGATAATGAAAAACAAAGTCGGCAGACCAAATGGAAAGTTCATCGCTTCGTTCTTTATCGGCAAGGGTTTTTCGGCTGAAATGGAATTGGTGGAACGTGCAATTTCTCTGGGGAAAATTGAGAAGCGGGGGCAGGTTCTGTGGTTTGGAGAGGTGAAACTGGGGCGTGGCGCGAACTCCGCGCGGGAGTTCCTGGAGGAGAACGAGGAGGTAAAGTTGGCGTTGGAGTTATCAACGGTTGCGTGAGGGAGCGGGGGTGGTAGAATATCTTGTATGAAACAAACGATAAGGAACAACAATATAATTTTGTTCGCAACGAGCAGTAGTGCGTCATTGGCTCTTATCGGCCAGTTTCAGCGTACTACTGCTCTTTGCGTGTAAAAATATGTCGTTTATACCAAACACAACGCCAACTCCTAATTGGCTATATAACGGAGAAATGAAGAAAATGTCTGATGTGGAATTGCGTGTCGTTTTACTCGTTACGAGATATACTCTTGGTTGGATTGCTGATGAAACAACAGGTATGAGAAGACAAGAGGACTGGATAAGCCATATAATGTTGATGAGAAAAACCGGTAAAAGTAGTAGGGCAATTTCCTACGCAATAGCAGGTTGCGTTAAACACGGCTGGATAGAGACGAGAGATAAAGAGGGGAAATTATTACAAACACCAGAAGAAAGGCGGAGAAGACGGGTCTTTTATCGTCTCGGAAACATTTTTACAGATAAGTTAAAATCTACCGCAAATAGTGCGGTAGATAGCAATCTACCGCAAATGACGACAAGATCTACCGCAAATGACGACACCAATCTACCGCAACCGTTGCGGAATATAAAAGAAACTCTTATAAAAGAAACTCTTAGAAAAAGAGATGCTTCGCTTTCAAAAGAACTTTTAAGAGCCGAGAAAGACCCCGAAGTTATGAGCTTTGCGGAATACCGCAAGTTGGCTTCCCCCCCGCAACAAAAGGCGGCGACCCCCCCCATTGTCCGAGAGTTTATCGCTCATCTCAAAAAGAAGCGCGACATCGCCACTTTGGACGGAATGGGAAATGAGAAACACGGGGCGGAGTTTTTGGGGAAGTTCCGCGAGCAACTGGTGAAGTGGAAACTGCCGACAGACGATACAACTGTTCTACGGCACTATGACGGCTTTTTGGATAAGGTTCTCTCCGACCAGTTTCATTCACAAAATCTTACTTCAATGCGGTATCTCAATAATAATTTTAACAAACTGATTATTCTTACTTCGTGATGTTAGAAACCGCAAAAAAATACATTTCCAAAGGCGTGTCCGTCATTCCTGTGAAAGCCGATAAAAGACCCGCTCTTGAATCGTGGAAAGAATACCAATCGCGTCTCGCTACCGAAGAGGAGTTGGTGAAGTGGTTTTCGGCAACGCAAAATGGTATCGGAATTGTAACGGGCAAGCTCTCAAATTTGTCCGTGGTGGATGTGGATGTAAAGAACGGCGGGACTCCGAAAGGATTACCTCCGACACTTACGGCAAAGACGCAGTCGGGCGGCTGGCATTTTTATTACCGTTATTTAGAGGGGTTGCCGAATAAAGCGGGAATACGGCAAGGCATAGATATTCGTTCAGACGGCGGGTATGTGGTTGCGCCTCCGAGCAAAGGCGAGAAAGGAAATTACGAATGGACGCTTATTGAAGAACCCCAGCCGTTTCCCGCAGATGTCTTGCAAGTGGAAATTGGTAAATCTTCTGTGGATTGGAAAACAGTCGCGGAAGGAGTGGAAAAAGGAAACCGCAATGAAACGGCGGCAAAGTTTATCGGGAAACTTCTTGCCTCTTTCAAGCGCGAGGAGTGGGAGAGCGCGGTGTGGCTTACCGTCTTGAATTGGAATAGGGCGAATACGCCTCCGTTACCCGAACGGGAACTCCGTGCTGTTTTTAATTCCATAGCGAGCAGAGAAACAAAAAAACAGGCGAGCGAGAAAGAGGATGACGCGCCCGTGGTGCTGATGTCGGAAGCGGCAAAGAAGTTCACTACCGACCTTTCTGTCGCGTACCCGACAGGATTTATCGTTTTGGATACCGCGCTCGGAGGCGGCTTTCGGGACGGCAACCTCGTTCTTGTTGTCGGCGAGACGGGACACGGCAAATCGTTGTTGGCTCGGACGCTTACCTATAATCTGCTTAAAAAAAGAATAACAAGCGTGTGGTTCACTTTTGAGCTTACCATTCAGGAGATGTGGGAGAAGTTTCTTGAAATGGGAAAGGAGAATGAAAAAATGGTGGATGCTTCGCCCGTCTATACTCCCGAACGCAATGTGTCCCGAAAACTCCAATGGTTGAAAAAGAAAATCGTGGAAGCGCGGGAACAGTACAAGTGCAAAATCGTGTTTATAGACCATCTCGGTTTTTTACTCGGAGAATATGATGGCAACCCCGATACTCGCGGATTATCCAATTCTCTCGCAACGGTTATCGGTTTAATCTGCCGCGACCTCAAAACAATCGCCATTCAGGAGAGTGTGGTCATCGTTCTTTTGTGGCATCTGAAAAAATTGTCGGAGAATAAAAGAGAGCCCGATAACTCGGACATTAAGGATTCAAGTGGTGTGGCGCAAGAGAGCGATGTGGTGATTAGTATTTCGCGTGAAAAACTTTCAACGAAAGGATATGTGGAAGATGTGGACGATGTGTTCGGCAAAGATGCTTTCGTGAAGATGATAAAAAATCGGAGGACAGGAGTTCTCAAACGATTTAAGGTGGCGTTTGTGGACGGCTGTTTGGTTGAACCTGAAAGCGTAAAGCAAGCAAGTCAAGCCGATAAGGATTTTGAGGAAACTTGGTAAGATGGATTTTGAACGAATAAAATGCTCTGCGTGCGATAACGAGTGGGAAGTTGTGGAACGGCAACCCGACCCCGCGTTTTTGCGTTTTGAGAAAGGGGAAAAGATTTTTGATATTTGATATGGAACGGGAACGGTACGGTTTATTCCGAAGAAAGGCGTGTGGGAAAATAAGTTTTATCGGGATAATACGATTGTGGACATTGAGGAATTACTTGAAAAACTATGACCGAAAAACAAACTCTTAAAACTCTGCTCCGCTACTGCAAAGCCCGCATCCGCGAACTCCCGAAAGGTCGGCGTGGATATTACTGGCGGTTGAAAGCGAATTTTGAGCGGTTGTTGTACGGCTCGGTGATGCGCGTAGATACCCGTCAGAAGCCCAAAATTGACTTATAGCGCATTTTTTATGCCTCCTGCACCCTCTACCACCTTTTTGCGCGAAACAGCGAATTTGGCGCGAAACATCCAAGCCGCGTTCTGGGAGCTGGCAAAACGGCTGTGCAGAATCAAAGGCGAGGAATTATGGGTCGGAACTTTCGCCTCTTATGACGACTTCTTGGAGGAGTTGCAGATTAGCCGCGCAATGGACACGAAACTGCGGACTGTGTTTCTGCGGTTCAAAGATACAGTTTCCCCAGGGAAAATCGCGGAGATAGGGATTACGAAGCTGTATCTGATTGCGAGTCGGTGCGAGGATAGTGAAAAAGCGGCGGCGTTCGTAGAGGTAGCGGCACAACTTGGACGCTCCGATTTACAAGAAGCAATCCGCGAGGACAAGTTTGGGACGCACGAATGCAAAGGAAACGAGGTAACTTTTATGATTTGCGGTTCCTGCTCCCGATGGATAAGAATTAAAAGCAAATAATGGAAAAATACCTCAACCAAATCATTTGCGGAGACAGCTTGGAAGTGTTGCGGGGGATCCCGAGCGAGAGCGTGGACTGCCTCATTACGAGTCCGCCGTACTGGAATCTGCGCGATTACAACATCGAAGGACAGCTAGGGCTTGAACCGACATTCCACGAATATATCTCAAAACTTTGCGATATGTTTGATGAAGTAAAACGCGTCTTGAAATCAAAGGGAACTTGCTTTGTGAACCTCGGTGATCCCTATTCGGGAAACAAAAACGGAAAGACGGATAACAAAGTATCGGAGTACCTGAAAAAAACTTCTTCCGGAATCCGGAAGAAGGCAACGATTCAAGAAAAATGCTTGTGCCAGATTCCTTCTCGTTTTGCAATAGAAATGTGCGAACGAGATTGGATTCTCCGTAACACAATAATTTGGCACAAAAAGAACGCAATGCCTAGCTCGGTACTTGACCGACTAACAAACAAATACGAACAAGTCTTTTTCTTCACAAAATCGTCCCGTTACTTTTTTGATATTAACTCAATACGAGTCCCATTTGAGACAGACGAAAAAAGACCGAATGGACTAGAACGAAATCGTGAACATGACTACAACAGCAAGTTCAACACATTACAGGCAGAAAAAATAGGTTCGCCAAGAGCAAGAATATCAAAAAAGTTCAACACCACGGCGGGAACAAAGACGCGGGAGCAGGAGGAACAAGCTAACCGTTTCGGGATTCGTAGGAATCCCGAAACGGTGTATGACAGAAATCCTAAAGGGAAGAATCCGGGGGATGTGTGGACTCTTGTTTCTGAACCTTATCCTGACGCTCACTTTGCGATGTTCCCGCAGAAGTTGATTGAACCTATGATACTCGCCGGATGTCCTGTGGGGGGGGTCGTACTTGATTGCTTCATGGGCGCGGGAACCACCGCAGTAGTAGCGAAAAAGCTAGGAAGGAACTACATCGGCATCGAACTCAACCCCGAATACATCAAAATCGCAGAGCAGAGAATCGCCGCCACCACCCCGCCGCTTTGGTAATTCACTATGACCGAAACAAAACCGAAAGGAATCCCGCCCGAATTGCTTGTGAAGATACGCTCCGAGCCGTGGTACGAAAAATGCGCGCTCACAGGCAGATGTCCCGTTCAAATTCATCATCACTTGCGCTATCAAGGACGAAAATTGCAAGAGTTGTTCTCGCTGATTCCCCTCCATCCCGATATTCACGCCCGCGTCCACGAAAAAGAGATACGGGAGAAATGCGACAAAATTGTATGGGACAGGGCAACGGAGGAGGAGCGAAAAAAGTATGGTCTCAACTGAAAAAACAACGCAACGGGCAATTACCGATTATTTGTCCTTTAGAAAAAAACTTTGGTGGCGGAATAACACAGGCGCGTATGCGAATGAATACAAGGGAAAAAGATACTATGTCCGATATGGAGAAACGGGAAGCCCCGATGTATATGTCCTTGATATGGGTGTCCTTTACGGTATAGAGGTGAAAGATGTAAAAGGCAAACTGTCCGAAGCCCAAGTGTCCTTTAGAGAGCGATTTGAGAAAGCGGGAGGGCGGTACATTCTTGCCAAAAGTTTAGATGATGTTGTAACTCGGCTCTGATTTTCCCCGGGGAAAATGATACAAAAACCGCCCCATTTTTGAGGCGGTAATTGCTCCCAGCTAATATCGTCCATCGGCTATTTAAGCCCAAACGCTTTTCTAATGCCCGATAAATAGTCCTCTGTGTCGCTTATGTTGAAGCAACCGAGAAATGAGGACATCCAGCGTTCGCAGACGCCCTTAAACCCGTATTTATCCGTAACGGTAACGCCTACACTTACTAACGGAGTTTGATAGCCCGTCAGTCCCCAGCTTTGCATTATCGCCATTGGGTCCATGTTACCGCAGTTCGCGCCGAACGACTGTGAAGTGAGCGCGATAACTCCCGCCGTAGTGCTTGCCACTTCCGCTACAAGGGTGTTTTGTCCCAGAAACGGCCCAGACGATGTTACCTGCCACGAGCTATCACCTGATGAAAATGTCGCGATAACTTGCTCGTTCAGCTTAATTCGGAGCGTATCGGGGACGCTGTAGCCAGCTGTGCCGCGAAATACCGCAGAACTGCACACTGTTGGGATAATATCGGCCGTTACGCTTGCGGCTTGTGCCGTAAACGGCAAGATAACTGCGATTGTGAGTATTCCTATGATGATTTTATTCATTGTTTTATTTCATTATCTGCTAATGTCCGACCTTTTTCGCGCTGTTCTCCCGCACGCGCGTGAACGGGACGCCACCTTGCCAACGACGCTTTTCTTGCGCTCATTATGCGCTCTTCAGGCGTTAGTTTGGCGTTTGTGATTTGCGCGCCTCTCGCGCCCAGACAACGGGCGCACGATAGCGAATTGCCGCAGATTTTACACAGCGCCTCGCTGATTGCCTCTATGGGGCTATTTCCAAAACCATGTATCGTGCCGTTGCTCGTGTTTTGCTCGGCATGGTAGCGGTTTCTTTGTTCGCTTTTGGTGATTTTCACGACAATATAAGTTAGCCGATAAGCCCAGATTGTCCGTCCAGATACACGACCACAAGGAAGCCGAGAATGAGGAGGAGGGCGATGAGGGCATATTTCGCGCGCTGTAGGGCAAGGGCGCGCTTGTAGGAGGGCAAGGGATGGCCGAGGGTGAAGCCGATATCTTGGGGGATTTTCATAGTTTTATGAGATACACTTTTCCGATAATTGTCCGGCTCATTTGCTTACGCTATCGTACCTAAATGCTTTGTCCTCAGCTTCTTCAATCTCTTTTCCGATAGTGTTCATAATCTCAATAGCTCTCGCGTCAAGGAAAGACGCGCCCCAGTTGATTTTGGAAAAGAGATATTTTAGTTTCTCGGTGATTGGTTCTTTCATGTTTATTTATTTTTTCTTGGCTTAATTCTCGTCATAATCACGACCATGACATGAACCAATGTTTTGTTTATTTTTGCCGCTTTGCGTTTTAGTTTGTCCACTTCTTTGCAAGAGTTTTCGTAGGCGTTTTTTGTCATTGTGTAAATTAGTAAGCTGATAATTTCATGTCGTCCCGCACTCGGCGCGCGTTTCACTTCACTATCATCTTTGCCTGCTCCGCGTCCATCTCGCAAGAGTAGCAACTCGTCTCAAAACTTCGGCACTCATGTCCATTCCGGCAAGTCCAATTGTAATCTGACGGAAATGCCCTGCCTCCCACGCCTCGCGTAATCTTTACCGCATTTTCTTTTTTCATGTATGTTTCGCACGAGAACTTTCTCATAAATCTACTCTTGCCGTTATCAAAGAACAGAGCGCGAACGCTCACAACTTCATACAAGCGGAGTAATAATCTATGCAACGGGTACGATTTCCTCGGTTTGCGCCTCATTAAAGACGACGAAGCCGCGAAAGTAAGATGAACGCTTGGTTTTGCCGGTCTTTTCGTCTTTCTCGTTTGCCGTCCCGAACGCTCGGCAATAAATGCCGTGCTGTCCTTTCTGCACTTGTCGCCCGGCTGTAAGCCATTGACGAAAGGTCGCAAATCGCGGCGACTCAAAGTTTCCGTTAAGTAACGCGGCTATGTTGCCGCCTTGATATTCAATGCCAGTGGTGGCGTTGAAAGGTATGATTATTTTTGTTGCTTCCATAGTTTTATGGGTTATCGCTTGTGTATGAAGTTGTCAGGGTTCGGAAGTAGCCCGCCGCCCGCTATCCTATCGTTTGAGTCCTTGCGGGACTCTTGCGCGGTTGCGGCGGCGTAATGTATTATGAAGCTACTAGATGATGAGATGAACTGGAGGGCTCGTCTCTCTCTATGGTAGAGTCTACCGCAGGCGTGCGGATATGTAAAGGGGGAAACAGGCGAAAAATGGGGATAGCTGTTTGACGGTATAACATAGCCACATTTCAACTATTGCCGTTTTATTTCGTTTGTGTGGTAATAATTTCCCTGGGGAAACTGATAAAATGCCTTTTCGTAATAGACGCAAATACGTAAAACCGCGCTAAAAAGATATTAAAAACTACTCATATAAGAGTTAAAAACTATCATAGATGGCTATATTTCTTGCAGGAAGGACGGCAGAAAAGCTCGTAGAGGCTGCTAGTGAAGGTAGGAAGTTAACGATAACAGAGGCTGCGAGACAAGTAGGCGCAAGCGTTTCTTACGCTCAAAACGGCACGCTTGTGAAAGCAAAATCGTTCCAAGCTGTCATCGCAAAATGGCGCGAACCTCTTGCAAAAAAGCTCATGCAGGGTGCGTCACACTCTTTTTCAGAAGTCAATAGAAGGCTTAAAAAAAAGACGACAATCAAGGACATTTCCACCCGCGATTTAATCGCAGGCGGCGCAGTAATGTTTGACAAAGCACAGCTTCTCACAGGCGGCCCAACGCAGAGAGTGGAGACTTTGGGCGCATTTTTGTTGAAGTATATTGAATCGGAGCCGCAAGAAGGAGAACAAAGCGCCATAGACGCAAACACTGTTAATAACAACAAGAGTCAACAGGTGGAAAATCCCTCGGTTGAGCCATAAAGGAGGGGGATATGGGGGGTGGGGTAATACCGCAAATGGAGGCGGGTGGTGGAACAGATAAGAGTAAACCAACGCCTATTTTCGGCCTAAAACGCCTACTTTCGGCTTAAATTGTACCCATAACTGCTATTCCCAGTTGCTATTTGTATATCGTTTTTGGCATAATGAACTGATGAAACGATATACAAAAACCTTTCTCCTGCGATTAAGCGATTTACAATTAGCGGAAATAAAGCAAAAGGGTGGTTCAAAGTATATTCGCAGTAAGTTATTTGCGGGTACAAAGCAGAATGTACCCACAAAACCCCGCTCTCTCATCGCCGAATGTACTACAACGGACGAAAACGGTTTACAAACTTTTGACGCTACAATGCTTTCTGAAGCTCGCCGCAAGTCCTCAAATCTTGATGAGGAGTTCAACCCTTACGCGCCCAAGACGGAAGTTATCAATGGCGAGGAATATACGATGGTTTCTGATTTGAAGTGCGAGGAGTGCGGCAGCAACCAATTTCTTAAATACAATAAGTTTCTGCGCCGACCCGCGTGTATGAATTGCACTAAAATAGGGTGGTAGGATATACGAAGGAGGGGGTATAGGGGGGTGGGGGTAGCCGTCTTCGGAAGACCGTCTTTTATGGATAAACAAAAAGAGTACTTTCAAAAATTATTCCGCTCCCCGATATTTCTGATTAAGGAGTTCTGGGGGCTTTTTCCGCAACCGCTTATCTGCGAGAAACAACACAAGCATACCTTCAATTGTTATGGCGAGTTTGTGCTTGGACAGCACATAACGTGGCAACAGACACAAGTTCTTGAAGCGATAGAGGCAGGTAAAAATCGCATTTCCGTAAGGTCGGGAAATGGGATTGGCAAGGACGCTCTGCTCTCGTGGCTTATTCATTGGTATCTCTTTACCCATTATCGGGCGCAAATCGGCTGTACCGCCCCCTCTGCGGACCAGCTCTATGATGTTTTATGGAAAGAACTTTCGGTATGGAATCAAAAATTGCCTGAAACGATTAAGAAGTCGTTTGAATGGACAACCGACAGGTACCGGCTCGCGGAAGCCCCTGAAATATGGTGGGCGAGAGCAAGGACTGCAAGGCGAGAAACGCCCGAAGCGTTTGCCGGTTTACACGGCAAATATGTCTGTCTTTTGGGTGATGAAGCTTCGGCGATAGATGACGCCATCTTCAGCGCGGGTGAAGGCGCGCTTACGGGTGAAAACACTCTTGTCGTTCTTGTCGGGAACCCAACTCGTTTGGAGGGCTTCTTTTACGAAACTCATACCAAGTTCAAAGATAGATGGACGATTTTTGCGTTTAATGGAGAGGAAAGCCCTATCGTAAGACGCGATTTCGTAGAGGAAACGATAGCGAAATATGGTCGCGAGTCGGACGAATTTCGCTGGAAAGTACAAGGCGAGTTTCCGAAATCGGAGGGGATGGACTTGAAGGGCTGGATGCCCCTGCTTTCGGAAGCTGAATTAAAGTTTTGCCCCGATGTCGGCTCGTTCAAGAGTCCCGCGCTCGGCATAGACCCTTCGGGTGAGGGCTCGAATAAAACGGCAATGGTTGTCCGAGACGCATTTATGGCAAAGATAGTATTGGAGGAACAGTTCTCCACTCCGAAAGGCATTGCCGATAAGGCATTGACATTCGGAATCCATTATAGTATTTCAGTTGAAAGAATGGTGATTGACTCATTCGGCGCCGGAAGCAATGTTGGAATGGAAATCTCTCTCTCATCGGGGGAAAGGCCGAGAGCGGTTAATGTCGGCGAAAGAGCGGACGATCCCGAACGATTCGTGAATATGCGCGCGGAATTGTACTGGCGGCTTCGCGAGTGGATTCTGAAAGGCGGCCAGCTGGTGAATCATCCTCATTGGAAGCAGTTGCTTACGATTCGCTATAAACGGACAGGAGCGGGCAAGATTCAGATAATGAGCAAATCTGAATCAAAGAC
>C687J39217_1000284_pt1 | contig 14029 bp, 14 predicted proteins | sample RifOxyB1_FD_39217 | JGI IMG/M metagenome (IMG submission 39217)
TGTTCCATACGACAAGGAGAGACGCTCTCGATTTTTCTTTCCTCCTCGCGGTTCCTATCATCGCAGGAGCAACAGGAGTTTCCCTGTGGCATCTTCTTGCAGGTACAGTGGCATTGCCCGCTGCGGGGATCATAGTTGTCGGATTTGTGAGCTCTTTCGTTGCGAGTATTCTCGCTATTCGCTTCCTGCGTTCTTTTGTCACACAGCACAGTCTTGCGTGGTTTTCCTGGTATCTTGTTGTAATAAGTGTGCTCTTGCTTGCGCGGGGCATATGATTTTGCTCAAGAAATTTCTAAGTCTTTATTTTTCTGCTTGAACATTTCCGAAGTGTCAGTAGTATTCCCGAACCTGTTACTGAATTCTTCCCCACTCCCATGGCTGGTCCCGTTCTCAAAAACACTATTCGCAAGCTGCGTTTCGATAGAGGCATGACGCAGGAGGAACTCGCGCTGCGCACCGGCGTGAGTCGTCAGACAATTATGAGCATAGAACGCGGCCAGACGAATCCTTCAGTGCTGCTGGCATACAAGATCGCTGCAGCCCTCGATGAGAGCGTGACGACAGTATTCCAAATGGAGGGAAACCTGGTGCCTGTGTGATGACGAGCTTGTAGCCGGTAGTTTGTAGCTTGTCGCAAGTTTTAAGGTCTCTATTGAAGATGAAAGGATGTATGAAGTTTGATAGTTTTAGGTTTTAAAGCTTCCTACAAACTACCGGCTACAAACTACAAGCTCACAGGTGCTCTTTTTGTTACACGCACATCATCAATGATGAGTTGCGGCTGCCTGTACCCATTCCAGCTGTCTATCTGCAGACGGCAGAGCACATCGAGTGGCGCATCAAGCTTACTGAGCAATGGGGCGAGGTGAAATCCAATGGATTTTCTCCCGGCAACAGAACATTGCAAATGAGTGTTCTCTGCACCGACGGTGCGTGCTCCCTCAAGGTGCACCCCCTCAAGGAGAAAGCGTGGCTCAGGGTTCCCCGCTCCAAACGGTTCCAGCGTTTCCAGTGCGGCACAGAGATCCAGGGTGATGTCTGCCGGTGGGATCGTTGCATCGACCTGGAGGAACGGTTGGAGATCTTGTTTTTGCGTGTGCTGCGCAATGTCGGATGTGAGCTGCCGTTCAAATGCCGTCATGTTCCGCAGGGGAAAGTTGCACCCTGCAGCGCATGCATGTCCCCCAAAGCGTGAGAGCAACTCCGAGCAACGTACGAGCCCCTGTGTAATGTGGTAGCAAGGGGGGCTGCGCAGAGAAGCAATGCACTCATCACCGCTCACAGTCACGATACAACTGGGCTTTCCGGTTGCTTCAGTGAGCTTGCCGGCAATGAGGCCAATGAGTCCGTGTGGATATGTTGTATCCGCCGAGAAAAGCAACGGTGAGCTCTCATCGAGGGAATGTCGTATCTCTCTGTAGAGGTCCTGTGTCTGCTGCTGACGGCTCGTATTAAGTGCATCGAGTTCCCCGATGGCCTCCCCTCCTTCCAGGAGGGCCTGGAGGGCCAGCAGAGGGTCCCCCAAGCGTCCTGCTGCATTTATGCGTGGTGCAAGCCGGAAAGCGACATCTGTGCTCGTACGGGTCCCTGTATACTCCCGCAGGAGCATGAGTGGCCCTGCGGAGAGGTTCCGGAGTGCTGTGAGCCCTTCCCGTACAAGCTGGCGGTTGTACCCACGCAATTCCACAAGATCGGCGACAGTGCCGCACATGGCGAGGACAAGATCGATGGGCTCTTCTTCCCATGTGCCTTTCTCCAGTGCCTGGAGAAGGAGGAACACTACGCCTGCACCGGAAGGGTGCGGCCCGGGACACCCGGCAAGTTCCGGGTGCAGAATGATGCTTGCCGGAGGGATTTCTGTTCCCACGGTGTGGTGGTCTGTCACAATCGTTTCCATCCCGTACTGCTTCGCGAGCGCAATTTCCTGTACCGCAGAGATGCCGTTGTCCACAGTAATGAGGAGTTGTATTCCTGCCCTATGGAATTCTTCCACGATGGCCGTGTTCAGGCCGTACCCGTCGTGCACGCGGTGAGGGAGACGGATGAGAGGATCTAGTCCTCTTCGCCGGAAGAAGCGAACCAGCTGTGCGGTTGCAGTGATGCCGTCGCAGTCGTAGTCGCCAAAGATAGCAATGCGTTCTCTGCGTTTCACTGCCGCAAAGATACGTTCCACCGCCTGTTCCATGTGTGGGAAGACAGGGGGGGAAACGGAAATATCGAGCTTCCGAGAGTGGAGCAGATACGCAATGGCGTCGCCCGCAGTCTGGCCGCTCTTTTCAGGAGGCAGCCACCTCTTTCCGGTCAGGGAAACGTCCTCAGGCATCAGGATGCCCACCCTAGCAGATCCCTGCGGAGACAAATAGAGGAGATCCTATGGGGGAGGAGAAGAACACTATCTACGAGATCCAAGATACAAATAACAAGTTGTTCCAAACAACATCCAACATTCAATCCAGATTCAAAGGAGGTTTGCCATTTGAGGATTTGTTGCGGATTGGAGTCTGTACTTTGTTTCTTATTTGCATCTTGTAATTTGTATCTTGGATCTTTCAAGCGGGCGTTGTATAGCAGTTGGTATGCCAGCCTTCCAAGATGGGGATGGCGGTTCCATTCTGCTCGCACGCTCCAAACCAAACATCCTGTATACTCAGATTGTTTCTTCCTTTTTAGCATACATGCCCGCCACCCCCACTCTCCGCCGCTCCCTCAATCTGCCTCTCCTCGTGTTCTACGGCGTCGGCACCATCATGGGGGCGGGCATCTACGCACTCATCGGCAAGGTTGCCGGCATGTCGGGCATGCACACGCCCGTGGCGTTTCTGGTCTCTGCGGTCCTCTCGGCTCTCACGGGGTACTCCTTTGCCGTCCTCTCGTCGCGCTTTCCGGTGAGCAGCGGAGAAGCCCGGTACATTTTCGAGGCATTCGGTGTACGGTGGCTCTCCCTGCTTGTCGGGCTGTCGGTCGCCGTTGCCGGAATCATTTCCGCCGGTGCCATCATCCACGGCTTCGTTGGGTACTTCCAGGTGTTCTTCTCCGTGCCGGCTCCCGTCATCATCATCACCATCACTGTTCTCATGGGGCTGCTCGCCATATGGGGTATCAAAGAATCGGCCCTCGCAGTCGCAGTCGTCACAGTGGTGGAGGTGGTGGGGCTCCTCATCATCATTGGTGTGACGTGGGACAATATCGCGATGCTCCCCTCCCGGTTCCCGGAGATGATCCCCTCTTCCGACATTTCAGTTTGGAAAGGGATTTTGTCCGGCGCATTCCTCTCGTTCTTCGCGTTCATAGGATTTGAAGATATGGTGAACGTCGCCGAAGAAGTGAAAGACCCCGTGCATGTCATGCCGCGCGCCATCGGTCTTGCCATTTTGGTAGTCACCATTCTGTACTGCATGCTCGCGCTGCTTGCCGTGCTCACACTCCCGGCTGATGTTCTCTCTCAGAGCGACGCGCCGCTCGCGCTCCTCTACGAGCACAGCACGGGTGCAAAGCCCGTCCTCATCACGACAATCGGTCTCCTTGCGGTGCTCAACGGACTCGTGGTGCAGATGATCATGGCGTCGCGCATGTTCTACGGCTTAAGCAAAGCAGGATGGTTGCCTTCCGTATTCAGTGCGGTCAATGCACGGACACAGACGCCGGTGTTCTCCACGATCGTCGTTGTGGTGCTTATTCTCATTCTCGCCCTCGCATTTCCAATCGTCCAACTTGCGCAGGCGACGAGCGCCGTCATCCTCTGCGTGTTCATCCTCATCAATCTCTCCTGCGCGACGTTGTGCCGCCGGACGGGGCGCTATGGCAGCATGGCAATTTCTTTCGTAGGATTTCTCGTGACCGCAGCCGTAATGGCCCTGCAGACGTATTCATTTTTCTTTGGATGAGGTACTCATGCCACTTCGCACGCCTGCGGTGAGCCACCTGTCCCACAAGATCCAAGATACAAATTACAAGTTGTTCCAAACAACATCCAACCTCCAACATATCCAAATCCCAAGGTGGTTTGTAACTCGAACCTTCTTCTGGAACTTGGATTCTGTTCCTTGTTTTTTATTTGCATCTTGTGATTTGTATCTTGGATCTTCCTCTTAGGCACTTGCCCTGGCCGCGCGCTCTGCTTTGTGGGCACGGCGCAGTGTCCAGAGGACAGCGCCGACCATGGTGACTGCTGCGAGTATCCCTCCGGCTCCTGTAGGAGCGAGTAAGGGTGCGCCCCCATGGAGGACATTCGGCTGGTTGCCGTAGTACTGGAGCACCTGCTGGTTTGTATTCACCCGATTGAGCAGGCGGTTTTCACGGCTCTGCAGGAGCTGTATTGTCTGCAGAAGTTCCAAATCACTGGCATCGAGTCCGCCGAGTACATTGATAGTACCGGGTGCGGCGGCCCGCAGTGTCTCATCGCTGTTCAATGTTTCCCCAAGGAGATCGGTGTCGCCCAATTCCCGCAGTTCCGCGACATGTTGGGCATCGAAGATGATATCCTGCTCACGCTCACGGCGTTCAGTGCTCGTTGTGACTTGCCGTTCTATGCGGTCTTCCCCTTCCCGTGCTGTGGGCGGCAGGAAGAACTCCTTACTGAGGAGCACATCCTCCGGTGTGAAGTATGCGATCCCCTGCAGGGGGAGCATGATGCCGGCAATGATGCCAATGAAGATGATTTTGGATGAGCGCATCAGAGTATTGTACAGGAAAATGTACATTTTAGCAATTCTTTCCTTTTCTGAGCAGGCAGTTGAAGTACTCCTGTTCATCTAGAATTCCATCGCCATCCGTATCCTTCTTTCGGGGGTCTGTTTCGTCTTTGTCGAGTATTCCATTGAGGTTCTTGTCTTCTCCACGGAGTTCGGATCCCTTATTCACCAGACAGAGACCATCACACAGACCATCGCGGTCGCTGTCCCATTCACGCGGGTTCGTTTCTGTTCTTTCATCGACGCGTCCGTTGCGGTCAGCATCTTCTATGCCATCGATGAGGCCGTCTCCATCGGTGTCTCTTCGGGTAGGCATGGAGAGCAACTGGAAGATTTCCAGACCGTCGCGTATGCCGTCACCATCGGAATCCGCGTTGTTCGGGTCTGATCCATAGTCTCTTTCCACTGCGATGTTCACACCGTCACCGTCATTGTCTGTGCCGATGGGGAGCGGTTCTTCTGTCATGATGTAGCACGACTGCCCGCCCGTAAAGATCTCCATCTGGTGGCGTATTGTTCCTCGCACCGCCCGCGTACGGTTCAATTCATCTTCATCGAGATCCTCTGTAACCGAGAACGATTCTTTCCGGTTTTTGAGCTGGAATGTCTCTCGTTCCTCCTGTTCTTTCTCGGAGAGAAAGAGCACACCCGGGAAGCCGCGTCGCCTGAGTGCTTGTGCCTGGTCGTAATCCTCCGGGAAACAGTAGCCCCAGTACTTTATCTGGTCGCCTTTTCGGCCGAAGAGCGTTCGCCGGGTAATGCGCGTCACTTCTTCCGGAATGTGGATGATGACGTTGGAATGTGAGGGAAGCGTCACTCCCTGCCGCACTTGATCTGCTGAGATTGTCACCCATTCCTGCTCTTTTCGCAGGTGGCTTGGGAGGAGTCTCCCTTCCAGGCTCTCTCCTGTGGGGGCAGTAAATGCATACATGATGAGGGCGAACGAGCTCGCTCCGAGCCCGATGGTGAGCCATCGTAGAATGCGGTGTATCTGTGGTTTGTGACGCAAAGCCATCAAAATATTATATCAGTTTTCCTCCTTCATTGCCAGAGAGGGTTTCGCTAAGCTTTGAAGCCAGTGACAAAAGATTATTACCAAGTTCTCGGCTTGAGCCGCGGGGCCACTATAGAGGAAGTGAAAAAAGCGTACAGACGCCTCAGTAAGGAGCTGCACCCGGATAAGCATAAAGGAGATAAAAGCGCTGAGCAGCGGTTTAAAGAGGTCAACGAGGCCTACGAGGTGCTGGGTGATCCGCAGAAGAAGCAGATGTATGATCAGTTCGGCACCACAAGTGGTCCGGGAATGGGAGGAGGATTTGAGGGATTCTCAGGATTTGGTGGAGACTTCTCCGGTTTCGCAGATATTTTTGAAAATTTCTTCCGGGGAGGAGGCGGTGCCCGTCGCAAGCCCAGTAAACGTGGCGAGGATATAGAGATTCAACTGACTGCTGATTTTCAGGATGCAGTGGCCGGTGCGCAGCGCGAAATACATCTGAACAAGATGGTGCGGTGCAAGGAATGTGATGGGGCAGGCACCGCGAAGGGTGCACGGATAGTTTCCTGTCCGGACTGCGGTGGAACGGGACAGATCACGCGCCAGCAGCAGTCGTTCTTCGGTACCATTGCGCAGCGTTTTGCCTGCACGCGCTGCAATGCCTCCGGCGAAGTGCCGGAACAAGCGTGTGTGTCCTGCGGCGGCGAAGGGCGCAGGGAGGAGAAGGCAACGGTGACGGTGCGGGTTCCTGCCGGCATTCACGACGGCCAGACGCTCCGTGTTCGTGGCGAAGGCAATGTGGGGAGACAGGGGGCGGAATCAGGCGATTTGTTTGTACGTATAGCAGTGAAGCCAGACAAGCGTTTTGTGCGCGAGGGGGATGACATCCACAGCGAGATCACTCTCTCTGCTCTGGATGCTATTCTTGGGACCCAGGTTCACGTGGAGACGGTCTACGGGGCGGTGGAACTCAAGATTCCGCAGGGCACGCAGCCAGGGCAAGTATTTCGCCTGAAGGACAAGGGCATGCCTGTAGCGGGTACTACGAGCCGCACAGGCGATCACTACGTGACGGCACATGTGGAGGTTCCCAAAAAACTCAGCAGGAAAGAGCGGGAACTTCTCGAGCAGTGGAAAGACATTTCTCGTGAGTAGCTTCTTAGCCTGTTAGGTTTATAGCTTTATTAGGGAAGTAACAAGGTGTTAGATCCAAAATCCGAATCCCTAATGCAGCTAATGAAGCTAATCAGCTACGGAGCTAGATATCCAGATTCTCCAGTCCGTTGTCCTCCTCAATCACCGGAGAGAGCTCTTCACCTGCGTCAGCTGCTGCACGCACATTCCCCTCTTTTTTCAGCCGGAGCACGATTTGCCGATAGTCCCCTTCTCCCGTGCTCTCTGTTGTGAGGTCCTGCAGCTCGGGAGTGTTGGCGATATGCAGATGCACTATGCGGCGGAAGTACGGGCTCATGGGTGCGAGTGCGACACGGGTCCCTGTTCGCCGGACGAAGTCTGCTTTCTGCTCTGCGATCTTTCGCACCTTGTCTTCCTGCATTCGGCGGTATCCATCGACATCCACCACAATGAAAGGGCTGCGGTCCATCTTCTCCTTGGAGCGGATGATGGCTTTGAGGAGGTGCTGAATAGAATTCAGAGTTTCCCCATGCCATCCAATAATTTTATTGGCTTTCTCTGATGTAATCTCCGCACGCACAATGTCTTCCTCCTCAGAGAGTTGTATGGCACTGAATGGGAGATCAAGTCTCTCGAGGAGTTCTTTGAGGGTGGTTTGAATGAGTGCTGTATCCATCGAGAGCAGAGCGTAGCAGCCCAGGGCTCTCACGGAAACTTCTTTACGCAAAAAAGCCTCCGGTTTACGGAGGCTTCTTCACGTAGCATTGAGAAAGTCTTATCGCACAGCGTCCTTGAGCGTCTTACCAGCCTTGAAGGATGGGACCTTCATGGCAGGGATAGAAATGCGCTGGCTCGGATTGCGAGGATTCACGCCAGTGCGAGCTTTGCGGTTGGATACCTTGAAGGTACCAAACCCGGTGATGGTCACCGATTCACCCTTCTTGAGCTGCTTGGTGATGGTGGAAATCAAAGCGTCCAATGCATCAGCGGCAGCACGCTTGGTGATGCCGGAAGCATCTGCGATCGCATTGATCAGATCTTGCTTGGTCATATCGCAGGGGGGGAAAAGAATATGACGACAGTCATGGTACGCTGCAGATGCGCTTGCGCAAGCCAAAAAGTGTATTATCAGCCCCTGTTTTTTGGCTTTCTTTCGAAAAAGTGGCTAGGAAAAGCCAAGAAGCCTGAGCACGAAAGGTAGTCAGGAATTCTGTACATTCTGGCTAGTTTTGGCCTTATTCCGGTCATAGTGCCTCGTATGCGGATGTGCTCTCTGAAGGGGAAAAATATCCCATGGGAGAGAGGATCTGCCTTTCGATTGTCCATTTTTTTTGTTTCCACTTTCTCTTTTCCATACCTGTCCTTTCACGCATCAGCCTCTGCATGCCCGGGAAAAATACTGAGACACTCTTTGACAACCTCTTCATGCGACCACTAGTCTCTGGCCCATGCCGAAGCATCTCGTTATTGTCGAGAGCCCGACCAAGGCGAAAACCATTAAGAGATTTTTAGGGAAGGATTACGATGTGCACGCCAGTATGGGGCATGTGCGCGACCTGCCGAGCAATTCTATTGCAGTGAACATAGAGGACGGTTTTGAAGCGGTATATGAGGTGCCTAAGGACAAAGTGACAGTGGTGAAGAACCTGCAGAAGGTGCTGGATGAGTGCGATGAACTTTGGATAGCAACAGACGAAGACCGTGAAGGTGAAGCTATCGGCTGGCACCTCACTGAGGTGCTCAGGTGCAAAGCGCACCAGAAAGTGAAGCGCATTGTTTTCCATGAAATCACCGAAACTGCCATCGCGGAGGCTGTGCAGCATCCAAGAGGGCTCGATGAGGATCTCATTGAAGCGCAGCAAGCTCGTCGCATCCTCGACCGTCTCGTCGGGTATACCCTCTCCCCTTTTCTCTGGAAGAAAGTGTACCGCGGGCTCTCTGCGGGGCGTGTGCAATCTGTCGCAGTGCGCATCATTGTCGATCGTGAGCGGGAGATTCAGGCATTCAAGTCGCAGGAGTACTGGACAGTGGAGGCGAATCTTGCGACAGAGAAGGGAGAACGTTTCTCGTCGGAGCTGAAGCAGAGGGAAGGGAAGAAATTCGTTCCTTCTTCCAAAGAAGAAACAGATGCTGTGCTGGCAGGCATCAAGGGTAAGAATGATTTTGTGGTTGCCTCTGTGGAGGAGAAAGAACTCAAAAAAACACCNCCCCCGCCGTTCACCACTTCCACTCTGCAGCAGGAGGCAGGGCGCAAACTGGGATTTTCTGTAAAGCAGACAATGGTGGTGGCACAGCAACTCTACGAGGGAGTGAGTCTTGGGAAGGGGCAGGGGCAGTCCGGTCTCATTACCTACATGCGCACCGACAGTGTCAATCTGAGCCAGAAGGCGCTTTCCGATGCGGCGCAAACCATCGAGAAACTCTACGGCCGTGAGTATGTGCTCACTGAACCGCGGCGGTATAAAACGAAGAGCAAAACAGCGCAGGAGGCGCATGAAGCCATCCGTCCCACAGAAATTTCCCGCACACCAGAATCTCTCAAGGATGTACTCGACCACCAGCAGCTCAAGCTCTACACACTCATCTGGAATCGCACGGTTGCCACACAGATGGCTGCTGCCGAACTCAAGCGCGTAGGGGCCGATATCGAAACTGGCAAGTACACGTTCCGCGCCACAGGGCAGACTGTTCTCTTCGATGGGTATTTCCGTGTGTACCGGGAGGGTCACGACGAATCAGAAGCGGCAGACCGCAATGGCGGAGAGGAGGAAGCGAATGGAGAGAAAATACTCCCCCCACTTTCCGAAGGGCAGAAACTCACGTGCGAGGAGATAACACCAGAGCAGCACTTCACCAAGCCACCACCCCGCTACACCGAAGCGAGTCTTGTGAAGAAACTGGAGGAGGAAGGCATAGGCAGACCAAGTACGTACGCACCAACCATCAGCACCATCCAGCAACGTGGTTACATTACAAAGGATGGCAAACAACTTGTGCCACAGGAGATTGCCTTCACAGTCACAGATCTTCTCGCCGATCATTTCAGCGATATTGTGAACCTCAAATTTACGGCAAAGATGGAGCAATCCCTCGATGACATCGCAGAGGGCAGCCAGAAGCGCAATGTGTTTCTCAGGGGTTTTTACAACCCCTTCCAGGCACTGGTGGAGAAGAAGAACGCAGAAGTAAGGAAAGAGGATGTCATGCAGGAAAGGGAGCTCGGTACGGACCCAAAAACAGGTCTGAGGGTAGTTGTCCGCACTGGGCGCTTTGGTCCGTACGTGCAGCTTGGCAGGCTGGAAGATCTCTCAGAAGAAGAGAAGAAGAAGAAAGTGAAACCCAAAAGTGCTTCTCTCCCGAAGAGTGTTCCGAAGGAAGAAATAATGCTGGAGCAGGCCCTCAAGCTGTTTGAGCTCCCGAGGGAACTTGGGAGGATGGAAGGGGAAAAACTGGAAGTGAATACCGGTCGTTTCGGGCCCTACCTTCGGTTGGGGAAAACGACAGTGTCGCTTCCCAAAGATGCGGATCCCTATTCCCTTTCACTTGAAGAGGCAAAGCAGATCATTCAAGAGGGACGTGAGAAAGCCAAGAAGGCTGCAGAGCCCCTGAAGATTCTTGGGAAGGATCCCGAGACCGGAGGGGAAATTCAGGTGAAAGACGGCCGCTATGGCCCCTATGTGACCGATGGGAAGACGAATGCATCCCTCGGAAAGAAGCTCACGCCAGAGGACGTGACGTTTGAGAAAGCCGTGGAGCTGCTTGCGAAGAAGCGGAAGAGAGGTCCTGTGAAGTACAGAAAACGCTAACCAAACAGGCGTTCTATCCAGGTTTTCTTTGGTTGCTTCTCATCCTTTTCACTATCCCCTTCTCGCCTGTCTAGGTGAACGGCATCCGTTCCGGCAGGCAGCGCCAGGTGCTTCTGGAGTGAGGCCATGAGTACGTTCCCCTCTCGCATTCTCTCGTTGAGCGAATGCACGATTTCTGTGAGGGCCTGTATCTGATCGTCTTTCACTTTCATCTGTTCTTTCTTACTCTCAAGCTCGCTCTGCAGGAGAGAGAAGAGTGCGGAGTCCTCCTTTGTTTTCTCCTGTGTTTTTGCAGCAACTTGCAGGGTGGTATTGCGCAGGAACTGCTGCAAAATCAGCTCTTCCGAGATTTTCCAGGAGAAGGGACGTTTTTGCTTCTTCAGGGTTCGCACTTCTGCCGGTGTGGGCTGAATGTGCTTGCGCTGCGAGGAGCTGGTCTGTTTTTTCACGATGGATTGCACGAACCTGCGGACAGTGATCTCTGCTTTCTCAGCCCGCCTGGCTGCTTCTTTAATGGAGAGGAATGTCGGCATAGAATGGGAGGGAATATACTCTGATCATGCTCTGATCATGCTCATTTATCTCGCAATGGATGATCGTGATCATTGTGGAGAATGAGCATGCTCATGTACACGCATCATTGTTGCAGAATCCACAGGAGCTGTTGAGCACTCGCTGTGGCAGGAACCATATTTTATTGTTCAGTAAGGGCTCGAAAAATTACAGGTGCGCCGGGTGCGCGTCGGTGTCATTCGCATGATTTCAATTGAATGAGCATGTGCTGATCTTGTTCATGAGCATGTTCTTGCGTAGTGCATTTTTTTCTCTTTCCCTACGGTGATCATCTCATGATCATGATCATGATCAACCAATGAGTATGCCCGTGTGTGCATCCAAACTGTGGATCACGTATTCTCTCCTGGGGAGATATCCGATAGAATAGTGCAGTTAAAGGCGCTTAGCTCAGTCGGTAGAGCGTCGGTCTCCAAAACCGAAGGTCGTAGGTTCGATCCCTACAGCGCCTGCCAATAACAAGTATAACCGAAGGTCTCTCGGATGATCTCGTGCTGAGCGCAAGTGAAGCGCAGCGTGAAGCCGAGAGCATGCGATCCCCTGGAGCGAGCAAAGCGAGCGAAATGGGGACAAAACCGAAGGTCGTAGGTTCGATCCCTACAGCGCCTGCCACAGCAAAAACATCAGAATGAGATTCTGTTTCCAGAAGAGAAGGATGCTCTATCCAATATGCTCCCAGAAGCACTTCTGACAGTAGATGGTGTAGGGGGCGTCCTCAGGATAGGTCGAGAGCATGTCTTTGTTGCATTTTGCGCATGTGCGCTTGTAGAGCCTGCGCTCATTGCGCAGGGCCATCCGCTGGCGGTGGCGGCACGCCGGGCAGAGGTCGGGCATTGGCAGGCCTTTCTCTTCGTAGAAAGAGATTTCCTGGGCAATGATCAGGAACTCTTTCTTGCACGCGGGATTCGTGCAGGTGCCTGTTTTTGAGTCACGTTTCGCCATAGCTGAGAAGGTTAGAGGGACGGAGGAACAGATTGGATGCAGGAATCCTCCTCATAGAGGAAGCGGTTTCTCTCGTAGTCTGAGACAAAGTGGAGGCCCATGTTGTGGAGGTTCTCTGCAGAGAGCTCCTTACGGATCTTTGCCACTTCCTTTGCATACTCTTCCGGCAAGTACGGTTTATTGAGGATGTGGTACTCCTTGTCCGCAAGATACACGCACCCGAAGCAGTGTTTGAGATTCTTGGAGTATGCGCAGAACTCGCAGTCGTTGCACTGGTCTGTGTGCATAAGGAAGTGGCAGTTGTAGTTGAGTGGCGCTTGCACGCAGTTACTCGATCCTTCCGTTTCAAAGCAGACGGTGATGTCACTGCAGTCTCTGTTGCCGTTGACTTCTATGTTGTACAGGCAATCCTCGCATGTGAATGCGTCGTAGCACTGATAACAGCCCTTGCACTCGGTGAGGTGGTCGCCGGTGCAGTCTTCTGCCATGAACTGGTGCGGTGCCAGATTGGGGTGTCTGGAGCGCAGTTTCTCTACGCGCTGCACTACAAGTTGACGGTGGGCGTTATTCTTCAAATGAAGTTCCTGCATTCGCTTCCTATACTCGTCCTTCGGCAATTGTTCGTTGAAGAGGCAGTACTGTTTTTGGTGCAATCCCACGCAACCAAAACAATCCTTACATCCAAAGCAATCACTGCAAAACTGGCAGGTACTGCAGTTCTGGCAGTCGCGGCAGTAGCCACACCCGTAGCATTTCGCACAGTCTGAGCACTCTGTACACCACTCACACTCCACGCAGAACGTGAGACCGCTGCAGCTCGTGCATTTCCGTGAGTACCGGGCGTAGTACACATCCTCACAGTAGAAGACGCAGAAGCAGTAGTAGCAGTTCTTGGATTTGATCGCAGTATCGGAGAAGCCGCAATTCTCTGCCATAACATGCTTTACGTTGTAGCGAGGTTTCTCTCTGAGAAGTTGCTGAAAATCTTGGATGAAACTCATACGATGATAATAGTATCGCATGCAGGGAAAACTGTGCTATTGTCCTCCAGGCAGCAGGGAATTGACAATTACGATTTCTCTATTATAATATCAATCGTATGTCTAAGAGACTCTCTCCACTGGATCGTACGCACCTTGAGGAATGTGGCCTGAATCCACAGAATATTGGTCGTTGGTGCGGAGCCGGTGCCGGACATGATGTGTATGAATATGGGGAGACACAGGTAGTGAAAATCCCCAAAATCCGGTGGATCAAGGAAAGGCTCTCCATCATCACTGCGGAAGATGCGAGGCAGAGCCTGTGGGTACTTGAGATGCATTTTAGGGAATACAGCCTGCGTTCAAGCGTCCATCCGAGCAGCAGAGGGAGTTCCTACTGCATTCTTCAGCAGAGACTCGGGAGTTTTGAGAATCTCACAAGCGCACATTTGCGCGCGAACAAGAGCCTTGCCAGCCAGCTCAATGACATCCTGCTCCGCAACAAGAGGCTTTCGCAGCAGCACGGCAAAGCTCTGGATTTCCTAGGGAAGGAAGGATGCATACAGACAGCTCTCTCCTCTGTGTTTGCGGGGACTCCGCAGATGTCCAATCTGGTGGTGGTCGGGCATGGGGTGAGTGCGCGCATTGTTATTGTGGATTCCAACATGTTCTCTCTCAGCAGCAGGCGGGAGAAGCACCTCCCGCGCAAGTGGATGAACGATGCAGGGAAGTGCAGCCACATGCTCAATACGGTGTTGGTTGAGGGGGTATTCGGTGCAGATGCCCGGAGCAGTTGAGTGGCTAGACACGGCGCCGTTTCCAATCAAACTTTCACCCGACTCCGCAGGAGGCCACGGGCGTAAGCCCGTGGAGGAATGCGGGTGAAGCCGCGAAGCCCGAAGGGCGAAG
>C687J39217_1000297_pt1 | contig 13666 bp, 31 predicted proteins | sample RifOxyB1_FD_39217 | JGI IMG/M metagenome (IMG submission 39217)
TGTGGTAGCTAAGACCTCAATAGGCCGGACATCAATATCCACGCCCAGGGTTTTCTGAAGTATCTCTGCGTCACCCGTGGCATCTAGTATGCAAATCTTGATCTTGCCAGCCTTGATGTTCGCGGGCTCAGTGATCTTGTAGTTGTATGGCCCCTGGCCCATGGGACGGTATAGCGTGATAGAGTAAGGGAGGCTGGGGTCAGCGAGCTTGGCAACGAGCTTCTTGAAGGCGTATGGAACCGCCATGCCCTGCAAAGCAGTTTGATGGTTGTTATTCTTGAAAATAACCTCGCAGCCATCAAGCCATTCTTCGCAGACCTTTGTCATGCTGTACTGGTCGTGGAAGTATTGCATGACCAGGGTAAAGAGGTCAGCCTCATTGACCTCCCCATGGGGTCCCTTGCGCCGCTGAGGGTCAGGGGTTCGGGCGGCATCGAGGATCTGGAGTAGTGGTAGCCCCTCTTCCCAATTAAGGTCCTTGGCACGAGTCCTGGCGCGTCTGAAATCCAGGCTATCTAGGTTATGCGTGGGGAGGATCTGGTCCATGGGGGACTCATCGATAATGAGTAGATCGACCTTATGCCGCCGAATCAGCTCAGCTCCCGAAGGGTAGGGGCAGAAAACAAGTAGACCTTTACCTAGCTTGTTGGCCTCAGTAATGCGATCGTTGGCCTCTTTGAGCTGCAGATGATAACGGCAGCCCGCGCGCTCTTTGCAGGCCCGGCAGACAGACCCCATATCGGGGGCGTCTTTAATCTCGGTCCACAGCTCACAGGTCTTAGGCCCTCGGCCCTCGAGGAAGACGCAGGGAGCGCCTTCGGTGTGCGCCTCGATGTAAAGCTTCTTTGCTTCCTCAGTGAGGGCGTGTGTGAAAAACACTGTCCCGCATTGCCCCTTCTTGGCCCGCCTTATCCCCTCGCCAAGCATCTCTCGTGTTTTACCCACCCCCGCGCTTCCCGGAATAAACCAAGTCTTAGCGCTAGTCTCGTCGAATATTTCAGTCGCAGTCTGCCCCATGTAGCGGCGGGCGGCTTTGAGGCTGGGGTACAAAGAGCTAGCTTCTTCTGGCGCTGTCTTGCCGTGGAAGTCGTTCTCAAAGATATAAAAGAACTCAGGTTTTTTATCTTCTGTTCTGATATGTAGACTCAACTATACCTCCTATAAAGCAACGAAGAGAAACGAATGTATGCACACCGGAGATTTGGCCCTTGTCAGATGCTGGCCTGTGGTGTATTATCTCCTTATACATTCGCTTCGTCGCTCTATGTATGACAGCCGGGGCCGTGCTAGTTACACGGCCCTTAGTGTTTAAGCCCCTAAACTCAATAAAGCTAACATCAAAAACACCTCACCTAATATCTGCACCTAGATTACCTCAACATTGGCGCGCTGTCTAGTGTGAATTTTTTACAACACTTGAAAAGTAAAGCGTATACATTTTACAACAGGTACCTTATACCCCGTTAGAACAAGCTCGATTCACTCTAAGCAAGACCTATTGCACCCATCTTCTCATTTATCCAGCAGATCTCTGATCATCTGGTGCATGACTGTAGATGTCCGCCTGCTCGGGAGGTGTAAACTCACTCATGACCTCAGCCAATGACGAAGCTCCGTACTGCTGTATTCTACTGAGAATCCTATCCCTCATTCTTCACCTCTATACTAACTTTCTTTTGTCTTGGGATGCAGCACGTCCCATATCGCGTGAGAGAGTTCGGATCGTGCTCTTTCCTGGGCAATGTACAGATGCACATCGGCTTCATGCTCTGTTACTGAGAGCACTCCTTGTAGCATTTCGATGGCCTCACGCAGCCGCGTGGCTGTTTCCTCGTGAACATCTTGTTTGAGAGCGACCGTAAAAGCACATATTCTGCTACTCATTGCTACCTCCTGAAGTACTCATCAAGCAGCTGTTCAACCTCTTTCTTGATCTTGGGTTGGAGCGGTTATTGACTAGGTCGCAGTAGGCATCTAGGATGTCATTATAATTCTGAGTCACCCTGACGAGATCTTCCTTGAGGCGCTTCTTTTCGCTACACTGTTCCCTTAACCATCGCCACACGTTCTTAGTCTTTTGAAAATTCATGTTCTAAGCTCTCCGGTTGACGGCAGACCTTGAGGCCCAAGATCCTCTGCACACGCATGGGTTACATCAATGTGGCAGAACGGGCAATGCCAAATGTCTCGGGGGTGGTTATATGCCATTAATTTATGGCAATGAGGACAGTAGGCTCCAGGTTCTCGTGCCATTACCCCCTCCTATAATCTTCCAGAACAGCGTCTACATATTCTTGGATCCAATTTTCAGGGTCGTGATGTTTGGTTAGAAGGCTTATCAGTTCTTCATCACCCCAGATTCCTGTGATACTCATAGCTTCGCATCTTATACAGCTATTTTGGCTCCTGAGAGCAGCCTTAATTAGCATCACTTTAAATTGTAGAGGGATATGTGGTTTACCCACACGCCCTATAAGGTGAAGAAGGTCAATCTCATATCTATTAGATGGGTCAAAAACTGCGCTTAGAAAACGAAGTAGAGGAGGGCCGGCCGCATTCAGCTCTTTCAGCGCCTTCTCTATTATAGGCTCAGCGAGATGAACGGCGTCATCCTTTATCGTATAATGGTTTAAGAGCTGATGAATCTCCTGCAGATATTTATCACACATCCGGCTACCCATGGTGCCATGGTGTTCTAGACCACCTCCAAAATACTCCCATGGAAGTCGGATGGCATCTATTGCCCTACGCTCGGCGTCCTCAGTCATTTTTGTGAATACATCCTGATATAAATCAAGGCCCATATCCAGAGGTTTTATATCTAGGGGCTTTATCTCGTCAGTCATCTATTCTACCTTTATCGTGTGAGGGACACGCCACCGAATACTTCACAGCGGCTTCTTTGTATATTAAGCAGCTTGCTGACCATATCTAAAACGACATCAGCGTCTTCTGAGTCCCATTCCCTTCTACGAATCGCGCTCAGAAAATCTTTATATTCAATGAGTTCTGGGTGACTAATGGCGTTTTCATACAGCTGTTGTAGCCAGCCTAGTTTGCGCCGTCGATCATCTAGGTATTTTATACGCTCTTCAAGTTGTGTCATTTTGAGCACTTTCTTTAGTACAAAGGATTTTTACACCAAGATCCAAATACCACCACTCCTAGCGAGCCATTTCAAGTAGGCCATAAATAAAAAGGATGTGCAGCAGGTTATCTGTCAAGAGGATACTTCATGGACCGCAGGGTCCAGAGTAAGTCCAGGGTCGGGCCGGGAGTCGGCCCCATTTAGGCGGAGCCAGTCGATAACCCCTCCCAGCCAGGTTATCAACAAGGGGTCAGAATATAGATGAATATTGCGTAGCGCCCGTCCATGGCTATCTAGGTTTCGTCGTTGAGGGTCGTCTCCGTAATCGTCCCACCGCACCAGACGACTCGCTTGTCATGCTCAACACAGGAGACCTCGATACGGTGACACTCCAGCTCCTTCTTGGGCAGGTTGAGAACTTGACTCATGGCTTCCAAGAGGATGGCCGGGCAGTCTTTACCCACCTCCAACCAGAGTTTACCACTCTCTGAATCATACATAGTATAAAGTTCGGGGACGCTGTCTCGTAGATTCTCAAGGGTGCCGATAAGCTCTTGCCGCTGGCGCTCGTCTTCTTTAGGGCTTATCACCCCAATAAGACCAGCTCCCTCGGAAGTGGGGGGCTTACATTTACGGGTGTTAATGATCATTAATATGCCACCTCGATCTCGCATAAAATTACCTATTTGGGTATGATCTTCTGCGCTCATAATGAGCTCGCTGTTATGAGTTAGGACGAGTAGATCGCCCTGCCCAATTTTATGGTGTATCAAGCTAGCGTCACTTAGGCTAATTTTCTCCATCACTTCTATTCCTTACCCCCGTAACTAAAAACCGGCCAGATATGTTTGTCGCTACGTCGCATTTCAATTGTCCAGCCGGCGTCTCTATAACGTTGAGTATAAAACTCAATTTCTTGTCGATTCAGATGCTCGAGATCTATGTCACTAAATTCAGAGGGCATACGCCGAGCAAGTAAAAGTCTGTTAGTTTGCTGGACAACCTCTATTACCTGGTCTACTCGGAAGCCTAGGCCAAGCTGCTCAGGTGTCACGGCAGGCGGAATCTTTTCCTTCTCATCAAAACCAGCTATTATCATTATCTCTCCTTGTATCCATTAGAAACAGGCGCCTTGCCAGTACCATCGCATCGTTGGCAAGGCCTCATTATCTTACCAGTCTCTACGCTAAATTTCCGTAGCCTCTCGCCTGTACCGCAGCAGTTACAGCAGTTATTGGTCTCTTTTTCATACCGGGCGAGTTCAGTGTCTCTTTCCGTTGTGGTCACAACCACAGTCTGCAGCGGGCGATCCCAAGTTTTCTGCCCTTTACGAGGCCCACGTTTTAATATTCGTGGGATCCCACCTTTCAAGAGCCAGTCACCACTAGTCAGATTAACAACCTGATACTGATAAGCCACAGTAATACCTGTTGGCGTTCATACTTCAGTAGCCTCCTCATCCAGTATTTTTTGGAGCTTGGCAGCTCTCTTAGCTTGCTGCACACTATGTTCGATTTCTTGCCTGATGTAATTGTGCAAGCATTGGGGCACCCCAGTAAAATTCTCAGTGACATAATCACTCTGCCCAAAAACCGCTGGGCGAAAGACTGGAAAAATTTCATTACAGTGGGTAAAACCAATCGTGAACCGAACGCCTGCTTTATGGAGTCGCAGTATTTCCTGAAAGGCTCGCCATTGTTTTGCATCTTTAGGGCCCAATACTATGGCTTGATCTATTTTATTACTCATAGTTCAGTAGCCTCTACCATCTGAAAGCTTTTGTCGTCTACTAGAAAGAGAGTCCAGCCATCTTGGCTATAAAAAAGCCGGTGGCTCCAGCCCTGATTCTCATACCTCTGAATGAGCTGCTTGATAACTTCTAGGTGCCGGGGGCAGTCAGAGAGCGTGAAGGTTATATAAAAAGACTGTCCGGGCCTTTTCTCGTCATCATAGTTTTTATTGATCCGGAGAGCCCAGAATTCCACCAGCTCAGGGATAGCCGCCACATCAGCAGCCCTGCTCTCTGCGAAAGCTACTGCGGCCCGCATAAACTCCTCGCGGTTGGACTCGAACTCTGTGGAGTGATAAAAGGACGGTTGATCTTGGACCATGTTGTTTTCCTTATCTGATATTCTTACTTTTTGTCTACCCACCAGCCCTCATAGGGGTCAATAACTAGCCCATCTTGTGTAGCCTCAAAATGTAGATGAGGCCGGGCCGAAAGACCGGAGCTACCAACTTCAGCTATCTGTTCATCTGCCTCAACCTCGTCACCATCAGATACTAATAAAGATCTAGCCTTCAGGTGCAGATACCCCGTGACTAAACCATCTCCGTGGTCGATGTAAATATTATTGTTCGCCAGCTCATGGCCGTCACAGTTAATGGTGAGGTCTAAGGCTATGCGGCAGCGATCGTAATTACCGTCCACGGTGCCTATCACTGTCCCTCCAAGAGCGGCAAAGACAGGCACGCCTCTATCCATAGCGGTCCATTCGTCGGCCAGAATGAAGTCAGTGCCCATGTGCTGGTCATAACAATAAGGGAAGCCGTATCGACCTAAGTAGTCAACGCAATCATAATCGGGCCAGGCGTAATCTACAGGGTCATGGTCAACACAGATAATGCTACCGATCTCATCCAACGGCACGGGCCACTCTAAGCTAATCGCAGCGTCTGTATCAGTTACTGGATGGTCTATTGGTTCGCAAGCTAGCGCTAGAAGTACAACAGCAAAAAATACTCTCACTTCACTAACTTCAGGTAGCAGCTATTTTTCGGCTCTGGCTCTGGTTCTGGGGGCTCTGACTCAGATGAGTATTGGATGACACTACCAAATAACGCTTGGTGCGCCTCAGGGGTGAAACTACCTGGCCATAAACTAAGATTCGCCCCAGACCCTAGCATATAAACCGCTGACCACGGGACCTCACAGGAAAAGTGGCCGCCACTAAACGTGAGTATCTCTCGAATACCCCACTCATCTACGCTAAAGTCTGGGGAGTAATGCGCCCAGCGAAAAGATAGGGCAAGGGCGCATTGATGTGTAAGATACTCCGGAACGGTTACATTGGGTCTACGTGGATCAAGAAACACAATTACCTGGCCGTATCGATCCATTGTTTCGCTGAAGGCTAGAAGCTTGTGCTGATTCATCATCTCCCTCGTTTATCGTGACCATCTCGAAGCTCAAGTAGGATAGAGTTGAGCAGGGTACTTTGATATCTGGCCTCTTTGAGGATAAGCCGCTGGACACAGACTTGTTGGGCGCCATGAGAACCGAAGTTATTCTCTGGGCATTCTTCGGTAATATCGCTTGTTGTGGCGCAACTTGAGAGCAACAGGGCGACCAGGATTGATACTCTCGCGATTAGTCCTCACGGTCGTAGATCTCACCGGTATATTTTTGGTTTAAGCTTTTGTGATCTAAATCATCAAGAATATCCACACAAAGTCTGACACAAACGCTACAGATGTTAACAGAGGGCCCACAATAATCCGTTGAACATCTGATGACGCTTCAGATCGACCACAGAAAGAGCAATAGATGAATAGCGAGCGAGACATTGCACTCATTAATCAGTTATTTTGTGGAGAAATTGGGACGCCAGCGAGTGATACGCTCTCGAGCGATAGCCCAGGCTTTTTTGAAGAGCCATCCGACACTGCGATCCTGTAGTTCGGCTTCCCGCTTAATATCTTCATAGACCTCGGGGGGGATTGAGATGGTGTAATTAATGTTATTACTGTGGTTCAAAGTAGTCTCCATATTAACTGGTTGCAGAGGTTATTCCACGGACACTACTAGCCCTACTTTTGGGCCCGTCAATGCTTTTCTGATGTAGTGAAAGGTGGGATATCTTTGGGGCTATAAGTCTAGCGTTCGTGGGCTATCAAATACGCGACAATAATACTCGTAGGTATACCAGGGGTCAGGATCTGTGGTGCGATTGATTGTACGACCTGTGTAGTAGGCCTCCAGCGGTGTACCGCCTAAACCCCCGCAAAACTCCACGCGGTGCATACTTTTATAAGCGCTAGGGCTCTCTAGGTGGGCAAGCTGCCAGCGGGATCGTACTCGAAGAATTAGATGGCAATTAGGAAAATAATTGCACCTTTTACGGGACGTCAGAGAAGTTTCCTCGGCAACAATAAATTGACCATCGATAGCTAAAATGGGCTGAGACATGACTACCTCCTAGCCTTCGCCGCCGTATAGGCTAAAGCCCTCTAGATAATCTTTCACGCTTATTTTCTGCTGCAAATAGACCTTTTTGACAAGGTCTGTTAGAGAGTGCCTATCCGGATGTACACCCAATAGATCGGCTAGCAGCTGTTTAGCCTGCGCATAGTCGGCCAAGATATCCTCAGGCACCCAGCCGTCACCCACCATGTGTTGTAAACTCACTATCACCTCCAGGGGCCCAATAGACATAGATTAATCCCTTGAGGTTTTTGATCTGATCCTCAATACCCAAAAATAACATTATGGCTGCCACACTTATAGGGGTATCCCCACAGCCCTTATGACCATTTATATAGTATGGGTATAGGTTTTGAGGGCTTACTTCTTGGCACCAGTTACACTTGTGCCGCAGCGCTGCTTCTTCGACCCAATCTAGTGTATCGTTATAACGATACCAAGATCTCCCCTCTTCGCGGCATACTGATAGAGGGATAAAAAGAACTACGTCCTTCATCCCAAATTCTGGGTTCCAAACAACTGAGCGCCGGGGGTCTTTTAGTGAATTCTGAAAACGCTCAAGCTCCCATTGAAAAGACGTACCGGCGCGATAATAGCCATCGTTACAGACCCCAGCAAGGGTTTCGATCGTATCTCTGTAGATAACGCTCCAAGCAACAAACTCCCCGACCGTCATCTCATCAAGGGCGCTTATCTGGTCATTAAAATTATCAGGAGCCTGAAAGTCGTCTAGCCCAAAGCCCACTGCCTTATGAACACGTCTTTCCATTTTACTTCCTTAGGTCTAGTTGGGCTTGCTGTCTAGGCAAGGACTAACTCCCGTGTGTATGAAGCTGATAATCCTGTTGGTATCGTTGAAGAGGTACTGGAGGGCTGACCCTCCCTCGTCGTCAAAATACTCAAAGGATGTTACGAGGGTCTTCACAATCTCTAGCCGTAGCCGCTGGTGGGGGTCTAACCCAAACTCATCAATCTCACTCATCTTTCGCTCCTCTACTTCATTAATCACGGGGGATCTCCTTAATAAATTTCGCTCCAGAAGGTTGTAGATTTTGGCGTGACCAATAACGCACTTCAGGTACTTCATGACGAACCATATCTAGGGCTATCTGCATAGCCTCGAGCTCTGTGTGGTCTGGGTACTTTTGTTTGTACACAGCAAGCCCAATTATTTGACGACCTTTGAAGTTCAGTCCGCTGAGTTTTTTGAGACCCAGTTTCTGAAGATTACCAGGGCCGTAAATACCACTCCAAGAATAGTTGGGTCCAGACTGTTTCGCTGGGTTCCAGTGGGAATAGCACTGGAGGGCGACCTCGTCTACCCCAGAAACCAGGTCAGCGGGAAAACCCACCAGCATTCTTTCAGGGATGTAACCTGTGTGAGAAGTGATACTGATCTTACCGCTCATATCCCGAAAGAGGGCTAGGCCTTGTAGTAGATCCTTTGTAGTCGCGTCTAAATTTTTATACTCCTGGACATCATCCTCTTGCCAATTACCCTCTAAGTCAAACTCTATTCCCGCGCCTAACTCAATAGCAATCTGAGGAAGCTCTTCTAGTAGCCCGTTAATATGCGTTGGCCGGGGCTTGACCCAGCTCATGATATCAAGGCCCACGCCAATATTTTTGAGGGCAGCGGCAAATACCTTGAGGTCATCATATGGGAACCAGCCCATGTTAAAGGACTTGTCCTTAATGTCATTAATCTGAACAATGACCCGACTGAGACCCATCTCTTTAATGAGGTTTAGATCTTCCGCCAAACCCTTCATGGTTTTACTGGCTGGGCGATCCCACCACAGGCTCACTTTGAGAGGCATTTATTCCTCCCCTCCTTAATGTGGGTAAGGATACGATCCCAGACGGATGATTCTACATACTCAGCTTCATCCCCAGGTGTTGGCCCCAACGGTAAGCCCATCATTTCTCCTTTAGCTCTTAAAAATACTCTGCATAAACTTCAGCTGCGTCAGGGTCGAAGTCTTCTGGATTTATTATAGATCCAGCTAATGAATGCAGTGACCGGTAGTTGAATATAGGGCAGCGGGAGTAGGTGTTACCCTGGTCAAAGGGTTCGTCTCGAAAGCCACAATTTGCTGGGCAATCATCAGGGACAAAGTGTTTTTTGGCAATAATCATTATTTACCTTTTCTGGCCCGCCCTATTAATTGTACCTGGACCGCAGTAGCTGGTCCCTGACCTCCGGCTTCGTCTACCACTTTTCCATCTGATTGTAAGATACGGTACCTTACCCCTGGGTAAAGACACGCTGCTAAGTCTAATGCACCGAGAGCTCTATCAAGGCTTACTTCCTGAAGCGGAACGCCAACGTGAATCCATTCAAGTAGAGGATCTCGAACCTGGACTGTGTAGGTATATTTAGGCTTCATACTTGTTTTCGTGCCTTTTCCCTGTATCTACTCCAAGTCGCTACGACATCATTATAGCCATAATCGGATACAAGATACCGAGCAATACAAGCCAGCCTTCAGATTCAAGACAAATACTGTTGCTAATTAGTAGTACTACAATCGTAGACATCAGAAAAGTTTTTTCGCTCATGCCTTTTGTCTCTTTGTCTCGAGTCCTGGCGTAAAACAAAGCACCTTAGCTTCATAGTGTAGACATTTAACAGTATATGCAGAGTACATATCTGGGTAAAAGTCTTCAGGGCAATACTGCCGATCCGTCAGGGGGCAATGTACACAATATGCACAAACAGCCCCAGTATTTACTGGTGACTCCCTAATTTTTATACTTAATAAGTAATCCAACAATGTTTCGCCTTTGGGCGAGTTTTGTCTTGAGGCGCGTGCAGCCCCTAAGAATTCCACCCAGAATCTGTGCTCTCCAGATATATTGTCAAACATTGTTGCAAAACAGTTCTGTTCTACGCACCAATCATGGACCAGCTCAAGAACTTTAGGATCTTCAGTGACCATAATTTTATTCCTCTGTGCTTCTAAGCCCCCGACACCCACCGCCACAATGCCCGCCAGTAAGAGCCCTTATAAACCATCATCCAGCCACTGAATGGTAGATGCGCCGTCAGCCGCGACCAGAATCCCGTCAGTAAGGGTGGATCGCACTGAAGGCACATGTGGTGCGGAAGGCCATAATAAATGACCTTGGCCTCTGGCTCACCACAATCAGCGCAATAACCAGGCTTGTAGATTATCTTGAATCCCCAAGGTCCGTAACTCATCTCCCTGTACTCCCGAACCCCCCGGCCCCGCGCTCTGTTGCACTCAACATCTCAATGCTGGGGACAGTTTCTGTGTCGCCCACCCAGACTGGGGCGATAACCAGCTGAGCGAAGCGCTCACCGGGCTCAATAGTAGCTGAGCACACTGGGTTTTCTCTCCAATCAGGCAGCATGATAATAGGTACCCTAATAATCCCACGAAAGTCGGAGTCAATAGTATTGGGGCTATTGAGAACAACCAGTCCCTGCTCTCCTAAGCTTGAGCGAGCGCGCAGCTGTCCTTCTAAACCGTGAGGTAACTCAATAGCCAGGCCGGTTGGAATACGATAGCGATAGCCGGGAATAATTAACTGGGGCTCAAGAATATCCGCGACCAAATCAAGACCAACAGAGCCAGATGTCCATCTGCAAGGGGGATTAAGGGTGGCCTGGCCTTCTGTATAAATTTTAATGGCGCTCGTCTGCCAAGGAAACAGATTGCTCATGACTCTACCTTAATATCAGCGGTTCGAGCTGCTAGCGCCCGAAGGCTGTCATGGTCATTAGTCGAACGAAGTTTAAGGTTAGCCTCGACTCTGTGTAGTCGGGCAGATAGATTTGATATGGACACCCGTATATTATCTAGCTCCCGCTCAAGAGCGGTGCGAATATCTATAGGGCTGTCAACCGGGTTTTCAGCTGCCATTTTTTATACCTCAACTCTAGAAGACTTATGTCTACAACCGTCCCATCTGAGTTCTTTATTATTCGCAGCGAGATATTTACGTTTAGGGCTAATACAGCCTCTACTATTTTCAGTGCGAGTCTAAGGCTAATTTGCTGCCCCACGGGGCCAATAGGGTGCCAATGCTTATCGGTGTTTGAGAAGGGGCGAAAGCGCTCAATGGTATACTTTTCAAGTTTAGTCGTCATTAGTCCCTCTGTAGGCCCCACTTCAGTATAACGAGGGCAGTGGCCTCATCAATAGAATCAAGGTTACAATCTATGCCCACGAAGTCAGCAGCTGTTTTCTTGACGGCAGGTTTCCGGATAGGCTCAGATTTGAGCTCAGCCGCTGTGAGGCCCAGCAGTTTTTTCCATGTTTGGTTGTCAACGAGACAGGTATTCCATCCGTGGGTCCAGCCATAACAGATCCAGGTCTGACGGGCAGCGACCAGAGCGATAGAGGCTTTAATGTTACGCCCGCCAAACTGATCCTCCACCACCAATAAAGGTGGAGGAGCCCCTGATACTACCGGCGGGATATCTCGCATGTTTTCAACAAGAAAATCCCAGAGCGCTCTGGGCGCGTCAAGGCCTGTGAACTTCGGGGTAAATCCGGAGGAGACAACCACACCATCGCTAGCCTTGGCCCAGCCGCTAATACCCTGTGCACAATCTGCCGCTATAACTATTCGGCCAGGAATAAACTTGTCAGCTAGATAGTTAGGGCGCCAAATATGAACGCGCTTATCTGGTGCGGGGGGCTTGTGACTTTTTACCTTATGCTGCATAGTACTGTCCTATATCATTGAGAAGAGTTTTGAGCGCATAAGCCGCTGCCAGCGGGACCACTCCATTGCCGAGGGCCCTGATCCGGTCCAATCTATTGGAAACCCCATTAGCCACTCGACCCACGTTGGGCTCAGCTTCCCACCAACCTCGTTCTTGAACCTCTGATGTATGGTGTGCTTTTGCATACTCGGAGCAAGCGCGTTGTCTGCGACTGTCGGAGTCGGCCACATTCCCCGTGCTTTGGCAGTCCTCCTGCTGTTGCTCCCGCCATCGAGTCCCGTGGTCCGAGGAGTAGGCCAGTAACCAGATTCTTTTTCGGTAGTGAGGGGCTCCAACGTGGTGAGCTCCCAGCACTCTCCATTGAGCATTATACCGTTTAGAGGCCAGATCTTTGAGTATGATTTCGAGGCCCCCTTGGCGGAGGCCTGGTGAGTTTTCCAGAAAGATGAATCGGGGGCTAACTTCGCAAATGATTCTAAAGATGTGAGGCCAGAGCCATCGTTTATCTTTTGTGCCTTGACGTTTTCCCGCCGAGCTCCAAGGTTGACATGGGAATCCAGCAGTGATGAGATCCACTTTGTCACGCCAAGGCGAGCCTTGAAAGGTAGCCAGGTCTGACCAAATAGGCGCTGTGTCCAAGTAACCTTTTTGCATCGTTTGGACCAAGAGGCTGATGGCGAAAGCTTCCCTCTCCACGTAACAGATAACGCGACTTTTTGGAAGAGCCAGTTTGACGCCAAGCTCAAGTCCTCCAACGCCACTGCAGAGCGACAAAATACTGAGGGGACGTAGATCCACAATTAACTGGCCTTTCTATGCTGGCACTGGACACAGCGCCCTTTATTGGCACCCGTAACTTTGAGCTGAACCAAGGCCGCGCAGCCTATAGGGTTCACCGCCCTCGGGTGACCACACCATTCTGGTTGAGGGTATTCCTCAGCACATTGGGCCCAGGTATATCCATAAGTATCACATAAGGCGTCTACTTGCGCCTGGGTTAACTCATGAAAATATTTTATCATCTTACCTCCCCTGTGCGCCTGGTGACATGAAAATAGCTAGCATGAATAATAAAAGTAAAAGAAAATGAAAGAGTACAAGTAAAAACTCATCGCTCCAGCCGGTCCACTCCTTGATCATCTGCAGAAAAAATCTCATGAATGGTCCTCCAACATGGGGAAGTAACCGTATATGCGGCTCAGAATGTGATCAGCCTTACGCTGAGGCGTACCAACGTCAGATACTCGAGTAACTGGTAAGAAGATGTTAGCTAACGCGTAGCGTTCATTACTCCAGGACGCTATCCAACTATCTCCGTCAGGGCGCTGTAACGCTCGTTGACGCTGAGTTTCTGGTGTGACATCAAGGACAAACGTTACGTGCGGCTGTAAGACGGAGCAGTATTTACGATAAAAAGCGGGGACGGCCATCACCCAATTGGCGGCAGGCACCCCAGGTAAGCACTGGAACACTGCCATGGATAAATAATAGCGATCGCAAACAACTGGTGTGCCTTGTCGGAGGTGAGTAAATATCTCAGCGAGATGACCTTGTCGGTCTGTGATCGCATATTCCAGCGCTTCATCAGAGCGGCCAAGTTTATTGAGCTCGCGCACTTTGAGGCCCTCAGGAGAATGTGTGGGCTCAAAGGTCCAGTGAGCCTTAAGAGCCTGGG
>C687J39217_1000330_pt1 | contig 12749 bp, 25 predicted proteins | sample RifOxyB1_FD_39217 | JGI IMG/M metagenome (IMG submission 39217)
GGTATTAGCCAAAGCCAGATTGTCATATTTTAGTAAACTTAAATGTGTTTATAAAGTTTATTAAACAGGTCTTTAAACAACTCTTAGAGNAATNGGTTATTTTTNTGANATTTGTAAAAAATAAGAAACATTGGTAAAAAATGAAGCCAATGATATAAATAATTTAATTTTTAAGGAGCGAGTAGTTATTGCTCTTCTTGTTTCTTTTTCATGAAACAATCTTTGCAAAATACTGGTCTACCTTCTGTTGGTTTAAAAGGTACTTCGCATTCATTACCACAGTTTGAACATGTAGTTTTGTGCATTTCTCTAGGCCCAAAATCTCTTCTAAAGCCGCCTCCGCCTCCGCTTCTTCCGCCTCGGAATCCGCCTCGGTCTCCGCCACTTCTGCTTCCACCAGATCTATTGAATCTTTCCATTTTCTTGTGTCCTCCTTACATCTTATAGAAAAAGTCTAAACTTTTTTAAGGCCTTTCTATATATTTGATGTTTTTAAGAAAAAATACGAGTATATAAAGCTATTCTTTTATTTCAATCCCCAGAAACTGACATTAAATTCACCTTTATGAGTTATTTGATTAAAAATTATAGAATCTATAGAATAGTATTTTATTTTTTTATCTTCTTTTAACCTTTCAATAGCAAGAATTGCTTTAGACATATCATCTACAGATATAGTTTTTATTATCTTAAGGTTATTTTTTTCAGCCTGATTCTGATTTATTTGTTTCATAAGCTTTAGATTCAATGGTAATTGATATATTTATCGGATTTGAGTAGCAATAAAAAATACCCTTCTTCAGTGTAATAATTAATTTAAAAGATATAAATTTATCCGTCTTTAGAAAAAAGATGGAAAAGAAGAGTGTTATTTTTGGTGGATTTTTTTTAACAATCTTAGTTTTATCTGTATTTTTAGTTTATGCCCAGGAAAATAATGATATTGTTATTTGTAATGGAGAAAATGATTTATTACAGATGAGCACTTTATGCCCACCTGTCTGCGAATATGATTGCATGGTTCCAGATACATTAGGAGATGTTGAGACTGAAATAATTTTTCCTAGTTTTGGCAATGAAACAAACTTAAAGACAATTTTAGAGTCACAAGGATATTTCTTTAATACAACTAATGATCAATCAAATATCCAGGTTTGGAATATAACTAGTGATGCAATAATTGAAATTAAAGTTCTGGGCAAAGTAGCTGCTGCAAATCAGGCTTTTGGGTATTATTTAAACCACAATACTTCAACATTCACACCTATTTTTGAAGCTGGAGATCATCCGTTATACAATGTTCCTTTATCTCCGGGCAATGATACATATCAAATATCTGTAAATGCAGGAGAAGTACTTGGATTTGCAATGGATTCATTTTATGGAAATTCTGTAATATATTATACTGAAAATGAGTTTAATCCAGGTCAAAAAGATCATGCAGTTATGTTTGATCTTTGTAATGAATTTATAATTGGATTTGAAAATAGTGGGAATGAACCAGACTATCAGGATTTAATTGTCTCTGTAAAATTGATTGAGTGCAATCAAGTCTGTGAAGATAAAGATAATGATGGTGTTTGTGATGAGGAGGATTATTGCCCTAATTCAATGCCAAATGAACCTATTGATAGTTATGGATGTGATATTTTTCAGTTCTGCGAAGGATTTAGTTGTGGACCTGATTGTTTGCGTGCTGATTGGTTGAGTAATGAACCTTCAGATAGATATCCAAGAGATTGCAAAGTTGTTCTTACACACAATAATGGTATACCACAACAGCCTAAATGTGTTCCTACTGAGTTTTCTTCTATGTGCGCTGGTTAAGTTTAATCTTCACCATCTTCAAATTTCATTTCATGCCTGTTTTCCCAAGCTTTTTTTCTCTCTTTAGAACATGAATCACAGTACTTTCTTTGATATCTTGGATTTGGATGTGGTTTATACTTAAATAATTTCCCACAATCTCCACATTTCTTTTCTTTTTCCATTTTATTTAATAATTAATTTAAGTTATAAATGTTAGGATTAGAGTACATTGTTAATTATTTTTAATTAATTTGAATAACCATAAACCTATTATTGATGTAGTAAATAACTGGATTAAAGGACTTAATCCAATCCCAAATATTGTTGGCATTAAATTTGTGTAAGCCCATCTTCCATTTGATAAAGAATAAATTTCTATGATTGTTGCAATCAATATTCCNNATAATATAATTATANTATAATCTAGTTTATGTGGATTTTCAATCCAGCTTATACTTTTATTAAAAATAGAGATAATGAAAAATATTAGAAATACTAAAAATAAGTCTGCAAAGCTTGCAATAATTAAATGGGTAGTTGGTGGAATACCTGTTAAATCTATATATAATCTATAATGCAAAAATTCCCAGACAATGTTAAGCCCAAAAATAATTATGGCTAAGATAATCAGCTTTGATTTTTTCATTTAATTAATATTTAGAATAACTATTAAAATCTTTACAAATTTGAATGGACAAGATTAAGGAAACTATTTAAATCTTGAAATATTAGATAAATGATGAAAGAGGGATATTATAAATGGCTGTTTTTAATTGCAGCAATATATGACATTTTTTTGGGAATTATTTTCATGTTTTTTTATAAACCTATTTTTTCTTTGTTAGGAATTCCTCTTCCAAATTTTACTGCTTATATATCATTATTAAGTGTATTCTTAATTGTTTTAGGTATTGGATATTATTATATCTCTAAAGGAGATTTGAGAAAAAACAGGGATTTAATAAAAGTCGGAACTTTATACAAATTTGCTTATTCTGGTGTTGCTCTCTTTTACTTAATTATTGGTGCTCTTCCACATCTAGCATTTGCTTTAGTTTTTGGAGTAGCTGATTTAATATTTGGACTATTGTTTATTGAGTGCCTTTACTCAACTAAAAAGAGAAAGTGATTGTTAGATAACACTTTCACAAGATAATTAATTTTAAGGATAAGATGTTTACAATTTCATTATAATCTTGGTAAATTAATCATAAACATTCTTTCTATGCCCTATTCTTATCACAATAATCTTGTTCATAGAAACAATAACATCAGCAATTGCTCGATACTCTCCAATTCTTAATCTCCATAATTTTTCACCTTTTAATCTTTTTAAAAATCTATAAGGATTCTCTCTAATTGAATAAATCTTGTTTAAAATTATTTCCGTATCTTTTTTTTGCAATTTTCTAAGAAAATCTTTTGATGTTTCAGTTAATTCAATTTGAAACATTTTATTTTAGAGCAATTCCTAATTCTCTTGCTACAGACTCAATAGGATAAACTCTTCCTTTCTTAACATCTTCCAAACCTTTTTGCATTTCATTAATTTCTTCTTCACTTAAGCTTTCTTCCTCACAGCTATCTATAAGCTTATTTAATAGTTCATCATAAGATTGTCTATCAAAGCTTTTCAAAGCTTTCAATCTCTCAAGAGTTTCAAAATTAAGTTGTATTGTTGTTTTCATGAAAATTTTCTTAATATTTAATTTTCTGGACTGTCAGAAATCTTGTGACTTCTGAAGTTTCTATGTTATACAGTAACTATAAGTAGTATATAAATATTTCTATTTGAGGATTAACTCTCCACCATTTTCATCTGTGATATAAAGAAATAGAAGTTTATGTAAATTAGTTTATATGGTTTCAATCAATACCAAGACTCACTTTAATTGCTCTATCAACTTTACTCATTGTAAAATTGTCAAGAAGACTTATTTTTTTAATTATTCTTGATTTATCTATTGTTTTTATTTGATTCAATAGAATTGTTGAGTCTTTGCTTAATTTTGATTCTTCCTTTTTTATCAGAACATTTGTAGGATACTCTTGTTTCATTATACTAGAAGTTATGGGTGCAATTATTGTTGTAGTGCTAAACTTATTGCCAATATCATTTTGAATTATCAGAACGGGTCTAGTTCCTCCTTGTTCAGAACCCTTAACTGGTTCTAAATTTGCTAAAACAATTTCTCCCCTTATAATTCGTCCCATTTTTCATTTTTATCCAGACCATCCATCAAAGTTACTTCCCATTCTCTCGCTATCCTTAGACTCTCATCAGCCATTTCTTTATATCCTTCAATTAATAATTGTTCTTGTTCTCTCTTATGTTTTTCAGCAATTTTCATTAAATTTAAAATTACTTCTTCATAAGTTTCTTTATTAGACTTCATCCTATCAAGAGCCTTTTTTACATCTTCGTTAAGCTGAATTGTTGTTATCATACTTCTATAGAAGAACTATAGTTTATATATTTTTTGTTTTGTAATTAAACTCTGGAAAATTGTGTAGTTAAATACCCCTCACGATTACTTAACACCAAGAATTAGTAAATTCTTGAAGTCCTAAGGATTAACGCCCTGACTTTTCCTCATGATTTTAAATAAGAACAAATTTTATCAATTATTTCATTAAATTTTTCTTGTTTTAATGAACCAGCTTTATATTTTATTAAAGACTTTTCAACTGAAAATATTTTATCTAACCTCATGTAACTATCAACTTTTAAATTTCCTTTATTAAAATCATCTCTTTTAATGGGAATTTCAACAGACTTTTCATAAGACTTTCCAGTTATCTGGCAGACGATAACATCTTCCCCTTTTGGAACTTTTATAATCAGGGAAGGTCTTCTTTTAGCTTGTATTAAATTTGAAAAAGGAAACTCTAAAACAACTATATCTCCTCTTACAAATTCTTCCATATTTCATCTTCCTCTTTATTCAGCCAAGTTTTTGCTAATGACTTTTCAGACCAAAGTGCATTTTCAGGAATAGATTTTTTTAGAATTATCTCATCATCTTTCCTAATTACAATTAACTTATCGCCTTCCTTTATGTCTACACGCATATCTAATGGAATAACTACTTGTCCTCTTGAACTCATTCTGGTTGTGTCAATCATCATAAATAAGATTAATCTTATTTCTATTTAAATCTTTTGGTTTTTCTAAAAACAAAGTAATCCTAAGGATTAACTACATGACTTTTTCCTCGTGATATTAGAAAAATCATTAAAAAGTTGGGAGCTAAAGTTAGATAGAGTTAAACTCTGGAAAAATGAGAGGTTTGGTGTTCCCCAAAACTGATACCAAAAACTTTTATAACTAGTTATCTTAAATTTATTATGACTGATGAATTAATAATTAAAGCTTTTGAATCAGCAGGTATACCTAAAATGCAGACAATTGTTTACTTAGATTTACTAAAAAACAAAGAGTCTAGTGCAACACAAGTTTCAAAAAGAACTAGAATGCATAGAGCTAATGTGTACGACACTCTAACAAAACTAAGGGAAAGAAACCTTGTCTTTCTATCTACTAAGGATGGAAAACAGTTATTCGCTCCTTTATCCACAGATTTGATTTTTAATCAACAAAAAGATAAATTAGAGAACCTAAGGGAAGCAATGAATTTTATAAAAACAACATATATATCCGGCCAGATTCCAAAAGTTTATACTCTTGAAGGACTAAATGCTGTAAAAAGCATTTTATTTGGTCTCTTAGAAAAAAAATCAGAAATTTGGATTTATGGTCTTACTGAAAATGAAAACATAACCAATATTCTAAATGATAATTTAATGCACACTTTTCATATGGAAAGGATAAAAAATCGTATAGAGCTTAAAATGCTTTTTTATAAATTTCCTGAAGAAGAGATTAAATCTCTGAGTAACTTAAAGTTTACAAAAGCAAGACTTCTACCAAAAAATCAACAGGTAAAAACTTCTCAAATAACTCAGATAGTTTGTGGAACAGCAGTTTATATTACTATTTGGATTCATCCAATCCATACAATTGTAATTGAGAATGATATTATTGCAAAAGAATACATTGATTTTTACAATATTCTTTGGGATAATTCTAAAGAAGTTGTTTAATTTTTACAATATAAGTCTCTTTCCATACAACAATTATGCTTGGCTACTGCGCTAACATATATACTCTATTTGCTATATCATCTAGTAATGGAGGAATGATAATATGACAGATAAACAAAGATTGAGAAGTGATATAGCCACAATTGATAAAAGAGAAATGGCAGACAAGGTTAAAAATGATAGCAGAAATAAAAATGATGTGTTGACTCAAGAAAGAAGATTTGAAGCTGATGAGGTTTTGAAGAAGAATAGAGAAAGAAATGACGAAATAACTGCAGATAGAAGAGAAATTAAAGATGAAAGCCTAAGTATAATAACAGTATAAATAAAATAGGAAATCAAAATAAACCCCCCTTTACTGAAAATGAGACTTCTGGAATATAAGCACTATATTAACTAATTAAATATGTATTCCAGAAAGTCTATTTTTTTAACTAAATAAAAAGTATGGTCTAATACAGCATTGTTCTATATACTTGGTTTACAATTAAAATCTATACAAATAAAATGACAAAACTAAAAAATAATGTAGAAAAATTGAATACCTTAATTAAAGAAGGCAAAATAATGGAAGCTTTTGAGTTATATTATGGAGAAGAGGTAGTTATACAAGTTAATGGAAATGCTCCTATAATTGGGAAAGAAGCTAATAGGAAAAGGGAGATGATTTTTCTTCAAGAAATAGAAAAATTAAATAGTGCTGAAATAAAATCAGTTACTTTTGGTGGAGAGGAAGATAATGTTACAATGACAGAATGGGCTATTAATATTGAAAATAAAAATGGACTCAAGAAGATAATTTATAGAGTAAATGTTCAGCACTGGAAAGATGACAAAATAATAAATGAAAAATTATATTTTTGCGGGGATCAAAGGTTTTAATTAAAGACGTATGATTTCATACTACACACCTATATATATTATGATTACTTCAATAAAATAAGGAAATACAAATGAATAAAAAAGGATTATCAAGTTGGTTGGTTTGGGCAATATTATTTTTAGTTGTAGCTATAATTGCTGCAATATTTGGATTTGGGCTTATTTCAGGAGTTTCGCTTGAAATAGCCAAATGGTTAGCAATAATATTTGTAATATTATTTATAATTTCAGTAATAGCTCATACAGTTAAAAGAGCTTAATATTTAATGAGATTTATTTAACATATTGAAAATGAGAATACTAAACAGGAGAACAAAATGAGAATAAGTCTTATTATATTTGGTGTGATTTTTTTAGTTATTGGAGGATTATTATACTTTGTACCAATGCAGGAAATTAGTGCAGATACAACTACAAGTGGTGGTGGAGATGTTGATAATCGTACATCTTCTGCAAGACTATCAGTTCCTGTTGAATGGGCATTTACATCTGCAATTATAGGATTGACATTATTAATCCTTGGTTTTGTTATTCCTGGTTCAACAAGAAACAAATCAAAAAAAGATTCATATGATAATGTAATTGAGTCAAGAGAAAATATTAAAATTGGAAAAGGAAACAAACGTAAGATTGTTAGAGAAAGTACTGAACATCATAGATCAAGATAATAATTAAATATATTTTATAAATACAAAAAAGGAGAATAAAAATGGCAAAAATAAGTCGAGGCGGACGTATGGCTGCAGCCAAAGCTAGAGCTAAGAAAAGTCCTGGTGGAAAAGGTCTTGTAAAGAATAGGCCTGCTGGAAAGAAAATAATGAAAACTTAAAATGACAAAAAAAGACAATAACACTTTGATAATCATACTAGTAGTTGTCCTAGTTTTAGTGTTTTTTGGAGGATATGGGATGATGAATTTATTTAATGGACATTATACTGGATACTATGGATTTGGTTGGATATTCGGAATTGTAGCACTTATTGCTGCAATATGGGTTATTTATGATGTTCTTGTAAACAACAAGAGACTATCTGATGGTATGAAAGTCCTCTGGGTAATATGTGCAATATTATTTAGCATAATCACAGCAATAGTTTATTATTTAGTTGGTAGAAATGGACAGAATGATTTATTTCAGACAAACAGGAGATAAAAATGAATAAATCAATTATTATTATTATTATTGGAGTTATTATAATTATCCTAGCTGTTTTGCTTGTTTGGGGATTGATTGGAAGCTCAGAGGCGGCTAAAATAGGAGTTAATTGTGATATTGGAATTGGCGATGATGGAAGTGCGCTTTGTTGGAAATGGCACCAAAATATCCTTGGAGATATTGGTGATGTAATAGATCAAGTTATGGATAAATAAAATGGAACAAACAAAAGAAGACAAATTAGATGAAATAAAAACACTTATAAATAAAAAAGATAGCTTGTATTGTATACATAAAAATGACTCTGGGAATTTTGAAGAGAGCAGCAGACTTGAGGGAAAGGGTACAATACCTATAATGACTTATGGAGATTATGTAATATACTTAAAAGCTGATAATTCCGATCTTCCAAACATACCTTTGTCTAAATTTAATTATACTTCTGGAACATTTGAGAAAAAATGGGGTCCTGATCATAAAACAATTGTTCTAACTCCAAATCACTCAAGCATTAGAAAAGTTGAGATTGAAATTCAAGGAATAGATATTCATAATATGAGTTTATTACCAGATAAAACTGGAGATGTTATTGAAGATACTGCTAAGATAAAAATAACAAGGCATTATAGATTTGCCGAGGGAGATTCTGAAAATAAAGAAGATTCTAGTTCAGCATCACCTGGTGAAGTTGAAGCTAGATAAATTAGATAATTCTTAATTATATTTTAAAATAATTAATATATAATTTTTATAATTAAACTAAAATTATGGAGTATTAACATATACGACAAAGTATTATTTAATACCGCATCGTTATATATACAACTTTTTCTTTAAATAAACATAAGATGGTGATTAGATATGTTATGTTCTAACTCGTGTATTATGTGTAAATATTCAATTTCTGATCCAATATGNANAANTTGTTACATTAAACAAACAGAGATTTTATTGAATGATTTAGAATTGCCTGAAATGGTTACAGTGATTATTTCTAATAAACTAAAAAAGAAAGTTCCTATTGAAACTTTAAATGATATGGGATGCATCTTATGTAAAAGAGAAAATGTTTCTATGTGCCGTTATTGTTTTTCCATTATTTTAACAAACATATTAAGGGAGTTAAATTTTACTGAGGAGTTAATTAATAATTTTAAGTATAGTCCTATATATGAAGAGTTGAAACCCTTGCAAAACTAATTTATTTTATTGCTTTTTTATTTTTTTATTTTCATTGTTAGTTCTAGAAGTAAAAGTCAATATTACTTTTCTAATGAAATTTATTTACCTATTATAATAACTATGTTAATGTTGAAGAGAAATGTTTTTGCACAAGAAAATGTTGGAATGAATATCTTAAAAGAGAAACGAGAAATATTAGATAGTCTGATTATCCATTAATTCTTCCATAAGTTCTTTTAATTCTTTCAAATTATTATACTGGTGATCTTCTCCAGAAATTTTAATTAGCTTGAAATTTTTTACATCGTTTTCTTCAAGAATTTTTTTTAACTCATCAAAGTTTAGATAAGGATCTTTTGTTTTTTGAACGAAGTATGTGGGGATTTTATAATTTTTAATCCATTTAGTAAAGGGAATACATAACTCATTACACCAACTAAGGGGAATTCCAGTGAACATGCATTTTTTTGGAGATATCTTTCCTTCTGAAACAGCTCTCAAGACCAGTACTGCTCCAGCAGATTTAGCAAAGATTATATAATTTTTTTTGCTATTAAGATATTCAGACAATTTTCTTAATTCAAAGTCAAGATCTATATTTTTCTCGCCTGTTTCCCAGTGATTATAGTAATAGATGTAAGTTGAATAAAATAACTCTTTAAGTTCTTCTTTTACTGACTCTATCCATTCTTTTGTATACACACTATTTCCAGACAATAATATTAAATCCATTTTATTATCAAATTAAATAATTATAAATATTTAATTGACTAACCTCCAATTAATTCCTTTCTTCTCCCATTTTGTATTTTCTTTTTCAAATTTATAATGTAAGAATAGCTCACCTGACTTGTTTCGTTTGAAATTTAAGAGTTTTAATTTTTTGATATGTTCTTTAGTTAAACCTTCTCCCTCTACAAAAGATCTTGCTTTAATGTCTGATATTATAATTGGACAAATTGTTAGATACAAATCATCTACTAAGTTCTTTTCTATAAATGATTTGTTTAATAGCCCTCCACCCTCAATTAATATTTTTTTACAACCAAATCTTTTAACAAGTGTTTCATATACTTTTGTTACATCAACCAAGCCATTTTTATCTTTTTTTACAATTATTATTTCTGAAAATCTTCGAAGATCTTTTCTTTTTTTAATAGGAGACTTACTGGTCGTAAATATTACTTTCTTAATTTCATTATCTTTAAAATATCTTAGTTTGTCTGGATTTAAATTAAGATTGCTACTAATCAAAACATTTAATGGTTGCTTTGATTTTTCTTTTATTAGACTGGAAGTTGTAGATGAACTACCTTTTTTGACAGTTAATGATCCCATAATTATACAATCACATTCTGACCTTTTTTTCATCAAAAATTTTTTATCTTCCTCACTTGCAAACTTTACTTTTTCATAATTTGCAAGAGTTATTTTGCCATCAATTGAAGAGGCCATAATTATTGATACTTGAGTTTTTTTCATTTTTATCTCCAAGACTCTCTAAGTGAAATTCCCTTAAGATATTTATTTCCTTCTGCTTTTCTATTTTTCCTAGCATAAATTAATGGAGAGTTTATGGATGATCCATTAGAAGTTGCTTTAGATCCTCTTTTCCATCCTTCATGCCATGAAAGAGTTTGATATTTTTCATGATCTACCTCTAATCCTACACCAATACCATTTCTTTTACCAGTAAATATGCCCCACTTATAATATAAAAGAGTTTCATAAATTGCTCTTTCTGGTATCTGATCTGGGTTTTTTATTCCTGCTAAAAGTTCTTTAACTCTTTTTTCTTCTGGAGAAAGAACTGTTTTTGAAGATTCTCCGTTAACTTCTTCAAATTGCCCATATAATCTAATTATTCCGCTTTGAGTGAATTGTTCAGAGATGTGAATTATCTCTGGAAGAATTTCTCCTCCATCGCAATCAGTATCAATTATGTCACTTAAATCCTTGGCTTCAAATTTTGTTTTAAGTGTCTGATTATAGGTAAGATATTTTTGCATACTGATAAGATGTTCATCAAGTTTTTCTAACATCTCATTAATTCTTCCTTCATAATAATATTTATGTAGTAAAGGTGGGAAAACAAAATGAATATCTCGTAAATTTCCACCTGGTTGATAAAAAATAAATCTTGAAGACTCTGCTGGAGAATTGTCGATTATTCCACCCATTAAATTTAATACTTTTTGTACATGTGTAAAACTAAGGTTCTCGATTAACCCGTTTCTATTAACACTTCTTCTGGCTTTGTGTGCACATAATAGTGAGGAGATTTCTATCTTTTCTTCTCTACATAATATGTTTCCTACTTGATAAGCAGAAGCAAGAGTATTGTGACCTGAGTGGGGAATATTTGTATTAAAATCCATGTCAAAGCCAATGAACATATAAGGAAGAGAACCTAGAATAAATTCTGGAGAAGCTATTTTCTCTTTTATATGACATTCTCCTTTTTTTATTCCCTCTTTTATTTGTTGTAAAAAAGAACCAATTTTTCTTCTATCTGCTTTAGAGGGCAAGTGTCCAGAAATATTTCTTATAGCTACAGACATATAATCAAGTAATCCTGTCGAGTGTAAGGGGTTACATGTATCAAGGACTATTTTTTCAGAATCCTTTGAATCCATCCATAAATTATCTTTGGCTAAAAACTCGTCTAAAGAAACCTTTACTCCTCCACTGTGAAAAAAAGGGTTTTTAGGATTAAGTGGATGATAATATATTTCAACCATTTAAGGCACCCCTAATAATTTCTTCTAATCCTTTAGGATCTAATTTGTAAGCCTCCAATAATTCTTCAACACTTCCTGTATCTCCATCTATAAAACCATGACCTCGTATATAACTTGGCCTTGCAGAATTAACTCTCAGAATTGATTCTGAAACTGCAGATTGAAGTACGCTTGGATTTCCATTGTAAGCTACAAGCAGAGGTTTATTGTTTTCTACAAGATTTACAAAACCAGGGCCAAGCCTCTTTGGACTTACTACGTTAATTAATCTAGATCTTATTCCCTCTTGTTCTAATCTTTCTGCAGCCTCTAACAAATTTCCAGTTACAAAGCTACTTCCAACAAGAGTGATATTTGGGTTTTTTGTTTCTTTAACTAAATAATAATCTAAGGTTCTGTTGGCATTTTCTACAGATAAATGGTTGGTTCTAATTTTTGGTAATCTAACATAAACAATTCCAGGATTCTTACTTAGAGAATAATTTAGAACATTAAACATGTCTTGAACATCTCCAGGTTCAAAAAATTCAACGCCCGACATCATTAAAGGCACTGCCGGCTGACATGTTGATTGATGACTCGAACCATTTTTACCTTGAGTTAAGCCGGCTACATCTGAAAGTAAAATAAATTTGCTCTTTCCCTGTGCAGCTGCATTTAGTTGATCGGAAGATCTTAATAAAAATGCATCAAAGCAATTGAGCATTATTCGAGCATTTGGATTAGTTTGAGATATTCCATGAGCAAGAGCTATTGCATGTTGTTCTCTTATTCCTACATCAAGATATCTTGACATTTTATCAAGTCCAAATTTCTCAACAACATTTTTACCAATTAAGTCTGGTGTGATAAAATAAAATGGGATGTTAAGAGC
>C687J39217_1000345_pt1 | contig 12274 bp, 12 predicted proteins | sample RifOxyB1_FD_39217 | JGI IMG/M metagenome (IMG submission 39217)
AAAAAGATGGGTCAGTTTCTTGGACAGGACATATTGAAAGATTTATTGACGATAAAACTTATCAAGGGTTTAAAGATTTAGAAAAACATGGATTTGCAGAAGGAAAATTCAAAAAAAGAGTAGAATTTAATCAAAATACTCTTAAATATGATCCAATTGAATCAGAACAAGGTATTGAAGAATATATTCAATTAAATAATGGAAATGCACTAGCTGTTTTAGCTGTTGAAGAAGGAGTTTTTTATAGGTTTTATGATAAAAAAGGTTTTACAACATATGAAAAAATTACATTAGATGCTAATCCCAAAATACTTTCTAAAAAGCAGAAAAAACTATATGATTTAGTTCATTTAAAAGATAGAGATATTAAAAATCTTTTAAATGTTAGAGGACTTAGAGAAAACTTAAAATAAATCAACAGACATTTGCTAATTTAACAATTTTCTTATTAATATTCTCAACATAATTCAAGTGTCCGCAACCTGTTCCAACATATCTTCTCAAAGCAGCATCCCAACCTCTATATGTTTTGGCTTTACAAATATAAAACAAACTTCCACTATTACTCTGTTCAAGAATACTTGCTCCACACATAATATTTTTTTTAGCATTACTTTCTATTTCTTCTGCTGTTCCAATATCACTACAAAGCTGAGTACTACATATTTGCATTAAACCCTTACAACCTTTATTTGAAGTTTCCCCCATACTACACTCACTTTCCTGTATCATTATTGCAGCCAATGTGAATACTGGAACTCCATATTTAGATGCAGCATCCTCTAATTCATCAGCATATCGTGTACATTGAGATCCTCCAACAGCACTTAATCTATCAGCTAAACTACAACTTTCTTCCTCTTCATCCTCTGTTTCAGCAGGAGGAATACAACACTGCCAATAATTAGGTCCNGGACAAATTCCTCCTATGTAACTTCCACTACAAGGACTTGTATTATCTTGACATGTTCCTTTTAATTCTTGCTGGCATTTATTTGACTGTCCATAATCAGTACAAGNTTCACAAGGACCTCCACAATCTACATCTCTTTCTCCTTGATTTTTTATATTATCATTACAAGTTGGTTTTGTTGGACCAGCATCATCAGAATCAACAATACATAGAATACTTCCATCTTTTCTTTTACAACTCTCTCCACTAGGACAATAACCATTTTCACATATTTCACCATTAGGTCCAAAACTACCACAAGGCATATCACTACAACTCACCTCATTATTTAGTACACATCTATCTCCCTGACCATCTTTATTATCATCAATACATATTTTATTTTGCTGTCTACATGGTTCATTAGTTTGTAAGTCACAACCATTTTCTCCACCACCATTATTCTCATTATCATCATTATTTGATTTTGGTTCACATTGTAAATTATTCTTTACTTTTTTACACTCTTCATTTATAGAACATCCAATGCTCTCTCCTTTATTATTCACATAACACTCTGCACAAACTCCTGGGAATCCATTTCCAACATAACAATATCTCCTTTCTTCAGAATAATCCATTTTTTTACACTTATTACTCTGATATCCAACCAAAGTAATTAATTGAGAACCACATTTTGCTCCACAAATTCCATCACTTATTATTTCATTACTTACACCATTTCCACTATCACAAATTTGGTAAGTATCTGTAGCATAGCCTGTAATTCCATTGGAATTTTCATTACCAATATAACTATAAAACACAACCCCTCCAATTCCAAGAAAGACAAATACAAAAAACACAAAAGCTATGCTTTTTGTTAATTTTCCTTTTTTACTTAATTTTATTTTTTCCATTTTATTTTTATTTAACACTTTTTACTAATAAATTATCTATCTGCAATATCCTGATACACATGTTAATCCCTGTCCAGAAGGACATGGTTTGAAAAAGTTACATGTTTGTTCACCACTAGTTAAACATCCACTTCCAATTTGACATACTTCTCCACAGCTATTGCTTACTCCACATAGTTTTCCTGAACATTGAGCTTGAATTGTTTCAAATGTACATTGAACACAATTTCCACTTCCATCATTTTTATATCCTGATTTACAGAAAACTCCATTTCCAGAATTTACACTACAGAAAGAAGATTCTGATTGAGATCCTGAATGAATTGTTCTTAAATGTCCAGCATTAACACAGCCAGTTCCTTCAATATAACACTGCGAGCTTGCACAACAACCTGCAATTGAACTGTTTTCTTTAATTAAAACAGGTGCTCCAGATCCAGAACCTACTTTTTGGGTTGTTATTTTATTAGGAATAATACATTGAGAAACACAACTGCTATCAGCATAATCAATATATCCATCTTTATCATTATCAATTAAATCATTACATATTTCATTATTTATATTTCCTACATTAGGACAAATACCTTCTGGACAGCAAACTCCTTCTACACAAATACTTTCAGGGCAAGGTTGTCCAGAAATACTACAAATATTTACACAGTCGCTATTTACCTGGCAAGTGTTTGTACAGCTGATTCCATTACAAACTAATCCTCCAACAGCCCCAAAATTACAATCATTTATATCCTCACATTGAGGAATAGAACATGTCCCATCAACACAATATCTATTTCCCCCAGGACAATCAACATTTTTATTACAAAATTTAGCAACACATATTCCCCCATCACATATTTTCCCAAATACACATCCTTCATCGTTAGAACATTCAATTTGTTTGCAGATGCCATTTATACATGTATTTCCAATTTCACACTCACTATTTGTACTACACTGTTTTGATTCACAAATTCCATTATCACAAACATTTCCAGCTCCACACTGGCTATTAATTGTACACTCTCTTGCTAAACACAATTTATTCCAGCAGACTTTGTTAACTCCACACTCATTATAAGAATCGCACTGAGGTTTCATACACCATCCATTTACACATGAAGTATCAGAAGGACAGTCTACATTAGCAACACAAGATTTTCTAACACATAATTCCCATTCATTACAAACACTAAATGGGCTTGATCTGCAACTCGCAGAATTAGCATAACACTGTGCTTCTTTACAATTCCCAGTTGTTATATCACATGTTTGTCCATCAGGACATTGAGGATAGTCATTTGGGCTGGAATTCTTATCACATGTTCTTTGACTTCCACAAACTCCACTATTGCACATAAAACCAGTTGGACAATCCCAGTAATGACTGCAAGTTATTGGGGAAAGTTGAGGAGAATTTTCATTTAACAATAAATCAAGTTTTAATTCATCTAAACTTACTTGATAATCACTAACATAAAATGCTGCAGAAATTCCAGCAATTAATAGTATAGCAAGTATAAAATAGTTATTAATATTTTTCACCATCTTTTCCTTTATTTTTAATTAAAGATAAAAATACTATATAAATATTCCCCCATTATATTATTAAATAGAGTTAATATTTTTATAATAAAATAACTAAAAATTACTCAATTAAATATCTTAATCAAGTAAAATTATTTTATATTAATTTAATTATTAGATTTATTAATCTTCGTTTTCAACTCTAGGAGCTAATATAAATGCCAACTCAAAACCTTCCTGTTTGAATTCAATTTTTACAGGATGATCGCTAGAAAAATTAATAAATATTTTATCAGCTAATTTACTTGCTTTAATAAATTTCTGCAAATATTCCAAACTGTATTTTGATTTAGATTTTCCACTTATTATTTTTACTTCATCACTTGAAAACTCAGCTTTTGCAGAATTTAACCCACTTGCTTCAATTATGAATTTTTCTGGCTCAGCAATAAATGTACATGAATCTGCAACTATAAGTGAGTCTTCTATAACATCAACAAAATCTTGAGGATTCATTTGTATCTGGGAAAGAAATTCTAAAGATGGTACATTTTTGTCCTCAGAATCTATGTCAATTAATGCTAAAGAAAAACTTCTTTTTATTTTATCAATTATCTCTATTTTAAGATAACCATCAGAATTTTCCATAACTAAACTGCTGCCTGATTTAGCTCTTCTCAAAACAGCTTTTAGATTATCAAGATTTACTCCAAGTGTTTCATTTTTACTTTCAATATTAAACTCTGAAAAAACCCTTTTTGGAAGTTTAAAAGAGACTAGAGCTACATTTGCAGGATCTATAGCAACAATACTCATCTCTTCCTGAAAGAATTTAATTTTAACTTCAGTTACAAGCTCTGAAATTATTGAAACAATATCAGAAAATACCTTTGGATTATCAAGTTTTACCTGCATTTTTAATACCTTTTACCGAATTGGGAGGATCTAAATTTACAAACTATGTACACTTTTAAGCTTTATTATAGTCCCCTAACACCTTACTCTATGATACACTAAATTATTTAAAACCACCAAGCTAGTTTTTTATATGTATAAAAAAGAGGNTGCTGGATTCATAAGAGGTTTTTCTGACAACATGGACTCTGATAAGTTGGTTGCTGGATTCATAAGAGGTTTTTCTGACAACATGGACTCTGATAAGTTGGTTGCTGGATTCATAAAAACCCGCTGGAGGTTTTTATAATGGATAAAAAAGAGCGTGTTAAAACACTTGCCCTAACTTACTATCAAAAGAAAGAGGTGCTTGATGCAATTTTCAATTTCTCAAAAAATAGAGAAATTTCTCCAAAGTATTTTGAAGGTTTTGGAAAACGTCCAGATACTTTTCAGTATCCATCAGATATCCTTTCAATGGTTAAAAAAGGTGCAACAAGTTTCCATTGCTCTGTTGAATTATGGAAAGACCCTTTAACTATTTCAACAGGTATGAATGAAGATAAGTTAAATGAATTAAGAGAGGGATGGGATTTAATAATAGATATAGACTGTCCATGGCTTGATATAAGTAAAAAAACTGCAAGAGCAATAATAGACTTTTTAGATTCATATAAAGTTGAAAATGTTGGCATAAAATTTTCAGGATCAAAAGGATTTCATATAATAATTCCATGGTCTGCTTTTCCAGAAAAAATTGATGATATTCAAACAAAAGATATGTTTCCACTATGGCCAAGAGCAGTTATTAGTTTTATTAAAGAAAGATCGAGAAAAAGATTGATAGAGCTGATAAAAGACATGGACTTAAATTTTTCAGGATTAAAAGGTTTTATGGGGATAGAGTGTAAAGAATGTCATAATATTGCTGAGGAAAAATTTTCCATAACTCTGCGATGTGATAAATGCAAACCTCCACAAATAGAGACCTTTAAGTCTTCATCAAGAGATTATAAGCCAAAAAAATGCCCTAATTGCAGATCTCAATTGATTGAAAAAGACTCAAAGAGTTTTTATGTTTGCAATACATGTAACATAAATTCTACAGATTTTCCTTCAAATTTTTCAGAAGTTCCTCAAAAAGACATATTTAAACTTCTTGGATTAGATGTTTTGCTTGTATCTCCAAGACATTTATTTAGAATGCCCTATTCATTACATGAAAAAACAGCTCTTGCAAGTATAGTTATACCTAAGGATAAAATAGAAGATTTCCAAATAATGGATGCAGATCCATTTAAAGTTAAAGTAATAAACTACATGCCCTCTCCAAAAAAAGATGAAGCTAAAACATTACTTTTAAATGCACTTGATTGGGATAGCTCTCAAAACAAAATAAAGAAGATAAATTACTCTGAATTGGAAAAAGAATCAGGAGAACATAAAAATAAAATATTTGAAAATATTAAGCTGAATCTTAAAGAACTTAAAGAGGATTATTTTCCTCCATTAATAAACAAAATTCTTGAAGGTCTGGCTGATGGCAAAAAAAGATCTTTATTTATCCTTCTTAATTTTTACAGATCACTTGGTTATAGTTTAGAAGAAGTTGAAAAGAAAATAAATGAATGGAATAAAAAAAATAAACCTCCCTTGAAACAAGGATACATAAATGCTCAGTTAATTTGGCATTCAAAGAATAAACCTGTTTTACCTCCGAATTTTGATAATCAGATATACAAAGAAATTGGAGTTTATACTTCAGATTCTTTATCAGAGAAAGTAAAAAATCCTGTAGCATATGTTGTAAGAAAGATGAACTTTTATTCAAGACAAAAGAAAGATGATAAACAGAGAGTTAATAAAAAACACTAATAAAAAACAAATAAAGTAAGATAAACCTTTTAAACTCTTTATACGTTTAAAATTAATGAATAAAAGAGGACTGTTGAGTTTATTAGTAATTCCTATTTTTTTAATATTATCAATTAATTTTGTCTTTGCACAATCTTCTTCAAATGATACAGAAGATAGGTTAGATAATGCATACCAATGTGTTAAGGATCGCGTTGATGATGACTGTTCAAAACTAACAAGCGACGAACAGGCTGCAGCCTTACTATCATTGGGAAATTATAAAGATTGTAAAGAAAGTTTTTTTGAGAATTCAAAAGATGGTGAATGCTGGCCAAAATCAAGTTGTAAATTAAAGGAGACTTCAATAGCTCTTTTAGCTTTGGAAGAATCTGGAGCATCAAGTTCTGAAACAAATAAAATTTTATCTTGGTTATTAAATCAGACAAAAACAGTTGCTGATTTAACATGGTATCTAGAAATAGATGCAAATGAGGCAACTACATGTTCTATAAATTATGATTCTACAAATATAAATGTAAACATCTTAGGAAATAAAAAAATAGGATCTATTGGAGGAAGTTGTTTCACAGTTTCTGAAAATGGATACTGGTTAAAGATATCATCTAACTGTTTAGAAAAAGAGTTTACAATTTCATGTGATAAGGATTTTTCAACAACTTTATTATACAGAACTTCTGATTCTCAGACAATTCATGTATCTCAAAACATTCAATCAAGTGTTAATGGTGGAGAGTTGACTGAAAAAGTAATCTACAAATGTTTCAAAGAAGGAACAGTTTGTAATTATGAAGGAAGTTTATGGGCTTCTTTAGCTCTTACAAAGAAAAATCAGGACATTAGTATTTATCTACCATATTTAGATTCTTTTGCAGAAGATAATTCTGAAAAATTCCCTGAAGCTTTTCTATATATAGCAACAGGATCAGAAGAATATTTACAAAGCATTTTACAAGATAATTTCAAAGGTAAATTCTGGCAGGTAAGTGTAAATGGAAGATTTTATGATACAGCTCTGGCATTTTTATCATTACAAGGCCAGAATTTAGAACAGGTTGATGCAACAAAAGATTATCTTTTAGATGGTAAAACTCAGAATTCTCAAGGATGTTGGAATAATGTTAAAGATACTGGTTTATTATTATATTCTGGATGGTCAACAAGCTCATCAAGTGAAAGACCTGAATGTAATTCAGACAGTGATTGTGAATTAGATAAACGTTGTTTAGGAGGGTTATGTAGATCAGGCAGTGATGATAGAGATTGTGAAACTTTTGGTAATTCTTGCGAACCGAGAATATCTTGTTTAGACTCAGGAGGATCTGTTCTTGAAGATTACATTGGATGTTCTGGAGCTACAATATGTTGTTCTGTTGAAGTTCAAGACATTTCATGCCAAGAGCAGTCAGGTTTTTTATGTGATTTTGATGAAGAATGCCCTCTTTCAGGAACAATAATGCAAAGTTCAGATTCTTCAATATGCTGTTCTACTCAATGTGTTTTAAAACCAACGCAGGAAAGATCTGCATGTGATCAGGCAGGCTATATATGTAAGACATCATGCAATGATGGAGAATCAGAAAGCAGTTTAACTTGTGAAAGCCAAAGTCAAATTTGCTGTACTCCTAAATCCAGTACTGGTAGTTCTGGAAGTTCATGGTGGATTTGGATACTTTTAATTTTGATAATATTAGTAATTGTTGCTATTATATTCAGAAATAGAATTAAGATGTTTATATTTAAGAGAAAATCAGGAGTTGGAAAAGGTCCAGCACCTAGAGAAACAAGACCTCCTTTCTTCCCTCCTGCCTCTCCGTCAAGGCATCCTGGAAACATGTTTGGTCGTCCAGTATTCCCAAGGCCTTCCCATCCTACTCAAAGACAATTCAGACCAGGAGCTGGTTCAAGCAATCCAGACAAAGATAAAGAATTTAATGAGACTCTCAGAAAGCTTAAGGAAATGAGTAAGTAATTAGAGTAAGTAATTAATTCTTAAATATTAATTAAATTTATTAACCTCTTTAATTTCTTAAATAAATGAAAAAGAGCGGGTTAATTTTGTTGTTTTATTTTATTTTAATTATATCTATAACACTAGCTTCTGCTATTGAAATTAAACCCATTAAAACTGAATTTTCTAAAGGAGAAACATTTATGGCATCAATTGAAGGTAATGTTATATCAAATATTAAAAAAGAAGATATAGGATTTTATAAAAATAATGCACAATTACCCTTCACAACAGATATAGCAAAAATAAATAATTCTTATTTTTTATACGCAGTTCTCCCACATGAATCAATCAATTACACATTAATAATAAAAGATGTTTATTACACAGAGTTTAACCAATATAAAAAAGCAGATTTGGAGTTAAATTTTTCTATCTTAAATAAGACAGCTGATTTCAATGTAAATCCTGGCTTAGTTATATCAACAAAAGCTTTTGAAATATCTGCTTATAACAATCTTAATTCAGCCTTAAACTTAAATTATAATCTGTTAGGGTTAAATTCTACAAATATAAATATCCCCTCACAAACACAGAGAAAAATCCAAATTCCAATATCAGATATAAATTTTACTCAGACAACATATCTTGAAATTTCCTCACCCTCACAAACATATTTAATACCAGTATATATAATTAAAAATTCAACCAAACCAATTACAAATAATATAACAATGCTGGATCAGGAGAAAGTTTTATTCAAACAAAGCAGTATTTATATTCAATTAAACAAAGATGAATCTTATTTTGATTCATTAGAGGTCAAAAATAATGGTGATGAAGAAGTAAGGGATATAAATATTTCATTATCAGAATCTTTAAATGATTATTTATTTATTCCTCAGAATAAAATAGTTTTATTGGAAGCTGGAGAAAGTGTTGAAGTAAATTTTACTGCAAAATTCACAAAAACAGGGAATTTCAGTGGATATGTTTATCTTTCATACAACAATGAATCAGANATATTGGATTTGAATTTCATTATTGGAGAAAAAATAATATCCAATTCCTCTGTTCAGGGAAAAAAGTCATGTGAAGAGCTTAATGGTAAAAAATGTTCATCAACTCAGTTTTGCTCTGGCGGAGCAAATGTTAATTCATTAGAGGGTTTTTGTTGTCTTGGGACATGTACTGACTTTTCTTCAGGTTCAACAACATCAAATTCTAACTGGTGGGCAATAATCTCTGCTGTTATAATCTTAGGAATAATCGGAGCATTTCTTTATTTTAAGTATAAAAAACCAAAAAATTCAACAGATAAAATTTTAAAGTCAAAAGAAGATGATTTTTCAGAGAGATTTGAAACAAGTGGTAANNTAATNNAATTAAATTNAATTNAATTTAATTTAATTTAATTTAATTTAATTTTAACTATTTTACTAAAAGTTTTTTCTTTGCGATTTTGCATCTTTACTACTCTCTTCAATCATTTTAGTTAGTTGTTCAGTAACATCTTCTATTTGAACATCTATGTTTTCAGGTATTTCTAAGTATTTTCTAGCATCAACACTTTGTTTTAGACTATTAGAATTATCATTTTCATCCTCTTTATACTCTATTAGAATATCAACACCTGTTTCAACAATATACTCTTCTAAAACTTTTTTAACTCTATTTGAAGCGCCTTCTAACAATCCCCAGTATTTTCCTGTTCCTTTATTAATTCTTTCTCTTTCAATTTCTTGATATTCTGGTGTTGCTTTTGATAGTTTAGAACGATCAAAAATTCTTGGATTTGAAGTTTCAACTTTGTTTGCTATAGAAAAATAATTTATTCCTGACTTTATTTTATATGTTTCTTGCTCAACTGAAGGTTTTTCATTAGTTGGAGTATAGCCCACACTTGCCTGAGTTGTAGTTACAGCAGTTGTACTATCAATTCCTCCAGCATTTCCATAAGCATATGGTGTTGTTAACATTGAACTTCCGACTAAAAATGCAGTTCCTATCATATTAACAATATTTTTTGTTGATTTCATTTTTCTTTTTTGACTTAAAATTTATGAAAATTAATTATAGTGCAAGAATTAATATAAATAATTTGTTATACTGTAAAATATATATTAGAATATATATGTTAGAGTGTAATGTTTGTATATAGTTTGTATATAATTTACAAAATAAACCCTATTTTGACCTATTTACTTTAGTTTCTTAAGTTTTTATATTTTTCTCTAAAAATAATTACTTCTTTTTATTATTTTTTGACTTTTCCTTAGAACTTTTATCATCAACAATATTTATTTGTTTTCTGTCTTTGATAGCATCAACAATTTCTTTTAGTCTAGATTCTAAAATTTTATTATCCATTACCATCTTTTTGGCAATTTCATCATATTTATGAAGTCTTAGGTTAATTGCTGTAATAATCTCTGTTATTCTTTCATTCTTGAGAACTATTTCTTCAGGACTTATTATTTCAAAATTTGAAGGCATATAATTAAATGAGATATTAAGCAGATTTTCTAATGATTCAAATTCTGCCTCAACTTCAACAAAAGAAGTATATAATTTACTTTGAACATCGTCACTATTTTCTTTAAGCTCCTTTGGTTCATGTATTTTATGGTTTATTATCTTAACACCTTTCTCTTTTCCAGCCTTGTCAATAATATCTTTTAAAGCCTCAATTATGTGTTCTGGCGGTCTTCCAAGTATTTCTATGATAAAGTTTGCTAATATTGTTTTTTCTGCCATTGTTCTTTAATAAAATTTAATCCAGTATATAAAATTATAATTAAAAAAAATACTCCAAACAGATATAAGGAATATTCTTTAATTAACCAATTTTGTGATTTGTATACAGTTTCATAACTTGAATTTTCTTGCGTTTTTATATCTTGTGAATCTACAAAATTATATATTACATAACTATCAATTATTAAAATAATTAAAATTAAACTTAATAAAACTAAGATTAGTTTATTCATTTTACTAACTAGATATTAGCTGACCGATTCTCTTTCCTTTGGATTTAGCATCTTCTAAAGATATAGCCCAATTATTCCCTGTATCTCTTAATTTTGAAGGAGCCAAAAAAATCCAACCCTCTCTTAAGAATTTTATAGCTATAACTGGCTTTAAGCCCATAATTTCAGAAAATACAATAAAGTCACTCATCTGACTTTTGGAAATATACTGAATATTTTTTCTAGTTGACTTACATTCAATAGCCAGCTTCTTTCCTTTTTTACCTGCAATTAAATCACAAGGAGATTCTTCATTAACTCCTGATCCAGCTACTCTTGCAGCACGCCATCCATATCCTGAGAACATTTTCAATAACTCTCGTTCATTATTACTTCCCTTATGTTTATTTCCCATTTTTATTTTTTCTATATTTAAAATGTATAAAAATAACAGCAATTACACTTCCAATAGTATTAAAGACTAAATCCAAAGCAGTGTTATAATATCCTCCAACACCTGTTTCAGGTGCTACAACTACTGCAATAAACTCAACAATTTCATTTAATACTCCAGCTCCCATTGCAATTGCAACTAATAAAACATAAATGACTTTATAATTTGTCTTTTGGTTTAAATAAGGTTTTAATAAATGCCAAGCAACTAATGTTGTTACAGAAAAACCAAAAGCATGAACAAACTGATCAAACTTCAAAACATAAGTATCTCCAATATCAAATAAATGTATTAATTCAAGCCCGTAAAGTACATCTCCTCTAATAATTAGTCCTCCGCCAGACATGTGTAACAATCCCCATAAACTTAATCCCCAGAGTATTAAATAATTAAAATTTGTTTTTCTAAGTGTTAATCCTATAACTAAAAAAAAGAAAACCAATACTAAAACATACCATAAAAATTCGTAATTCTTTATACTAATATAGTAAACTGCAAAAGCTATTACATATGCTAAGTTAAACAATATAAGAAACCACTCACCTTTCTTTAACTTAATCATAAAAAGTTTAAGACATTTTATTTTATAAATCTACTTACCAATGTATCTATTGAAAATTAATCCAATTGCAATTATTATTAAGACTACTGGTATCCACGGAATACTTATAGTTATAAAATTCAACTCTGTTAAAAGCCAGATAATTCCAACAATTAACAAGATTGTTGCAAGCATAGGAAACTTTTTACCTTTCATATAACTTACCTCCTTTTATTTCTTTTAATTTTATC
>C687J39217_1000392_pt1 | contig 11138 bp, 12 predicted proteins | sample RifOxyB1_FD_39217 | JGI IMG/M metagenome (IMG submission 39217)
TAATAAGATTTGTAAAAATGTCTGATAAAAAAGATCAACAAAAGATAATAAATGAAATTAAATATATTTTAGTTAATTTTGGTCCAGAAGGCTTTAAGTGAAATTAAATACTAATTGTTTCTAAGGTCTTTTGCTGTGGATGTTCAGCTAGCCATACATCTGGTTTATATTTTCTTATAGCATTTTTAACCGTTGAAAGTATTACAGGTAAATAAACATCAGGTATATTTTCAGGATGCTCTTGGACGTATTCATCATTAGCACATTTTATAGCTTCTAATAATACAGAAGTTGGTAGTCCTTTTGGTTTAGCTTCAATTGCACTGCNCAATAAGTAATCAGCGAGACGTGCGTGTATATCATTATTTAAGTTTCCAATAGCTGTAACAAATAGTCCTGTAGTGTCGTTGCTGCTATGAATTAAGTCTTTTGCAAAGCGTTCTAGTTTAGAACCATAAATATCAGCCAAATCTCTTAAATGTGACATACCTTCATGTGCGTTTTTATCTACTTCATCTCTGAAGTCTAATGTCGTATCTGTTACGGTTCCAATATAGTCATCAAGAGCATTTTGAGATATATATAATTCAGTCATAATTAACTTATATTAAATTAGTTTATAAATTATATTTAACTTAAGTAACTAATGTCGTCTAAAATGATCCCAAACTAGATACTCTTTACCTGTATTTGGAGAGTCTTTGAATAATGTTCGAACCTCATCATTGACGATTTCATAACGAGCGAAAACCTTGCCATTTACAAGTTTTAAGAAATAAATACCGTTTGGCCAGCCTTTACACACATTTTGAATGTGATTCATAAAGCCTTTTTTTGACTTTAAATTAGATCTGTCTAAATAGAAAAACTTACACTTTCTATAAGGAGCTACAAAATTCACTCTAACTCTAAAAACTGCTAGTCTCGACTCAAATAAAGGTGCTTCGACGGTTTCGGTAGTAGTCGTGGCCATTTTACGTTTTATGATGGAGCGTTTGAAATTTTCTTCCATAAGTAGATATGTACGATATACTATATAAAGCTTATGAACAAATATCGCATAGCAGTAATCATATATCGCGATACAATATATTAAAAAATCTTAAATAAGCATCTAATCTAACTAAATTATGAAAAAGATCGTCGGAGTAATAATTATAGCTTTAGTTTTTGGTGCTTTAGGTGGTATTGGAGCAACTTATGCTTTTATGAATTTTATAGAACCTGAATTTAATCAGGAACAGCTAATTGCTGAATTTTATGCAGTAGAGACTGCTGTTCATATTAGTCCTCATTCTGTAAGAAAAGGTTTAGATAGCGGAGATAAGTCCTTTATACTTGTAGATTTGCGAAGTCAAGAAGAATATGAACGCGAACATATTATTGGCGCTGTAAACATACCTGCATATAAAGATCCGGATACCTCTGCCTATAGTGAGACTGAAAGAATAATCGGCTCTTTTGAAAAATTAAAAGCTGAAAATCCCAACAGGAATATTATTACCTATTGTTATAGTGTGCCTTGTATGACCAGCAGAAAAATAGGCAACTTATTGGCACAAAACAATATCTATGTGCAAGCACTAAATATAGGCTGGAATGAATGGCGTTACTATTGGACATTATGGAACCACGAACACGAGTGGGATCAGACCGATGTTATGGATTACATTGCAACAGGTTCGGAACCTGGTATACCTAAACTAAAAGATAATGTATACAATTGCGGTACTACAGGAGATCAAGGTTGTTAATTTCGATATCAAAAATTAAATTTTCGAAACAAGAAAAGTTATTGCTTTTCTTGGTATTCTGCCCTATATATCTCAGTTATATTTTTCAAATCTAATTCTGGTATTTTTCTCTTTCTTTTCTATTGAAGCATCTTATTTCTGGCGAACTTGAACGTCTATATCCCGACATTTACAATACAACTCCATAGCCGATTAAATGCCATCTGCTTTGTATTTGTCTTGCAATAGCAATTTTACTTCCTTTCTCGACACATACCGGCCGTCTTAATTTAAGTTTTAATTTCTTGCCGGATGACTGTACAATTCCAATTGTAGTTGCTGTTCCAACATTTAACATCAAAAGTTCATACTGCTTAAATGGGGTTAATTTTAATTTTGCTTTGGTCCCAACTACATATTCAAACAAATAAGGTATTAATTCCACGTCTTCAACAACAGGTGGTAATTTTCCATCTATTCCAGCTACATTTCCAACAAATGAATCTGATTTTGTAATTGCTGGATCTAAAGTAGTAGATAAAGCAATTGAACCGCCAGGACCTTTTTCTTTAACAGACATATTACCTGAAAATATATCTGAAATCTTCGTATTAATTGGCTTCCAAGTTACATTGCCTTTCTTCTCGAGTTTTAATCCGGGTTTGATTTGTATTTCTTGTCCTATTTTAAATAAACCTTGAGGAATAGCACCACCTAATACTCCACCAGTTAGATTTTCAATATCTGTTCCTGGTTTATTAACGTCAAAACTTCTTGCAATCATAAATATCGGATCTTTTTTCAAATTTCTATCTGGTGTTGGAATTAATTCTTGTATTGCTGTAACTAACACATCTATATTTATTTTTTTCTGGCCCGAGATAGGAATAATAGGTAAATCTCTGCCAAGTGTTTCTTTAACAAACTCTTTGATTTTCTCATAATTTTCTTTTGCTTTATCTTTTGTCAGTAAATCAACTTTATTTTGTACAATGATTATCTTTTCAATTCCTAATATCTTTAACGCTGTCAAGTGTTCAAGCGTCTGCGGTTGAGGGACTTCTTCAGTTGCAGAAATAACTAAAATAGCGCCGTCCATTATTGCCGCGCCCGATAGCATAACTGCCATTAGAGTTTCGTGACCTGGGGCATCAACAAAAGAAATCTTTCTTACAACTTCCGTTTTTGCATTGCAGTTCAAACATTTATCATCAATTGTATAAGGCACGTCTTTACATTCGCATTTTTTAATAGAAGCATCAGCATAACCTAATTTTATAGTAATTCCTCTTTTCAATTCTTCAGAATGGACCATCGTCCATTTGCCAGTTAATGCGTGAGTTATAGTCGTCTTGCCGTGGTCTACGTGTCCCGTTAATCCGATTGTTATCTCTGGCAATAAATCTTTCTTATTCATACAATATATTTTAGAAGTTACTTTAAAAGCTTTAATATTAGTCAAAAGTTATTTGTTGAGTATCATCTTTTCCAACAAAGCATTTTGCTAATTTGACTTTCGAAGAATGCATATAATTTCCAGAATATGTTTTTTCAGGATTGCCGAGTATTTTAAAATAATCTATAACACCTAGTGGTTGTCCATTTCGTATTGTCATTGGTGAACTTGATGTAAATTCAAATGTCAGAGCATTGCCNTGTTTATATCCAAAACCNGGATCNATAAAACCAGCTATATGTGCTTGATGAAGCGGCATAAAAGCTTCNGAATATTCTCTTAATTCTGCAGCTAAATTAGGTGGTGTTACCATACCTTCTATACTGCTTAAAATATACGTNATCCTTTCTTTTGCAACAAAACTATTATTNATAATNGGTGGATTAGTCCAATATGATTCAGCAGAATTATTACTTGTAATATGAACTGGCGATGCATTTTCTTTTGGTGCATAAACTAAATCTTTTTTTACAGATGCCTTCAAAACTAATCCATCCCGATTAAATTCAACTCCACTTAAAGGTACGGGTAAATTATATTGTAAATCTCTAAGAAGCGGCTCTTTCTGCCATTCTTGTCTTAATTCACTTTCATTAAGTTTAGCATCTAATGTTTGAAATCTTAGCTGCACTAATCTCATATTTTCAAGAATAATGTTAAAAGAACGAGACTGTACATACGCGAAAAATCTACCATTGTAACCTAATGGCGAGTGATTTACATATTTACCATCATCCGTATAAGTTACAACATATATTCCTGTTCTCCCAATAGAACTTTTTGGGCTAGCTTTTGCGAAGAATGCAGAAGGTATTGAAAATATTTCTGCAAATTGTATTTCATATATTTTATCTTTTTGTAAAATTTCGGTTTTTATATTATCTATTTCTTTAAGTCTGTTTTCACGTCTGCTTGAAGGAGTAAAATTTCCAAATGCCCTTACTTCCCACGCTTCTTCTAATACGTGCGGTTCATAAGAAGCTGGTTGAACTTGACTGCCGCTATTTATATGATCAACTAAATCTTTAAATCGTAAATCTGGAAGTATGCCGCGAACTGCTTCAGTCATATAAACACAAAAGTTAATTAGAATAAAAGTCTTTAGTCGGTCTTGTGAACAGAATTTCTTTTAATATGTAAAGTTATCCAAATTAATACTATCAATACGATTATACTTATTACAACAATATCCAAGATATGTGCATAGTTATTAATTATTTCCCAATTCTCACCAAGTTTCCAACCAACGTAAGCTAAAAATCCATTCCACACTAGAGCTCCGATTAAAGTGTATATCAAAAATGATATTATTTTCATTTTGGCATAACCGGCGGGAATTGATATTAAATGTCTTACAACGGGAATAAATCTGCTTATTAGAATTGTTATTGGACCATACTTTTCAAAAAATCTAATAGTCCAATCAAGATGATGTTCTTCTAAGAAAATATATTTGCCAAATTTTCTAATTAATATTTGGCCGCCAAAATAACCCGTATAATAACTAATCAATGAGCCAACTAAAGATCCTAAAGTGCTGACAAGCATTACATTTGCAAAAGTGAATTTATTAGTCGCAATTAAGAATCCAGCAAATGGCATAACAGCTTCAGCTGGTATTGGAGCTACCATAGACTCTAGCATCATTAAAATAAATATACCAGGATAACCAATTGCAGAAATAAATTGCGTAATATACTCAATCAAGATTTCAGTTACCATTGAATTTTATTTGCTATACTACTTACCTTTTATTCTTTTTTCTTTAGATTTTGCTCTGAAATGGCGCTGGCCACATTTCCTGCAGTGAATTTCACCAGCTCTGATTTTTTGAGAATCGCCTCTGATTACAGTTTTGCATCTTCGGCAAACCCATTTTCTTCCAAATAATCGTGCGATAGCTTCCGGAATTTTTACCATTTGTTTTAATTGCTCCTTACTTGTTTTATTACTTTAGTACCGAGAATATCCCAGTAAACCAACTCTGAACCTTCTTTAATTTGTGCTTTTAAGTCTTCGGGTATCGCTATATCAAAAGTTTCAAAAGTTTCCATATTCATTACTTGTGCTTTGCTTTGCGTTACAGAAAGAACTTGTGCAACTTGCCTTTCAATTATTGGGCAATCAATTTTATCGTGAGCGGCATAAACTATTTGTTTTTTGCTCCCAGTCAATAAATCCATAGCTGTGATTCTACATTTTGCGTGGCCGTGTTTTCCTGGAGCACTCCAATCAGCACCAACTATTTCGAAAGGTCTGCCTTCGATCATAATATATTTGCCTTCCCGTATAGAACTTTTAGTAACATCATCTCGTTTAATGTCCATAGCTAGAACCTAGAATATTTCTTTATAAGCTTTTGCTCATTTATACTCTAGGCAAGAGCATAACGTAAAATAGCAGCAACGTTTCCTAATGATTCTATTTGTTTTCCTTCTTGAGTTTTATTAGTAACTATAATAACATCCGCTCCAGTCTCGTAAGCTTTATCCGTAAGCTCATCAAATACATCATCGCTTATATTTTCAGATATAATTAATTCGCTTACCGCTCCTGCTGCAAGTGCTTCACGTACCTTTTGTTCGCCTTTTGCAATCATTTCTTTTCTTGTTGCAAGCATAGTCAATAATTTTTCCATAACTTTTTTTTCTATCATTGCTTCCGATTCTTTTAGAANATCTTCTGATCTTTCAACTAATTCTTTTAATCCATATTCATCTGTATATCCAATATTCTTAACCGCTAATATCTTCTTTTTCAAATCAGTAGAAAGAAAATCTCCATTTACAAAATCTTCTTTTGTTGGTCCTGGACCGCCAACTATCAGACCAGATATTTGATGCGGATTAAAATTTTCGGTTGCTCTATCACCGACTTTTTTGTACCAGTCTTTTGCCATACCTTCAATAGTTCTAGCGAATCTTTGAGCACTTTGGCCTCCAACTCTAAATTTTCCAGGCACCATTGAATCTAATCGCATAATAGGAACAATATGTTTACCTTTTAAAAAAGCTAAATTTGCTTCGCGTCTATCTAAAACTAAAAGTCCATAAACTACTTTATTTTCAAGCTGTTCTGTAAGAGGTTCAAGATAAAAAACTTGGTCACATTTGTACATTTTTAATCTGATTTCTTCGGGCGGTTCAATTTCCCAAATTCTAAAATCCATTTGTCCTTCTCTCTCAGAAACATTTCCGGAAAAAAGTGCAAGTCCGCGCTCAGGCGTTTTCTTGTAGAGTCTTAATGTTTGAAGAATTTTTTCAAGTGCTCCAGTTACATTCTTTCTTGTACTCGTTGTTTTAATATTCCTAGACGTTCCAAGTTCGCCGGATATCTGATCAATAATTCCTTGAATATTATAGCCAGCAGGTATNTAAACAGATATGAATTCGGTGTGNCGCGCACGCTTTTTTGAGAGATCTCTGACTATCTTGCGCAATTTCAATTTTGCTCTTTTGTCAATTTTATCATCTTGATTTACCATATTAATCAATAAAGAATGACGTTTTTAAACGCACTGCTACAATATTCTTAGCTTTCCGGATTTAAGATTTAAGTTTTTAATTCGCATTATAGCCATGACTTCTTTTTGAAGTTTTGTTGCCTCTTTAATAGAAATTTTAGGGTGCATAACTATTAATTTATCTACTTCTGCGCCCATACTCATATTTTTCTCAGATTTCCATTTTCGTATTTCGCTTACGATATCTTTTACTGTACTTCCTAAACTCTCTTCTTTAGAGTAGAGTTTGGTATTACTTGAAAATTCAGTAATATGTACAGATTTAATTTTTTCAAATTTCTTGAACAATTCCTGATAGATTTCTTCAGTTACGTGCGGTATAAATGGAGCCCACATTCGCAAAATTGTTAACAAACATTCGTATAATGTACTTTCTGCTTCTGTTTTAGTTTTTTTGTTACTTCCGTATAATCTTGGCTTCGCCATTTCAAGATAATAATCGCAAAAATCGTGCCAAAAGAATTGCTCTAATGCTCTTCTCGCATTTATTGGATCATAATTATCAAAGTTTTTCTTATACTCGATTATACATTTATGCAGGTTATTTAAAATCCACTTATCTACAAAATAATTAGATGTTTTGCTTTTTTTGATTTTACCTTCTGCAAATCTCGCAACATTCCAAAGTTTTGTAACTAATTTTTGTCCTCTTAGTATTTCTTTTTCCTGGAAACTCAAATCAGAACCAATATCTACAGTAGAAACAAAATATCTCCAAGCATCTGCACCATATTTATCTAAGATTTCATCTGGTTCTATTACATTACCCAGAGATTTAGACATTTTTCTTCCTTTTGAATCAAGTAAATGTCCGGAAATCATTATATTTCTCCAAGGAATTTTATTGAAATGATAGTGTGCTTTTACAATCGTATAAAATGCCCACGTTCTAATTATATCGTGAGCCTGTGGTCTTAAGTCCATAGGGAAATGTTTCATTAAATTGTATCTACTACCCCAACCCAATGCGAATTCAGGCGTTAAGGAAGAGGTCATCCAGGTATCAAGAACATCCGTTTCCGGAGTTAATTCATCTTTTTCGTATCCTTTTGGCGTATAAGTTAAAGGTTCGACGGGCAGCTCACTTTCTTTAGGCAAAACAACATTACCTTTTTTGTCGTACCAAACTGGCAATGGAACTCCGAAATGTCTTTGCCTTGAAATAATCCAATCCCAATCTAAATTTTTAACCCATTGGTCATATCTTTCTTTATAGAATTTTGGAATCCAGTTAATTTGCTTAGCTCTCTTCAAAAAATCTTGTCTTTTTGATAATAATTTAATCATCCATTGTTTTGTAACAATAAACTCAATTGGTGTTGCGCACCTCCAGCACGTACCAACGTGTTGAATTATTTTCTGCTGCTGAATTAATTTCTGACTTAAATCTTGAATTATTTTTTCTCTCGCTTCCGCAAGTTTTAATCCGGCATAATTGCCTGCATTTTTATTTAGTTTGCCGTGTTCATCAATTACTATTCGTAATGGTAGTTTATGCTTTTTCCACCAGCCAATATCCGTAATATCACCAAAAGTACAAATCATAACCGCGCCAGTTCCAAACTGCGGGTCTGCTTTTTCATCTTTCATTATTGGAACTTCCCTGTCAAATAATGGCACAATAGCTTTCTTGCCGACAAATTTCTTATATCGTTTATCCCGTGGATTTACAAAAATACCAACGCACGCTGGCATTAATTCCGGTCTTGTAGTTGCAATTTGTAATGTCCCCTTGCCTTTGACTTCAAAATCAATGTAGTTCAGTTTTGTTTCTCTTTCAACAGGCTCAATATCTGCCTGTGCAGTTGCAGTTCCGCATTTAGGACACCACATTGTTGGCTCTTCTCTCCGGCTAAGTAAATCTTTTTTGTACAAATCTAAAAAAGATAATTGCGCAGCTTTTTGCGAATCTTTTGAAATTGTATGATATTCAAGATCCCAATCGTAACTTTCTCCCAGCTTGATGAAGATTTCTTTCATCTTCTCTCTTGCTTCTGGAAGTTCTTTCATAACTATTTTATTGAACTCGTCACGAGGCATATATCTGGAATTAATGTTCAATTTCTTCTCGACATATCTTTCTGTTGGCAAACCATTATCATCAATTCCCATTGGCAAAAAAACATTGTAGCCACTTAATCGTTTGTAACGTCCAATAAAATCAAATTGAGTATAACTCATTGCGTGCCCGATATGCGTACTTTTAGCAGAAAGAGTTGGCGGTGGAGAATCGATAGAATAAACTTTTTTCTTAGACGCTTTATCGAATTTGTAAATTTTCTCCTTAAGCCAGTAATCCTGCCAGTGTTTTTCTATGTGTTTAAAATCTGGTCGTTGTGCTAACATACATTTATCACAATCTACTGATTTTTAAGAATTTAGGCGAGTGTTTTTTGAGTAGATTTGAATTCGGCAAGGTCTATATGCATACCATCCTGAGCCGCTAATGTGCGTATATTGGTTTGTCTTTGTATTTCTCTTGCTTCATAAACTGGCTTCTGGCGAAGCATTTTAGCTCCAAAATGAGTTATTATGGCTAATTTCGGCTTGATTTTACTTGTTAAATTTATTGCATCCTGAGTGCAAAAATGAGTTTTCCACTTCTCTTTCCCTGGTTTTAAGACATCCATTATTAGTATATCTGAATTAGAATGCGCTTCTATGAGTTTATCTATAATAGGAGCTGTATTTCCAACATAAGACAAAGTAAATTTCGGCGTTTCGAGTTTCAATCCATTGCAGTATTCAATATCGTGCTCTGCAGGTGTTGCTATAAATTTTAAATTGTCTATTTGCACCGATTCGCCAGTTTTTAAAATACGCGTTTCATTCAAGAAATTTCTATAAGCTTTTAATAAAATAGGGCCATCGTCGCCAGTTCCATCTATTGTAGTTGGAGTTGAAATCAATATTCCGCGTTTTTGTATACCGCCAAGCGTCATTGCATCTATGACTGCATTCAAATCATTAGAGTGATCTAAATGATGATGCGAAACAAAAATTATATCNGTTTTACTTGCTTTAACTCCAAATTGTTTTGCTCTCGCAACTGCTCCAGGACCAGGATCNACCCATATTTGTTTGCCCTCGGTTTGTATAATAAATCCTCCTGTTGCAACAAGCTGCGTCGCTAAGATAATTCTACCTCCGCCCGTACCGAGAAATATAATTTTGTCTACCACTATAAATAGCCTTTAAAATGGTAATTATTTAATGCTTCTGTGGGCTGATAGTTCAGTCCGGTAGAACGCTTCGTTCGCAACGAAGAGGCCGTGGGTTCAAATCCCACTCAGTCCATACGCTAAACTTAAAAACGTCTCAATAAAATTAAACCATAGGGTCCGTAGCTTAGCCTGGTAGAGCGCTGCTCTGATATGGCATCCTTTCTTTTCGTAAAAAGAAAGGCGCCCAGGCACCCAAAGAAAAGATTTCCTAAGGTGTCTGTAGAAATTAGAAAGGCAGAGGTCGGAAGTTCAAATCTCCCCGGGCCCACTAAACCATTTAATACTACACTACATACATATACTTATGGCTTCACAAAGCATTACAATATCTAAAAAAGAATATAGCGAATTAAAAAAACTAAAGAAAATAGATACAGAGTTACTCGAAGATATTACTAAAGGTATAAAAGATATATTAGAAGGTAAGATTAAAGAGGTTTAAATTCACTTATCATTTTATCTAATGTATTTTTATATTCTATACATAAGTTAATTTTATAACTTGGACTTAAATAATATTTGATTATGACAGACGTCAAGAAAATAGCTGAAACATTACAGGATGCTGAGATAGTAGTATTAAAAGTTCTAACTAAAGGCTCGGCTACAATCGAAGATATCGCAAATAAATCTATGCTTCAGGAGAGTGCTGTTTCGAGAGCTGGCTTGTGGCTTCAAAATAAAGATTTAGTTACGGTCGAAGAAAAAACTTATAGATATGTTTCTCTTACTGAATTAGGACAGAAATATATCAAACAAAAACTTCCTGAGAAAAGATTGCTAGAAGCGATCAAAAACTCTCCAAAATATATTGATGAAATTGTAAAAGACGCGAGATTAGATAAACAGGAATTTACTGTCGCGCTTGGTTATTGCAAAGCGAATAATTTTGCTGAATTTGAAAATGGAAAAATTACTATTACTGAATATGGAGCTAAACTTCTTAGTCAGGAAACGCCTGAAGAAAGTTTGCTCAAAAAACTTTCCAATATAGAAGTTGAAGAACGCTCGCTAAAAGCAAACGAAAAAACTATATTTGAAAATTTGAACAAAAGAACTTTAGCAAAACTAACAGAGAAAAAGATTAGAACGTTTGCTGCTACCGAATTAGCAAAGAGGATAATATCTGCAGTGCCATCTGAATCTAGAATTGGACAGCTTACTCCTGAGAAAATACGCGACTGGGAGAAACATTCATTTAG
>C687J39217_1000399_pt1 | contig 11062 bp, 18 predicted proteins | sample RifOxyB1_FD_39217 | JGI IMG/M metagenome (IMG submission 39217)
CACCACGTTATCATGGGAACAAAGTGTTACACAGTCAAGTAAACAATGACAATCAAAAAACCAACAATTAAATTTGTCTTCTTAGAAAGAAATGCAAAACTTCCAAACTATGCCCACGATGACGATGCTGGTTTTGATATTTATTCAAATGAATTAGTTGTTTTAAAAAAGGGCGAATATAAAGCAATTTCTACGGGAATTTCGTCAGAAATTCCAAAAGGCTTTTTTGTTTCCTTCCGAGATAAAAGCGGATTAGCTTTTAATTTTGGATTACATGTTATGGGTGGTGTAATTGATGCGGGTTATAGGGGTGAATGGAAGGTTATAATGGTTAATTTAGGAAAAAAAAGTTACAAATTTGAGAAAGGTGACAAAGTTGCTCAAGGTATTTTACAAATAGTACCTCATGCAAACATTATTAAATCAAAAAAACTTACTAATAGTGAAAGGGGAAAAGGTGGATTTGGAAGTACAGGTAAAAAATGACAAAAAGGCATCCGGAGTATCAATATTTAGATTTATTAAGAGAACTTGTTGAACACGGTGTGGCCCAAACAGATAAAGGTACCGGAGTTAAAACATATAGTAAGTTTGGCGCACAGATTAGGTTTGATTTAGCTGAAGGATTCCCACTTTTAACAACCAAAAAAGTTTGGTGGAAGGGTGTAGTTGCTGAACTATACTGGTTCTTATCTGGTCAAACAAATATAAAATATTTGGTTGATAACGATGTACATATCTGGGACGACTACCCTTATAAAATATATAAGGAGAAGATGTCTAAGGGAAAAGTTCCCGAACTTACCAAAGAGGAATTTATTGAAAAAATTAAAAAAGACAAAAAGTATGCGTCAAAATTTGGAGAACTACCACGTGTTTACGGTGAGATGTGGAGAAGGTGGCCTACTAAGAAAGGAAGAACAATTGATCAGGTCAAATGGGTATTAAAAGAAGTTAAAGCTGATCCAGATGCTCACAATTTAATTGTAAATTCCTGGAATCCTGAATATCTATACGGTATGGCACTTCCCGATGAAGCTTCAAGATTTCCGATTTGTCATAATATGTATCAATTAAATGTTAAAAGTGGCAGGCTTTGTTTACATCTTTATCAACGGAGTGCAGATATTTTTCTTGGTGTTCCATTTAATATAGCAAGTTATGCACTTTTGACAGTAATACTTGCAAAATTAACAGGATATAAACCGGGTGAGTTTATTCATACATTTGGAGATGTACATATTTACGAAAATCATTTTGCTGCAGCTAAAGAGCAACTTGCAAGAAAACCTAAAAAATTTCCAGTTGTAAAAATCGATAATAAAGTGAAAACAGTTGACGGATTTAGACCAAAGCATGCTATTTTAATAGGTTATGATCCACATCCACCTATAAAGGCAGAGTTAACTGTTTCAGGTGGATTTTTTGCAAAGGATGCAAAACCTAAAGATATCAAAAAGAAAAAAAGTAAATGAAATCTCCAAGAATTAGTATTATTGTGGCGACTGATGAAGAAAACGGTATTGGCAAAGACAATAAAATTCCTTGGCATATTAAAAAAGATTTGGTAAGGCTTTCTTTAATGACACGAAGTAAAGTTGCTGTGGTTGGAGATAAGTCCTATAACTCCATGGCAAGTTATTATGATATAAGTGGTCGTCCAATGCCGGCAAAGGAATACATAGTAGTTTCTTTTGATAAAAACTTCAAAAGCAAAAGAAACAATACATTTGTTGCTAATTCTATACAAGGAGCATTAGATAGAATCAAAAAAAGTAAGGAAGATGAAGTTTTTGTAATAGGTGGAGCTAGCATCTACAAACAAATGATTGAGTTTACTGACCGTCTTTACTTAACAATAGTTAAAGGAAAATTTAACTGTGATACTTTTTTCCCAGATTATTCAGATTTTAAAAAAGTAATTTCATCGGAAGTGGATTCTGATGAGAATTATGTTTTTACTACTAAAATTTTTGAAAAGATTTAAAATAATTTTTCTTCTTGCAAGAAAGCTTTAATTAGGATAAATTCAGCGGTTAAGAATGAGACAAGAGATACAAAATAAAGGAGTACATACCGGAGAAATAATTTTAGAAGAGATCCAGGTAGGAGATTCAGTTGTCTTTCCAACTATTGGTGAAAGCGAAAAAGATAAAAAAATATTTACAGTAGGGTGGGAGCCCATAACAAGTTTAAATCGCGAAGCGGCAGAAGTCCAAATTATGAGAGAACATCCGAGGTCTATTTTCAATGACAAGGGTGGGAGTTCGAGTGGTTTATTTCCAGAAAAACTGGGCCAATGGGAAATAGGATTTGGAGTTGTTTTAGAAACTCCTTTGGCTATGCCTCATGAGGAGTATGTAGTGGTTTTATGTCGATCCAGTAAGCAAAAATATACTTTGTTAAGATCAAGGGAAACAAGACCATCAAATAGATTTAGCTAATGGTATATAATCTTCTAATGACGATTGTTCAAAAAATAATAAAACAAGAGGAACAAAGGCAAAAAGATACCCTGATGATGATTCCTTCTGAAAATTATGCCTCAAAGACGGTTCGTGAAGCAGTAGGCTCCATCTTAATGAATAAATATTCTGAAGGCTATCCTTATAAGAGATATTATCAAGGAAATAAACTTGTTGATGAAATTGAGAGTCTAACAATCGAGAAGGCCAAGAAACTTTTTAAAGTAGAACATGTTAATGTCCAACCTTATTCAGGTAGTCCCGCCAATTCAGCTGTACTTTTTGCGCTTTTAAATCAAGGCGACAAAATAATGGGGTTAAAACTTTCTTCCGGTGGACACTTAACTCATGGACACCCCGATATTACTTTTTCTGGAAAATTTTTTAAATCAGTCCAGTTTGGAACAAAGGATGATGGAATTATTGATTATGGCGAGGTTGAAAAACTGGCTAAAAGTGAAAAACCAAAGCTTTTGTTTATAGGTACAACTGCATACCCATTAATTTTGAATTGGAAAAAATTTGGTGAAATTGCTGATTCAATTGGTGCATACTTAGTAGCAGATGTTTCTCATGTCTCAGGTCTAATACTGTCAGGAGTTTACCCTTCACCTGTCCCTTTTGCACATGTTGTTACAACCACAACACATAAAACCTTAAGAGGACCAAGGGGGGCAATGATCATGGTAACCCAAAAAGGACTTACGAAAGATGCTGATATGGGAAATAAAATTGATAGAGCAGTTTTCCCGGGTCTTCAAGGAGGACCACACAATAATACAACAGCTGGAATTTTACAGGCTCTAACCGAGGCAGAAGATAAATCATTCAAAAAATATAGTGAACAAATTGTCAAAAATGCCATATTTTTGGCTGAAGAACTTAAAAAAGGAGGTCTAACAATTGTTACGGGAAAAACTGAATGCCATTTAATAGTTGTAGATTTAAGACCCTTAAACTTATCAGGTAATGTTGTTGCTGAGGCATTGGAGCATGCAGGTATTGTAGTTAATAGAAATTCAGTACCTAACGATTCCGCTCCGCCATTTATTCCATCCGGAATTCGTCTGGGGACTCCTGGAGTTACAACAAGGGGAATGAAAGAAAAAGAAATGACGACAATCTCCAAGTTTATTCTGGATGTAGTTGATCATGTCAAAGACGAAAAACTTCCAGAAGATAAAGACAAAAGAGTAATATTTATGAAAGATTTTAGAAATAGATTGCCCAAAGATAAATTTTTAAGAAATGTTGCTTTTCAAGTTAAGACATTAAACAAAAAATTCCCCATCCATTAATCTCTGATATAATAGCCTCATGGCAATTATATTTGATGGTAAGCTTTTTGCTTTTCAAAAAAGTGAAGAATTAAAAAAAGACGTTCTTGACTTAAATACTAAAGGATTGTTTCCACACCTAGCATCAATTGTGATAGGTGATAATCCTGCTAGTAAACTCTATGTTAGTTTGAAGAAAAAAGCAGGAGAAAAAATTGGAATTCAAGTTGATGTTTATTATTTGCCAGAAACAACCAAAAAAGAAGATTTACTAACTCTAATAAATACTTTAAATATGGATAATGAAGTCTCAGGAATAATGATACAACTTCCAATTCCAGGAGAACTTTCAAGTTTTAAAGATGAAATAATTGGTACTATTTATAAAGAAAAAGACGTTGATGGTTTAAGAGATGATAGTCCTTTTATTCATCCCACATCAAAGGCTGCAATTGAAATATTAAATTATGCAAAAACACTCTCAGACATTAACCAACTAATAATTTCCAAAATTTGTGTGGTTGGATCTACTGGAATGGTAGGAAAACCTCTGGTAAAAGAGTTAAAGGAAGAAGGATATGAGGTAATTGAATGCGATTCACTAACTAAAGATATTAAAAATCTAACATTAAAGGCAGATGTTATTATAAGTGCAACTGGAGTATTTAATATTGTTAAAGCGGATATGGTGAAGGAAGGAGCAATAATAATTGATATTGGTTCACCGAAGGGGGATTTTGAAGAAAGTGTTTCTCAAAAAGCAGGTTTTTTTACACCCGTTCCAGGAGGAGTTGGCCCGGTTACAATCTCTTATTTACTTGATAATTTGATTAAATCAAAAAAAGGTATATATAATACGCATTGATGGGAATAATTAATTCTCAAACATTAAAAGAATTCCAAAAAGAACTTGGTAGTAAAAGACCAACCCCAGCCGGTGGTGTAGTATCTGCTCTTTCAGGGGCATTTGCAGCTTCGTTAATTGAAATGGTATGTAATCTCACTCTGGAGAAAGAAAATTATAGAAAAGTTAAAAAAGATGTAATCAAAATTCATAAAGATGCAATCGAATTAAAAAAGAGACTTACTAATTTAGCAGAAGAAGACAAAAAAGCCTACGACAAAGTTATTTTGGCTTATAGGAAAAAAGATAAAGAACAAATTAAAAAAGCACTAAAATATGCAATTGAAGTTCCGTTTGAAGTTAGAAAAATTTCTCAAGATTTGGAAAAACTAGGTTTTAGAATTAGTAAAATTGGAAATAAAAAAGCCCTTTCTGATGCTAAAACTGCAATTTATTTAGCTCATGCTTCCGGAAAATCTGCTTTAGAAAACATAAAGATAAACAAGGAGAGTTTAAATAAATTGAAATAAATTAGTTCTTTTAATAGACCTTAAGATACAGCAAATCGTATTATTCTACTTGTTTTAAGTCAATTTTTTTAATATAATCTCGTTTACGCACATAGATTAATGTCCTCTGGCACTTACGCTAATCTATGGAGGGATAAGAGGACAAAAAAATTACTAGACATGGCAGTAAAAATATCATTAGAAGATTTACTTGAAAGCGGTGCACATTTTGGGCATCAAGTTAGGCGTTGGAATCCAAAAGTAAAAGAATTTGTATATGGTGAACAAGACGGAGTTCATATTTTTGATCTTGTTAAAACAAAGGAAAGTCTAGAAGCTGCACTCTCTGAAATTACAAAAACTGTAAAGGAAGGTAAATCTATTCTTCTTCTTGCTACCAAAAAACAAGCTAAAGACAAAGCCTTGGAAATTGGTAAAGAAACAGGTATTTCAATTGTTACTGAAAGATGGCTTGGAGGTACAATTACTAATTTCTCTCAAATTAAAAAATCCCTAGATAAACTTGCTGATATGAAAGAAAAACTATCTAATGGCTATTATGCCAAATACACTAAAAAGGAAAGAGTATTAATAGAGAGAGAAAAAGATAGGTTGGAGAGATTTTTTGGAGGAATTACAAATCTTAAATCAACCCCAGATCTTTTAATAGTTGTTGATATTAGAAAAGAAGATACGGCAATTAGAGAGGCAAAGAGAAAAGGCGTAGAAATTATTGGAATTGTTGATACTAATTCTGATCCAAATCAAGTTACCTTTCCAATTCCAATGAATGATGATGCTACCAAAGCTTTGCACTTGGTTTTGGAATATATTAAAGAAGCTATTCTTGAAGGTAAAAATGTAAAAAAGGAAGTAAAGGAAAAGGTTGTAAAAGAGAAAATAAAACAAGTCAAAAAAGCAAAAAAATCAAAATGAGTAAAATTGATGCCAAGTTAATTAAAAAATTAAGAGAAGAAACTGGGGCAGGAGTCATGCGTGTCAAAAATGTTTTAGAAGAAGTTAAGGGAGATCAAAAAAAAGCCTTAGAAATATTAAAAAAAGAAGGTTTTGAAAAGGTCGCCAAAAGAGAATATAGAGAAACAAAACAGGGAAAAGTCTTTGCATATGCACACCACACAGGTAAAGTAGGAGTATTAGTTGAGCTGTTTTCAGAGACAGATTTCGTTGCCAGGAATGAACTTTTTGAAGCTTTGGGAAAAGATATTGAACTTCAAGTTGCATCAATGGGAGAAAAGGATATTGAAAAACAAGAGTATATTAAAGACCCAAGCAAAAAAATTACTGATTTAATTAAAGAAATCATTGCAAAAACAGGAGAAAATATTAAACTTGGCAGAGTAGTACGTGTAGAATTAGGAAAATGAAAGAAAAACCTGTTGTAATTGAATTTCAATCTAAGGTATCAGCGGATGCAAGACAAGAGTATGTTGGGGAATGCAATTTTCCTAATGAATACTTAGTTATATCGGGCAAATCAACTCAAGGGAAAGGCAAATGCCCAGTAACAGGTGAGGAGATTGAGGTTGATTGTGGAAATTGCTGGAATAAAAAATGTGGATATCATAGTTAAGATATATAATTAATTTGATGGACCAAACTTTATTAAATCAAAAATTTCAAAAAGTAGTTGATTTAGTGTCTTCAGATATTTCAGGTATAAGAACAGGGAGGGCCACTTCAGCTATGGTTGAAAATATAATTTGTCCTGCTTATGGTGGAACCCAATTTTTAAAGGTTGTAGAACTTGCCTCAATTACTGTAGCTGATCCAACAATGATTGTCATTTCGCCATGGGACAAATCAATAATTGGAGATATAAGGAAAGGAATATTGGAAGCAAACCTTGGCATGAACCCTTCAATTGACGGAGAAGTTATTAGAATTTCTATCCCTCTAATGACAACAGAAGACAGAGAAAAATATGTCAAACTACTTTCTCAAAAGTTGGAAAATGGAAAAATTATGATTAGACAAGTTAGAGCCGATGAAATGCNTGAGATAAAGAAAAAATTTGAAAGTAAAGAAATTACAGAAGATGAAAAATTTAGTGATGAAAAAATCTTGCAAGACTTAACTGATAAATTTATTGCTGATATTGAATCAAAAGGTGAATTTAAAAAACAAGAACTTCTTCAGATTTGATACTATAGGTGTTTAATGATATAATTTTCTTACTATGTCTGAAAAGATAGTTAGTACCGGAATTGTTATCCCTGAAAATTGTAGGAAAAATGTGGGTTTTTCTGTCGATTACAATGAGAATGGTAATATAATTACACTTGAAGGGGAAGGTGGCCAATTAACGGAAGATAATCCTCAGTGTAATCTTAATGGAATAAAAGGATTAACGATGTTACAGGCTAAAGGTAAGAAATTAACATGTCGTGAGCTTGCTGAATGTCCTTTCTGTCGCATTTGAATTAGTTCTTCACCCCAAGTCTAATTTGCTATATACTCTTAAGTTATGTTAGGGTCAATTTTGATTTTTCTTCTAGTTCTTTCAATCCTTGTTATTGTTCATGAATTGGGGCATTTTGTTGTTGCCAAGAGAAATGGAATATTAGTTGAAGAGTTTGGCTTTGGCCTTCCTCCTAGAATTTGGGGAAAGAAAATTGGTGAAACACTTTATTCTTTAAATCTTTTACCTTTTGGAGGATTTGTGAAGCTTCACGGGGAATTAACTGAGGATAATATTGTTGAAAAAGATAGAGCATTCTTAAACAAAAGTAAAAAAGTAAAAATTGCAGTAATTGTTGCGGGGGTTATTATGAATTTTTTGCTTGCAATTGTTGCCTTTGCTGTTGTTTATTCGTTTTCTGGAATTCCGAAAGATACCAATACTGTTAAGGTATTGGATGTTGCTACAAATTCACCCGCCCACATAGCCAAAATATTAGTGGGCGACGTTGTCAAAAAGGTTGATGGAGAGGAAGTTAAAAGTGTTTCTGAATTTGTAAATAAGATTGAAGCCAAAAAAGGTAAAAAAGTTATTTTAGAGCTTGGTGATAGAAAAGTAACCGTCACACCAAGAGTTGAACCTCCACAAGGTGAAGGACAACNCTTGGNGTTTCTATTTCTTCAACTGAGATTTATTTTCCACCAATTTGGCAAAGACCATTTTATGGTATTTATTATGGATTTAAAGATGCGGTCTTCTGGGGTAAAAACGTATTGTTTGGATTTGGGAATATCTTTAAAGATTTATTTCGTGGAATAGCTCCCAAAGATATTTCAGGACCAGTTGGCGTTTTTGCTGTTACTTCAGAAGCTGCTAAATCTGGTATTTTGCCATTAATTAATCTTTTGGGTATTATTTCAGTAAATTTAGCAATTTTAAACATTTTACCTTTTCCCGCGCTTGATGGAGGAAGACTTCTTTTTATCTTTATTGAAAAAATAATTGGCCGGAAAGTAGTTCCAAAAGTAGAAGCAGTGATTCATGCTGTCGGGATGATAATACTTTTAGTTTTAATTTTAGCTATAACAGTGCATGACATTCAAAAATTAATTTCAGCAGGTTCTATTTCAGGCTTTCTTGATTCTATGATGAAGTGATACAATAACCTCATGAGATTATCAGAAAGTTTTATTAAGACATTAAAAGAAGCTCCAAAAGACGCTGAAACCATAAACCACAAACTTCTGGTTAGGGCTGGATATGTCAGACAATTAATGGCAGGTGTTTATACATATCTTCCGTTTGGTTTAAAAGTTCTAAATAAAATCAGTCAAATAGTTCGAGAAGAAATGAATGCGATTAATGGGAAGGAAGTTTTAATGCCTTTAATGCATCCTTCAAGCATATGGAAAACAACTGGTGGTTGGGATGGTATAGATGTTTTATTTAAAATTAAAAGTAGAACTAAAAAAGACTATGCACTTGCCCAGAGTAATGAAGAAACTGTTACTCCTCTTGCGAAAGAATTTCTTCAATCATTTAAAGATTTACCGTTATCTATATATCATATTAATTGGAAATTTAGAGATGAATTAAGATCAAAATCTGGAATCTTACGCGGACGGGAGTTTTTGATGAAAGATTTATATTCATTTCATATAGATCAGGCGGATTTTGATAAATATTATAAAGTGGCTAAAAATGCTTACTTACGAATCTTTGATAGATTGGGTTTGACTGCAAAAGTAACTGAAGCGTCAGGTGGAGGTTTTAGCGAAAAAATATCCTACGAGTTTGAGGTTTTATCTGATGCAGGTGAAGCTAATATTTTGTATTGTGATAAATGTGATTACTGTATTAACATTGATGACATTGAAACTTACAAAGAAGGAGACAATTGCCCCGCCTGCGGTAAGGATAGATTGAAACATTCGTTAGCAGCTGAGGTAGGGAATGTTTTTGATTTAGGTCAAAAATATACCAAAGCTTTTGGATTAATTATAACAAATCAAAAAGGAATTAAAGTTTATCCGATTATGGGCTGTTATGGTATAGGGATTACAAGAACGATGGGTGTAATTGTTGAAAAATTTCATGATGAAAAAGGAATCATTTGGCCAAAATCTGTTTCACCTTTTGACGTTCACTTAATTGGTTTGAACAAAAAAGGAGAAGATGTTTATAAAAAACTTAAAGATAAAAATATTGATTGTTTATTTGATGACAGGGATATTCCCGCTGGAGAAAAATTTGCAGACGCTGATTTAATTGGTATTCCAGTAAGACTCGTTGTTTCAGATAAGACTGGAGATAAGATTGAATACAAAGAGAGATCTTCAAATGAAGTAAACCTCTTAGCTTTTGATGAAGTAATTAATAAATTACAGCAACAATCTCAGTATCAGTCGTCATAAGATAAGACTCCCTAAAAATCTTTCTCTTGCTTCTGGTGTTGATAACTTAGTAAGAATTTCAGCAATCTCTAATTCAGTTATTCTTGTTCCACTATCAGCTTGTACACTCTCACCTTTTAAAAGTCTTTGTTGGGCATCGTGTCTTGTTCGATGAAATTGTGGGAGATCTCTACCCTCCGTTCTGTTTTTACTGGGAATACCAGGCCATTTTTTTATTTCATCTGATGCAACTTCAGGCATGGCTCGATATTTTATACCTCTTGCTCATTTTTTGCAAAAAAACTATACTGTTTCGTATGAATGACTGTATTTTTTGTAAAATTGTAAAAAAAGATTTACCGTCAACAATTGAGTTTGAAAATGAACGATTAATTGTTTTTAGAAATATTGAACCGCTGGCTCCAGTTCATGTTTTAGTTGTACCCAAAAAACATATAGTTAATTTATCAGAAATAGATGAATCAGATAAAGAATTAATGGGTGAAATACTTCTAACAATAAAAGATATGGCCAAAAAATTAGGAATTTTAGATGCTTTTAGAGTAGCTGTTGCCAATGGCAAAATGGCTGACCAATCAGTATTCCATTTACATTTTCATTTAACTGGAGGTTGGAAAGAAAAACACAATAGAGGAGAGGATCGCGCATAAAAATAATGATTTCAAATAATATTACAAAAATGATAGGTGAGGCGATGAAGGCTCATGATGAGGTGAGGCTTTCCACTCTTCGTATGCTTAGTTCTGAATTTAATTATGAAAAAATTAAATTGCAACATGAATTGACTGAAAGTGATGAACAAAATGTTATCAGAAAGGAAGCAAGAAAAAGAAAAGATGCAATCGAAGCTTATACAAAAGCTGGGGCTACAGATAGAGTAAATTTGGAGACTAAAGAATTGAAAATTTTACAAGAATTCTTACCCCCAGAATTGTCAGATGATGAAGTAATAGAAATAATTGACGATTCGATTAAAGAAATAGACGCAAAAGGTATACAGGATATGGGAAAGGTAATAAGCTTAGTCAAATCAAAAGCTTCGGGAGTGGATGGGAGTAAGGTGGCTCAAATCGTTAGAGAAAAACTTACATGATGAAGGTAAATATTTATAAACAAAATAATTTCCCAATTTCT
>C687J39217_1000404_pt1 | contig 10994 bp, 12 predicted proteins | sample RifOxyB1_FD_39217 | JGI IMG/M metagenome (IMG submission 39217)
AAGACGTTTAGAAGATATTTATCATACCTCTGAAGAATTTGGAAAAAGAAAAGGTTTATCAGAATTTGATAAAGAACCTGTACAGAAATATTTTACTGGTAAAAAATATATAATGGATAACCCCCAAAGAGCCATTAATAAAGAATCTAAAACCTTTATTGATTTTATAATTTTTAGATAGAACAAAACTTCACACATTTTTATAGTTAAGGCAATTCCTTATTTCCATTTGGATTATTATATTCTGTGAGTTTTCCAGCTGTTATTTCTATAGGATCAACTGTTCTCAAATTTTTTGCCTGGCTTTTGTTCAATAAACTTGTGTGTTTTATATTACATAAATACTCTGGAATATACCAGATATCCTCTTCGGAAGTCATCCAACCTTTTTCATCAAATCTTTTTAGATTTACAGGTCTGGATACTTTTCTAAGTGTTTTTTTCCCATTAGCAAATAAATAATATTCATGAAAATAAGACATTGCTAATTCTCTGATACTTCTATAAACAGGTTCTCTGTATCTTAATACTGCATGATTTGTTTTACTTATTGCCCCCCAGTGATTATTTTTCTTAAATAAAGCTACTACATGATCCTCATCTCCATGAGTTGTTTCAAAATCAAGAATAAGTGGAGGTTGCCCATGAAATCTCATAACTGCAGCAGCAAACATTGCAGCTTCTATACAATGAGCTTTTTTTGTTCTTAATACCATTCTCGGAGACCTACATGTTTCTCCATTTTCTTCAAAATTTATTTCCAAAGAATTTAGAAATTCCTGTATTTTAACAGGAGTATGTAATTTTTTTATTGTTTTTATTTCCTCTTTATTAAATCCAAAATCCATTTTTTCTTATATTTCTAATTGAATTACATTATAAAAAAGTTCTTGTTTTAATAGAAAGGTTTATAACTTATAGTTTGAGAAAATTTTCATGAGAAATAATCAATCTAGTAAATCAAAGCAGATTGCTCGTACTGCCTCAAAATTTTGGAAAGAATTACAAGCTAGATATCCTGGAATTGCAGACGATTATCGTAATGGAATGACTAAAAGAGATATAGCTAGAGAGTATAGTGTTGGAAAAATGTTTGATGTCGGAGAGCAATTAGCTTCTTCTATTGTTTATTGTGCTTTATCTGGAAATGGAACTTATGAAGGGCTTCTTACAAGAGGTGAACTAGAAAAACTTGGCAGAGAACATAAATATAATGTACTTTCATTAGAAAATTGTTCTATTTTAGGAAGAAAAGGAGCAGTTTCAAAAGGCCAGACTCTCTGGAGTGATGCAGAAAGATGGTATGTTACAGCATTATCTGTTTCCCCTGAATTTAGAATTAACTCTGAAGATTCAAAATATAAAACTGTTCGAGGAGCAGTTGATTTAACTAAAATAGCAGAAGCTGTTAATGAATATTTTCATGAATCTAAACCTGTAAGAAGTTATCAGGCTGTAAGTAATTTAATTAAAAAATCCAAAAAAATATTAGTTAATTATCCTCTTAACAATGTCTTTATTAAAAATAATTAATCTTATAATTAATCTTATTCAAACTGAAAGATATAACTCAAAACTATATTCTTTGATTATGAGAAAATTTAAAAACCCCTTTATTTTACAAGATATAAATAAAGAGGTATTAATGACAAGAAAACTTTTATCTGAGGGGGATTATGAATCGGGTGATGATGAATTACTCAATTCAGAATTATCTGAAGACATCGACGAATTTCCTGTTGATCTTGATGATATAGACGAAGATTAACTCTTTGCTTTTTCTTTTTTACTTTTTCTTTTAATTTTATGGATTAATTTTATAACACTTGCCACATTTTTACTATCTGCATTTATATGATAAATATTATAAACACTTATTTAATACAAATTGTATGTTAATTGGAATAGTTGGTAGGCCAAATAGTGGAAAAAGTACTCTCTTTAAAGCAGCTACAATGTCTGATGTTCTCATAGCTAATTATCCTTTTGCAACAATAAAGCCAAATCATGGAATTGCCTATGTTAAAATAAAAGATCTTGCAGCTGATTTTAATAAAGTTTCAAATCCTCGTGAAGGATTTGTCAAATATGGATGGAGATTTGTTCCATTTGATCTTATGGATGTTGCAGGATTAGTTGAAGGGGCCAGCGAGGGGAAAGGATTGGGAAATGAATTTCTTAATGATTTAGCAGGTGCTGATGCATTTATCCAGGTAGTTGATATGTCTGGAGAGAGTGATGGAGAAGGTAAACCCAGCGAGAACTATTATCCTGGAGAAGATATAAAGATTATTGAAAAAGAATTAGATTTATGGTATTTTGGTATTTTAAAGAAAGTATGGAAAACTTTTTCAAAGACAGTTGAAGCTCAAAAAGTCAATTTTGCAGAAGCTATTTTTAAACAATTTTCAGGTTTAAAGGTTACAGTTGATGATGTTAAACATGTTATTCTAAAACATGGAATTAATGTCGAACATCCTAGTAAATGGACTGAAGAACAGATGTTTGAATTTTCAAGATGTTTAAGGAAAGAAACAAAGCCAATGATAATTGCTGCTAATAAAATGGACAGACCTAATAGTAAAGAAAATCTTGATAAAATTAAAAAAGAATTTGACTATAATATTATTCCTTGTTTTGCAGAAGGGGAATTAAGTTTAAGACAGGCAGATAGGCATGAAATTATTGACTATACTCCTGGAGATGGAAAATTTGAAATTAAAAAACAATTAACTGATAAACAAAAAACTGCCTTAAATGAGATAAAAGCAATAATTGAAATTTATGGAAGCACCGGTGTTCAGGAAATAATGAATAAAATAATTTTTGAAGTTTTAGAGTATATAGCTATTTATCCTGCCGGATCTAAATTAGAAGATAGTAAGGGAAATATACTTCCTGACTGCTTTTTAATGCCTCCTGGTTCTACAGCTCTGGATTTTGCTTATAGGCTTCATAGTGATATAGGTAATAATTTTGTTAAAGCAATTCATATTAAAACAAAACAAGCTGTTGGAAAAGAATACAAACTAAAAAATGGTGATGGTTTAGAAATCTTAATAAGATAATAAAACAGTATAATAAATATTAATAAACAGTTTATTAAATAAAAAATGGAAAAACTAAACGAGGTCTGGAATTTAACTCCTTTACTATCTGGTGATGAAGACCCAAGTATTAATGATAAGCGGAAAGTTATAGAACATAAATATAAAGAATTTGCCAGCAAATGGAAAGATAATTCTTTTATCTCAAGTCCTGAAAAATTAAAAGAGGCTTTAGATGAATATGAGCATCTTGTAAAATTTTATGGAGGTGGAGGTGAAGAATCTTTTTATTTTGAGTTGAGGTCGTGTCAGGAGCAGGATAATCCTAAAATAAAATCAAAAGTAAATAAAATTGTTGAGTTTACGCAAAAATTAGGCGATGAGATAAGATTCTTTAAACTTAACCTTTCCAAAATAACTGAGGATAAACAAAAATCTTTTTTAGAGAGTGAACTGCTTAAAGATTACAAACATCTTCTGGAGACTCTTTTTATAGAGGGAAAATATCTTCTTAGTGAAAAAGAAGAAAAAATCCTTTCTCTAAAATCAAAAGTTGCTTACTCTAATTGGGAGAGCCTTACACAAGAGTTTCTTAATAAAAGTGAATCTGAAGTCATAGATCCTAAAACTGAAGAGTTAAGTGTTAAGAGCTTTAATGAAATTCAGGGAATTCTGCTTTCAAAGGATGATAGTATAAGAAACAGAGCTTCTGAAGAATTTGACAGGATAGTTACAAAATTTGAAGATGTTGCTGAAGCTGAAATAAATTCCTTATTGGAAAATAAGAAAATTGATGATGAGCTAAGAAAAATGCCAAGACCTGATTTTGACAGGCATTTAGATGATGATATTGATTCAGAAGTTGTTGATACTTTGATTAAGGTTATTTCGGATAATTTTAACATTGCAAGGAGATTTTATACTTTAAAGGCAAGACTTTTAGGGAAAAATAAGTTTTTGTATAACGATAGAAATGTAGAATATTCTTCTGCTGATAAAACTTATACATATAGTGAAAGCGTTGAACTTGTGAAAAAAGTATTTAGTAATTTGGATGAAGAGTTTATTGATATTTTTAATGGATTTTTAGAAAATGGACAAATAGATGTATTTCCAAGAAAGGGCAAAAGAGGAGGAGCTTTTTGTACAGATTTTTTAATTAGTTTACCAACTTTTATAATGCTTAACCACACAGGTAATTTAAAGGATGTTTTGACTTTAGCCCATGAAGTGGGTCATGGAATAAATCATCAAATGATGAAAAAAAGTCAGAATGCTTTAAATTTTGGCACTCCAAAATCAACAGCAGAAGTTGCAAGCACTTTCATGGAAGATTTTGTCTTACAAGAACTTTTAAAGGAAGCTGATGATGAACTGAGACTTGGATTGTTAATATCTAAGCTGCAAGGAGATATAACTACTATTTTTAGACAGGCAGCCTGCTATAAATTTGAGCAGGAAATTCATAAAAAATTCAGAGAGATTGGATATCTATCAAAAAAAGATATAGAGGATTTATTTGAAGATAATATGTTTGCTTATCTTGGAGAGGCTTTTGAAAAATCAGACTCTATGAGAAAAGGATGGATATANTGGCCTCATATAAGGGATTTCTTTTATGTTTATTCTTATTCTTCAGGACTATTAATCTCAAAATTCATGCAGAAAAAACTAAAGGAGGATAAGTCATTTATAACTCATATTAAGGAATTTCTTTCATCAGGAACAAGCGATTCCCCTAAAAATATCTTTCTTAAAATGGAGATTAATATTTCTGAAGAGAAATTTTGGAAAGATGGACTTAGTGAAATTAATGAATTACTAGATGAAGTTGAAACTTTGGCAAAGAAACTAGGTAAAATATAAAATGATAATTAAAGTTAAAGTCAAATCTAATTCATCAAAAGACTTAGTTGAAGAAATTTCCAAGGATAATGGGTATCTTGTTTATGTAAAAGCCTTCCCTGAAAACAATAAAGCTAACTTATCTGTGATAAAATTACTATCAAAATATTTTAAAACACAGGATTCTAATATAAAAATAATAAAGGGTAAAACATCAAGAAATAAATTAATAGAATTGAAGGAATAAAATGAGAAATAAATTTATTGTTATGGTTAAGTCTGGAAGCTTAAAACGAAGCATAGAGAATTTTGGAGCTAACAGATATCTTGTTAAAACGAATCTTGTTGACAATCAAGAAGTAAATAAAGATGTTTTGTTTATGTTATCTAAGACACTAGGTTTGCCTGAAGAAAGAGTTATTTTAGTTTCAGGAGAAAATAGTGATAATAAGATTTTTCAAATAGTTTAATTTTCAAATAAGAACCATGCCAATAAAATATGAAACAGCCTTAGATATCCAGAAAAAAGCAGATGATATATCTCAAAGTGTTTTTCCTCACATTAAACTTGACAGAGTAAAATGCTTTAGAAGTTATGGAAGTGCTTCAAGAGGAACAATTGCTAGATGCCATGCTCTTGGTAAACTTATGCAACTTGCAGTAGGTGTTAAAGCGCATTATGCCTTGGAATTTATTTCAGAAAGATTTGATAAACTATCTGAAGAAGAGAAAATGAAAGTGATTATCCATGAACTTATGCACATTCCTAAAACTTTTGGTGGTGGATTTAAGCATCATGATTGGGTTTGTGATAAAAACATTAACATTTTTTATAGAAAATACATGAACATTAAACAAAGCGATTTATCAAATTCCCAAATTAATAATATGGATATTAATGATGAGAGTGATGAAAAAAACAAGAGACTTAAAGATTATTTTAGATGGTAGGAAGCTTAGTATTCCTAACGTTGTAAATTCTGGATTTTATTTAAAATTCAAAGGCTTAATGTTCAGAAGAGAGGATAGATTTCAGGCACTGCTTTTTTCAAATTCCAAAAACAGAGGAATACATAGTTTTTTTGTGTTTTTCAAATTTTTATGTGTTTGGCTCGATGATAAAAATAAAGTTGTTGATTATAAAATTGTAAATCCATTTAATCTATATGTTAAATCATCTGCAAATTTTTCTAAAATACTTGAAATTCCATTAAATAATTCATATAAAAAAATATTAACAAAATTTAAATACTAAAAAAAGTACTATTACAGGATATAGAAAGTATAAAAATAGTATAGGTGAATATAATGGTAAAAAGGGTGAAGTTTGGAGTTTCTAAAGTCCAACAACTAAATAGAATTGCTTTTCCAACTTCTTTGCTTGAAAATATTAAACTGAATATTGGAAACAGCGTTGAAATTTATTTAGATATAGATGAAGATGAAATAATTATAAAGAAGGTGAAAAATGCAAAAAAGTAAACTTTTATCATTTGTTTTAATTTTTATCATTTGTTTTATTAGCCTGCAGTTTGTTTTTGGATTTCAGGGCAGTTCTTCAAGTTATACAACTGACAATAAGCAAGATACTTTTACATCAACTAATTCTACCTCTGCATCTGGAAGTTTTACAAATAGATTTATTGGAGGTATACAGGCTGTAAGTCAGTATGTTATAAATAGTGTTGTTGGAAGATTTGGTATTCTTGAGGAATCTCAATTTAACCTTGCAATAAATATAACTTCTCCTCTAAATAATCAAGAAATAATAAGGGGAAATGATGCCTCTTCAGGAGAAGATGATAAAGGTTCTATCCCAGATAGTATTAATATTAGTGCTAGAGTTTATGATGAGACATCAAATACTGGTTTTAATAATGCTGTCTGTTATTTTTATGATAATAATATTTTCTTTGGAAATTCTTCTACAAATAGTTCTGGTAATTGTTTTATGAATTATACAAAAAGTTCTTTTAGTGTTGGCATTAGAAATCTAACAGTTAATTACAGTATATCTACATCTGACACAAAATCTGTTACTTCTTCTCAGATTAATATTTCTATTGTAAGATATGTATCAAGCTTAACTATGGGTAATCTTAGAAGTAATGGAAAATATTATGATGGAGATAATGCTACTCTTAGTATAGCTATAACAAAAGTTAATGTTAGTGGAACATCTGACTATGATCCTCAGAATATAAGTGCTAATGCAACAAATGCTGCCCAGACAGTTTATCCAAATGGGGTTAAATTTTATCCAGGAGTTAATATTACAAGAACTGGAACAGGAGCATACACAACTAATGTTAGTGTTAATTATAGTTTTGGAAGTAATGTAAGATGGGATGTTTTAGTTAGTGATAGTAATTATACAAGTTTGATAAGTACAGCTGTTCATTCTGATGAGGATATTTGTTCAGCTGATTTTGGAGCTTTTAGTGAATGGAGTACTTGTTCTGGAGGAACTCAGACAAGAACAAGAACAGATAGTAGCGGGTGTAGTGAAGTTGAGACTCAGAGTTGTGATATTGGAGATACTTGTTTCTTGCCGGGTACTAAAATTTCCACACTTAATGGTTATAAAAATATAGAAGATGTTAAAATTGGAGATAAAATTTTATCTTATAATGAATCTTCTGAAGAGACTGCTGTTTCTGAAGTTTTAAACACATTTACTCACACAGATGGCTATTTAATTATTAATGAAAAATTAAAGTTAACTGGAAATCATCCAATATTTCTTAATGGAAAATGGGCAAGAACAGACTTTGCAAAGTTAAATGATTATTTAACAGATATAAACGGGAGTAAGATCTTAATTAAATCTATAAAAAATATAGACTCTGATGAAACTGTTTATAATCTTGAGGTAAAAAGTACTCATACTTACTATGCAGAAGATATAATAGTGCATAATAAGGGTGGTTGTTCTTCAAATGGATTTCCTGATTGGAGTACAATTCCTTGGGGATTGTGTATAGATGGAGTGGAGAGTAGAACAAGAACAGACAATTGTGATAATTCTGAAACTCAATTCCAAGATTGTGGATGTGAACCTAACTGGAACTGCGGATTATGGGGAGTTTGTAGTGGAGGAGTTCAAACAAGGACATGTAATGATTTGAATCAGTGTGACTTATCAAATAGTTCTTATACAGAGTCTCAAGCATGNACTNCTAACNTANTTGTTAGTTATACTCCACAAAATTCAAATATTGATATTGNTAATGGAACTTCAATAAATTTTAATGTTAATGCAGATGGTCAGGGAATAGGTGCTATTGATATTAAATGGNATNNNAANGGTANCTTTTCAATCAGGAGATTCNGGAGTTGATAGTGTAAGCAGTAGCTTTAACAGGGTTTTTTATTCTAGTTCATCTGTTAAAGCAGATGTTATAACATCTTCTCAAACTCAGTCTATTAGCTGGAATATAAATGTTCTTGGCAATGTGACTGGATCTTGTACAGAGAATTGGTATTGTCAATGGTCAACTTGTATGGAAGACGGATTTAGATATTCAGATGAGTGCAGTGACTTAAATGCATGTGGAACAGATTTGAACAGACCATTTAAACAAAGTTGTTCATGTACTCCTAATTTTGAGTGCAGTGAGTGGAGTGAATGTACTGCAGGATATGATTTTTCTAATGTTTTACAGGGAAGTATTATTAGTAATGGCACTCAGACAAGAACATGCAGTGATAAATTAGGCTGTGAAAATAATACAATTGAATCAAGAAGTTGTGTATTAAAATCTTTAATAGAAGTTAAAAAAACAACTTGGTGCTTCCAAGATTATATTGAAATTTATGATAAGTCTTCAGGGCAATTATTAAGTAGAATAAAAGATTATACTTCTTTTGGAAATAGAAAAGTTGATATTGGAATTTTGGGAACTGATTTTGAGGGTTACTGTAATTTTTGTTATGATGGTGTCAAGAACTATGATGAAACTGATATAGACTGTGGTGGAAGTAACTGTCCTGTTTGTGTTGAGAAAGGAGAGTACTTTGACTGGCAACCTTTAGTTAAAAATGGATTATGGTCTTTGATTGGATCTATTATAATTATAATCTTATGGATCAGAAGAAAAGATTTAAGTGTTAACAAACTAAAAAGTGTGGTTAAAGAAAATAGATTATTCAGAAAAGCTGAAAGAGTTAAACCAGTTTCAAGAGAAGAATTAGTTAGAATTAGACTTCCAAGCATTAAGAAGTTATTATCAAGAATTACTATTCCTGCATTAAGTGTAAAATTCAGCTTTGGAAAAATTAAGAGAATAAGAGAAAGAGGAAGAATAAGAAAGGAAATTAGAAAGGTAGAGAAAGAGGCGAGAAGAGCTGAAAGAGAAGCAATAAAAACTGAAAGAGCTGTAAGAAAACCTAGATTTATTTTCTTCTCTGACTTAAGAAGAAAAATAAAAGAATGGCAGGAGAGAAGATATTATGATACATCTAGATTGGAAAAGAAGTTATCTGAGGAAACTGAAAAAAAGATAAAGTTGGCAGAGCATCCAAAAAAGAGAAAAAAGCTAGAAAAAATCAGACGTAAGGAAGAAAGAAAGAGATTAAGACACGAAAGAAAGCATTTTAGAAAACAGGCAAGAGAGATTAAAAGAAAGATAAGGAAAAAAGAAATTCATAAAATTGAAATTCATAGTCTCAGAAGACAATTAACTGAATGGAAAGCCAAAGGATATGATACAAGTAGACTACAAAAAAAGATTGACAAATATGAAGGCAGAAATCCTTTAAAGTAGATTTGATAAGATTTTTTTAATCAAACCAATACTTTTAAAAAGAAAATTACATTTAAATATGGAGAGAAAGATGGTGGTAAAAAGCGAAGCAAAACTGAAGAGAGATTTTTATTCTTTTCAAGGAAAAGTAAACAGGTTAAATGAATTGAAAAGAGAGATTTATTCTATTGAAAAGAAGGGTTTTGACAAAGGTTTTGAAAAAGAAATAAATTTTATAAAATCAAGGCTGAAAGATACTACTGCTTTACCAGAATTAGAAAAACAGGTTAAAAACTTAAGAGTAAAAATTCTAAAGAAAAAAATTGTTAAAAAAAGATCTCCAATTAAAAAGATCGCAAGAAAAGTTGATAATATAGAAGAAAGTGTAAAAAAACTGCAGAAATCTGAGTCTCATAAAAACCTACAAAAAAATATAGAAGAAATAGGAGACAGTAATAATGATTTAAAGAAAGCTATTAAAGAACTTCAAAGTAAAATTCTTGAAAATGATAAGAAAAAAAAGAATAAGGGTAGAGTTGATGGTGAGGTTGATCTGCTAGTTGACGAGGAGTTTAATGAATTTATAAATGATCTTAAAATCAATCTTTCTAAAAAAGTTAAGAATGATGAATATGAACTTAACAAACAGCTTAAGAGTGATATTGAAATAAGAAAAAAGAATCTTGAATTAAAATATAAAGAGCTTGAAAAAAAGCTTAAAGAAAATTATAATGAAAAAGTTAAAACAGATCTTCAAGAAGAAATAGAGAGAAAATTTTCAAGTGAATTAAGAAAGAAATTTGATGAAGAAAAAGCTCATCTTGATTTGACATATGTTGCTGAGATGAAAAAGAAATATCATGATGAATTTGAAAGACAAAAATCAATTCTTCAGAAAAGACTGGAAAATAAACTAAAAAGTGCAGAAAGAGGTCAGGAAATATCAAAAAGGAAACTGATAAATGAAGCTCATGAGGAAATGTTAAAGGAGCTTGCAAGTTATAAAATTAAAGTACATAGAAAAATGCATAAAGAGTTCATGGAAAAGATGGAGGAATTTACTGAAGAACAAAAAAAGAAACAGCAAAAAGAAATTTATGAGAGAACTAAAAGATTACATGAAGCATTTAGTGCTACAAAAAAAGCGAAAGATTTACTTAAAGAAAATATAGCTGGGAAAAAATATGAAATTGAACAGTTAAAGGAAAAAAACAGACAGATTTTAATGCAACAATCAAAACTTAAACATGATGAATCAATAAAAAGGGATGGTGAACATAGATTGATTTTAGAAAGGCATAAAAGAGAAATTCTAAAATTAACTGAACATCTAAAAAAAGAATTTCACAATAATTTT
>C687J39217_1000410_pt1 | contig 10885 bp, 3 predicted proteins | sample RifOxyB1_FD_39217 | JGI IMG/M metagenome (IMG submission 39217)
TATGTAAGGTCTTGTTCCCCAGGGATCATCAAAGATCATTTTTTGCATAGTAGGCTTCCATCTATTTTCAGGACTCTTAAAGCCAAGAGAATAATCAGTTAATACCTTTCCTTCTTCGTCTCTTAAATTTTCTCCTGAAAACATAAGATCTGGATTTTCTGTAACCTTTTTATAATATTTTTGCCCTAACTCACTTTCATAAAACTTATCAACCTTACCGATACGATTACTCTTCCAGAATCCTATGTTTGATAATGACTTTAATTCTCCACCACCAGGAGTATTTTGTAATGGAACTATTTTTTGCATAGGTGTTGAGAATATCTTATTAGATTCTTTTTCGGGTTCCTTTTTCGTTCCTGATGCTCTTCCGGAACTTTGACCTATAGGTGTAGTCTTTACATCTCTTTCATAGATCACATTCTCTTTTTGATATGGTTTGGTATATGGCATTATATCTTCAGGGGTGAGCTCAGAGACATGTTTTCCAGCAAGCTTTGCAAAATATCTTGCCTCAGGACCCTGTGATGATATGATATCTGCAACGGCTTTTTCTGTTGCCGGTCTCATCATCTCCTCGTTCCTTGATTGTATTGTCTCCTGCTGAGTATAGTTTACATTAACAGGATTACCTTCAGAATCAACTACCGGTTTTCCGGTATTCTTATCTATGAATGGCATCTGATAACCTTCAAGATCCTTAGTGTCTACTTGTGCAGGAATATTTTTATATATATCTGTAAAATACCCTCGAAGATCAAGAAGAGGATCATATGGGCTATACTGATCTCCTGACTTATATTGTCTATATTGTCCTGTATTAGGATCTACATTAGGATTAATCATGCCGGGTTTAGACTGAAGGATCATTTTCTTGTGAAGCTCACTATCCTGGTAGTCTTTCATTACAAGTTGAACATCAGGATCTCCATGAAAGTCTGCATTAATCCTTGTCAGTTCTCTCATTGCCGGTACAGAATATGTCGAATCACCATGTTTCTGCTGCCATGATTGTATTCTTTGCTTGTATCTATCTTTTACCTCTTGAGCAAGACCCTCGGAACTCAATCCACCAACTACAGATCTGGATAATGCATCAATTTCACCAGCTGCTGCATCTGTCTTTTCAGCACGTTGTATCTTATCCTGTTCGAATCCTATTATTGATTCCCATGGAGTCTTATCCTCTACAAACTGAGAAGTATATTCAGGAAGACTTGGATTATAAAACCGATTTATACCCATTAGAGTAAATATTAATATTTCCTGTATCTGCGTTTCCCTAATAATGCTGTAGTTTTTCTTCTGAGATTACCTCCAAACCTGCCAGTAAAACTATTTCTCGGATTAAGATCTTCTTCATTCTCATCAAGATTGAATAGATCAAATTTTGAGTCTTCAGGAGTAACAAATGAACTTTTGTCTTTATTTCCCCAATATGCATCAATCATTTGTTTTTTTAGACCTATCATCTGATTCTGATAATCTTCCTGTGCAGTCATCATCTTGTCATCCCTTGATTTCTGCCCTATCTGAGTAAATAGTTGATTCGTATTAGCATCTATTGCAGTCTTTCTTGCTCCCCTGTTAGCCGCGTTAGCTTCTGCCTCCTGCATTCCTACCTGGGTGTTAAACATACTTAACCTGGATCTGTTTTGTGAATCCATCATTGAGGCCCTGTTCTGTGTTTCTGCATTCTGTGCCTGTATCTGACCTGTATAACTACCTATTGCTTCGGCTTCTGATGCTGCAATGTTAGACAGGTTATTCATGTATCCTCTTGGGTTTAATCTGCGTAATCGTTCCCGGGAAGATCCGAATGATCTCTTTATGTTCTGTATTCCTGCTTCAGAACTTATAGGAGCCACTTGTGTCGGTGTAAATGATGCCTGTTGATAGTCTACCTTCTCAGGTCTGCGTAACAGGTTTGTTGCCATTCCTATTCCACTACCAATGATAGGTGCGTTACCAGGATCATCAAGAAATGATTTAAGGTTTAATCCATCTTTACCATATCCTATTGCTCCAAAATATCTTCTTTGTGTAATATCATAGATCTGGCTTAATTCATCACTCATNTCTTCAAATGGAAGTTGTGATACTTTTCTTGTTTCATCATTCCACTGATCACCGGTACGTTTTTCGAAACGCTTATCGCGCTTCTTTACAACATCAGCAACACTTTTGCCAATATCTACCCTTTTAAATGGTACATTACCTCCGTATCTTTTCATAATAGCGGGTGTTACTTTAATCTTATCTGAGTGAACGATATCTCCTGTCCGGGATTCTCCATCCTCTACCTGTACTCCAATAGGAAGGTTAATACCTCCCTGGTTATGCTGTTCTCCAATATAATCTGTTCTTTTTGATAGTTTTTTAAGGTTCATTCCACCAGCAGCAACTACATTATCATACTGCTGAACTCCTCTTGATACTGCAGGTTTATATACTTCTGATATCTCATTCTCATCACTGGCTGGTTGACCAATAGATCCAAGAGCCCCTGCAGCACCTGAAGTCATAAGACTTGCTCCTATGGGCGCTCCGATACCTGTTGCTGTCATGGCTGCTCCTACACCTATCTTGGCAAGGTTCCCTGCATTATCCTTGAGCCATCCACCTACTGAATACTGAGGTACATCTGTATCTGCCATAAAAGGATTATAGTTGTCAGGATCAAAACCTTGTTTCTTAAGAAGTTTTGCTGTCTTCTTTTTTTCTCCAAGATAGTAACCGGAAAAATTCTTATTAATGTTTGCAGCTTGTGGTATACTTTCCATGTTCCAGAGGCGATATCCTTCAGGTCCTCCCATTGTCCAGTCGGTACCTTTATCCTTACTCATCATGCTTGCTCTTTGAGATGCCGGCATCCTGAGCCATACCGATTCAGGAATACTATCTCTGCCAGATCCCATCAATCCTTTTTTTGCAAGAACAGGATATATTTCTTTAGCTGTATGTGATCTCCATAGGTTATTATTAACTACATCTTTTGGCAGATCTCCAAGTGGACCGCCCAATTCTAATTTTTTAAAATGTCTTTTAGCCATCCTGGCAAAATTAGCCATCTGTCTTACATGAGGATCTTTAGATCTCAATGCTTCTGCAGTTGTTTTACCGGTTCTCTTTTTATACGCTGTAAAACGACCTTTATGTGATGCCTTGATTTTTATTGCCATGGCTTTTATTTTTGAGTGACTTTATTAGCAATCGATTCAGCCGGTACCATATACAAAGATACAAGATCGTGAAGAACTATCGTATGATGATTAGTATCATTTACAAAAGTAAACTTTACTTTGATATAGGTATCTCTTAATCTTGCATTATCACCAGCATTTCTTCCTGCATCAATCCTCCATGTTCTCAGTAGTCTCCTACAGTTGGAAGAATTAATAGGAATAACACCAGTATCCTGATAATCATTTCGTACCTGTATCTTATCTATCGTTCTTGTATGTATAGGAATTCCCATGATTATAATGTTTTACATAGTCGAATATTAAAGCAGTCAACAATATCCCTTGCTTCATATGTTATTGCAGCATATGAATGATAGAATGTTATTGTCATATCAGAATCAGAGCACCAGTATGATCCTTTTAATCCGAGCTCAGAGAATGTATTATATCCGACAAAAACACTTCCTCCGGGTAATGCTGTATATCCACTTGAATTTGTTGCTCCGGTATTAGGACTTGTCCAATGAGCAGTACCAACTTCTTTCATTGCTCCTCCGGCTAATGACGATCCACCAAGAGCAGCAACAAGAGCCATCCAGTCTGCTATAGTAGGAACTCTCCATCCTGTCTCCAGGGCACCACTACGTGTAAGATAAGCTATGTTATTCGCGCTTTGAGCTGCATAACCATTATAGTAACGTCCATATGTAGATAACTGATCTGTAATAGGAGTAAAGTCAGCTATATAAGGAATGATAGCATTCTGAAGTGTATTATAACTAAGAGCTGATGCTATTATTGATCCTCCATTGACAAACTTGGTTCCTTTAAAGTTTTGTATTATCCATCTTCTGCCGGCAACATCAATAGTATCATACTCATATCCTGCATTATCTGTAAGCGGTCCTGTTATTGGTGGTGTTGCTGTAGTAAATGTGAGATTTTCTCCATAGCCAACAAGTGCTACACTATTAACGGCATATGCTCTTATATAGTGTGTTGTCCCATTGGGAAGATTATCAATAAGTTTATAGAATGATCCTATACCACTACCTGAAGAATAGTTTTGTACCGTTGGATCTGGAGATGTACCTACGCAGAATCCACGTCCTGTAATTGTAAGTCCACTGCCTCCTGCATATATTACATTACCATTAGCTCCTGCTTCAGTATATCCTATACCTGTTATTGAATCAGTTGTAACTGTAGGTGCTACATTCTCATTCATTACTATAGTTATAGGAGCGCCATATCCATCACCCTTGCTATTTGTGGCATAGGCTGCTGCATAATATGTTTCTCCAGGGGTAAGACTACTTCGGGTTACACTATATGATCCTGTTCCTGAATCACCATCATCATATTTAGGATTATTATATGCGACAGGATCCGTACCAAAGAAGAATCCTTTTTCTGTAATTGCCACTCCTCCATCAGATGTTGCATTACCATTAAGGACAACACTTACTGTAGTAAGACCGGAATATGCATTCGTTACAACAGTGGGCACATAATAAGCTATTGTTGTAAAGCTTATCTCATTACTATAAGTTATATCTACAGAGTTTTGCGCGTATGCCCTAACATAGTACGTGATACCATCACTACCACTATTCATTATATGTGAAAATTCTGTAATACAATCATTATAACTATCAGCTACAGTAGGAGAGCCAGATGTGTTCCAACAGAAACCGAATCTTGTTATGGCAGCACCACCTGTACTTAATAATATAGCACTTAACGTAGCACCAATTGCGGTTATTGATGTTGCATTATATTGACTTAATACAGGAGCCGTCTGGGTTTTTGAACTGAATATCTTCTCATCTCCATATGATGTTCCTGCACCATTAGTTGCATAAGCACGAACATAATATAATGTTCCAGGACTAAGAGAAGTAATAGAACTTACAAAAGTGCCTATTCCAGAACCATCGATAGTCTTTGAATCACTTGTTGTAGGTCCTGAACTTGTCTTCCAACAAACACCCCTGGCAGTAACAGGATCGCCACCATCACTTGTGATCGTTCCACCACATGTAGCCGTAGTATAATCTATAGATGTTACATCAGCAGTTGACACGTTAGGGGGAGATACATTTATTGTCGTGAATGACTTTCTCACTCCATATGCTGTACCTACACTATTCATTGCATAGGCCATAACATGATATCCCCTTCCTGATAATAATCCTGTAAGAGCTATATCAAAAGATCCAAGACCCGTTCCAGTGTCTGCTACTTTTACTCCATCCGCAACAGGATCAGAATAGTCATCTATACAGTAATATATTCCTCGTTCATATACTGTAGATCCATTCCCGGAAAGAACATTTCCTCCTGCAGTAGCTGTTGATGATCCAAAGACTGTTATCTCATTTGTCTCAACAGAAGCTGTAGTATATACTGTAGTTGTCCTGGCCCAGTTGGTTCCATATGATACACCTTCACTATTGACTGCATAGGCTCTCATGTAATATGTAGTACCCTGAGAAAGCCCGGTAATATCAACACTGAATGTTCCTTCTCCTGTACCTGAATCAATATGATCTCCTGCTATCGTAGGATTAGTAGATGTTCCATAAGCAATACCTCTTTGTGTTACTCCCCCAAGAGCATTGCCATCATGAGTAACATTCCCTCCTGCTCTTATAGACACATGACTCAATACAGTAGGTTCCGTTGTCAATACCGTAGCATAATCAAGATCGAGAGTAGAAAATCCTCTTGATGTTGCACTATAACCTGTACCTTTCTTATTTATCGCATAAGCCCTCACATAATACTGAGTGTTGTCAGTAAGACCTTCCATATCTGCTGAAAACGAATCGGATCCAGTTCCAGCTGTAACAATATCATCAGCTGTTGTAGGTGGATCAACTAAACTGTAACACAATCCTTTCTCAGTGATTTCCGCACCACCATCATTTGTTATTACACCACCACTTCTTGCAGATGATATTCCTATCTGATCAACAGCATTTGTAGTAAGAGTAGGAACGAATAGATTTGTTGTATTAAAACTTTTCTCATCACTATAAACGGGTGTTGCACTAAGACTATTTATCGCGAATGCTCTCACGTAATATTGAGTTGTATCTGTTAACCCGGTAATTGTATATTCAACAACACCTTCAACTCCTGTAAGTATTGTATAGTTATCATCGAGTATAGTAGGATTAGGAGATGTAGACCAACACAATCCGCATGTCAATGGACTGTCTCCTCCGTCTTCAACCAGGGTCCATCCTGTAGTGGCTTCCTCTTCTCCTATATTACTTATAGCGGTAAGAAGTATTACCGGGGGGATTGTAGTTTTATGTATCTTATTGGATCCGTAACCGGTGCCTACGCTATTTGTAGCATATGCTCTGACATAATAAGTATTTGCAGGAAGAAGTCCTGTTACCGTGCTTGCATAATCAGCAGACCCGGTACCATCAGAAGTATGACTATTAACATCAATAGTGGGATCGGCAGTAGGACCATAACAAACTCCTTTGGCTATTATAGGAATTCCTCCATTAGAGATTATATCCCCACCACTTACACATCCCGTTGATGTAGGAGTAGTTATATCTTCAGTTTCCAATGATGGAGCATTTATATTACTAACGAGTTCAGGAAGATCTGCCAGGTATACTTCAGATGATATCTCAAAATTGGTAAATGTTGCTACAATGTTTGGCATTGGATTGACAATCACCTCGACAAAACTATCAAAGTACTTACCAAAATATTGTCCCGGATAACCATAATCTTCTTTATAAAGATGCTTACTATATGCTGAGAACAATTTATTATCGTATATCATATAAAAATATGCCAGGGTATCAGCAAAACCGGTGAATGCATCAATAACCTCATTGAAGATAAGAGCTATACCGGCATCAGCATGATTCTTAATGATGAACCAGATCTCATTATACATGGGATTAAAGACCATGAAGAACCCTGTATTATTAAGATTTAGACTCATGATATTATCTGAATTGGAATATACATCGGATATACCATTGAGATATGAGTTTATACCTCTTATGGTAGATATATTCTCAAGGTTATTAAGGAACCTGTTTATCGTTCTTCGCTTATGATCATACCAGTAAATGCCATTGATACTTTCAGCAATAGAAAATTTTGTACTTAATCCAATTTTAGTAGATATATAATCATATCTCTGCAGGATCTCGCCCTGTCCGAGTGTTGTACTCTTACCTTCTGTATCAGATATTACAGATCTATCCATGACACTTAATGAACCAACAGCATTATCCTGAAAGAATAACAGGTAGTTTTTCCATGCAGCGAGTTTATTAACTGGTCCAAAGGTTTTATTAACAATTATAGATTCATTTGAAAGCCATTGAGTCCAGGGATCTATTGTCTCTCTTCCCTCTTTCATATTGGAAGCCATGACAAGACAGTCGTTATAATATTCCGGATTATAGTCAAATGGCGCCGGAAGAAACTTCTTAGCATCAGCAGTACGTTTATATACTGTATTCTCGAGATAAAGATCTGTCCAGTTATTAAGATATGTTATTCCATCGGCATTGCTTATTGTCTCTGTGAACTCTGCATTTCCTTTCTCTCTTATCCAGTATGCTGTAGGAACATTATCAAAGATCCTGTGCCAGCAGTCATCGAGTCTGTATGCAAGGTTTACACTCGTCTCACATGGAAACATTACCACTGATGCAAATGTATCAACAGAAGCAATGCCTGATGCCTTTTGGTACCATTCATTATAGTAACTTGTAAGATGATCAGTGTAGGCAATGTAAGTATCTCCCTGGTTAAAATAAGCCGTGGCATTACCAGTACTGACAGCAACAATATCTCCAGCTGCTATATATTCATTCTTTGTCCGATCCTCATAGGAATGACCACCATATTGAGAACCATAAAGATTAGTCCTGTAATTGGCAATCATATATTTATCAGCAGCTATTATTCCCGATACATCAAGAGCAGTTCCTAACTTAATAAGAAGTGATGTTCCAAGATTACCAAGCTTACGGACTCCTGACGGCGCTGTCCATCCGGATATAGGAATAAAATTAGGGATATCCCCAAATGAAGTACTTATTGCTTCTACATCTGGCGTGACTGCTGCATTCTGCATCCTTGATTCCTGTACTGCATACCACTTACCAAGAGCAAGGGAAACAGGAGTATGATACTTTAGTGCTTCATGTTGTGTGCCATATGCATTATTTACTCCGGTACAAGTACCAATGAGTTGAAGAAAATCATTCGAACTCTGCGTAAAGTTTTTATAGAATGATATCTCCGGTGAGAACATCACGAGATGTTTCTTTGGTATGGCAGCAAGGCCACTATATGCACTTGTACTTGAATATGATGGCTTGCCTACTATCCACTCAGAACCATTATAAGGATATATCCAGCTTAAGTTTCCCTGTAGTTTAACAGTCTTATTGTCATCAGTGCGCTTTACATATACTATCTGGACATATTTTACTTCAGTAGGAAGATTTGTAAGGGTGAATACAATCTCTATGGGCCATGAATTTGTTGCTCCAAGACTTGTATAAGAAGATCCTGTCTTACCGCTTACATCAGTTCCGTGCTCGGGAGTTCGTATATCTCCTATCCACTTAACAGGACTCGGACGACCCTTGTCATCAAAACCAACACAACCGACCCTGTATATCTCTCCTCTGGTAAGTGTTCTTATAGACTGGTTGAATACCGGGCTTTCCGGACCATTATAATAATTAGGCACTGCAACAGGCACTACACCAAAGGTTTTATTATTACCAAGATTGTCGATAGGCTTTTCATTAACAGACTGGAATATATAACTTACATTAGGACCCTCTCCGCCTCTTGTTGTTCCATCCTGGTGAAATGCAAAGTTTGTTCCCTGGCTATCAAATGTAATATCATTGCTTTTACATATAGCATCTATGTCAAAAGGAAGATCATCTATTGAATCAACAGAATCTATATTTACTCCTGATGAATTGTATTTCAACCACGTGTTTCCATAAGTAAGACTATTCATCCAGTAACCACCATCTGTTTCATATAGATAACAGGAACGAGTACTTGCATATCTATATGCTCTGGCATCATAATCAAAATCAAACTCGTTCTGTTTTATTCCGGTAGCAAAAAGAATATTGAACTTGGCAGCAATAGATTTACATCTGAATGGATTGTTTATCATCACAAACTCAGAATACAGGTATTCTCCTGAATTATAAAGTCCATCATCAGTGATATATACTGTTGAATCTACCGGTTTAACTTCTACTATATAAACCTTTGGTACCTCATTAAGAGCTGAGTAATGAACTGCTATAACCTCTATCCTGTCATAATCAGTATCTATATTTTCTATCTTTATTACTATTCCTTTGCCTGAAGATTGATTAGCTCCTGAAGCATTAAGACGATCTGCACCTTTAAATGAAATAGTATTCTGCAGGGACATAGAACTTGTTGTCAGCGGTATCATCCTACATAATGGAGAGAAGTTGCTGGCCGGACCATTAAGTTTATAAAGACGATATCCATATTGAACCATACCAACAGGGATACTTCCACTTACCATTTGCATGAATTCCGGGGTAGAAAGATCCATCTTCTGTACTATATTGAACTCATCAGGATCAAGATATGAGTTGCTTCCTGATTTTATCAATCCGTCATCTGTAAGATAAGTTGCTACATTGGCATAACGAAGATCATTGTAATTATCACTCCAGTAGATCTTGACTATATCCTCATTCTCATAAAATGAAAGAGCATCTTCAATAGGATTCTGCATTGAGAAGTTAAGGATCCCGGAATAAAGAAGCCTGATATCAGCCATCACTATCTGATCATCCGCAAAATCAGTTTCCCATATCTTTCCATTAGAAGCAGTAGGAGAAGGAGTATCATCATCAGTAGTAAAGAGTATCATCTTGTCTCTTACTCTAACACTACCTATTATCCTGTGATTTGTAGCTCCTATTGAATCAAAGTCCCCATCTAACGGATAATTACCCTTTATGATTGTAAGTCCTCCATTACGAGCAGGATCATTGCCAGTGATACGAAAGTTACGACAGTCATACATGCTTTCATTATCAACCTTGTTAAAAGCTGTATCCCTGTCAAGCTTCTTATATGTATTCTTAAATACAGGCATCGTTATGGAGTACTTGGCAGATCANGATAAGTAACATTAGGTTTTGTATACCCAGAATAATCTTCTGTTATTTCATCAATATTCTCGGGATCGCTTGTCATTATTGTAGGGAGTACCTGGGTAAAGTATTTTGTCCACATACGTCTTCTTTCCGGACCTATTATTCTTAAAGAATTCTGTGCACTGCCTACATACCATAACCATTCCTTTTCGCTATGAGAGTATACCTTATCACTTATCTTATCTTTTCTCCAGAGTTTATGATCGATACGATAAGTAACGAATGCCCTTACTGCTTCGATGACTCTTTCGTTATCCGGGACCATAGGAAAACCATGATCATCAATCATGAATGCCTTATATGCAAGTTCAAGAGTAGCTGTCTCTTCGCTGATATCAATATACTGATCCTTTACTACATAAGTAGGGGATCCGTAATCCTTATTTACATTGCCACTATACGTGTATATCTGTTTTGAGGTTGAGTCTCTGACACCATTCACAAGTATTTCTACAAAGTCAATAGGAA
>C687J39217_1000415_pt1 | contig 10807 bp, 15 predicted proteins | sample RifOxyB1_FD_39217 | JGI IMG/M metagenome (IMG submission 39217)
AGTTTTATTATTATGCATCAGGTAAAAATAATTCTTCCATTTTTGTATAGATTATTTAATTTTGTTATTGATAATTATCAATATAATATTTTTAGAAAATTTAATTGCTTGTTAATTCCAGATTTTAAAAATGAAGGACTTGCAGGAAAATTGTCACACAATAATATAGTAAATAAATTAAATCATGAATATATTGGAATATTATCGAATTATGTTCATTTAAATAAAAAAAAGGATATTGATTATTTGTTTATAATATCTGGATATTTAAAATCAAATAAAAATTTGTTTATTAATAATCTAATTAAAAACTCAATAAATCTTAAAGGAAAAAAAGTTTTTGTTCTTGGAGAAACTAATGAAATATATCATAATATTAATAAAAAAAATAATATTGAAATTTACTCTTATGTTTCTGGAAAGCTTAGAAATGATCTTATGAATAGATCAAAAATGGTTATTTCTAGAAGCGGGTATACGACAATTATGGATTTAATTGAGTTAGATAAAAAAGCAGTCCTTACTCCTACTACTAATCAGAGTGAGCAAGAATATCTGGCAAAATATTTATCTAAAAAAGGAAATTTTGTTTGCTTTGAAGCAAATAGTAATATTGATTTAAATAATCTTGTAAAAAAAACTGAAAACTCTAAATTATTCAATGCAGAGTGGAAGACTAAAGAAAGTCTGAAGAGAATTAATGAAACAATTAAAAAGTATCTAAAATAATTATATTTAATATGGACAGCAAATATTTTCAAGGAGTTTTCTATAGAAAAAATAAGTTCAAGAAAGGAAGGAAAACTTTATTCTTTATTCATGGAATGACTAGTGGTTCATATGCTTGGAAAGACTATTTCAAAACCTTTTCAAAAGACTATAACTTAATTGCTTTAGATTTAAGAGGCCATGGAAAATCTAACAGATATTTAAAATATGAAGATTATGCTATAGAAAAGTTTTCAGAAGACATTTTCAGAATATTCAAGAAAGAAAAGCTGAAAGACACTATTTTAATTAGTCATTCTTACGGAAATTTTGTTTCTTTTAGTTTTCTATGGGATCATCAAAACCTTGTAAAAAAAGTTGTTTTTATAAGTGTCTCTTATAAATTACCAAGAAAGAGAGTTACCAAATTGTTAAGCTATGCTTTAAGAATTAATCCTGCTTATAAAATCACTAATAAAAAACAGCCGTCGGAAGTTGACTATTCACATTATCTTAATACAGGCGATTTTAATTTAAGAAGAATATATGCAGATATTTCTAATACGGGCTTTGCTAGCTTTGCTTTTGCACTAAGAAATTTACTTGACATTGACTTTTATCCATTTTTATATAAGATAAAAATTCCTACACTAATTATTCATGGGAAAAAAGATAAGATTTTTTCTTATAAAGATGCTGTTAAAATATCAAAAACAATTGAAGGTTCAAAATTAGTAATTGTTAATAAAGCAGATCATACTCTTGTTCTGAATAATGTCAGTGATCTATATAAAGAAATAAAAGAATTTTCTAAGTAGTTATTTAATCATTAATTTTTTTAGTTCAATGAACTGATCTTTTAAACCAACTAATCCAATTGAGCTTATTATTTGCTCAATCATTTTTATATCTGTTTTAATCCCAACTATAAATCCATATTTCTCAGTTTTTTGGGGAGTGTAGACATTTGACCATTTTACAACTTTTAAGTTAAGCTTTTTTTTAATTATTATTTTATTTATAAAAACTTCTAATTCATAACCTTGTATATGGTTTAATTCATCTAAATTTTTAATAATCTTTCTATTAAATACTCTTTCCCCAGACACAATATCTATTTTTAAAACATTAAGCAAAAAATAATTAATTCCCATTATTCTGTGTATTAGAACATAATTTTTTCTTAGACTAATAGATACTTTAGCTTTATTTTCTATTACTGGTTTAACTAAATCAGTAATATTCTTCTCATTTAAATTTATTAAATCAGCATCAATTAACATGACCAAATCATTTTTTGCAGCCTTTATCCCCTTTCCTACTGAGGCACTTTTACCTATGTTTGGGTTATTATTTATTATCTTTAACTTTTTGTATTTTTTCTTTTGAGACTCTATTATTTCTTTAGTTTTATCATATGACCCATCATTAACTACTATGAGTTCATCAACAAATTTGTTATTAATCACAGCTTCAATTACTTTTTTTATTCTTTTTTCTTCATTATATGCTGGAATTATACAGGACACTTTTTCCATATTTTATTATAATTTTTTAATTATTTAAACACTATTTTTCTAACTTTTTTTGAAAGTAAAGGTATGCTTACAAATATAATTAATACTATTAAAGATATTATGAAATTTGGAGACCATACTGACTCAGCGTTTCTTAAGAAGTATATTGTTATTATTATGCTTGGAATTATCCCAATCATTGTACCTAATATATAATCTTTAAACTTTACTCTTGATAAAGCTCCAAAAAGATTTACTAGTTCAAATGGGATTAACATTACTAATCTTATCATGAATATTAAAATAAATCCTTTGGCATTGAATATTTGATTATAATCCTCTATTTTTTTTATTTTACTTGTAAAATTTTCTTCAACATATCTTCTAGCTATTTTTCTTACAATAATAAATTCTAAAAAAGCGCTTACTATTGATACTATATATGCTAAAATAAACGCATAAAATATGTTTATTGGAAGACTTGCAGAGATTAATACTATTGCAAATGAAAAACCTACCCATGAACCTACTATTACTACTAATATTAGTACCAAAAAAATAAGGGGGGAAAAGCTCTCTAAAGACCAGATATAATCTACTAAATTTAAAACTAGAGAATTTACTAGCTGTATATTTAATATTACTATAGCAATTACTACTAATGAAATAAGTATGGTAAAAAATTTTAATAACCTTTTTTTAAATGATACCATATACTCTTATAATTAGCAGGTTTTTTATACTTTTATTATTTAAATTTTATATGAAACCCCTTAACATTTTAATTGTTAGTGATTCTATTGAAAAGTCTTTCAAAGAAACTAATTAAGATTTTTGGAAATAGTAAACTTAGAAAGAAGTTTGAGAGAAACAGCTTTCTTCTTGTAAGAAAATATGACATTGAAAAAAGTATATCTGATTTAGAAGAAGTATATTATTCTTTGATTAAAAAGGCTTAAATATGATTTTGTAGTGTTTAAATCATGTTTATTGTCAAGAAAAAAATTTCTGGTAAAGAGTATTATTATATACAGGAAAGCTACAGATCTGAGAGTGGTAAAGTTAAATCAAAAACTCTTTCTTATGGTGGAAAAAACAGGGAAGATGCTGAAAAAAAGTTAGAAGAACTTAAAAATAAATTTCAGTTGGACAAAAACTCTGCGATAGAAAACAATATAAATAATGGTAATGAAAGCATTTTTATGATTCAGGATGATATAGAACATAGTGATAATGGATTGAAAAGTATAGAAGAGCTTGCTAATTTCTGCAAAGCAAAGGGTTTTGTTTTTAGATCAAGTGATATTTATGGAGGTTTAAGTGGATTCTGGGATTTTGGACCTTTAGGAGTTGAATTATTTAATAACATAAAACAAAATTGGTGGAATTTTTTTGTAAAGAAAAGAGATAATATGGCTGGAATGGAAGCGAGTGTTATTAGTCATCCTAGAACTTGGAAGGCAAGTGGACATATCTCAAGCTTCTCAGATATGGCTGTTGTATGTAAAAAATGTGGAAGAGCAACAAAAATTGATAAAAGTGAAGTTGGAAAGGTGAATTGTGATAATTGTGGAGGAGAATATGATATTAAGGGAGAATTTAATTTAATGTTTAAGACATCAATAGGAGCATTGAATCCTCTAGATGCTTATCTAAGAGGGGAGACAGCTCAGGGAATGTTTCTAGACTTTAAATTAATACAACAAACTTCAAGATTACAATTACCTTTTGGAATTGCCCAGATAGGAAGATGTTTCAGAAATGAAATTGCTCCAAGAGACTTTATGTTTAGGAGCAGAGAGTTTCATATAGGTGAATTTGAATTTTTTATACATCCTGATGAAAAGAAATGTGATTTGTTAATGGAAAGTCATCTTAATACAGAATTTTATTTATTAGATGAAGAAACTCAGAAATCTGGAAAATCAGATTTAAAAAAAGTTCAAATGAAAGAGCTTTTGGAAAAGGGAAAGCTTGATGAATGGCATGCTTACTGGCTTACTGAACAAATTATCTGGTTTAGATCCCTGGGTTTGAATGAAATAAAGATAAGGGAACATACTAAAGATGAATTGAGCCATTATTCTTCTGCAACCTTTGATCTTGATTATATGTTTCCATTTGGGTCTTATGAATTTGCAGGAAATGCCAATCGTGGGCAGTATGATTTGAAACAACATCAGAATGAAAGTAAAGAGGATATGAGTATATTTGATGAGAAAACTAAAAGTAAAGTTATACCTAGAGTTATAGAACCAACATTTGGAATGGAAAGAGTTTTTATGGCTATTTTAACTAAGGCATATACTTTTGACAAGAAAAGAGATTATGTTGTCTTAAAAATTCCTGCTAAACTTGCTCCTATTAAAGCTGCTGTCTTTCCAATTGTTAAAAGAGAGGATTATGAGAAAATTTGTGTTGATATCGTCGAGAAATTAAGAGAAGAGTGGAATGTTGTTTATGATAAAAGTGGAAGTATAGGGAGAAGATATGCAAGAAATGATGAAATAGGTACACCTTATTGCATAACTGTCGATGAAGAAAGCATTAAAAATGATTCTGTAACAATAAGAGATAGAGACACAACAAAACAAATTAGGGTAAAAATCAATGAATTATCTGATATTTTAAGAAAATTAATAAAAAGAGAAATAGAATTTGAAAAATTGGGAACATTAATATAAATAAAAAAAATAAAAAAATTTAGGTTATTTATCTTTTCTTTTTCTTTGCAGCTTTTTTCTTTGCCATTTTGATTGTATCCTCCTGTTTAGTTTTAAATAGAACTATTTCTTAATTTTTTTAAAGAATAAATTTAGATTTTTAAAAATCATGTAGTTAAATTTGTTTTTATGTTTTATTTTCTTTTTATTTATAAGTTATTTCTATTTATAAATTTATCTTATTTTTTCAATTTTTTAAGAAATTTATTTTTTCTCCTGTTTTTTTACCGTCGGGAAAAATAAAATGTGTTTTATCACTTAAAAATTAATATTATTTTTAAAAATAATTTGTAAAAATCACAAAATAATTTTTATGGACCTGCCGAGAATCGAACTCAGATTTATCGACTGCCAGCCGACCGTTTTACCACTAAACTACAGGCCCACATAAAAAGAACCCATGGTTCTTCTTATGANATCTCCTTACTACCGACTATTAATTATAAAAAGAATTTTTGATTCTTCTGGTTATGATATCTCCTTTAAAAATCCAAAACTTCCTTTAATCTCTTGAATAAATTGTATTTATTTTAAGTTTATTATTGTATGTTTGAATATTTTTTAAAAGTTTATAATCACTTGAGATGATTCTTTTTTTATTTATTTTTATATTTGTTAAATTAATTTTATCTTTTACTGAAGCTGATATAAGTATTAAGAGAAAAGAGTAGATTACTTTATTTGATGTTTTCACATGTTCTAGACTTATAGATTTTATTTTTTGATTTTTGATTTTAATTTTAAATTTTTCAAACATGATTCTTTTAGCACCATTTTCTATAGACTCGTTTTCTTCTAATCTTCCACCTGGTAGCCCTAATTTATTTTTAAAAGGTCTTTTAGTTCTATAATAAAGAAAAGCTTCTTTTTTATTGCCGATATGGATTAATATTACTGGTAATGGAGATTTTTTATCAGAAAGATACGGGATTAGGAATTCAGATGCTTTACTTAAAGAGTATATATTTTTCTCCCTTACAATTATACCTTTATCTTTAAGTTTTTTTAAATAATATGCTAATTTATTAGACCTTATTTTAAGAGACTTTTCAATATCATTAAATTTTAATTTGTAGTTTTCTATAAATAATTTTAATATTTGCTCTTCTATCATTTAGTCAATTTTTTTGAGGAACTATTTAAATATAATTATAGTTAATTTATTTTATGTATGATAAAAATCAGACGCATTACATTGTCGTTACAGGTATTATTGTTAGAGATGGTAAATATTTAATAGTTAAACGAGCTGATTGGGAGAAAGCATTTCCTAGTAAATGGACAGTTCCCGGAGGCAAACTTGAAGTTTTAGATTATGTTCTGAGAAAAAAAGATACATCAGACCATTGGTATAATGTTTTTGAGAATTTATTACGAAGAGAGGTTAAAGAAGAAGTTAATCTAGAAATAAAAAATTTAGGTTATGTAACTAGTTTAGTTTATATAAGGCCGGATGGAATTCCATGTTTGATTGTAAGTTTATTTGGAGAAGCCAATGATCTAGATCAAGATGTTAAGCTTTGTGACGCTTTGACTGATTATAAATGGGTTAATCTAAGTGAAGCTAAGGATTATGATCTAATTTCAGGTATTTTTGAGGAACTTGAAATTTTAGATAAATTTCTTAACGATGGTGGCAATATGATTTGGACAGGGAAATAGTTTTAAAGTATAGTCTAAAGATAATAAAGATTATAAAGTTCAGTTTTTTTCTATTAAAATGTTAGATTATATTACTAAGATTATTAAAAGTGCTTATCAAAGAATGATTGGTTATGAACCTGAAGAAACTCATGTTTTGGAAGAAGGTAAAATTTCTTTAGAAAAATTGCTGGCAAAAACCAGATTTAGACAAAATGTTAGGGCTGTACATCTTGCTAATTTGGCTGAAATTGACAAGCGTAGATTGGATTATCAATAAAATGGAAGATTGTATATTCTGTAAATTTATCAGTGGAGAGATTAAAGTTAACATAATATATGAAAATGATAATTTCATTGCATTTCCTGATGCTAACCCTTAAGTTAAAGGTCATACTCTAATTATTCCTAAAAAACATTACGTTAATTCCATGGACTTGCCATCAACACTTGGTGTGGAATTATTAGATGCTGTCAAAGCTGTTGCAGAGATACATTTTAAAGATAAAAGTGTTGAGGGATTTAACATAATTCAGAATAATTTTCCCATAGCAGGACAGATTGTTATGCATGCCCATTTTCATATGCTTCCAAGAAGGAAAGGAGATGGGTTTAAAATATAAATAAATGGCTATACCGAGAGTTGAACTCGGAACCTCCTGCTTATGAGACAGGCGTTCTACCGCTGAACTATATAGCCATATAAAAGAACAAATTTAGATAGTTTAAAAAGCTATTTAGAAAGGATTTTAAATTGATTAATGCTTAATATATTATGGCTCTTGAGAATATAACTTCTACTTTTGGAGGAAATGTTGAGGATAGTTTCAGACTTCTTATAACTATTATGCAGATTTTAGGAGGGTTGATAGGGATATATTTAATATTCTGGATTGTAAATTTTATTTTTAATATAAGAAAAAATAAATTGCTTAAGGAAATTCTACGAAATTTAGAAGAAATTAATGAAAAGTTTAATGTTAAGAAAGTAAAATAACTGTTAATTAATATCTATTTTTTAGTTAGGGATATATCCATTGTAGAAACATGTATTTTTCTACCACTTGGATCTTCAAATTCATCAGTGCTTGTTTTGATTAACTCGTTTATTTCCATACCCTTTTCTTTCAGATTTTTTTTAACAACTTCTGAAACATCAACTGCTTTAGATATAAATTTTCCACGAGCTTTGATTATTATTGAAGTACCATTTTCTTTTATTTGCATAAGAGAAGCAATAACATACTTCATAAAAGGTTTATTTCCTATAAATATCTCGTTTGTCCCTGACTTTATATTTTCCCCTTCTTTTCTAATTTTTTCAGCCATATTGTCATCACTCTAATTCTTTTCTTGGTTTTGTCTTGGTTTTGGAACATTACTAGCTCTTTTTAACCTTGTAATATATCCTGCTATTTTGTTTCTTGTACCTTTATCAGGCATACTATAATTTTCATTTATTACTTTTTTATTTTCCTCAAAACTTGTACTTACTTGAGAATTTTCCTTAAGTATAGTTTTTGCTGTTCTTTTTATCAGAGTTGATTTTATTCTTCCCATTTTTTACATGATTATACTTAAACCTTAATCTTTTGGTATTTAAACTTTTCTAGCTTAGTTTTATACATATAGCTCGTATTTGGTTAGATTTATTAAGCCACATTATTTAATAATTAAAAGTAAAAGGAGGTTGAAATGAAGTGTAATTGCAGTGTTGGCAATATAGTGCTTGGCATTATTATTTTGATACTAGCTTTGTGGCCAAGTTTGCTGGGAGACATGGTATCAAAATGGATTGTTGTTATTGCAGCGATATTGTTGATAATACATGAACTTTGGCATAAGCATAGTTGGATGTCAAGAAATAAAGGAATGAAATCTGATATGCCTGCTAAGAAAAAGAAAAGATAATTTTTATTTTATATTTTTTTCTTTTTTCTTTTATATTATTTAGACTAAACTTTAAATAATCAGATTCTTTTTTTAAATAATGGTTAGTAAAAAAGTTAAACCTCAAAAAACTAAAAAAAATACCAAACTGATTAATACTGTCTTAAGCGGGGAGAGCATAATAAGTTCTTCAAAGGAAGCAGTAGATCTTTACAGCAGAAGTTTTTTTGGTGAACATATTAGTGGAAAGATAAATTANTCTTTAGTTGAAGCTTTATACTTAGCTGAAAAAAACAAAATTCAAGTAAGTTATAATTCAAAAAAATTAACTTTTAGCAAACTTATGGAGAAATGTAAGAAGATTGATTCTAAAATTCAAGTAAAGTTTTTGGTTTTCAAAGATTTAAGAGATAGGGGTTATTTATTAAAAAGTGCGCTTAAATTTGGTGCAGATTTTAGAGTATATGAAAAAGGAAGCAAGCCCGGAAAGGAGCATTCTAAATGGATATTATACCCTGTTTCGGAAAATCAGGAATTAACATGGCACGAATTTTCAGCCAAAAATAGAGTTGCTCATAGCACTAAGAAAAATCTTTTAGTTGCCATAGTTGACAGTGAAGGCGGTATAACTTATTATGAAATTACCTGGACTAGGCCTTGATTAATTAGATTTTTTATCATCTTTTTTAATAGAAATAAATGAGTTACTTATTACAGGAGTTTGATATATATGCGAGCATTTATCACATCTTAATGTAAGGACTGTTGTCATTCCAGTAAGGACTTTAGCTCCCTTTGATATAACTTTCGAACCTATTTTTAGTGTTATTTCAGCATTACACTTTGGACATTTCATTATAAAAACCTCCAGCGGGTTTCTATGCATCCAGCAACCAACTTATCAGAGTCCATGTTGTCAGAAAAACCTCTTATGCATCCAGCAACCACTATTTTTTTCATAATATTAAGAGAAATTGAAGGTTATTAAAACTAATTATTTGTAGGGTAATTTTGATTTCAATTAACTACTACAATAAAATTTATAATATGGATAAGAATGGCTTATTAAGAGGTGAATATGGATATTAACTTAAGAAGTCAGAATCTTGATGATCATAAGAAGAAAATAATTGGTTTTATTGAAACCAGGGGACCGTGTCTCCCAATACATATTTCTGGATATTTAAAACTGGACACTCTTCTTGCAGGAGCTTTTCTTTCAGATCTTCTTTCAGATAATCAATTAAGAATAAGTAATCTTAGAGTTGGAAATTCTCCAGTATATTTTATTAAAGGACAGGAAATTCAACTAGAAAAATTTGCACAACATCTTAATGGTAAAGAGAAAGAAGCTTATAATTTGCTTAAGGAGTACGGAGTTTTAAACGATAGACTATTACTACCTGCTATCAGAGTAGCTTTAAGATCAATAAAGGATTTTTCATTTTCTCTAGAGCATAATGGAAATTTATACTGGAGATATCTTGGTGTTGATGAAAAAGATGCTTTTGAACTAATTGAAAAGGGAGAGGTTACTTTAAATCAATTACCTCAAGGATATCAAAGAGTTTCTTCTTTTAATTCTAATAATGTAAATACTATTAATGAAAATAATTCTAATGAAATAAAAAAAGAAATTGTTAATACAATTAATACTATACAGCAAAATAATTTAGTTGATAAACCTGCTGAAATTAAAAATGAGGTTAAAGAAAAAATAGAAGAAAAGGCAATTGAACCAATCTTTAATTTAAAACATGAAGATAATATCTCTTTGAAATCTGACATTCCAGAAATAATTGAAGATAAACCTAGAAAGATTAAACCTAAAGAAAAATCAAGCTTTGTATTGAAAGTTGAAGAATTTTTAGAAAAAAATAATCTTAAAGTAAGCAATGAAATAGATGTAAAAAAGAAAGATTATGTTGCTCTGATAAGTGTTCCAAATGCAAATGCAGAAGGAAAAGGCACTGATTATTTATGTATAGCTAAAGAGAAAAAAGCTGTAAGTGATAAAGATTTAATGAAATATCTTCAAATCGGGCAGAAGGAAAGGCTACCTGTTCTGTTTCTTTCTAATGGAGATGCTTCAAAGAAGGCAGTTGAGTGGTTAGATTATTTGGGGAATGTTATTGTTTATAAGAAACTTGAATAATAAAAAATCTTCTTTTAGTATTATATTACAATTTTGAATTAAATGATTATTTGGATGTTAACTAAATATTTATTTTGTTACTACTTGCTAATTATAAGTAATAGAAAAGTTTTTAAATAGTTGTTTTATAGGTAAATTATGGAAAATGGATATATTCAATTAATTCCCCGGGA
>C687J39217_1000419_pt1 | contig 10673 bp, 15 predicted proteins | sample RifOxyB1_FD_39217 | JGI IMG/M metagenome (IMG submission 39217)
TTAAGAAAAGCCGGAATTCGAGCACTAGATTTGGAAAACGAGTTAAACATACCTCTTCACCAGCCAATGCAACAATTCAAGAAACCTGATAAAGAGTGAGTAATTTTTAATCATTTCTAATAAAATTTATTTAATCTTTTCAAAGCCGCTTTATTTTATACTATTTTAATAAATTTATAGCTTATTCATATTTAAAATTTTCTGTTTTTCCAACTCCCACTTTACTCTTGTTATTTTTAGTTTATTTAGTCAAGAGCAAAATGCTCGCCCAAGAATAGAGAGAAAAGCCTGCGTCCTACGGACAGATAGCTGAAAACTTTGTTTTCAGGGAAAAACTTCTTTTTTCTGAGCTTGCGAAGAAAACATGAAACATCTTTGATGTTACTTTTACCCAACCTACGAGAAAACCAACAAAATGCTTCGCACCTTGTATAACAAAGGGTAAAAGGTTTCACTTCGTTACACCCAAATTTTTCATTTACTTTGAGGGATTCTTAGTCCTTCGGACAATTTGTCGGCTTCGCCGAAAGTATTATAAAATATATTTTCATCTATTTTTTATGGCTAAAAAGAAAATAAATTCTCCAAAAACTTTCAAGGGACAAATGCGAAGAGCTTTAACTGGCGATGGAAGAAAAACTATAAAAAAGAGGAAAAAATGAACAAACATTTAAAGAGGAGAAGAAACTTTAGTATAATTTTAGTTGTTATTGGTGCATTAATGTTAATTTTTAATGACAGAGCAGATTTTATTTTTGGACCTCTTTTGATGATGTGGGGAGGCATAGTTTTTGTTGTTATGGGTGTTTCAGGTCTTGCTCGATTATATTTCCATGGAGACATATAAATGGAATTTACTTTAATTAAAGAATTAACAAAAGCATTATATGAATGGACTGGAAGTTTTTGGTGGTCTGCATTTTTTTTCTTACTATTCACTGGAGCTTTAATCTATTCAATTTATTTACTTTATCTAAAATACTTGAAAAAATAAGAACCCCCATTTTCTTTTTAGAAAAAAGAAACAAAAAGGGCAGGCTTTTCTCTCTAATTAATTGGTCGTCGGAAACAACATCCTCCAACTCACACTTTACTTTTTCGCTAATTACCAAAATTATATCTCTTGAAAAAGCAAAATGCTCGCCCCCGCCCCTAAAATGAAATTTTAAACTCACGAGGAAACTTTTTGTTTCAGCTCGTGCCCTTTGGGCCGGGGAACAGCAGATTAAACAGAAAAATGTTTTCGCTTCGCTCACCATCTTTTTTCGGGACACATTTTTCCCAAATTTTTTCTTTCAGAAAAAACTCTCGAGTGTTACAATTGTTTAATTATGTTCTGATTAATTTAAACCCCAAAAACACTTTCAATAATTCTTAGAGAGCGTTCACACCCATTTCCTCTTCTAATTCTCTTTTTACTCCCAAAGATTTTCATTTTTTTAAGTCTCCACTTATTGGTTGCCAAAATCCTCCTTTCTCATGAATCCTTTTCAATAAAATATAATTAATATTATTTCCAATTTTTTTAAAAATTATTACTTGAATTTTATTTAATTCCATACTAAAATATAATTTTTATTTTATCAAATCTTCCCATTAACTATATAAACAAAAACCGAATAACTATTCTATGCGAATCTCTGACCAAAAAAAAGAAAAAATATCTGAACAAATTTTAGCCCACCTTTTCTCAATATCCCCCCAATCAGCATTCACATCTTATATCGCCCAAGAAATAGCTCGAGATGAAGAGTTCATAAAAAAATTATTATTAGAACTTAAATCAAAAAACTTAATCGTCGAAATCAAAAAAAATGCCGAAGGAGTTGATTACTCCAGACGATCTCGATGGAAACTAACAAACCAAGTCTACCAAGCATATAAAGACAAACAATAACATCTTCAAATCACATCAATATTTTTATATCCAAATAATCTAATTCTTTAATGGACAAAATAAAAGAAGCTTTTCAATTAATCAAAGATGACATTTTCTCCCTTCAAAATGAGTTAAATTATATTAAAGAATCAATTCAAACAAATAACCAAAATATAAAAGAGATTGTAGAAATCCTCAGCAAACTTCATGAAAAAACAGAGCGATTAGAGAAAGAAAAGTCTTTAGACACACAGACAGACCAACAGACAGACAGACACATAAATTCGACAGTTCAGACACATCCTTCGACACATAATTTACCTTTAGAGGACTTAAAACCTATAAATTTGGTAGTTTCCAAAGGAAATAGGGGGGTTTCGACAGACAGACAGACAGACAGACAGACAGACCAACACACACAAAATAAACCTGAAATAGGTAAAAATACGCTTGATAACGCGGTGGAAATTTTAAGCTCGTTAGATGATTTGAAGAAAGAAGTTCGTCTTAAATTTAAGCGACTCACTGAGCAAGAAATCCTTGTTTTCTCCACAATCTATCAATTCGATGAAGAAGTAGGTTATTCAGACTATAAGTCGCTCTCTCAGCGTCTCAATTTAACTGAAAGCTCAATAAGAGACTATGTTGGAAGATTAATAAAAAAAGGCATTCCCATCGAGAAAAACAAAATAAATAATAAACAAATTCAATTAAACATTTCTGCAAATCTAAAGAAAATTGCTACTTTAAACACCATTCTTCAGCTTCGTGATCTCTAATAAGTTTTTCGGCATACCGAATATTAATTACTAAGTGTTCAAACTCACACTTTTTTCTCTTTATCGACGAGCTTTTTCTTATTTTTGATTAGTTTTTGATCCTTTTCCTCACTTTTTTACTATTTTTCAAAGTTTCGTAACTCTCATTTCTCTCTATTTTTTTCATTTTTTTAACCAACCTCACAATGAGCTATTTTCATTGATATTTCAGCCCAGTTTCTCTCACTTTTCACGTTTTTATTTGCCATTTTTAGTTATTTTTGTTCTTTTTTACCTATTTTAACTCTCACTTTCGACTTTTTTAGCATTTTTTCCTTCAATTCTTCTTCTATAAACACTCTTTTCTTACCATTTTTCTCAATTACCTCTTGAATCAGCTCCTCATTCTTCTGTTTTATGCTATTTATCTGACCTCTTATAGTGGATCTCTCTTTCCCTAGCATTGCAGATAAATCATCATAACTAAGCTTCATATCTGTATTTAAAAGCACCCATATAATTGCTCTTTCTGTAACTGAAAATTGTTCTAATTTTGGTGTTTGAACACCTGTTTGAACACCTGTTTGAACAGCTTGAACAGCTGTCTGTTTGTTGGACAACCGCCCAGGTGTTTTAAACACCTGTTTGTTTCCAAGCCCGCTGATCAGAGAAACGACATTTTTCAAATTTTCCATATCTTCTTGAATCGACGATAAAACATCTTTAAGCTCGTTTATATCCGCCCTGTGTGTTTGTTTTTCAGAATCAAGGTGTTTAATCCAATCACTTATAGAACTCATATCTTTTTTTACTGCTTCAAAACCTTTCAAAGTATCTTCTCTTACCTTGCTCACGTCTTTTTTGTTTGAAAACCATCCGAACATAATATATATTCGAAAATATACTTTAAAAATGTTTTGTTTTTCCGTCGCTGTTTCTTTTTACATCCTCTTAAATAATCCTTTAATTTTTGTTTTAAAAAAAGAGGTGAAAACAGCTGTTTGTCTCAAAAAATAACCTAAAACAGCCTGTCCAAACACCAACAAACACTTATAAACAGTATTTAAACACCCAAACAACTTGTTTAAACAGCCTTTTCAAAAAACATTTTTTCCGACGGTAAAACAACATAAACAGCCTGTTCAAACACCTGAAAACATTCGTGAATAAACAAACAACTTCACGAACCTAACCTAAGTGCACATTCCGCACGGGCCAATTAAATTATATCAAAAATTTCCACGAAAAATATAAAAAACCCCCAATCTTGATTCTTTAATGAAAAAGAGGATTGCAAATTTTTTTATAAAAGGAGAACGATTTAAAAACGAATTTAGAAATCAAATAAGATCTGTAATAATTATAACGCTTGGGTTTACAATTGCATTTACCTGGCGACAAACCCTTTTTGATATTTCCCAAGCATTTGTGCAATTATTAATACATATTGAAAATCCAACAACTTCCAGCATTTTAACCTCAACTTTTATGACTATTGTAGCAATCCTGTTAATTTATGGAACTTCCTACTGGTTAAGAGACAAACCCCAATATTGCTGATTTGAAATATTTTTATATGCCCCAAGTTCAAGTTTTTAATGGGATACTTTATGAAAGATTAAAACAATCTATGACTGGAAAATATTTTCATGACAAAATAGGAGAAATGTTCAAAGTTTTAGAAGTCATTCAAGGAGATGAAAATAATATTTATTTATACACAGAATACCCTCTTGTCGGAGCCAATAAAATAATATTTTTAGGCAAATTCAACAAATGCTTTCCTGCTTCGGACAAAGATATCAAAAATTTGAAAAATTTCACATTAAGCTTGGAAAAAAGGTTAAATTCCTATGCACGCCAGAGCACAGATAATATAATTAACTAACCTAACCTAAGTGCACATCCTGCACAGGTCAATTAAGTTATCTCCAAAATTTACCACCCAAATTAATATAAACTTTAGAATATTCAAAAAACAATGGGAGATAACCTCCAAGAAATTCTCGAAAAAGTTCAGGGAAAAAAATTTAATTGTGTAGATGGCTCAAACTATTTTATTGTTAGAAACATAATGCCGGGGCCAGCTGACGAGTTGATTTATGAAATCGAAACACATTCTAAGCGAGACGGTTCTTTGCTTTCAGTAAGCAATAGACAAATAGAGATTTTTACATATGAAGAATACGCCTCTTCACAAAGCTAACCTAAATGAATAAATTTCCAAAAATGCTCGAGATTGGTTAAAAAATATGTAGTTAATGTGTTTTAAACGGCTTTGTAAAATAAGTCCTTATTTGGGCTGACTTTTTTTACAGAAAATTTATCCTAACTTTTCTGATAAGTTACTTAATCTTTCTTTTATATTCTCTCTTTGCCGATTAACCTCTTTAATTTCTTTTGTTATTCTATCTATTTCTGATTTTGATAATTTAGGTATTTTTATGCTCAAATATTCATCATCATTTATTGCAGGCATAATAGTTCCTGATGATTTCCAACGAACTTGGTTTAATGTTGTTCTTAATCTCAATAATGCAAAAAGGGCTTCAGAAGTCATAGGAGCAAGAGGTTTTAACACCACAAAACCAGTAGATACAATCCCATAGTTTAATTCGTTTGGAATTATTGCTACATTATCCTCGCTATCTTTTACTCTTGCACAAATTAAATCTCCATCATTAACTAATTGTTTTGCTCTTGATGGGGCTTCTCTACCTAAAAGTTCAAAGTAACCTGTAATATCCCCTAAACGCTTTTCAATATGACTAAATTGAACATATTTTATTTCTTTTGTTGGTTCTTGTTGCGGATTTACTATTACCCTTGATAATCTCGCCACATTTTGAACTTCACAACTTGGAACACCTAAATCTAAAACATATTTTGAAAAGTAATAAGTTGCGTCAATTCTATCCCCTAAATATCTTTCTCCAATTAAGAAACAAGAGGGTTTATCATTTAAGATTTCTAAAACATCTTTTTTATCTTTAATATTTTCATATAACTTTCCAGATTTATAATCTTTGTAAGTTTTCAAAATAGAGGGTAAATCGTTCTGTTCTATTTCCTTTGCTTTTTTGGTTTTCCTTTCAAAACCAACTTCTTCAGCCATAGCCATAAAAATTGGTTGTTGTTCTTCTTTTCCTGTTACTTTTCTTTTTAAGAATAATAAACTTGTTTTACTATTTGCTCCAGACGCCTTAAATGCTTTATCAGGCAAACTTATAACGGCTTTTATTATCGTTTCTTTTTTTATAAAATCTCTAACATAATTTAATTGTTCATTATTTAAAATTCCATCAGGTAATAAAATAGCCAACTCTCCACCTTTTTTTAATAATTTAATACATCTTTCAACATACAAAACTTCTCTTAATTGTTCTTTCAGAATTTTTCCTTTTCTTTTTCCAAAATCAAATTTTTCCAAAATCTTTCCTTTATCTCTATTTCCAAAAGGTGGATTTGTAATTACTAAATCAAATGTTTCTTCTTTAACATCATCATTAACATCTTCTAAACCGCTATTCTTGTAAATTCCCCCGTGTCCGTCTCCGTGTAAAACCATATTCATTTTTGAAACTCTAACCAATCTCGGATTAATATCAACTCCGTAAAGTTGGTGCTTTGATAATCTTTCAAATAATTCTTCTTGCTTATTTCTTGGTTGGTTTTTTATTTTTTCATTTATTGCCTTAAATACTTCAATCAAAAAACCACCACTACCACACGCAGGGTCTAAAACTAAATAAGGATTTTTTCTTTCTAAAGGGGAATTTATTTCAGGGTCAGCAAACAAAACAGCAAATCTTACAATGGTTCGGGGGGTAAAGAATTGTCCTAAACCACCAGTAAATGTTTTTCCTAAGAATATTTCAAATGCTCTACCTTTTACATCTACATCAGTTCTAATTAAAGCATATCTTTGCAAAAGTTCAACAATTTTTTCTATACTTGAATTTTCTAAAGTTATTGTTTCATCTCCCTGAAAAATATCTTTGTTGCTATCTCTTGCAGTTTTGAATAAATAAGTTTTAACATAATTTGCTCCGCCATTTTGTTTTATATTTTCAATAGAGAATAAATTTTTATTTGTTTCAAGAGCCATTTTCTCAAAATACATTTTAGTAAATAATAATTTACTAATTTCATCAAATGCGTCTGCTCCAGTTAATCCGTCAATATCTCTTATTACATCTTCACACTTGTAAAGCAAACTTGAAAATTCTTTAATTCCCTCAAAAACTAAAAGTGTTTTTTTCGCTTCCTCAATCTTTTCTTCAGAAATTGTAGAAATAGTTTTTGTTATCTTTTTTGTTAAATTTACCTTTGAAAGAAATATTGGAATTTTATCTATTGGCTTATCCCAAATTACTTTTTCAGTTTGGGTTTCATAAACCTTTAATGTAACTCCATTACATAAAACAGAATATGGAGTTTTCAATAATAAACCATAAGAAATAATTTGTCTTTCGTATAAATCAAGATTTTCTTCGGGGTTTTTTGCGTCAAGAACAAAAACAGGGGTTTCTTTTATATTAACAACAATATCTGGATAAACATATTTACTACGACCTATTTGTAATGGCTTTTCGTGTTCTATTTCTTTTTTATTTCCCTCGCTGTAACCTAATTTTTCAAGAATTGGAGAAATTCTTTTAAATAAAACATCTGTTTCAGAATTCTTTTCAGCCATAGTTAAACTATGATTTTTGTCTTTATAAAATTGTGGCAGTATTTTGGAGTAGCAAAATTTTGTCCATTTCATTCTCCCACCTCTCTTGTTTGCTCTAAAACAAATTCAGATTTAATTCCTAATTCATTAACTTCTTGAATAACAACACAAATATTATGACAAAGAATTTTCAAAAGCAATTCATTAATCTGTGCTGTTTTATTTTTACTTTTAATTGCTCCTGAAAATTTAGATTTAATCATATGGAAAGTTGTTTCAACATTACTTCTCTTATGATATTTTTCTAAAAATTCTTCGTGTTTGTATAAAAAATAATGAAACATTTTTCCCCAAATTCCTAATGCTCCTCTTTTTCCTGTTACATTTTTTTTAAATGGAATAAAAGGAACTGCTCCAACTTCTTCAATAACTTTTAAGTTCTCTCGGCTGTTATATGCTTTATCTCCGCTCTGCTCTTTTATATTAAAATTCTCTGCTGTCTTTCTTACAAGTTCGGCAAGTTGTGGGCTGTCGTTTTCTTGCCCTTCTGTAACTTTAACAGAAGTTATAATATTTGTTTTTGTGCCTGTGTTTATGTGTGCTTTCAACCAAACCTTATACTTTCTTTCTTTTCCCCATTTGTAATCAAACCAACGAGCATATCTTGAAGTTGAAAATCCTGAACTATCAACTGCAAAACTATCTTCAACTTCTTTTAAGGGCATAGAACTTAATGTAATTAAATTTTGTAAGATTAGGGTTAATTCTGGTTTATTCATATAATTGCTAACACTCATATAAGTTGGCGTGTTTTCAATCAAACCTAAATGCTGTGCAATTTTTACATCAGACATAAATCTCCTTAAAGAAAATGTTGAATAAACTTTGAGAGCCGAATTAAAAATCATTTCTGAAATTGGTAAGTTCGGTCTTCCGAATTTATATTCGGGCTGTTCAACATTTTCAGACAAATCTTTAAGGAGTTTCATAAAGATTATTTTTTCGTTTGTCTGACTTTTATCGTATGCTTTCCAATCCTGTTTATAACTAACCTTTACACCTTTTGTTTCAGTTAATTTTCCTTCTTCATTTATTTGTCTTTTAATGTAAAATTCAACGGCATAAATGTGCTTACATTTATCTTTTCTTAATTGACAATCAGGACAATTACAAACAGGTGTATGTCCGTTAAAACTAACCTTATACACTTTGAAAGATGTTTGAGAGCCAACAACCCAAAAGTTATTTTTCTTTGCAATTCTTCCTCTTTCAAAAATTAACTTCCCTCTAATCTTACGATAATCTTCTGGGCTTACATTCTTCCAATCTATTTTATTTATTGTTTGTGTTTTCATATAAGTATATAGGTATAAGGGTATATAAATATATCTATACTGCACTATATATATACTTAAACACCATAATATTTAAATACTCATAAAGGTATAAAAGTATATGGTTAAGAAAAAAACAAGTTTGGTGATTGATGAATATTTATGGCAAGATGTTAAAATTCATTGTATCAAAGAAAAAAGAGATATTTCTGAATGGTTATCTGAATTAATTAAAAAGGAGTTAAAGAAAAAATGATAAATGTTAAGTTCAAAGATGGCTCAATAAAGAATTTTTCTTTTGATGAAGTGAGCGGAATAAGTGAACAGGGTGGTTATTTTATTGTTTCACATATTGGCGGAATAACTTTATTTGATAAAAGAGATGTTGAAGAAGTTACAGAAGATTAAATTTTTTTATTGGACTTTTTTTACAAGAGCCACTTAATTTACAAAGCCGTTTTAAACGATAAGTTTATATACTTAGGGCACCCTAAATACACGTGAACTAGGAGATGAATACCCTAAGTAAACAAAATAAAGAGGAAAAATGAATGTAAAAGACACTAATAATAAAGTTTTAGCAATTATTTATTCTGACCGCAACAAATTTCTTTTATTAAGAACAAATCCTAAGCATATGAAAATTGATGAATGGTTTGTGGTGACTGGAGGAGTTAAAAAATATGAAAGTTTTGAAGATGCAGTTAAGCGTGAAGTTGAAGAAGAGACTAAACTACAAATTTTAAAGATTAATCCAACCGACATTTCAGGGGATTATGAATGGCCAAAAGATTCTGGTATTCTAAAGCATGAAAAAGCATTTGTTGTAAAAGTTAAGCATGCTAACCCAAAAATAACAAAATGGGAGCATTTAGATTATAAATGGCTTTCAAAAGTTAATTTTATCAAAAATATTTATTGGTATGGCAAAACTAAAGAAAATCTTAAGAAATTACTAAAATCTATAAAATGAATCAAAACAAACCACTTGCAGCAATTTACGTCCGAGTTTCAACCCAAGACCAGGCACAGCATGGGTTTTCATTAAACGCCCAACAAGAATCTTTAGAAAATTATGCCAAAGCTTTGGGTTACGAAATTTTTAAAATTTACCGGGATGAAGGAAAGTCCGCAAAAGATTTGAAAAGACCAGAAATGCAACAAATGCTCGAAGATGCAAAAAACAACAAATTCTCGGCAATTTTTATCTACAAGCTTGATCGTTTTTCCAGAAGTCTAAAAGATTTAATTCTCACTATAGATTATCTAAAAAATCTCGGGATAGATTTTGTTTCTTTACAAGATAAAATTGAGACTGCTTCCGCATCAGGAAAATTAATGTTTCATATAATCTCCGCCTTTGCAGAATTTGAAAGAAATATAATTGGGGATAGAACAAAATTTGGAATGGCGCGTAAAGCCAAAGAAGGGGGGTTTATTACAAAAGCCCCGAAAGGTTACAAACTAGTAGACAAACAACTTGTCCCAAATGAAGAATCAGAAANAATCNCAAAAATATTCGAAGAATATCTACACACCCCAACCAGTTTAACCCAATTAGCAAAAAGAAATGGAATGACAACATCTGGAATAAAAAAACTCCTTATGAACACAACATATTTAGGAAAAGTCAAATTTGCAAACGAAGAATCAAACGGCCAACATCAACCAATCTTAAACAAACACCTGTTTGAACAGGTCCAAAACAAGCTCGGAGTAAACAAACAACTGTCCAAACAACAAATTAATAAACAAAATTAAATTAATATTAAAATGAAATGCCCACATTGTGAAAAAGAGATTGAAATAGAAAACCTTCGAGGAGAATTACAAAAACAAGGCATGATTGACAAAGCATCTAAAGGAGAATTAATGTCTCGNCCGGCATTCGGCTACAANCTCGAAAACGGAAAATTAATTCCNGCNCAAAACTTCAGAGAAGTCGAAGAAATATTTGAAGAATTTTTAAACTCAAATATAAGTTTAACACAACTTTCAAAAAAACACAATTTCTCAGTCAACGGATT
>C687J39217_1000429_pt1 | contig 10422 bp, 8 predicted proteins | sample RifOxyB1_FD_39217 | JGI IMG/M metagenome (IMG submission 39217)
TGTTGGACGCCTCATTGCTGACTTTTCGCCGCGCTCTGGACGATTTCGAGATTTGGTTCAACAGCACGCCGCTTGCTGCTATGTTCGCTGCGCACTTGGAGCAGCGCGGGTTGGTGACGAAGAAACGGCCGGCCAAGTTTCGCCCCGCTGCGTCGGGAGACTTGCGCTTCCTGCTCTACGAGGTGTTGCAGATTCCGCCACACGAGGATGCGATCAAGACGCGGCAGACAAAGGACGGCGGCGAAGAGACCAGCTACTCCGCTGCAGCCAAGTACCGCGAGCACGCCCTGTTGTACTGCATCGCGCGTACGCGAGACGGTTCACCAAACCAGGACATCTGGCAGGCGGCTGTGGAGTTTCTAGGGCGGTACGGCGAGTACGCCCATGAGAACCAGATCTACAAGATGTACTTGAAGCCGCTTCCCGGACATATCGGGTCAGACGGGTGTGTGCACACGACGTATTGGATCGGGTGTACTGCATCAGGTCGGACGGCAGCGAGTGAACCGTCGTTGCACACGCTTCCAGCGAAGTACGGTGTGAAGGACGCTTTTGTGCCTGACGCTCCCCTCGGTCTGATCTTGAGTGTGGACCAGAGCCAGTGTGAGTTGCGGGTGTTGGCCTGTCTTTCGGGCGATCAATACTTGTTGGCCTCATTCGCGTCTGGTGCTGATATTCACCGGATGACAGCGGCTAGGCTCTTTCACGTCGCGCCTGAAATTGTCACGAAGGAACAACGGCGGATCACGAAAACCGTGGTATTCGGCCTGATTTACGGGCGGTCGGCTTACGCTATCGCTATTGTGCTTCAGATCACGGAATCGGAGGCGCAATCGTTGATAGACTCGATCTTCACCGAGTTCCCCGGCATCCGCACGTACATCGATCTGATGACTGCGTTTCTTCGTAAACACGGGTACGTCTATAACTTGTCCACCGGCCGACGACGGCCTGTGCCGACGGTGTACAGCGATAACAAGAAAGAGGCCGCTAAAGCGGCGCGGATCGCGGTCAATTCTCCCGTGCAGGGTACGGCGTCCGATATTACCGCTGATGCGATCATCCACATGTGGCGGGAAATGCAAACGGCAGAACTCAAATCGTACTTGTTCGGCTTCATCCATGACTCGGTTCTATCGTCCGTCGCGCCCGATGAACTGCTGTACGCCGCGAAGCTGGCAATCCGCGAGATGCAGATAATGCCTCCGATTCGTTGGCCGTGGATTGTGTGCCCGTTGAAGGCGGACCCGGAGGTCGGTGTCAGTTGGGGCAAGTTGGTTCCGGCTGAGTTCGATTTCCCGAACCTTACCATGACGTTGACTGGTCCGGCCGAAAAGGTGGATGCCGTATGCGCTGTAGTGTCAGCGTGGGAGACATTCCGACAGGTGCAGACAGCGGCGCTTCCTGATGGCTCTCTCTGTGCGCAGGTGCAGTTTACTTCGATGTAGTGGTATATGTGCGGTTGTAGGGGGGCGTGATGTCGCAGACGGCGCAGGAAATCCTGATCAACCAGTTGCTCGACGGGGCGGTGCAGGTGGGTGTTCATCCCCACCCACAATTGTTCGACCATTTGTACGCCGTCCTGTGCTGCGGCTATTCTACGCAGATGGACTCGTTTGAGTTCGTGCACCACGGCGAGGCATTCGCGGGCGTGTGTGCCGTCCTGAACGAAGCCGGAACGAAACTGCGCCAGATTGAGTACAGCGCCAAGAAGTCGGAGCGGCAGTATGCTCGGGCGATGCGGAAGGAGTATAGCTCCGCCGGGTCGCGGATTTCAAATGACGAGGTGAAGTCCGCTGCTGCTGATCGTGCCGATGCCGACTCTTGGGAGTGGCAGATGATCCAGTTGGAGGCGGTGAAGAACGCAGCGTGGTCTGTCCGGAATCTGTTGACTGATCGTAAGGATTTCCTGATCGAGATCAGTCGCAATAGACGGCGAGAGGGCGGGGTCTGATGCAGTTCCCTGATCACTACCTCGGGACGATTTGGGTCTGTCGTAAGGCGGGCATTCCTGAGCCGTTGATTGCGGAGATCGCTTGGGCTTCGCAGGCGGTCGATGATTATCTGCCGGGCCTGGTACCGCCGGTCGTATGCCTTACACGGGCTGCGCTGCCGTGCAGGTATGTGTCGTTGGCCCCGACGCAGGATTACGCGTACTGGGAGGCTCCCGAGCATAAGACAGCGAGCGTATGGGTACCCTTCCATTTCCCGCCGTCGGATAGCGGGGACTTGGTCGTGCAGGAATTGCCGGCTTGGGGTCTTCAGTTGTTGACAGAGCGCTTGGGGCATCTGCGGTGGCTGGTCGAACGTTGCGGCCCTGACCCGGCGAATGCTGAGATCCGGTTTGTGTGCCACACGATCGGGATTATCGATCACATGCTGAAAGACTCCGGCTCTCACCAGTCGTTTGTCGGGGCGCGTTGTTCGGTGAATAGTGTCGGGTACGCGTGGTGTGACCCGCGGGCGCTAGTGCCGAACGTCGGGCACGCTGAGGTGCGGCATTCGCCCGACGAAGCGGGGGCTATTTGGTGGCGGACAAGACGGACTGTCCGCGTCGTGAGCCGAACTCGATGGCTGCGCGTGTATGCCGGGCTTCTGAAGGTGTACATCGAGTCTGGGTTCCCCGGCGCTGCGGCCGAAGTGACTGTCAAGACGTTTGACACAGATAACCTCCGTTCTTGGTTCATGCATGAACTCAGTGCGTATCCTGAGTATGCGAATCCCAAGAAAGTAGAACCGACGCAGCAGTTGGAAGTTTGGCGCTCCGGGCGGGAGAGCACATTCTTCCGTGCTGCAGCCGTGCATAGAGCGTATGTCACACAACTGACACAGGCATAGGGGGATACCAGCATGGTACAGCAGTATTTCGCACCGAACATGAATGCAGTAGCGCAGGAAGCGCAGGCGGCGAAGGAGAGGGCGGCAGCGTTCAATTCTGACGGTCTGCCGCGGTACGACTGGGTCGAGGGGGAGCAGGTCTTTCGGCTGCTGTGGGCGTACAACGCTGCGGGCGCGACGGGCAAGATGGTTTACACGCATTTCTACGGCGCTGAGCGGGAGCCGTGCCGCTGCCCGCAGTTGACATACCCGGAGGCCGGGTTGGTGTGCCAGGGCTGTTCGGACCTCAACGAGATTCAGGCCGTCCGGCCTGATCTCGATCTCGGGCAGTCTGTGGCTCGCGCGAAGTGGTACACGCAGTGCACGCTGCCGTGGAACGGACCCAGGGGTGACGATACGGTCACGCTGGTTCAGTTCCCGCAGTCTTTCCGGAACTGGATGACGCTGCAGATGATGTCCCCCCATGTCGGGGATATTACGAACCCGATGCGGGGGGTGCTCGTCTCCGTGACGAAAAAGATCAAGGGGAAACGGCCGCAGGATGTGGAGTATGTGTCAACGTTTCTGCCGCAGGCGCACCCGAAAGATCAGGCGTGGGTGGACCAGATCGTGAAGCAGATGGCAGACCTCGACGCATTCCTGCGCTGGAACAATGACGACGCCAGTCGGATGTTGGTCTTGGCGGCGAAGGCCAAGACGTTCTTGCTGTCGAAGCCGCGGGAAGGCGCCGCTGCAGCACCGCAGCAGGCTCCGGCATTCCCGCAGGCACCGCAGCAGGCTCCGGCATTCCCGCAGGCACCGCAGCAGGCACCGGCATTCCCGCAGGCACCGGCATTCCCGCAGGCACCGCAGCAGGCACCGGCATTCCCGCAGGCACCGGCATTCCCGCAGGCACCGGCATTCCCGCAGGCACCGCAGCAGATGGCCGCGCCGCAGAACGCAACGCAGGCGCTGAATCAGGCGCTTGGCGAGCCGCAGTGCATGGGGACGATGCGGCTGGACGGGGCGTGCAGCCGGTGTCCGCATGAGATCCAGTGTATTCAGCGCCGGGCGTCCAGAGCGGCGCAGCCGCTTCGGTAAGGGGCGGCTCTGTGGCGAAGAAAAAGAAAGACACTCCGAGCGTAATTGACGTCCTCCTCGGTATTGCTGAGACGCATCCGAATATTCTCCTCGGCAGTGTGTACGAGAACTTCGAGGTGCCTGTCATCACGACAGGTAATACGGTGCTGAACCTGCTGCTGCGCGGCGGATTGCCGGTTAGCAGGTTCGTCGAGGTGTTCGGCGAGGTGAGTCAGGGCAAGACGTCGCTCGCGTATCAAGCAATGGCGGGGTGTAACTCTGAAGGCGGGTACTGCGTTTACGTGAACGCGGAGAACGCTTGGAACCCCAAACGCGCGCGGCAGATGGGAGTGAACCTCGCGCTGACTGTGGTGATTCCTCCGTGTTCTCTGGAAGACGTATTCGCTGGATTGCAGGAAATCATCTTGCGCATCCGCACAGTGGACATGGCGTGCCCGATCCTAGTTGTGTGGGACACGATCGCGATGTCCTCGTTGGAAGCAGAGTTGGACGCCGAGCTTGAATCGCCCGAGTCCGATGCTGAGGAAGATGGCGAGGGGAAACCGAAGCAGAAACGCCACGGTATGGCCGCATCGGCGCGGACGCTGCGTGAGTGCTTACGAAAGCTGACTGTAATCATCTATCAGCACAAGGTGGCTGTGGTGCTACTCAACCAGGTGATCCAGAAGATCCCGAAGCCGGGGCAGAAGATGTTCGGCCCGACAACAACAACTCCCGGCGGTGGCGCGCCAAAATTCATGTCGTCGATCCGGCTAGAGGTCCAGAGTAAGGGCAAGTACAAGTGTGGGGGCGAAGTCCTGGGGATTGTCAGTCAGGTTCGCGTGATCAAGAGTAACCTGTTTCGCCCATTCGACAGTGCAGACATCGTGATTACGTTCGATCACGGAGTAGACGAAGTGTTCACGCTGTCAGACACGTTGTACCGGCAGAAACTGGTGCACCCCGAGCGCAAGGATCGGTACGTCGATCAGGATGGCGGGTGGTTCAGCGTACTTACACCGGCGGGCGAGACGGTGCGTTGCCGGCATCAGGAGATACCGCGCTTGGTCGGAGAGCACGACGGGATGTTGAAGATGTGGCAGGGCGCGGCGTATCAATTGCTGAGGCTCCCATGATCGACGCTAAAGACCTGACTCTGTTTCTTCTGTGGTTGGAGTCGAGGGGGATTCGGCTGTGCGACGAAGTGACCGACCCTGAGATGGTGCAGAACTGGCAGGGTTGTAGCCTGACAAGGGAGCAGTTGATCGCTGCGTTCTTGCGTGACGCGGAGAACCACGAATGATCGCCCTGATTGACGCCCATTACATGCTGCACCGGGCAGCACACGTCAAGGAACTATCGATCCTGCGTTCTTCTTGGGGGGCTTCGACTGGGGGTGCTCTCGGTGTGCTGCGCGGCATTCACGATACGCTCGACCGGTTTCCGCTGTGTGATCGTGTTGTGCTGGTATTCGACGGCGGGATCTCGCAACGTCGGCGGAAGATCTACCCGAACTACAAGGTACGCGAGGCGGTGGACGTCGCAGAGCATGCAGCGTACATGACCATGTTTCGGGAAAACCGAGATCTGTTACAGTCGCTGGCCCCGACACTCGGTGTCCGGTCTGTGGAGTTGAAGCACCGTGAAGCTGATGACTTGATCGGGTTGTTGGCGACGAAGGCCGAGAATCAGGGGGAGTTGGTCGTCATTGTCAGTGACGACAAGGATATGTACCAACTGGTTTCGCGCAATATCTGGGTGTACCGCCCGATGGCACAACAGGTGGTACGGATCGACACGTTTCCGGGCGTGACCGGCGGGATCACTTGGGGGCATTGGTTGCTCTACAGGGCGACAACGGGCGATGCTTCAGACCGTATCCCCGGCATCGAGGGGGTCGGCGAGAAGACAGCGCATACTGCGGTTACTTCTGTGGCAGGCGCCAACTTGTGCGAAGCATACCGGTTATTCTGCAACACGTCTGCCGACAAGCGGATACGAAAGATTGCAGATAACTGGGATGTGGTAACCCGGAACATGCAACTGATGGAGATCTCGCAGGAGAAGTTCGAGCCTGCTGAGGCGCAGCAGGCGTGCGTTCAGTCGATGGGCGGTGAGCGTGCCGCTGTTCGTATCGAGGATCTGATGTCTCTGCTCGTGGCATACGAATGTCAGAGCCTGATCGAGCAGTTGCCTGGTTGGTTGATCCCGTTCCAGCGATTGAGGTAGAAACTCATGCGACGCAATCAGTGTATTATGCTGGGCTTGGGGCCGCAGGCGGGAGCGCGACACTGTATCCGCTCGACTCTTTCTATCGGGTGCTGCAATTTTCTGCGGGAGCGGAAACTTGGAACGCTTTGGATCTGCCAGGTCTGGAACAAGATCTTGGACGGGCAGGACAATCGGTTGCTCCGCCTGCCCGAGTGCTTGGCTGCGTGTCGCGCTCTGGTTCGCGCCGAGAGCAAGGAGTACGCACAGGGGCGGGACGACTCTAGCGTCGGTGTGACAGAATGAAGATTCTAGTCTTCGGTGACGCTCACATTACCGAGCGGACTGAGTTCTCTCGCCCCGCAGAAGACGGACTGACAGATCATCTGCACGACATTCTTCACTCATTTCAGTGGTTGCGGGATCTCGCGGCGCAAGAGAACGTCCAGATGATCGTGAACCTCGGCGACATGCTGGACAGTACCGCCGCGATCACCGAGTCGGTCCTGTACGTGGCGTCTCAGTGCTACCAGACCGTCTCTGAGGGGATACCTTATTTTCAGTTGCTCGGGAACCATGACTATCGCGCTGAGGTGATGCGCGACCGGGCGTTGGCGTTTGTGCAGCGCGACCACATGGTCGCGCAGCCGCAGTACATGACCGTGACTGATTACGGGAAGCGTAGCAGCGGCTACAAGTTCGGTCTGTTGGCGCTGCCGTGCATGTCGACGTACCCGGTTCCGATTGATCGGATGCTGCTTGGTGAGGGGACGAACGATCGGGGCGGTACCAAGAAGCATCCGGTCGAACTGGTGGTCGGACATGCATCGATCGTGGGGGCGAAGTTTTCTGTTCACTCGCCGAAGCCGGAAGCGCAGGGGTTGGACCTGTCCGCCGCTGCGCCTGGACAACTACGGTACTGGATCAACGGGCACTACCATTGCCCTGCTGGTGATCCTGCGACTTCACGCGTCATCTATGCCGGGTCGTTAGTCGCGCAGTCGTTCGATGACGCTCTTGATCCGGCGACAGGCATCCCCCGCGGCGCAATCATTCTGGACGCCAATCCCGATCAGTGGGACGTGAAGCGGGTGGAGAACCCGTACAGCCCTGTGTTTGTAGACCGGACACCAGCCGAGATATTGACCGAGCCGCATCCGGAGCGGTTGTTCGTCCGGGTGTATCACGACGAGGCCGAGTCGGATGCCGCACGCGTTGCCGGCGAACTGTGCCGCGGTTGGCGCCCCATGCCGCGCGTGTCGCCGATAGTAGAGGTGGCTGCGGGTGCAGATGATGTGGATGAAGACGCGATCGTGCTGTCATACGCCGTTGAGCGTGCTCCCGAGGCTGTGTTCGCTGATGTAATGGAGTATGGGCAGGCTTTGCTGGCGCGGCGTAAGGGTAGCGGTGCTGGTGTTACCGGCAGGCGGATTGAGATTCAGCGCGCGGTGATTCACAACTTCGCTACGCTCGGCGATGTAACGTGGTGTCCTCAAATTGGGCTGACGCAGATCCTGGGGCAGAATGACGACGCTGGGACTACCGGCGACTCGAACGGGGCGGGTAAGTCGTCATTGCTGGAGGCACTTCAGTGGGGTTTGTACGGCGATAGTCCGAAGGGGAAGACGGACGAGGTCATCCGTGAAGGCCAGCACGAATGCTCGGTCGTGATCACGCTGGTGGTGAACGGTGCAATCTATACTGTGTGGCGGGGGCGGGATAAGCGCGGTCCTGATGTGCGCTTGTACTTCGGGGCAGAGCCTGTCGAAACCCAACGGGCCGACAATCCAGGTATCGCCGGAAAGGCGGTTGTTGATGCCACGAAGATGATCGCTGACTTGATCGGCGTGGACTACGACACGTTCTGCCAGATCGTGTTGTTGCGTGATGATGCTACGCACAGGTTCATGTCGCTCTCGCCGGCGGATCGTGTTCGACAGTTGGAAGACGCGTTCGGTATGGCCTGGTACGATCAGCAGTCGGCGCTGGTGCGAAAGGAAGCCGCAGACGCTGCTGCCCGGAGGGACACGTCTGCCGGTGTAGTTCAGGCGGCGCAGACGGCGCTGCAATCTGCTGAGTCGGCATTACTCGGCGCGCAGGCAGAACCCGACCACGGGGCCGAGATTGCGGCGTGCTCCGTCCGGCTGCAGGAAGTCACGGCTGAGGTTGACGGCCACCGCGAGTCGTTGCAGTTGCTGCGCCAAGAGGCGGAGTTGTCTCAGCAGACGAAGCAGTCGCTGTGGGAGTCGGAGAGAACAGCGGCGGCAGACGTCAGCGCACTGCATGTAGAACGGGCGAAGATCGCTGCGGCGCTCTCTGGTTTTGAGGCGAGACGCGCAGAGATCGACGGACTGATTCAGCGCGGTGTCTGCCCTGTTTGCCGGTCACAGTGTCCCCCGTCTCATTTTCTTGACGAGGTCAGCAAACTTGACGAGGCTTGTGCAAGGCTGCGCGGTGAAATGCAGTCGGTGGACCTGCGGGTGCAGGGGGCGCAGACTCGGGTATCCGTAGCGGCAACACAGCGGACTGCTGTTCAGACGGCTGAAACGGCTCGAACCCTGCGAGAGCGTGAGATCAATACAGCGCTACGTCCCGTGACTGACAAGCAGGTAGCACTTCAGCAACTGATCACCAGTCAGCAGCGGCAGCAGGCCGAGCGCGATGTGCTGGTCCGTACTTGGACTGGTAATGTAGTGTCAAACGCTGCGGCGTTGGCGGCTGCTCGTTCTGTACTGTCTGACGCTCAGCACAAACACGTCGTACTCGACTGGTGGTGCAAGGCGTTAGCGACGGATGGCGTTCGGAGTGAAATTCTTAAAGCCCGGATCGCTGCCGTCAACCGGTGGCTGGAACTAAACGCTCAGCGCGTGTGGTCGGGCGGCAAGGTCCAGATCATCCACCGCAACGGAACGAAGATCGGGGTGTCTGTCGGTAGTCGGAAGTACGAGCGGCATTCTCGCGGGGAGCGCTGCCGGATTGATATGCTGGTTCAGCTACTTCTGAACCGGCTTTACCGGTTGTCCCGCGGCGTGGACGTTCGGTTCGTCGGGCTGGATGAGGTGTTGGACGGATTGGACGCTTCCGGCCTCCGGGCGGTCGTGACGCTGATCGGTGAGATGCTGTCGGGTCTCGCTGTGTACGTTACGTCGCATAATGTGCTGTTGCAGACGATGATCCCGAATACCGTGGTTGCGCATCGGTCTGGTGGTGTGACAACAGTGAGGCAGATGTGAGGAATAACTGGTTGTTGGTTTCTGTGGTATAGATAACGTGTGATAGGAGGGAGAAATGTCATCGTTGGCTACAGTAGAAGCAGTCATCCGTTCATACGCTACCAACGCAGCAGAGGCGGCGGACCTCACCGCTCGTGTGTGCACCACGCTTGCTGCGGCAGGTGGGAATGTACGCGCCATGCCGGTCGTCATGCTGCTGGGGCAGGCGCAGAGAGAAGGAAAGCTGCGCGTGGGCATCCTGAAAGACTTCGTCGCAGCACAGGACGCTATCGCCGCGGAAATGGGGATGTCGGCGGCACCTGCTGCTGCGCCTACGCCGCAGGCGGCTGCCGCGCCGCCCCCGCTCCCCGCTGCATCGCAGCCCGGTCCGGTTCTTCCGCCGCCTGCTCCCGCTGCTGCTGCGGCTCCCGTTCTGCCTGCGCTTCCTCCGAATCAGGCAACAGTTGCTACTCCGAATCAGGCAACAGTTGCTACTCCGAATCAGGTGGCTGTTGTAATGCCGTCGGGACGCCGGAAGCGACAGCCTCGAACGACAGCAGCGACTGTGACAACCGAGAGCGGCGTGGAGCGACCTGCGGCCTCGCAGCCGGTGCGTTCGGTATCGGACCCTGCATCCGTCCCTGTTGCTGCGCCTGTGGTTCAGCGGCCCGTGATTCCGGCGGTTGATCCGGCTGCGGCGCAGGCTGCTGGTTTCTCAGCAGAAATGCTGCAGAGCCTGGGTCCGTTGAATGGGCACCGCGCGAAGGCTCGGGGGGCGCGGGATCTGTACGTGCAGTACAGTCTCCAGATCCCGTGGTACTCTTCTGCCGAAGAGTATCGGAAGAATGCGCCGACGGCGGTGGTTCCGCTCCGGCTCGTCTTCCGCCGTCCGTTGCTCGGGGTGATCCGGTACTTGGCGACCGACGGGAAATTCCGGCATACGCTGCCCGAACTGCTGCTGATGTGCACACAGTTCCGGATGTCGCCGACGAATGTTAAGCGCGGCTTGACGGCGCTGCTGAATGTATCTGCCGGTGATGCGGATGGAAGCGGCGGGTGGGTGATCTGCGGTGAGTCGGCAGACGGCAGCCCGCACGCTCGTGTA
>C687J39217_1000502_pt1 | contig 9451 bp, 9 predicted proteins | sample RifOxyB1_FD_39217 | JGI IMG/M metagenome (IMG submission 39217)
GTTTTTGGTGGGCAATATTTTTCCTTTATATGAGGCGGGCGCCCGTGAAGAGGCGCTCCAAGTCAAGTCGAAATCACTGACGGTAAACAGCATCGAGTCCGACAAACTGTCTCCGCCGGGCGTCGCGATATTGACGGTAATCTTGTAAATCGTGCCGATATTGCCGGTTCGCAAAAGGAAAGTGTTTTTATTAAGCCCAGACGAATCTTTTTGCTTTATATCATTTACAAACCAGGTGAAATTAGAATTATTGACGGTGGTAATTCCGTAAAGATTGGCGGTGATATTCAAAATTGAATTGGGCGACGGTGTCGTCGGTTCGGCCGTCATGGTCAAAATCGGTCTCATATTCAAATTCGGCAGTTGATTCGCCGGCAACCCAAACTGCGCGCTGGCGGTAAAAAATGACGAGAAAAAAATAGTGAATGCACCGACCAAACAAAAATATAATTTTCCTCGCGCGCTCGGTCGCCGGCGTCGACATTCGTCGTCCACCGGAAGACTCATTGTCCGATGAAGCTCATTTTGCTCCCGCTTCGCGGGAGACCACGCCAAAATGGCTTCATAAGCGTCGGAAAATTCATTTTTATTTGGTCTTTTCACTTTGTTTTTTTATTTTATTTTTGACGCCGCTTGCGCCGCCACTTTAATCGCTTCGCCGGCCAAGGGGATTTTTTCCGCCTTCACCAAGCCATAAAAAACCATTACCGAGACAATCCAACTAAACCAATTGACGACGGGCACTAATCCCGCCAAGCCGCCGCCGAACGCCAGCCACCAATATTCCCCCCGTCCCTTGGATATGAGATAAAACCAGAAAATAAAAGTTGTGGTGAGATTTAAAACTGGATCCAAGACGCTATAGGCGACAAATCCGATAAAAGGAATGAAAGCGATAATGGTTAAAATAATAAAAAGAATATCAATATAACCGGCGGCCATAAAAAGCAATAACCAATCCATTCCGTCAATGGGTGGTTTTTCATCCCCATCTTTGGTTTCTGAGGATATTTCTTGAGACCTTTCATTTAAGTTGATTTTTAATTTTTCCGTAAATGCCATATGTTTTTAAGGGGCCATTTTTTCGGCTCGTTCCAGTTCTTTTTTCGCCTGCTCGATTTGCAGAATTTGGCTCGGGTCGGAAGTGATGATCTGGTCTTCGGTATAGGAAGCGATGACTTTAATGGCGACATGTTTGGCGCCGGCGAAAAACAAACCCTCGCCCACTTCCGATTCCAGCAATAAAAACTTTTCCTCGTCGGTTAAGTTAAATATTTTTTGAATCGTGTCTATATTGGCCGGCGACTGCTTGAACAGAAATTGCAACGATGAATTGGTCAGAATCGGCCGGCCGTAGGCGGATTGCAAAAAGTCGCTGACATCCTGCGTGATAGTGGTGACTCCCAGGAAATATTTTCTGGCTCTTTTGGCGATGCCGAACATAAACGACGCGCCGTCTTCATATTTTAACAATAACCACGCTTCATCAACCATTAGAATCCGCTTTTTTAATTCCGCGCGAACCAGATTCCAGATGAAATGCAGAATCATATACATGGCGATCGGCCGCAATTCTTCTTCCATATCCCTGATGCTGAAAACCACCAGTTTATTTTTTATTTCAAGATTGGTGGGATTATTCAAAAATCCTGAATAGGAGCCGCTGACATATTTTTCCAGCCGCCGAGACAGCGATTCCGCGCCCGCCATATTTTCCAAAACGGTTTTCAGATCGGCCATGGTCGGAGTGGTGTCGCGGCTGGCGTAGGTCTGGGTGATGGCGGTATCGATGATGGCGTCCTCTTCCGGAGTCAGCCCGCCGAGCATGATTCTCACCAGTCCGACCAAGTTAATGATGTTGGATCTCAAAAGATCGGCGGCGCTTTCATCTTCCCTTGGCGCGGACAAGTCAAAGGGATTAATGTGATGGTCCGATGTCAGCGAAATTTTGAAGAAAGCGCCGCCGATGGTTTCGGCAAGATATTGATATTCGTTTTCCGGATCGATGATTATTACTTCGGTGCCGAACATTAAAGATCTCAAAATTTCCAGCTTGGCGGCGTATGATTTGCCGCCGCCGGACTTGCCGAAAATAACGGTATTGGCGTTTTCCAGCGAGAAGCGGTCAAAAAGTATTAAAGAATTATTATGCCGGTTGATGCCGTAGAGAATGCCATTGTCGGATGTCAGGTCCGATGACACGAAAGGAAAGGTCGCCGCGATGGGGCTGGAATTCATTGCTGTGTTTATAGCAAGCATGTCGTTGGCCAAAGGAAGGGTTGATTTAAAGCCGACATCCTGCTGATAAATCGCCGACTTGCCGTAAACCAGCTTGGCTTCCAGAATGGAGCGGAGCGCCGTTTCTATTTTATCCAATTCTTCCGCGGAATTGCCGTAAACGGTGATATAGAGACCGAACTTGAAAAATCTTTCCCTTGACTGCTGAAGCTTGTCCCGCAAGTCCTCCAGATCCTGATAGGCCGTTTCCAACATCGGGTCGCGCACCATTCCTTTTTCTTCGCGCATGGAAATTTCCGATTCCACTTCGGCCACTTTTCTTCGCAGGTCTTTAAGGGCGGCGCCGGTGTCTATGGGGTGCACGAAAAAACTGATATCCATAGTCCGGTCCAGATTGATGACATCCGAAAACCAGTTGGTGTTCAGAAATCTCGGGTAATTAAAAACAAAAAATGTCCGCGCCAGCACTTTGTTGATGCGAATAAAACCGGAAGCGATTTCCAGCGCCGCCGGCGCCAAAATATCGCGCAAAGCGGCGGCGGCGTTATTTTGAGATGTTTGATTCATGTTCTTCGGGGTTGTAAAGATTGTAAAATAATTCTATCAGTTCCTCGGTTTGGAGCGCGGCCGACCTGATGCCGACATGCGCCAGCGTTAAAATAGTATGCTCCGTCCGCTGCAATAATTGAGTTTGATATCCTCGGAATTTCTCGTCGTCCATTTCCTCGGGTTTTTTTGACATCGGCCTGAATAAAGAACCTATTTTGTCCAACGGCCCCTCTTTGGACGACTCAATGAGGTCGAAAGGGACGACGACATAAAATCTTTTCACCATAATTTCGGAAAGCGTCACAAAACTTTTCATAAAATCGATATACTCGGCGGTTTGGATTTTCAGCAGTTCATTTTCCTGGACTTTCAACCGCTCCTCCAGCGACGCCAAATAGGGCTTGATATCCATTTTTCTTGAGTGAATTAAAATTTGCAGCGGCCATTCGAAGGAATTGATAAAATCGGCGTAGGCGCCGATGATGGCGCTTTGGCTGTCGATGGATTCCAGTTCCAAATTTCTGGATCCGCATAGCAAAACCATGCGCAACCCTCCGTTTTTCATAATCACTATCCCGTCGCGGATTTTATCTATATCGATAAACTCCTGCGTGGCGGGGCCTTTAATTGTTTTTGTCGCGTCGGTCATTTTATGGTTGTTCGTCTGTCCTTTCCATGCCCGTGTCTAATATCGTCGCCAGTTCTTTTAATTTTAACGGCGTCAGTTTATTTTCTACCGACTCCAGAATCGCCGGTTCTTCTTTTTTTGGCGCGATTTCTTGTTTGGTTTCCGGTGGCATTGGAGAAAAAATATAAAGTTTCGGCTTACCAAAGTATTTTAACAGCGAAAGGAAGAAATAGACAAACGGCCGATCGTTTATTTTCAAAAACGCGAAGGTTGCGGCTATGGCGGCGACGGGAACGGCGATAACCATCCAGATGGCGGGGATCAACAGAAACCAAAGGACGAAAAGAATCGCTCCGGCCATGGCCAAATACAAGAATTGTTTGAGCGTCAATGGCCCGATAATCCTGCTTTCCATATCAATGAATTGCGGCACTTGATACTGGGTCATTAAAATTCTCCTTTATCTTTTCTTAAATCCAAAATGTCATGAGGAAGTTCGGTTGGCGGCATCCCCGGCGGACGGAGAATGAATTGTCGCCCCGGTGCCGATGTTTCCTTTTGTTGAATCGGACTTGGTCCATTGGGGACAATAGGTTCCAGTTTCTTTGCCAATATTTCATGAGGAGACGCTTCAATAAGCGGAAGTTTGAAAATTGGTTTTTCCGCCATAGGCGGCGGTGTTGGTTTTTTTAACGGCGCGAAATAAAACGATGGTTTCGGCGGTTGTGGCGCTGGCGTCGCGGGGGCGGGCTTGGCAACTGGCGGGGTGGGTTTAATTATTGGTGCCGGAGGCGTTACTGGTTTAGATATAACCGGTTGAAGTGGAGTCTCAATTTTCGGTTGTGGCGCTGCTATAGGTGGCGCTGGTTTTCTCAAATTAACCACCCGCGAAGGTATTGATTCACGGTAGCGGTCAACCGCCGCCGAAGGCGCCACCGGCGATGGGGCGGTTTTTGGTTGAGTCGCGGTAGCGGCCGGTGCCGCTTGTGGAGACAGAATGGGGGCCAATAATTCGGTGTATAATTCTTGAGCCAAATTCATTGCCGCTTGAACATCGGGTAAAATTTTTGAATTTATCTCTTGCACCAAAGAAGTTGCGGGAACGATTTTCAAAACAACATCGCCCGCCAGTTTCGAAAGTAAATGAACTTTTTCATCCGGAAGATTATATTTTCTCCCAAAGTAAAATAAAGTTGCTCCGGCATCTTCGGAATAAAAAAACTCCTGCAAGCGCGGCGGCAGTTTTTCAATCATTTTTAATTTTTCTTCTCTTGTTAATTCAGACATTTTATTTTTTTGAAAAATTTAAGAAATATCCCATATCGGCAATTTCATAGTGTGTTTGGCGCGGGCAATTTTTTGTAAATCCGGCGCGAGTTCTCCCAATGCATGATTTCGCATTTCTTTTGTGATAGTAACTTGTTTGGTAATTCTTTTCCCCATAGCATCAGTTTCGGTAACTTCCATGTTTTTATTCAAAATTTCGTTTTGAATTTTATTTTTAATGGTTGGATGTATGTTCTTATATTCCTCTTCAATAACATCTCTCACTTTTCTAACTTTATCATCGCCGCCCTTTCTTGCTATACTTTTAAGTTGATCTGGGCTCAATTCTTTAACAACATCGGCGACAAGCTGGTCTTCATAAATATCGGCCGCGTTTTCTATTTTGGCCACGGTCTCGTTAACTTTTTTGCCTATTGCCGGAGCAAGGTTGGGGAAAAATTTTAGGAAATCCTGTTCTTTTCCGAATTTTTGCGATCTTCTGATTAAATTCTTGCGGGCATTGTCATCATAACCATTGGCTCCCGTAAAGTCCTTTTTCATTTCTTCAGCCATTTGTTTTAAAAGGTTTTGTTCCAAGGCGGGGGCGTATCTTTCCGCGCGATCGAGCAGTTGCGCTATTACTCCCGCATCAAAACCGCCCTCATCTGGCTTCGACTTCCAGCCATTTTTGCCGAGTTTTTCGGTTATTATTTTCAAGAATTCAGCTTCTTGGCCGTATCCATGTGCTTTATCGAGAAGATTTAGTGCCCCGGCGGCTCCAGGTTTTAACACATCTTTCTCCATCTGTAATTGCTGGATGGCTAATCTTGCTCTGGGGTCAAGTATCCCGCTTTCCACCTGTTCTAATAACGCCGGGCTCAAGCCCTTATATTTATCATAAGTGGCTTTATAGGCCGCGTTTTCTTGAGTCATATATCTAAGTTGTTTTTCTCTAAGCCCGGGAATCGCAAGGGCTCCCTTGCCGATGGCCGCCCCCGCTTGTCTGAAGCGATAACCCATGCGTTGCCTTAATCCCGCGCCGGCCGGCGGAGGCGTAGGGGTTTCCGGCTTGGTGCCTTTCACATATCCTCTTCTCAACTGCCTCCCCGTCCAGTTCTTGGCGGAATCGCCCCAGCCGGTAAGCATTTTTTCGGACGCTCCCGCAAACATTACTCCAAACGATTTGGCGACGATGAGGGAGCCGAACATCATGGCGATGACCAGAATCCACTGGAAAATTGCCGACGGCATTCCAACTTGGGACAATCCTGGCGGGGCAATGTCCCAACCGGGACCTGAAAATGCCCAAAAGGCCTTGGGATTGAGCTTGCCTTGCGTGTCAAAAAGCGAAAGAGAAAGATAAATCATGAACATATAAGCGGGGGCAAAAAAGGTCCAATTGAAAAAAGTACTCCACCATTTGCTGAAATATCCGCTGGTCGCCGGCAGAATCCAGAAGATGCAGACAATAGGGATGACGATTAACAAGAACCAAATATAGATAATTCTGACGACCAAAAATACGGCGGTGGCGCCGAAAACGAAAACGGTAATGACGAGTCCGACCAAAGTTAAAATAATGCCAATGACCGCGGCTATGGCGCTGGCGCCGAATTGGCCGATGCCGGCGAGCGCGCCGTCCGGTTTTGCGGGGTTGTAGAAATTAAGAATCTGCATGCTTGATGCTAATCGAGTGGTGATGGTTCCTGCGGCGCCCATACTAGTGTCTCCGCCCAGCGCCTGTTTTAAGAAAAAATTAGTCATCACCTGCGCGAAATCAATGATGACGCCGGCGAACACCAAACTGAAGTTTATCAATAGCGCGACAGCGACCACTTTCCACCAGAGTTGTTTTATCGCGTAGGACTGGATTTTCAAAACCGTGGCGAAAGCGATAACCAACAGAATCAGAATGAGGAACATATTGGAAAGGTCGCGGGTAATGCCCCATCCCAGAGTGACTACCGGCGAACCGGTAAAAGAAAAATTATTCGGCGAGAGCATATAATCAATTATTTGTGCTTCAATAAAAAGGATTACTCCAAGAATGGCGCCGAGAACCGTGCTAATGACGCTGGAAGTAAAAAGAACGGCTTTGCCGGCCAACCAGCCGACAACGCCGCCCGCGTTGGAATCGTCTTTAGCGGCGGTTGTCTGACCGGGGGGCGTGGCGGCGCTGTCGCCGGTGATGTCTTGCGCCCAAGCGGCGATCGGCAGAAACATAAAATTAAAAACAACCGCGGCGGCGAGAACAAAAACAAAATATTTTTTATTTTTTATAAAAAAACTTTCCATAAGTTATGGGTTATTTTGTTCTGATTTACAGGCGTCCAATTGCCCCTGATAAGCGTCCATTTTTTGCTGTTTTTGGGTCGTTTCCTGCTGGGCCGATAGTGCCAAACTTTGCGTAACGGCGGGTTTGACCACGCCCGATACCTGCGACCAAAGCGCGGGTATTTGCCTTATATCGGTTATGGATTTTATTTCTTGTTGCTTCATCTGGAGGGCAATGATGTCGGATTGAATCTGGGCGATTTGGCTCATGGTAGTTGACGCGGAACTTTGCGTCGGCGCCAAATTAATGGAGATTGATCCTTGACAGTCGCCGAGTTGTTTTAGAATGTCAGCGGATTGGTTCAAGATAGTTAAAGTTGCCTGCTTAGCGCCCAATAGTTGATTTTGGTAACTTAATTCATCATCTATCATTGTGATTAAAGTATTTTTTTGAAACTCTCTCATATCCATGCCCGCCTGTATGGAGCTGACACAGTCATTGTAGGCCGCCGTTCCCAGAAGTTGGGCGCACTGCGCTTGAGCGGCGGAACCGCCGCCGGATCCTCTGCCGCCGCTTTCTCCCCTGTTATTGCTGGTAAGCGCCGTTTTAAGTCCGGAAAGGCCCTCGGCGAACATTCTGTTGAGAATCGCATTGGCGATTGCCGAGGTATAGGCGGCCAGATCATCGGCGTTAACAAGCCAGTCGATGTCGGAGCCTACCGCTTTTGCCGCCAAGTCGCCGACAACGGAACCGGGGGTCTTGGTTTGGTATTTTTTGCAAATCTGATTTTGATCGTAGCACTGTTTTTCAATCTGCGCGCATTCTTCCGATGAAGATCCTTGGGCCTTGCAATCGGTATATACTTCCGAACAGGCGCTAATGGCTTGCGATGAATCCCATTCCAAACACTCTTTTACGCCCAAAAATCCCCTTCCCGCCTGCGCCTCTGCGGCGGCGGATTTTTCCGCCGCCGATTTTTCAATTTCATATTGATCCCAGGCCATGATATATGCGCCATAGACATTATTTTGCGGTTTCAGAATCATTTCGTTCCAGGCGATCCATCCGCCGTTTTCAAAGCTTTTCAGGAACGCCTCAAGATTGACCCCCACTTGAGTCAAGGTGCAGGAAGTGCGCGTGGTGAATGTTGGAATAGGAATAAATCCGGCGCTCAACAGGGCTTTAAATGGCGAACAGAGCTGGCTTAACCCCATTTGTTGAAGAAATTTTCCTCCGGCTTGATCAACTGCTTCCCTGAAAAATGCTGGCCAATCTGTGATGAATTTTGGTTCGCCCCCTCCTTGAATCCAGTTCACAATTTGATCAACCATCATGTTAAGTATTTGCCTTTTTAAGGTCTCAACGGCCGCGTCTAAGGCGAATTTCCAAATAGTTTGCCCCAATTGAGCGTAAGTTGAAACGGCTGTAGCTTTTACGCCGCCGGTTAACAGAGGGTTCATTTCAAAAGTCGGAACGGACGCGGATGTCGTTTTAGGGACAATTAAAAATAAAATCAAAACGAGCAATGTTGCGCCCAGAATGTTTTTATGAAAAACAGCCATCAAATTTTGTTGAAATTTTTGATAAAAATATCCATCTTCTTTTGGAGATCGTCCCAACTTTGCAATATGGCCTCAAATTGTTTGGTCGCCGCCATAGCGCCCAGCGGGTCGGTCTCAACATTGGTGATCGCTTTCAGTATGTTAGCGGTAATCCGCAAAAGGCGGGGTTCTTCAGTCATTAGATCTTTCAAATTTGACGGCACCGACTTTTCTTCCAATTGATTGGCCGCCGTTTCATAGGCGTCGATTACGGGCAGAAGTTTTTCCAATCCCGCGCCGTTGTTTTCGTTTATTTTTTCAAGAATAGAAAAAAGCGAAATATCAGATTTTAGATTGTCATTAAGAATTGTCTGGCTTTCGGATAAATATTTTTCAATTGCCGATTTGCTGTTGTCGGAAGAAATTTTCAAATCAGGAATTTTGATGTTTAAAATATTTTCATTTGCCCGCGTCAAGCCGTCTTTAATAAATTTTTCCGCCATCACGTTCACATCGGGCGTGGCAAGCGCCGGTTGGCCGGACGAGTCGGTTTTGGGGGTGGAATTTTTTGAAATTAATTCTTGCGCCAGCGAAGCGGCAAAATTTTCAGTTATATTTTTTGGGATGGCGATCGATGGAATAATAGTATCTGCGAGGTTGCCGATTTTATTTTCCGCGGAAGCGCGGTAAAAGGCGCTATTTTTTACATAAACCGTTTGGGAAACGGGCGCAAACATAAAAACCCCGAAAGCTACTCCGGCCGCAATGACAAACACAACGGGCAAATGATGCTTTATCGCCATTTTATTAGGAATTATACCATAAAAAACCCGATATCGCGGCAAGTTTTATATCGCGCTCTGTGGATAAGTGGCGAGGCCTAAACCCCAAACCTTATTTTCTCCGAAACATGTCGCCTCGCTCCTGCGGCTCGGCGCATTCACTCTCGCGATT
>C687J39217_1000512_pt1 | contig 9289 bp, 10 predicted proteins | sample RifOxyB1_FD_39217 | JGI IMG/M metagenome (IMG submission 39217)
CGAGATCTTTCAGGAGCCAACGAAGATCGCCAAGTCCGGCAAGACCGACTGGATCCTGGTGACTCCTGCGGCCATCAAGCATTCGCTGCTGCCGGNCATGACCGGGCTTGGTGTCGCTGTACAGAACTCTTCGGCTCCAAAGTACGCGCATGTCCGTATGCTGAGCACTGCTGCAGGATCCATTCCGGAACGAGAGACTCCGATCATCGAACGCTCTGTCCTGATAGTGATCAGCCTCAGGTCCGTGCAGGCTATGTTCACAGCAGCGGATGCCATCTACACATGGCTTGCTGCAATGCGTCCGATCCTGAAGCTGGAGTTCGGAGACGCTTGCGCGCATATTTCGTTGGTTCCTGCGCAGCCGGCGACAGAGGTGGAACGGCCGTTGTTCTCGCCTGTCGCCGGCAATCCTCTGGTGACCGGGATAGTGGTAACCACCTTCCCTGTGTTCCGGTACGGAGATATGACTCCGCCGTAGGCACAGGATCGATCTGTGTTCTAAGCAATCCCTGCTATATTAGCAGGTATGCGTAGGATCTCCTACAAGTTCAGACTGCGTCCGACAGCAGCCCAGACCACGCTGCTGGAACGAACACTGGAACTATGCAGGTGGACCTACAACGAAACGCTCTCCTTCCGCAAGACCACCTGGGAAACGCAGCAGAAGTCCTTGAGCAAGTACGATACCCACAAGCTGCTTCCGTCCTGGAAGCAGCAGAAACCAGAGCTGATTCAGGTCTACGCGCAGGTTCTGCAGAATGTCCAGGAACGCGTAGACCTTGCATTCAGGGCATTCTTCCAGCGGGTCAAGAAAGGGGAGAAGCCTGGGTATCCCAGGTTCAAGAGCTTCGGCTGTTATGCCAGCTTCACGTATCCCCAGTATGGTGGAGGCGTAGTTCTTAACGATGAAGGCTTTCATCTTTCCAAGATCGGACTAGTTTCGGTTGTCATGCACCGTCAGCTTGCCCCCGGAGCAGTAGTCAAGCGGGTGACGGTCAAGAGGGAAGCCGACAAATGGTACGCGGTGCTCCTCGCAGAGGAACCGGAACGGAAAGGCAGATGCGGACATGGGATGGTGGGAATAGACCTGGGCTGCAAGTCCTTCATCACCCTGTCCGATGGAACTGTGGTGGAGAACCCCAGGTTTCTTTCCAAGAGCCTGAAACGTCTGGTCAAGGCTCAGCGCAGGCTGGACAGGGCTCCCAAGGGAACCCCTGAACGGAGCAAGGCTCGGAAGGTCCTGGGAAAAGTACACCAGAAGGTCTACAACCGGAGAACCGACTTCCTGCACAAGACTTCCAGGAGGCTGGTGAACGGGTACGAGACTCTGGTCTTCGAGGATCTCAGGATCCAGGACATGGTCCAGTCCAGGCCCTGGCATGCTTTGAACCGGACTATCCTCGATGCCTCCTGGGGCCGGTTCGTTTTCATGTGCTCCTACAAAGCTGAGAACGCTGGTGGGAGAGTTGTTCAGGTTAATCCCAGGAACACTACTAAGATGTGTTCCCGCTGCGGGGCTATAGTAGCCAAGGACTTGAGTGAACGAGTTCATTCCTGTCCGCAGTGTCTTCTGGAGATCGACAGGGACCTGAACGCAGCACTAAACATCTTGAGACTGGGGCACCAGTCTCTGGCCAGGGCGCAGGCCCGGGCCTAGAAGCTTTCGTCCTCGGACGAAAGATGTGCCATAGTATCGTTAGACAAGGAGCTGCCAGATGGCGTTCAACTACTATCTTCCGACAGCGGTGCGGCTGCAGTTCGCGCGGGCTGCTGTGCCCAGTGCCACAGTCACCAATGGACTGCAGGCCCAGTGGCAGCGCGCGTTCGAGTTCATGGACTGTGGCTATAGCACTGGCTTGTACATCTACTTCGGTTCTATGACCGGGGAACTTGTTGCCACCGACCTGGCAATGTCCGCATCGTATGCACACAACTTCGCTACGCACGGGGCCTACCCGGCAACCGGTGTTCCGTGGACTCCGGCGGACCTTACGCCCATCGACGGCTCAGATCTGCTGGTCACCGAGACCATCAACCTGTACCACGCTCCGACCGGTGCAGCGGGTGATCTGCTTACGTCGTTCGCCTGTCTGGCGCGTCCGGAGCAGATCGATCCCAGGTTGCTGATCGAAGGGCTCAACGCTGCGCAGGTGGCGTGGCGCTGGGAAATCCGTGACGACTCGGCTGCGGATGTAACTCCGCCTCCGTAAGGGGATAGCACAATGGCATACACTCCTGTAATTCCGTCGATCAATACCACTGTTACGAACAACAGCGAGCCTTCCGGCTGGAAGTTCCTGGGATTCGGCTCCACGGAAGATGTTCCGCGCCGTCCGCAGGCCGCCATGGACGGTCCCGCGGTGCTGGTCGGTCTGCCTGTGGTCATCTTCTCGCTGCGATACCTTACCATGGATGTCATTCCTGTGTCCACGGTCATCAAAGAGAGGGTCGACGGCACTCAGACTCTGAGTATCGGCACACTGGCGCAGGACAATCCATACCTGATCGGCGGATCGCTTACCTTCCAGGACACTGGACGCGGGATACTGGCCTGTACCTGGGAACAGCGCATCGCATGCGTCGGCCAGCGTATAGACTATCCGTAATCCAGTACCGCATGCTCCATAGCCAGCCTGGCCACGGAAACGCATCATGGATGTGACCTACAAGCTGCCTGCCGATTTCCTGGCCAGCCTGGCTTTCGAGTTCGATGGCAACCAGTTTCTGTTCGCGATAGCCAACACGTTCGCTATCCGTGCCCCCGGCGATCACCAGATTTTCCCCTACTGCGTATCCGGAAACCTGTTTGCCACGCGATCCACAGAACGCACATCGGCAGGTACGCTGACCTTCGGAGGCTTGCTGGCGGGGGACCTGACTTTGATGCGCAGCCTAATCTTCGAAAAGCTGGGAAACATACAGACGTCCGGTGTCAGATTCAGGATGTCGGACATGGAATCCGGCATTTCACTGATGCATATTCTCCTGATGGACTTCAGAATAGGGTCGGTGGAACTGGCTTCGTCGATGTTCGGCAACACCACGATGGTCGGAGGCAACTTCGGAATAACCTTCCGCGACATGTCGCGTCTGCCGTACTAGAAAGGCTCATCGGAATGGAAGACATCAAGGCAGCCATAGTCGGAATACTGCTGTGCGGGCACAGCGAGACTAGCGTCCGGGGTCGCAGGATATGCGACAGAGGACGTCTCTGCCGCAGCTATTCGGGAATTCTTCCGGATGGCGTCAACGAGGCGCTGAACTGGTTGGAAGCCTTCGACGTGTTCACCGATCCGTGGGGAGACTGGATGTTCTCGGCCGGTGTGCTGGAGAAGAGGCTCCTGCATCTGGATCACGTGCACGATCCGCTGCTGCTGAAGACTGCTTCCCGGCTGTATTCCAGGCTCATGCGTCTGTATCCGTGCTGGATCGATCTGCAGCGGCCTTCTGCCCCGCGTACCGTTCCAACCGGCACACCTGTGCCGGATATCCAGGTTCCTTCCGACAACGAAGATGTGCGCAGAGAACAATTGCTGCAGTTTGCCAGGAACGCACTGAAGCTGAATTCGTCCAGGTCAGACATATCTCCGGAAGAGTTTGCAGAGGAGATGCTGCGCAGGGAACGGAGTATGGGAGGGGTACATGAGTAGCATGACTTTATTCCAGGGCGCCTCCCAGGCAGCATTGCTCTGGATAGAGGACGAGATTGTAAAGGCCAAGAACTGGCAGGACCAGGGTTCCGTATACAAGGCCGTACATCTGCCCCACGAAACCGACTACCAGTCCAGGAATCTGGATCCTGCGGCGCTGAAAGCCAGATTGGAGAGATTGCCTCCAGAGAAGAGAGCCGCGCTGCTGAAGTCGGTATGGGACGAAGCGTCGCAGCCCTTGGACAACATGGCGAAACTGGAAGAAGGTCTGCTGTCGTACGAGCGGAATGCCGCGGACGTGGACGGGAACGCCGAACGCAGGCAGGAGGCCGCGCCCGTGCCGGTTCCTCCGGCAAGACGCGATCCGACAGTCGCTGCCGGCACTGCAGTTCTTGTGCGCACGCCTGGCAGGGTCGAAGACGTTCCCAGGGACATCGGGCTGTCCAGACGTGCCGCCAAGGGGGCGTCCGGCAAGAATAGCGGCAGCAGGCTGTCGGGGCTGCGGGCCGAAGCAGCCAATCTGCACATGCGCATGTTTGCCGGGATGTATGCATCCAGCGATCTGCATGCCGGGCTGGATTCCGAGTCCTTCATGCGCAGGCGGGCCACGATAGACGTATTGGCCAGGAGATCCGAGGACAGTGTCCGTGCGCGCAGGGCAATGGCCACCTGGACGGACGCCGAGCTTGAAAAGCATATAGCGACTATCGGCGACGAGGACAAGGAAACCATATCCGACAACCTGCGTTCGCAGGGCATGCTGAACGAAAATGGAACCAACCTGGAGGAGGCTATGGTCCTCCACCGGCGCGACGAGCAGACCAAGGTGCGCAGAGCCATAGCTGAGCAGACATCCGGTGTCCGCGCGGCGTCCGAGATGCTGCTGGCGGAGCAGGACAGTTCGGGCACGCTTGGAAAGGATCTGCTCAAGGCCCGCAGCCGCGAATCCGGTATCCGGCTTCCCGACGACGACGGACGCAGGGACCTAGGCAGGCTCGAGGACAGACTGTTCGCGGGAGCACAGGCAGCGGATGCCGACCGCAGAAACGTGCGGACAGTGTTCACCATGGGACAGCGCTACGGCATGGACGCCGGACGCATAGCGAGCCCGGCGGATGCAACAGCCATGATGCGCAACATGGCTGTTGCCGAGCTTGCGGCCGGGAAACTTGTCGGCAGGGACAGGGAAGCTTTCGTGAAGCAGGCCGCTTCCCTGTCGCAGCCTGACCAGCGCAGGCTGATGGCTTCCAGAGGCTTCGACGAAGACATGGTGAAGCGTACCGAAGCCGTTTTGCACAGGTCCGCAGAGGAAGTGGAGGAAAATGCCGACGACATGCGCAAAGTCGAAGCGTTCGACAGGGAGTCGAAGTATAGAACCGGACTGAAAGCATCTACAGCCATCCTCAAAGCGATCGGATTCCATGTAGAGGACGTCGGAGATCTGGCTGCTCCCAAGATCGGCAGGCATCGCACCAGGTACGAAGTGGCAGAGGAAATGGCAGGGCGTGCGACTGAAATAGGTTCTGAAGCTGTAGAGCCGGGGGCCAAATACGAGGCTCCGCCCATATCGCCCAAAGTCGGAGAATCCGCAGGCCCTGCCGGAAGCAGCGGTGTTCCGGCACCCTCTTCCGGAAAACCTGCAGGCCCTGCCGGAAGCAGCGGTGTTCCGGCACCCTCTTCCGGAAAGTCGGCACATCCGGCTCCGCCGAACAGCCCGCGGGCACACCAGCCGAACCTTCTGCAGCTCAGTCTGAAAACAACATGGATAGGGATTTGGCTTCGTTTTCCCTGTCGCAGCTTCCCGATCCTGCGGATGTTCCAGTCTTCAGAGGACCCGGAATCAAGACACAAAAGGAATACGACGAAGCCAGAAGCAGGTATCTGGATGCCGGATACAAGTCATTCATTGAAGATCGAAAGCGGCTGTCCGGCGAAACAACCATAGCTGCTCCCAGGCAGGTTCCGGCATCCAAACCTGCAGGTGTGGCAAGCATGCTGGCGAAGAGTATGCAGGACAAAGAGAGCAGAGTTCCGGACAGTACGCGGGCACTGGAGATGCGCATTGCCGAACTCGAAGCTATAGTCCACAACGCTGTGCAGTCCGATCCTACCGGTGTGGAAGTATGACGCTCCAGCCGCTGTCCATAAAGGTGATCCCGATGTACCGGTGGCGCAGGGATGCGCACTGGTCCTCCAGGACCCGCTATGTCTGGCAGCGGACAGTGAAATTCGTGGTCACTGCGGTGGCAACCGGCGAGCGCAACCTGGCCGAGAACATCACTACGCTGCTTAATGGCATCCGTATCCGGCAGCCGCTCAGCGACTTCATGAACGGTCTCAACATTTTCGATCTGACGGGCCAGCCCAATACTGTCTATTCCCGGACAGGCAATGTGGAAGGCAGCGACTACGAATCGGTGCCTTCCTCTATATACGACTGGAAAATTGCCGACGCCTACCACGAATTCAACGAGCAGGACAAGGTTACCCGCACTGTGTACATCCTTGTCGGCCAGTGGGACAAGTGGCAGGGCGTTGCGCACAGCGTGGTGCGGAGGCCCACATGAGCTTCCATGCCGATCCGATCAGTGGAGAATGGTGGACTGCGCGGGAAGGCGCAAGCCGTGTGGAGTCGTTCAACACGATAAGGCGCAACGGCAGGCAGATACGTATTCTGCGCTATGCTCCGTACGAATACCGCGTGTACATGAACCGTACAGACGGATCGGACGGAGATGTCCTGAGTCCGGACAGCTTCGAGCTGTGGGACGATCCTGTCGAAGGGCCGGCATCGGTCGCAGACGACTGGCAGGTGCAGGAGGCGGAGATGAGGTTCTGGCCGGAGACCGGAATGGTGGAGATCACGGTAGCGTCCTTCAAGCCTTCGGTGGATTGGACAGTGTCTACCCGGATATCCAGATCGGAGTACGATGTCGACCAGTCCTAATTCGTTGACCGTGGGTGCCGGGGTGGGTGCACGGGGAACCAGGGCGATGTCTCCGGCAGAGAGACAGCGCTTGAGGGCTATTCCTGCACGCATTCCCGGCGAAGCAGTCTCGGAGCAGGGTATTCCTGCATTGGAAAGCGATTTCCAGCTGTCCAGGAGTCCGGGCTGTTTCGTGGTGACATTGAGCTCGGACGGCTCGGAAGTGTACATAGGAGAGGACTGGGTCGGCTTGGGAACATCGGAGGACGAGGGCGGGCTCGAGGGGTGTTCGGAAGACCGGCCCGGTCTCGTTTTCTTAGCCGATGGACGGATGTTTCCGGTTGGAGGGAAGACAACCAAGTCCGCATCCTCCATCTACACGGAAGCGGGAGCTGCCGGAACTACGTTGCTGCTTGCACTGATACCGGATCCGGACAGCGGTTTGACCGGAATAGTGTACAGGGCGATTCACGTGTCCGGGACAATAAGCGGTAATCTCGGTGTATGGGACGATGCCCGGGACTATCTGCCTCCGACTACGTATGACGACTATCATATTGTTCCTATTGCGGCCATGGACCTTATTTATGCAGGAGGAGTGGCTAAGATACGGGATGTCTACTGGAATCTGGATAAGCCTGCGGTGTCTTTGGGAGGTATAGGTACGGAAATTGCCACTGTGCAGCTTACGGGACTGCATCCGTTCAGTCCAGCAGCGGGTGTGCGGATGTACACTGGAGACGTATACGGCAACGGGTCCACTTCCGCAGCTACAGCATCTAACGTTGCCATACGTATTCCAGGAATAGCTCCTAACGTTACTGTACCTGCGTTCGGAGCGTGGAATACTGTTCCTAAATGTGGCGCGATCGGATATAGAGGAACAACCTGGATCGGGAGTGCAGGTCTTAGAACCGAAACAGTATATGAAACGTTCGGATTGCTTGTTTTAGGCTGATTTCTATGCCTTCGCACACTCTTACTTTTTCAGACTGGAACAACTATGTGGATGGGAATGGAAATTCCCATACATTGGACTGGTCCAGCCCTGCTGCCATGGCCGGTCAGTTTTTGTACCCGTATGTTGAGGCATTACGTCAGGCAGCCAACGAGCGTTTGGCTGTAAGGTTTCCATGGCGGCTGGATGCGGCCATTGAAGCTGCATCGAGTGGATATGATTTGAAGTGGACAGTAATGGCTTTGGACCAGATTAGGGCTTTCTTGGTATTTCAGGACATATTTGCTGAAATTTTATATGGATTACCGACCAGGGCAGCTCCTCATATGATCTGGACCAACAGTATTCGTCTTCCGTCTCTACACAATGAACAACAATTTCTCACAAAGGAAGGAGAGAAACATTATTCACACGTATCTGTTCTAACAGAAGTTTATACTGGATTTCGGGCACTTGCTTCAGATGCTGGTGTATCCTCCGATATGGTAGATAATATGCTTAAAGGCTGGTCCACGTCTATATCCATACCATTTTTTCCAGGAGAGCCTGCGTGGAATTACTTACCTGGGCCGGTCAGTTCGAGCGGATTGACGTCTACATTGTTTAGCATGAAACGAATGTTAGCTTTAATGCTACATGCTATACCGTCTGTGGGTCCACTTATTCTAGAATGGGCTACTCCTACCGATGATCCTATTAACACATATCAACCAGATCCTGGATATAGATGGATTCTTCCTGCAGTGTATCCCCCTGTGGAGCAACCTTCCCCCGGGTGGGGAACCAAGTGGCGAGAACGCTGGGGCGGGGAAACGTTTGGAGAATTTAAGAACAGTTTTGATAATCAACCCTGGAGCGATATCGGACAAGCTCGCATACCTGGCGGATTTTTCCCTCAATATATAGATGCTGGGCCAATACACTGGCTTCTTGCGCATCAGGATCTACCGTTATTTCAAGCTGTGCGTTCCAAGCGAGATCACGAATTCAAGATAGAGCTTCCATGTGGGTGTGATCGAGATATAGCGGCATGCCTGCGACATATGACAGGCGGTTCGTGGTTTTTCGAAAACAACGACTATCCGGCAGTAAGTGACGAAGAAAATAGATTGTCTCTTTTCCGGACAGACAGTTTAAGTGCGGGATCGATAGTTTCCATTACGAACGTTGGAAACGATTGGGACACGCTTACAGCTACTCCTTTGGATAATTCATGGGTACATATTTATCATGTTCCGGGAGTCGTCTATCGACTTAGATTCGATGTTCCCGGCGGATTCGTATTCCAGTAATTAGCCTTAATTTCCAGATCCGGGCCAAGCAGTCCGTACCAATAGTGGAATACAGCGGCGAACAGCCCGGAAGATCGATACCGAGATGAATTGCTACACGGGAAGGTGGAAGACCCGGAGCCGTAATTTCCGTATCAGTCGGAAAGCGGGGAGGGTGCCCTCCCTTCCCTCCCCGCTTTCTTTTACGTCGGTCACGAGGTTATAGTACTCATCATGCCTAGTAAGCGCTTCATTCCCATGTACAGTGATCTTCCCCCCACCAGGGAAGAACTGCTGCAGATGCGGCTTGTGCAACAGCAGCGCGCCAAGGGCGGATTCGAAGACAGCGCCGACCGCAGTTTCTTCCTGGACCGTCCTGCCGCCACCGATATAGACTTCGGGGACGACCAGGACAGCGAGCACGACCTGAAAGTCATCAGGCATCTGCAGTCGGTCCAGAACAATCCCGACTACGCTTCCAGCT
>C687J39217_1000520_pt1 | contig 9143 bp, 19 predicted proteins | sample RifOxyB1_FD_39217 | JGI IMG/M metagenome (IMG submission 39217)
GCCGCAAATTTCTAAAAAGTTTTTAGAGAACATATTCTTTTCCATGTGTCAAATGAAATATTTGTTTATCATTTTTTGATACTATTAAATAAACCATTATAGTACTAATCTCAATTTTGTAATCTTCTTTTTTAAAACAAATATAATCTAAAAAACTATAATATAACTGGTTACAATTTGGACACTTATACCACATATTTAACCTATCTATTTTTATTTTTATAACTCTTTCACCACAAATTAAACATTGTTCTATATGTTTGTATAATTTAAAATCTTTTTCAAAATTATTTTTCATTTCTATAAGTTTATTTTTATATTCTAAGCAAATAGGAATACAAACATTTTTTAAAATGCAATTATTACAAAAAGTTAAAATATTATTATTCATATATGAACAGCAATTTCTCTTTGAAAGAAATATTTTCTTGATCAATAATTTTTTTAAAGTACAATACATTGCCAATATTAAAAACTTTAATTTCACAATTACCAATACAAAAAGAAAATGCCCAGTCACAGACTAAATTAAAATTATATTTGACTCCACACTTACAATTATAAGAAATGATAATTCCCAATGGAATTTCTAGATCACAAAAAATACAGTATCTGGGTTTCTCATTTAATAATTGATTCATTTTTAATTTTCTCGGTTCAAATTCTTCTTTGACAATTCTTTCACAAAATTCAAAACATGTACGGTTTAAAATGCAATTATTACAAAAAAACATTTTTATGTACTGTTTCATTTAGTTCAACTGGAATATAACTATTTGTAACATTTTTCACTCTTTTAAAACCTATATTAAAATTTCTTTTCACTATCCAATATAATTCTTCGTTTTCTTCAATTACAACAAAACTTTCTGAGCAACTCTCAACCCCTATGTTAAATTTCAAATTACAAAAATCACATTTAAAACTTAGAATATTTGATTGTTTATTTATCATTAATAATCTTCCACAATTCATACATATTCTTTCTCCAACAAGAACACTTCTAATTTTTTCTAAAGATAATTTTTTAGAAATTTCTTCTATTCTATAACAATTTTTTTCACAAATTATTTTGCATATACAATCGGAACATGGAAATATCATAACGAAATCTCTCTTTCATCTTGAGGTTTAAATATTTTATATTTTGAAGTTCGTTCTCCTAAATTCAAATATATCTTATCAAAGAATACTATTAAAAGAATTATTTCATACGGAGTTTTAATATAAATTTTTCCCATGGTTAAAAATATATTAAATGTATATGAAAGATTGCATCTAGAACATTTTTTATGAAAAAGTATGTCATTACAATTAAGGGATGTTTTAGATAGAGTTTCCCCACAATTTATACAAATGTTTTTATTTGTTTTTATATTATATAAAATATACTTTCTTTTTTCTTTAAAATTTTGAAGAATATTATAACAAGGAAAATGACAATTATTTTTTAAAATACAATTTAGACATTGTTTTGTCATTCTAGATGTATTCTTATAAAAGCAGGATAATTCCATGCAGTTTCATCTGAATAAAAACTCATCCAATTTTTGCTAATACTAATAATTTTAGATCTTTGATCAATGGAAAATAAAAATCTATGTCCAGGTAATAAAAATTTTATGCACCAAGTTAATATAAATATTGTATTACAGTTTGGACAAATTTTTAATCTTTCATACTCCTTAAAATCCTTAAGTAATTTTTCACAAAATATGCATTTATTTTTTCCTAATAAAATTAAATTTTTTGAAAGTGTGGTTTTGTTTTCTTCAAAATATTTTTCAGTCAATGAACAAATTTGGTAACAACTATTTCCTAAAATACATTCTTGACAAGGAGGAATCATATCTTATCATATCCTTAACTTTTCCATTTAAATAAAAATATTTATAATTCTTTGAAATTACCAAATGTGTTTCAGATATCTGAATGTCAAATATAAATTTGTGGTTGAATAAACGAAATTCAAAACACCCTACCATTGATCCAAATGCCGTATTACATTTAGGGCAGGTTTTTTTAAAAACAGATGGATTACTTTTTAATAATTTCTCTTTACAAAATATACATTGTTCATTTATTTTTACAATATTGATCATATTTATAATTTCCTGTTTATTTTCTTCAAAATAATTTTTTGTTATCACACAAATTTGATAACAATTATTTTTTAAAATACAATTAGTATCACAAGGGAGAAACAATTGAGATATCATACTGAGACGTATATTCACTGGTTTTAAAATACCAATATTCTTTTGTCAAATAAATTAAAAATCTACTTTTTGGTAAATTGACAACCAGGCTAAAACCATAAAATATATTCATAAAAGTAGTGGCACATTTGGGGCATTTTCCTCCAGGGACGTTTTGTAATCTATCTAATTCAATATTACAAAATAAACATTTTTCTATAGATATTAAATTATCATCTGTTGAAAATAGTTTTCGATTTTCTCTAATATAGTTTCGAGTTTGATCACATATTCGGTCACATGCACTTATCAAAATACAATTCAAACAAAACAATTAAATTATCACAGTGCAATCGTCATTTTTTATTTCATTTTTATAAATAACCCCTTTATTAATTCTTATTTGTTTTGTATTTTTATTTATTGAGATTAAAAAATTATATTTTTTATTTAAAATCAGATAATATAGAGGATGCAAACTCATATACATTAAATTTCAGTTCATACAATATAAATTAATTAAAGTATCCCCACAAAATAAGCAATTAGAAAAATCTTGATTTTTAAAGAACCGGTTTTTATTTTTAAGAAAAGGGTCAATTATTTTTTGACATGATAAATTACAAAAATTATTTAAAATGCAAGTATTACAAATCATTTATAAATTATTTCTTTTATAAATCGAGCTGGTGAACCATAATAAAGGCCTGGTTTTATTATGTTTTTAGAAACTAAAGACCCAGCCCCTATAATTGTATTTTCAACAATTTCAATTCCAGCTAAAATAATACAGCCAGACCCTATAATACAATTTTTATGAATGATAGTTATTTTCTCTTCTTCATCAGACCCAATATATTTAGTATGATTAAATATAACCCCTGGGCCGATAAAACAATTATCTTCAATGATAACATTTTTAGATATAATTGCGTTAGGCCTTATATTTACGTTTTTTCCAATAAAACAAGACCCGGTAGTTTTTACCCCATCTCCTATAATCGAATTTGATCTAATATGAGTTCCTGATTTTAATACAACCATATTTCCAATTAGAACATTATCACCAATAAAAACCTTATTCTCAATTACACAAAATTCTCCCATGTTTTTATCTCCTTAAACGTGCGGGATTTCCAAAATAAGTTGAATCTGGTTTTGTACTTTCCAATAAAACTGATCCAATTCCTATGGTTGAAAACTTTGAAATGCATAGATTATTTGATATGGTTGATCCGGGTCCAATATAAGTTCCTTTCTCTATAACACAATCTCCGCAAATTGTTGAATTGGCACCAATATAAACAAAATCTTTAATGATACTTTGCCCACCAATATGTGACCCAGCTATAATTGTGGAAAATTCTCCTATTCTAACCATTGGACTAATAGTGACATTTGGCCCAATAAAAATTCCTTTCTCTAAAATATAATTTTTAGGCATTGACACAGAATGATGAATAACAGATAAAATTTGTTTGTCAGGAATGTTCATTTTTTTAATCAAATTAATTCGACTTTTCATATCGTTAACTTTTAACAAAGAAAAAGCAAAAAGGCAACCGTCATCTATACGTCTCTGAATATCATTAAAAGATTCAAGAACTGGAATTCCTAAAAAAACAGATCCAATTGGAAAATTATCATCTAAAAATCCCAAAATTTTATGTTCTGATTTCACAAAATTTGTATAAAAAGTATGTTCTCTATAAATGCTTGCGCCGCCTATAATTGCATCTGCAATTTGTATTCCAGCTGAACGGACTCCGAGTATGATTATATTTTTCATTTCTTCTTTCTCCTTCTATATTGAAATATCAATATTAAAATCCATAAATTTATTATGATACAAAAAATATTTGAAATTATCATTGGATTGTTTGAAATTTTGAACCCATAAATTATCCACCATATTTGTCCATGAATAACAATGAGCCATAATGATATCGAAATATCATCACTTCTTTTTCTTTGATACAATTTGATAATTTGTGGAACCCCAGAAAAAGCCATTGATACCCCAATTATTGTAATCCAAAAATCAATCAAGGAAGTACAAGCCTTACCACCCCATTGTGAAGCTTATCGTCTCTATACCTAGAAAAATCTTCTGAACATATATGAAACTGCCTCACAATATCCATTCTAAATATTCTAACATTTAAATGTTCTGTATGAAAATAATCAATTAAAATTTGTTTTTCATTTTTAATAAGAATTGCAAAAAACTTATAATTAGGAGTGTATAAATATTGAACGTCACAAATTCCACAAGAATATAAACAATTAGGAAACAAGTGTTCTTCTCTTTTGTTTAATAATTCTTCTCCACAAAATACACAATTATTTAATATTGTGTCTTTATAACTATTATTATCAATTAATTCTTTGAAGTTAATCATTTTAATTAGATTTTTACACGGGGTTTCACATGTCTTTTTTAAAATACATTCTATACAACAAATTTTCATTCTTCCTCCTTTAAGTTATATTGACATAATGATATTTATGAAGAATTAAAATATTATAAGTGTCTGGATGTTTATATCTGTTAAATCTATAAATATTAAAAAAACTATAAATTCGTTTAGAAATAAAAACATCAAAAATGAAATTAAAATTTGAATCTTTTTCAATTAATAAAAAACAATCGTTTCTATGACTTATCATTTGAAAAGTAATATTACAATTCCCACATTGATTAGCGACTAAATATTTTTCACAAAAAATACATTTTTCTAATCTTATTAAATTTTGTATATTTTTTATTGTGTGAACAAAATCAATACAAACTAAATCACATGAATTTTTTAGAATGCAATTATTACAAAGAAACATCTAATTTCACCTGATTTTCTCGATTTAGGCTTATTAAATAAGATATATTATATAACGAGTCTTTAAAATAGGTAGTGAATTTAAAAACTGTAAATAAAGTACTGTTTCTATTAGCTTTTATAAAATCAAAAATAAATAAATTTTTATTTTTTGATATTATTGCAAAACATTCAACTCTAGAAACACCTATATATCTTAATTTACACCCTTCACAAATAAAAAGATTATTAGATTTTTCAGTTTTTCCTGTTAATTTGTTTTTACAAAATACACAATGCTCTGGTCGTTTTCGATATTTATTAATACTATAATCATTTATAATTATTGAGAAATCTATTTCTTTAATAATTTCATCGCATGGTTTCATACATGTAAAACATAAAATACAATTATCACAAATTAACATATAAAATAAGTCCTTTATCTTTTTTATCATGGATCAACCTAGTCAAGTTTTGATCTGTTTTTAAAAACCGATGAGAAACATTTACTCGAAATATTATAAAATGCATACGATTTGAAGAAAAATTATCATAATCAAAAATAAATTTTGGCTTTATGCTTTCTGCATAAGATAATGAAAAACATTTCCAACGAAAAGTTGATGAATATATTATATTACAATTTTTACATTTTAAATCAAAAAAATTCCCTTCAAACACTTTTCCACAAAATAAACAAACGGGAGGAAAAAGCGTTACACCCTTAAAATGTTGAAAATTCATATTTTTTATGATCTCTTCACATGGCTTCACGCAGGTAAAAGTTAAAATACATTTTTCGCAGAGATCAATCAAGGCGTCTTCTCCTTTGTATCTAAAGGTATAAAATTAAATGATCTATTATGTAAAATATTTATAGCTATTTTTGAAAAAGATATATATGTCTGAATTTGTTTAAAAAATATTTCAATTGAGATTTTATGATTAATCAAAAGAATAGATGAACAATATTCACAAGTTTCACGTATTATATGAGGAGAGGCATTATAAACTTTATATTTGCCATCATATAAATATTTTCCACAACAAAAACAATGTAAAAATTCTTTTTGATTAATCAGATCAAAAATAGTTTTTTGATTTTTAAAAATATATTGTAATGATGAAGCACATGATTCTTGACAATAACCAATTAAAATGCAATCTAAACAAGGGAATCTCTCAAATCTATTTTTCAAGGAGATTTTCCAGTCCTTAAGATAATTCCTTCTGACATAAAATCTTTTGGGTGGTTTCTTAAGACCAATAATTTATTAATATAAAATTCCAACGATAGCAAAATATTATTATTTTTTTCATCCAGAAAAAATATATCTGAAAAATAAATTATTCTTAATCCACATGTTTTACAAAATCTGACTGGGATATAATCTCCTGTTTCAAATAAAAGTTTTTCTTCACAATAAATACATTTTGAACTATCAACATTTTTAAAAAAATCTATCTCCTTAAGATATGGTTTAAACATTTTATCTACAATTTCTTTGCAGCATTCTAAACATTGATTTTTTAAAATACAATCGATGCATAGGCATTTCATATTTTCTCTCCTATGAACATATGGATTTTCATTCTATATAATTCTTTAAGATTCTAAATAAAAAAAATAAAACCTTAACTCATTTATTAATATATATAGTTTATAATTCTAAACTTGTATCTTTTATAGAACAAAATATAAATTTCTTTTTAAGAATTGAATCTAAGAAAAATTAAGGGTTTAAATATCTATAAGTAAGGATCTTTAAAATAATGGAAAAAATTGATTTTCCTGAGGATGAATATAAAAGTATAAAAGATCGACTCGATCAAAATAAAGTCAGCCATACAATTAGAATAAAATCTGAATGGGGTAAATATAAAATGGGAAATATTTACGCAACTCCGTGGGGAGATCATATTAAAATTTTATCGATCAAAAGACTTCAATCCATAAGACAATATGTTTTTTATAATGATTTAACAAATGATCAAAAAAATGAATTAAGCCAAAAGGATTGTATTGAACATATTGTATTTAAAAAAGTTCCAAAAGACATTGAAGAATCTGTGGGTGCTTTTGCCATAGATTCTCCTTTAAAAAGAAACGTTAGATTCGAATCTTTTTTAGAACAAAAAATGGATAACATATTAATTGATTTTGATAAAGTCATTCATTCCTATCATGAAGGATGGCAGAATGGATATATTTATGGGTTTGTCATTGATGGAGCAAAAGAATCATTGACCTTTTTGAAAAAATATTTTAATATTATTATTTTCACGGCAAGAGCGTCAGAAGTTCATAAAGACGAAAAAGAAAAAATGATTAGAAACGTTGAAGATTGGTTAAGAAAAAATGAGATACCCTTTGATTTAGTTACCGCTGATAAAATGCCAGCGTTTGCGTACATTGATGATAAAGCTATCAATTTTGACAATTGGAAAAATGTAATTGGGATCGTAAAACAAATGATGACTCAAAAAGAGACAAAAGTTGGAGGGTTTTAAATATGAAGACATCTTTTAGTATTTTGGAACAGGATCAATTAAGACGTACCTTCGGTGGTACGACTGTCGGCACGGCTGATCCTTATTTAACTGGTTTATTTGGAATTCAATTTGCAAAGCTTCCCGCTGCTTTGGAATCTAGAGTCAACCCATATGATATTTCCAGTAATAATGAGGTTAGAAAAATTTTAGCGGGTACATGTATTTCCGTGACCCCTCCCGGCGGAACATTGAATAGCCAGGATTATACAGGTCTCGGTGGCATCAAATCGGGTGTGCCTTCCAACATTGATTATGGAAATGTGGTGACTTTAAGATTTGTTGAAATGAACGGCATTCCCGTTTTTAGAATTATTCATGAGTGGTTTAAGATGATTCGTGACTATCGATTCGGTGCGTCTAACTTACAAGAAACAGCGAGTTTGACCGGATATTCAAAAAGAACTTTTTCTGGTCTTTTATATTACTGGACAACCGCTCCTGATGCGAAAACTGTTGAATTTGCCGCGTGCTATGATGGCGTTTATCCTACGAAGGATCCTCAAGATCTTTTTGGTTCTGATATTGATACCGTGGGTAGACTGGATATAGATATCGACTTTCATATTGATACGCCATGGCAAGAGTCTTGGGTAAAAACAAAATGTCAAGAATTTGCTGATCAAAGAGCCGCTCAGATTTCTGTCATCAAAAATTATGGCCCCAAGCAAGCTGGTGTGTAATGAGGATAAAATTATGATTATCACAGAATCTCCAAAACTTTTTGATTCTGCATTATTTTCTTTTGTGACAAGGTCGGTTCTTTGCGATTATGTTACTGAATCAAATATTCAAAATAAAAAAGATCTTAAGAATTTTATTTTGAAGGAAGCCACTGATTATGAAATAATGAATATTTTACTTTTAAATAAAATTCCTAAAGAATCTTCAAATCTTTTAAAAGAAACTGCGTTGTATAGTATTTTAAAAGAACAGATGGTTCAAAATTGTGATTTACTTGTTGAGCATATAGGACATGAAACATTTAATAATATTTTATTCAATGTTTCTCCTTTATCTTTGTTTGATAAAACTCCTGAAAATATTTTTGAATCTTTTCTTCTTGAGGCTCCAAAAAAGAAAAAAGGTATAAAAGGTCCACAAACCCAAGGGCCTGATGATTCTTCAATGGAGCCAACTTCTGAACCGTCTCCTGAGCCTCAACAAACTTCTCAAGCTAAGGAAATAGGCGGGGAAGCGGCCAATGTCGCAAAAAGCATGCTTCTTTATAATGCCGTTGGGGCTTTGATTGGAAAAGCAAAAGATCTTGCTGCCAAAGGAATTGGCCCAGTGATAAGTCTAGTTCAAGGACATCCAATTATGGCTGGGGCAACATTGGCGGCTATTTTAGGCTATGCTGCAATTCGAGCATATCAAAATCATTTTAGCGCCGCTGCAAAACAATGTGAAGGTTCTGATGATAAAGCTGAATGTATGAAATTTGCTAAAATTCAAGCTCTTGGATCTCAAATCAATGATTTAAGAAAAGGATTATCTGCTTGTAAAAATTCAAAAGATCCCAAGGGTTGTCAAGATTCTATAAATAAAAAAATTCAAGGCGTTGAAGAAAAAATAT
>C687J39217_1000521_pt1 | contig 9141 bp, 8 predicted proteins | sample RifOxyB1_FD_39217 | JGI IMG/M metagenome (IMG submission 39217)
AAGAATCTGGAGGTTCTGCAACATTTACTCCATTGGTGGGATACTCTTCCTCCAATAATATATCTACAACTCCTCCCCCAACCCCAATATCATCTACATTGATTGGAGGAAAAACAATCTCTTCTTTATCTTCATTTTTATTTTTATTTAATTTTTTTTCTAAATCATTAAGATTCCTATACTTAAACTCCGGAATAAATTCATCATAAGTAGAAATCATTTTCCCCGCTGTTTCTGTTTCTCTTTTCTTTTGAGTAGCTTCATGAATTCTAAATAATCCTGATTTATATCGTATTCCATAAGTGGTACTATCAGATCCTTGACGAGCTACGTCTAATCCAAAAGCATAAATATGATCTGGCAATAAAATACCATCCCTACCTTTTTCAAGTGCTTTCTCAATATATCTAATTGGAATAAGAGTGTCTTTACTCTCTTCCGGAAATTCTCCAAGAACTCTAATTCTAAATAAATTTGAATCTACCCCCCATTTCTTGGCCTTTTCATCTACCCATTTTTTAATAGTAAGTTTAGGATAAATTATTCTATCATGACGAACATTGGGGCAATCATAACAACTAAGAGTAAAAGTTTTAAAACCAGATCCTGGTTTAAAAGCATCTGCAAAAGGACTAGTAGGATCAGTAGGGTTTCCTATATAAAGTACAAACGTACTTTCCGATGTCAAAAGAGCATCTAACGATTCAAATACATTATGAGCAACTCCGCCAGCTTCATCCACTATTACAAAAATATTTTCTTCATGAATACCAGTAATATTATCCATCGGCTTATCAGTGGCAAATCCCTCAACAAACCATTTAGGTCCCAAATCTAAACTAACNTGATTCATNTTACCNCCTAATGGGGTACGAGCACGAACATGTTGATAGTGAATCTCTCCCCATAAAGCGCGTCTGACTTGCCTGAAGGAATTTCCACTTATATGATATTTTCCCTTTCTTCGTACCAATATCAACTGGGTAGGGACTTTAACACAATAAACAAAATCATCATAATCTACCTCATACCAATCATATCTAGTGACTTGAGCTTGGTGTCCCCTCTTCCAAACACTTACGGTGTAGGCACTCCCAAATCTTTCTGCTTCCCCTTTATATTTATATTCAGCCTTATTAGCTACCCAACCCAATTTCACACAAATTTCTAATAAATCATCGGCCAACTGATTAGAAGAAGTAGCTAAAGCCCACCAACCCCCCTTTTTAGTCTCTTCGGAATATTTTTCCGAAGTGCCATCTCCCATCCAAAACCCTTGCATAAAAGCTTCCAAATATTCTTTATCTAATTCCAAAATCCAACGCGGGATGGACCTGACTTTTGATTTACCAAAAGGCTTAAATTGAGCAGCTAATTCCTTTGAATAAATATTCCAATCGTAACAATCATCTTTTTTACGTTTCTTTTTCTTAACTTTATCTTGAAGCCCTATTCTTCTAAACAAATCATCCACATAAGATATATTTTGCGGCTTAGCTTGAGTAACCCCTACGTTATAAGAACCTCTTTCTGGATGATAACCACAATTACCCTCAGCAAACCAAAATCCCAAAAATTCCATCCAATCTTTACTAAATATAGATTCTTGCCCTTTCCATTTAACAGATTTTTGAACTCTCCAACTACCATTCTTATAAATATCTTTTGCATACTTAATTCCAAACTCTTTATCCCCCCAACGAGTCTCTTTCATCTTAACCCAACATCTATGATCTGGGGTCATCAAAGCATCTACCAATTGATTCTTTATTCCCAAAAGTTTTCCCTTGTACGGAACCTTATAATATTCCAAAGGTTTTACAAAAGTCATCTCCTCTGTGATGGGATCGTATTGGGATACTTTTTCTTCCCCCGTCAAATCTTTTAAAAACTTCCATCCACCATCGGTCAAAATTTCTGTTTCTTTATCAAAACAGGGGGCAGTAGTCATCCCTGTTGCATGCCATACATAAGCTAAATAAAGAGTAATTCCTGCAGCAAGATGCGTTTTTCCCAATCCGTGTCCAGACTTGACAGCTACTTTTCTATGCTCTACTAATGCTTTTATGATCTCTCTTTGTTTACTCCAAAGAGGAACAGGATCTCCAGGTTTCCATTCTTTAGGAGGCTTATCATCCCTCCATCCTTCAATCGGGATACCTAATTCATCTCTCCAAAATAGAAGAGGTTTTTCTTTATATCTCTTCATCAAATCTATTTCTTTTTCCACAGGATTTTGAGCTTCTTGTCTCTGAATTTCTTTACGAAGAATTGGTAATGGTAGGGGCAAATCAATTAAATTAATTAAATTAGGGTCTATTGAAGGATCTTCTATAAATGGTTTTATATCACTACTACGAATAATAGGTTTACGAGGACGCATAGGAGTAGGATTTGAAGGGGGCTTCTCTCCCCCTCCGTCTTTTCCTCTGCCGCCCTTGCCACGAATTAAAATCAAATCTCCCATTATATCCTCATCTATATGATTTTCTGAAAGGTTCCAAACGAAACATTAACATTCCTTCTGCACGAACTATACCACCTAACTCAGTTCCTACAGATATTTCGGGACCATATTGAATATCCCCTGTTCTGAGAGGAAGCCATCTAGCCGTACCTTTTGCTTGAGTATTCCCAAATAATCCTAACCGTCCTTCAAGTTCAATACGTTTCCAATTACTATCTTTCCAAGGAAGTCCCCAAAATTTTTCCTTTTGAGGGTCTTGATAAATCTTAATTTTTCCATCTGGCAAAATGTAAGCCCTAGTATAAACCTCTCCCCTAGACGGAGGGACTACTTGGGTGTCCCCCAATTGAATTTTCCTTGGAACATTATCTACTCCAACGATTGGGGGAACGTTAGGAATTTTTGCTACTTCTTCCGGGGGCAATTCATCGTCTGGGATGTATTCTACGGGCCTTGTTTCTGTCTTAGTTTTAGCTTTACCCTTCTTACTAGCCTTTGCTACAGCTGGAACTTGGGAGCCAGTCTGAACGGTTCCTCCTCCTTGAGTAATTACTTGCTCCATATTTGAATTTGGTTTATCTGAACGAAGATATTTCCAATATATAGCATACCCCCCTAGGGCAATAAAAATCAAAACTAACGTAGTTAAAAATATGATGATTTTTGGAGAAAGTCCTGGAACTTTCCTTTGAACACTTGAAACAATAACATCCTCTGCTTTTTGTTCCAATTCCCTTACTTTAGGAGCCGTCTTATTTGCTAATTTTTGTAAAAATTCGTGAATCACTGCTATCTCCTATACTCCAGTTGGTTTAGTAGCATCAGAAGCTACCGGAGGTTTTCCTTGCTCACTATTGAATTTAGAATTAACCCAATAACCATGACCGAGTTTAGCAAGACAAGAAGCCACCAAAACAGAGACTATTCCTACTGGACTAGTCCACCATTCTGGAGTAGGAAACATAGGTTGATTAACATACATCTCCTTTTCAGGATTCCAACGAATTAATACAAACATCTTTTCAATCCATCCCATAAGAATAGTAGACGCTAAAAATATTCCTACCCATGCTCCAAGATATTGATCAAAAATTCGAATAAATTTCCCCAACCATCCACCATTTGCCTCTGGAGCCATATCATCCCTCCTTATCAAACTTTAAAAGTTTCTTTTCTAACCTCTGCTTCCTATCTTCCAACTCCCTTTTACGCTCCATTAATTCAGTATTATTCGGCTTTTGCTTTAACCTATCTTCCGTTTGATATAAACGATCCGTGGTAACATCTATTTGTTGTTCAATTTGATGTTGCTGAAATGCCTTCCCCAATTCTGATACATCATATTGTTTTGCATAATGACACTCTACTGCCCAAGCCCCACCAAGAATAGTAACTAATATCCCTATAATGGTTCCCAACATTCTAAAACTTTTCATTTTTTTATTTTCCTTTCTATCACCCTAAATTACTCATTAAAAACTTTTCCATTTAGCATATCCTTCAATGCTATCAACGGAAATAATTTTCCTGGACAAGTTTTAAATTGATCTTTTTCCCAATCAAACCCATCCATTAATCCTGCATCTCGATGACCTATAATATTAACAGATTTAATTTCATAATTAACCATTAAAGCATAGCAAAGATCACGAAGAAAATATAATTTACGAAGTGGCAAAATTTCTATGTCATAATTTCCTACTACGCAAATACCTATTGATCTGAAATTCATATTAGCATTCTTACAATGGTATCCTTGAAAACCAATAGCATGCCCAGTCATTAATTTAATCTCCCCCTCTACCTCCTCAATCCCAAAATTATAACCTATATAAGGCCAAGGACTTTCTACAGTTTTATCTCCTGATGCCCTAAGTTCAGCTGCTTTCTCTGGGGATATTATATCTCCTCCCTTTCGAAAGGAAGTATGAAAACGAGAGATGGCTTTCCAATCCGCCGTTTGGCCATCTTTTGTAGCACTATTATGAATTACAATATATTCCGGTTTGTTCATGATATCTCCTACGTATTGATGACTGGAAGCAAAAGGTCTTCCTCTACATTTTGCTCCCCATATGTCGTATTACATTTAAAAGTAATTTTATAAACATCCCCACTAGTTCCCCCTTCAATCCAAGCATATACAATATTTCCTGATCTAGTTGCAGCAGAATATAACATTCCTGAAATAACGGGGGGTCCTACAGAATCATTTGTTACATTTACTCCATCTGATTGACGTGTGATCGTTACTGTAGGAGTTCCCGTAAGAGAATCCCCCGTTGCAATCGCTTTACCCGGAGTAAATTCCATAGAATAACGAAGGACTTCCCCCGGTTGTTTCGAACCATCTGCCATTTGGATTCCCATAATTTTTCCTCACCTTCGGGGTCTAGCTATGTATGCTCGTTTCCTACGTTTTGCTATGTATTCATGAGATGCTGGAATCTCTGCACTTGGAGAAGATGACGGAGATATTGAAGGAGAAGCAGAAGGACTAGCAGACTCACTACCACTAGGAGAAACACTAGGAGAAGCACTTTCTGATATAGACGGGGAGGATGAAATAGAGGCAGATTCCGAAACGGAAGGGGAAGATGATTCTGAAATAGATGGGGAAGCAGAAGGTGAAACACTTTCACTAGCTGACGGAGACAGAGACTCTGATGCAGAAGGTGATTCTGAAGGAGAAAGAGATTCACTTGCAGATTGAGAAGCAGAAGGAGACTGTGATTCAGAAATAGAAGGAGAAGCTGAAATAGATTCAGACGGAGAAGCAGACTGTGAGAGAGATTCTGAAGCCGAAGGACTAGCAGATTCTGATATTGATGAACTAGCAGACGGAGATTCACTAGGAGATTCTGACGGAGATAAACTGGGAGAACTAGATACACTGGAAGATTCACTTGCCGAAGGGGAAGGACTTTCACTGGCACTAGGGGACGCGCTTTCACTAGATCCCAAAGATGGAGATCCAGAAGGGGATATAGATGGAGAAGCAGACACCGAAGCAGATTCTGAAGCAGAAGGAGAAGGACTTTCTGATCCGGAAGGACTTGCTGAAATAGATTGAGATTCTGAGGCACTAGGGCTTTCACTAGGAGATTCACTAGGAGATTCCGAAGGACTTAAGGATTCAGATGCACTAGGAGAAAAAGACTCAGAAGCCGAAGGACTTGGAGATTCACTAGCAGAAGGAGAACCGCTTTCAGAAACAGAAGGGGACAACGATTCTGATGCTGAAGGACTTAACGATTCAGACGCTGATGGAGAGGATGATACACTTTCACTAGGGCTGGCAGATGGAGAAATTGACGGAGATTCCGAAGGAGAGATAGAAGGACTACCACTTTCAGATGCCGAGGGGGAAGAAGATTCACTAACTGAAGGCGATTCCGAAGGAGATGCTGATGGGGAAGAACTACTTGAAGTAGAGAAAGACCAAGGACTTGTCCAAGGACCCCAACTGGCTGACGGAGATTCAGAAGGAGATATAGAAGGAGAAGCAGATTCACTGCCACTAGGACTTAAAGATGGAGAAGAAGAAGGAGATGCACTTTCTGATGCAGAGGGAGAAGATGAAATACTTTCACTGGGACTTGTTGAGGGAGATTCTGAAGGGCTAGTGGAAGGGGAACCGCTCTCCGAAGCACTTGGTGACGGAGATTCAGAAGTGCTAGGGCTAGCACTCTCGCTAGCAGACGGACTTGAGGACTCACTAGCAGAAGGAGATTCTGATGGAGAACTACTAGCTGAAGTTGACGGACTCTCACTTGGAGAAGCTGATGGACTTGGAGACTCAGAAGCCGATGGAGATGTAGATGGGGATTCAGAAGGGCTAGAACTTGGAGAAGAACTTACACTAGAAGAAGGACTAGCAGAAGGAGATCCTGACGGAGATGAAGAAGGAGAGGCCGATGGAGATGTAGATGGGGATTCTGCCCAAACATATCCCTCATCATCTGCCCAAACATTTCCATCATCATCTACCCAACTCAACGCTTTGCCCTTACTCGCCAATAATATTTGGTAGAAGGAGCCAAAGTATTTACCTCAAAACTAGTATTTTCTGTTTCAACATCTACAACAACATTGGTAAACTCCCTATCAGTAGCTACTTGGAGATTATATAATATTGCTCCTATAACCGCTCCCCAAGTAAGGGTAGTGGGTCTAGAAATCCCCCCTGATCCAGAAGAAGGAGATATTAAAATAGGAACACTTTCAGCCCCCGTCCTCACTCCCCACGAATCGCTCACCCCGCCGATGGTCACGGTGCAGGAGATCGTTGCGTTGTGGGACGCCGAGGACGTTGTATGCAGCGCCACCACGTTATCGAGGCCCACGGTTCCCGCGTCGGCGGTGAACGCCGCGCCGTCTATCGCGTACTCGCACCCCGTACCGCTGACGGTGATCGCTGGCGTCTGCCCCGCGTCGATCCCCGCGACGGTCACGTTGTCGGGGGAGGGGGTAAGCGTGGACAGTTCCGCGCCGGTTACGTCCGCGCCGAAGGAGAAGGCGGAGGGGACCACATCGACGGAACCAGTAAGAGGATGCGGGTAGTCGTAGGCGGTATAACCTGGCATCTGGGTTCCATCGTTAATTACATCCCGCCCGTTCTCTATATACGTTGTTCCGCCCGCACCGACCCCCATTGTGTCGTAGGTGTTTCCCCAAATGTAGACGGGCGCGGAGGTCTGATTCGGTCCCACTCCGACCTGACCACGACAGGGGTATCCATTCGCGCTGTTCTCATCGAAGAAGGTGTTGCAGGACTCCCCGCCAGGGCAGTTCCCCTCTTCAGTACACGGCCTGTCTCGCGTCACCGAACAGAAAGAATACGTACCGGTTTCAGATAGCGTGTTCGGGGAATTTAATTTCCAGTCCGTTCCGTCACATGCTCCGCTCCACGATTCTGCTCCAACCGCCCTATACGTAGCAAAGCACCAATACGCACCACAACCGCTAAGATTAAATGTCCCGGAAATAGTGTTATTGTAAATGACACCCGTACCACCCCTGATCCAGTAACCAGCGCCAAGCGGAGAAGCCGCTCCCTCGCCCTTCCCGGTGAATGTGTTGTTGTAAATCTCGTAATAGGCAGGGCCAAGCCGAAATCCCGAGTCAGTGCCGTGCGTACCGATATTCGTACCATTTACGGTATTATGTCGGAACACCACTCTCGCAACGCCGCCAGTATCTAATGCCCCATCAGACCTATCGTAAAAGTTGAACGTATTGTTGTCTATATAGACGGCATTATCTGTGCCCATATCTGCCAAGAAGTTGCGCTCTCTTGCAGTAAACCCCTCAGGATGCCTCGCTGCACCAGTAACGCTAACACCTTGTTGTGTTACACCAACTAATTGCGTAAATATGTTGTTGTCGATAAGTCCACTAACTACATCGTTCGTGTCGCTTCCAACATAAATGCTTCTTCCGGTTGCGTTATAAAACCAATTACTATGTATTCTCCAGCCTGCTGACGTGGTTTGATTAAGGATGAACCCGGTCGTCTGTCCCGATCCTGTTCCAACGAATTTGAATCCCGTAATGGTAAACACTCTTGCCCCCGTGACGGTTATAGCGGTGCCGGTAGAATTGATAATAGTGCTGGTGGAACCTGCCCCCTTTAGCGTAATTGATTTATCCAGCGTCACGGATGTTGCCCATGTCACTTCACCCGCCGGACACTCTATCGTGTCGTTATCAATGGCGGACGATATTGCAGTAGCAACCGTAGCCCGTTCGCAATCCGGTAGGATGGCGTTAGATATTGACGGAAGAAACAAGAGAGCGATTATAAGCGACAGTTTTTTCATTTATATATCTCATACTTTAGGGTGCTTGCTGTGCTTGTGTTGGCCCATACCGCGCCGGTCCAAGTATCAATCACCTCAGTGGCCCCGGTTCCTTCATATGACCATTTAGCGTAATCTGTAGTGCTATAACCATCCGCGATTATGACCAGAAAGTATTTCGTAGCAGCACTCAAGGACACCGGGGAGGAAAACAAGAAAGTTGTGTATGATGCGGTTGTTTGATCTGGATCTGTGGCGGGAATTGTCGTAGCAGATACCGTATCGGATGTACCAAGAGCCGCACCAGTAGGTAAATTAGGGGTGCTTCCGTCACTAGCGTGAATATATGCGGTAAGGTTTGCCGTGGGAGATCCGTTCTTGAATATGCAAACCGTTACTTTAGTGATGGAAACTCCATCTACATCTGTTAAAAATTGCGCCCCCTTCCCGTAATGATTTGAGGCCCCGTTTATGTCATACGAACCAGACGTTGCGCCAGTTTCACCCTGCTCTAATGTGTAAGATACCCCAGTCGCCGTCCCACCAATCATCATCATCGTCGCCCCGCCCCCGGCGAAGGAGGGCGCGGCTATCAACAGGATCAGGAGTGCGAAAAGTATCTTCCTCATGGCGTGGCCTGCGTCCAAGTTCCCTGCTTACCGGCGACTCTCCACTTGACCGCCGACGTTGCGATCACGCAGATGTAGTCGCCCGCCGCCGCCGCCGTCGTGTTGATGATGGCTTCTCCTGCGTCCATCGTTATCCCGGCGAGGACGAACGTATCGGAGCCGTCCAGTTCAAGCGTGATCTCCAACGCGCCCTCTGTGGCGATGCAGGTGGACATACCCGTAGCGGCTGCGGGGAGCGTTACCG
>C687J39217_1000568_pt1 | contig 8611 bp, 5 predicted proteins | sample RifOxyB1_FD_39217 | JGI IMG/M metagenome (IMG submission 39217)
TAATTCTGTTATTACACTTGTGATGTCAGTATTAACTCTGTTATTTGATTTTACGACATAAGCAACATCAGCCGCATATACACCCTGTACAAATATAATTAAGGTTATAATTGCCAGACATAATAAAACTATTTTTCTCATTTATGCTTCTCATTAAATTTAAGTTTACTAAACTCACCTCCATTTTTTACTCTTTTTTTTCTAGATATATACAGCAATGTTATAGCAACAATCACCAAAACCAATGCTAAACCGCCAAGAACATAAGCTCCCGCATTTTCACTACTATTCCTTAAATTATTTGCAGTATTTGGAAGCTCTCCCTTCGCATATACATTAAGAATTATTTGTGAAGAAAGACCAGCACCATTTTCATTTTCATATGTAGGATTAAACTGGACATTTACTTTAGTTTCATATCTTCCAATACTATTAGAATATACGGTAAATCTGGCATTTTTCTCTTCACCAGGCTGTAGAATAAATGAATCGTCGATAATATCTGTATTATTCATAAGATCTCCAGAAGGAAATAAAGTTATATTTACAGAAACATCATTATCATTAATAACTCTAATGGATTTTTCTATTTTCTCTCCGACTTCTGTATTAAGTATCATTCTTCCATTTCCTATTTTTGCAGTAAGTGCACTTACAGAAACAGAAATTAAGAGAACAGATAATATTAGTAATGTTGCGCAGAAAATAACTGTTCTTTTTTTTGTTCTCATTTTGTTTAAGATTTTAATTCTATTTTTTTAACCTTTTGTAAAGGTTCTTTCGTCTTTGGGAACCTTTTGTAAAGGTTTATAGTGATGACATTTTATTAATTGTTTTTGTCACTTAAGAATTAAATCAATAAAAAGAGTATTTAAACATTATTATCGTCGAGAAAATAGTTTTTTGTTGTTACTTGGGCTTGATGAAATAAAAAATTATTAAGCCTCACAGATTACTTCACAGGTTTCTTCTCCAAATCTTTCATATATATCCATCAAAGCTCTTGATGAACTTGCAAAGTAATACTTTCCTCCGCTGATTTTAGCCATTTTTATCAATAGAGGAGCATTAACATGAAGTATTCCATCTACTCCTATAGTGTATATTTTTACATTATGTAATTTAGCATATTCTGCAGCTTCAATAGCTCTGTCTATTCCTTGAAGACCATTTGGCTGTCCATCAGATACAAAAATTATTATCTTTTGTCTGTTATTTCCACTCTGGCTATTTAATTTATCAACACCAGACACTATTGATTCATAATAGTCTGTTGTTCCAAATACATTTATTGTCCAGATTCCCTCTTTAAGATTCTGCCTATTATTTGTCAGATCTCTTACATTTGTTACACTTGAAGAGAATGCACTAATTCCTATTCTGTTATTAGGATTTGTTCTTAATGCAACATCTACAAACTTTATAGCTGCTGTTTTTTCAACCCATATTTTTGGCGGACCTGTTATTAAAAATATCTGTATTGGATCAGCATATCCTAAATATCCAAAAGGCATTAATGTACTAAGACTTCTGTCTATCTGTAGGTCAAAGTCAATTGGCTTTGCTTCACATATTTCCTCGCATGTTTCAACTAAACAGCTAGATGAACATCCATCTCCACTTGCTAAATTACCATCATCACATTGTTCTCCAGAGTCAACAATTCCATTTCCACAAGATACAATAGGCTTGTGTCTGCAGAAACTATCAACTGTTCCAGGATTTCTACATATATCTTGAGTACTTGCATTTCCATCATCACAATCTCTATTTCTCTTACAGATTATTGGAATATTTTCACAGAAACTATCAACTGTTCCAGGATTTCTACAATAATCAAGAGTTAATCTTTCACCATCATTACAATCACTATCTGTAAAACAAGCTATATCTACACAAGAGCCTTCAAAACACATTTCACTACATTCTTCAACAAGTTCTTCTGTAACATTTATATTACAAGAACTCTGAGGTGTTCCAGGATTCAAACAAGTATAATCAATTATATTATGATAAACTCCTGTTTCAACACAATAATTTTCACTAATACTATCTTCTCCACAATCACTGTCTGCATTACACACTATTTGAGGTAAACACTCACCAAGATAACATCCATATTCACAGATTTCTATAAACTCATTATCAATATCAAGCGTACATTCATTATCTCCTGAACAGCCAGGAGTTATAGTTCTGTTATATCTTGCATCACCAATACATACAAATTCACTTATTGTTTCACCACAATCTTCATCCTCAAGACACTCTAACAATTCATTAACACAAATAGCTGTATTATCATCCTCAAGACAGCTGTCTATTGTATGAGCATCATTATCATCACACTCATTTACAAGTTTAGACTGCTGTGTAACAACACAATTACTTTCAAGTGTTCCAGGATTTTCACAAGTTGCAGTCTGATATTTTTTGTAAACATCTTCACTAGAACAGAATTCATTTCCAACAAATCCAGTTACTCCACAATCAAGATTTTCAAGGCAGTTTACTTCTGTATTTCTACAGAAACTCTGAGGAGTTCCAGCATTTACACACTCATCAACTGTTCTCTGATTATTATCATTACACTGTGAGTTAGTCGAACAAGTTATAGGAGGTTGTATACAAGCTCCATTTGAACATCCATAAGCACAATTTTGAATAATAACATCATTTGTACTTGATTGGCAGTTATTTCCAATACATAAAGGAGTAATAGTTCTATTCACAACATTATCTCCAACACAAATATTATTACTTACTACAGAACCGCACTGTCCGTCATTTATACACTGTAAAACATTATTTTCACAGAAACTTGTTGTAGTTCCAGGATTTATACAAACATCATTTGTCTGAGGGTTACCATCATTGCAATCATTATTATTGAAACATATTATTTGATTATTTTGACAATAACTTTGTAATGTTCCAGGGTTTATACATAAATCTTCAGTATATGCATTGCCATCATTACAATCATTATTTGTTATACAATCTATTAATTGATTTGTACAATAACTTTGAGGAGTTCCAGGATTTATACAACTATCAATTGTATACTGATTATTATCATTACACTGTGAGTTAGTCGAACAANTTATAGGNGGNTGTATACAAGCTCCGTTTGAACATCCATAAGCACATTGTTGAACAGTTTGATTTGTTATCTGAGATGTACAGCTGTTACCTATACATTTAGGAGTTATTGTCTTATTTACAACACTGCTTCCAGAACATATTAACTGACTAGTCTGAGATCCACACTGTCCGTCATTTATACACTGCAAAACACTATTTTGACAATAACTATTTGTAGTTCCAGGATTTATACAAACATCATTTGTCTGAGGGTTACTATCATTACAATCATTATTATTGAAACATGCTATTGGTATATTTTGACAATAACTATTTGTAGTTCCAGGATTTATACAACTATCTTGAGTATACTGATTGTTGTCATTACACTGAGAGTTAGTTGTACACTGCACAAAGTCATGTATACAAATANCATTAGAACAACTATCTATTGTACTAGGGTTAGAATCAGAACACTCATTTAATTTATTAGGAGTTTGTGTAACAACACAATTACTCTCAAGTGTCCCAGGATTTACACAACTAGAAGTTTGATAAGTTTTGTAAACATCATCTTGTGAACAGAATTCCTGGCCTGTAAATCCTGTAAATCCACAATCACTATTAATCAAACAATTTACTTCTGTATTTCTACAGAAACTTGTTGTNGTCCCAGGATTAACACATTCATCAACTGTTCTCTGGTTGTTATCCTCACAATCATTATCATTATTACACTGAATTGGTGTGTGTTCGCAAGTATTATTATCAAGGTTACACATATCTTCTGTTAGTGAGTTATTATCATCACAATGTGAATCTTCAGTACACTCAACACAAGCTCCACCAATACAGGCATTTACACACTGTTCTACTAATACAGGAGTTGACTCTGCAGAACATGTAGATTCTATTGTTCCTGGATTTTCACAGAAAGGAATAGAAATATCTTTGTAAACATCTTTTCCATTGCAATATAATTCACTTGTGAAATTTCCCCCACAATCACTATCTTTGAAACATGCACTTGCAACAAAACCTACACAATCCTCAAATAATTGCTTTGCCGCAGGAGTCCAGAAATCACTTTCAACTATTCCATAATAACATATCCTGTCGCTTGTAATCTGCCCGTTTTTCAATCTTGCAGACTCATTTGCCAAAGAAATAACATCTCCCAAATCAACATCCTGATCTCCAGTATGTGTTCCAGCATGTTTAACAAAACCCTGGGCTTTGTTTTCATTTCCTAAATAATAATAAGGTATTGCAACAGAACTTCCTTCATTAAAAAAAGCATTTGTATAAACCTGGATAACCTGATTGTTTTTTCTAACACTTAATGGTTTTGATCCGGCAAGTTTTGAAACTCCATCATTATCAGTTAAACCCCAATCTTTTCCATTATAATAATTGCTAACAATACTTGGGTATTTAGAAATAGGTATTAATCCAGGATTTCTGAATCTTTCATCTCCAACAAAAATTAATCTGTATTGGGAAAAATCAGTTTGTGAAACCTGAGAAACTTGAATTTTGTCAACACTAAGATTTTTATTGTTAAATACTTGAATTATATTATTATCAATGTTAAAACTTTTATCATATATATAAGCAACATCAGCTGCTGCATAAACAACTCCTAAAGAAAAAATAACAGCCGATAGTAGTATAATACNTANNGTTAAATTAAAAAAGAGAANGCTCTTTTTTTCCTTGCTCACCATTTTATCAATAACTAGAATTAGTTCTAAACTATATTTAAATATTATTATCGTTGAGAAAATAACTTTGTGTAATCACTCTGTTCCGATGAAATTATTTTCCTCGACGGTAAAAAGTAAAAAACATTTTACAAAAAACAAAAACTATTGTAAAAATAAAATAAACAGTAGTTAAAGTTTAAACAAGATTTAAAAACCATAAATACAGATAACTCTTATGGCCGGAACATGTAGAAAATGCAGAAAACTTTTTAGGGGTTTATGCAAAAAGTGTAGAGAAACAACTAATAAAAAACACAGAAGATAATTAAATTCTAAAACAGAACACTCTTTTTGAAACTATTAGCTCTAATTTTTAAGATTACCTTAATTACCTTACAATACTTGAACTATAAGATTCTAAAATAAATGGAATTATTTCCCTTGCAGTCATTTCAAGATCATGAGTTAAAACAATATCTCCTGGATTTATACCTAAGCATCTTTCTTTTACATCATCAACAGTTAATGTATTTCCTATTTCATAATCTTTTGTATCAGCATTCCATCTGACAACTTCATATCCCTTATTTGAGATAACTTCTTGATGTGCTTCTGCTCCAAATGGATATCTGAATAGTTTTGGGTTGAATATATCTAATTTGTCGTAAGCTGATTGAATTATTTCATGAGTTGCCAAAAGCTGGGCTTGTGCCTCCTCTGGAGATATTTCTTTAAAATTTGGATGAGAATAAGAATGATTTCCTATCAAATGATTTTCACTTAATGCTCTAATTAACATCTCATATCCATAATTATCTTCACAATTTTGTCCTAAAACAAAAAAAGTAGCTTTATCTCCTGTTTGTTCAAATAAATCAAGCATTTCTTCCATATAATATCCTGGTCCGTCATCTATAGTTATGTAAACCAAGTTAGATGGCGTATTGTTAGGACAACCGCTTCCTAATGTTGATAGTGTTGATAAACCTAAAGCTAAAGCAGATGATTCTAAAAATTCCCTTCTTGATAACTCTGTTTTCATAATTCCTGAGAATAAATCTTACTTATAAATCTTAACATATTCACTATTTAACAAATTCTTCTTTCAAATCTAACTAAGCCGTTGATACATTCCACCACATCTTTTGCTCGAAGAATTCAGGATCTCTACCCCCTCCATCATCCATTATATAATTTAACACTAATGGAGAGTTTACCAGACAATTGTTTGGAATAGTATTATTTGTATAAGAGATGCTTAATGATGCAATCCTTACCATTCTTGATATAACATAATCATAACAATAGAAATCTATAACTCCTCTATTATGGTCTGCTTTTTGTTCACTGAAAGCATTTATAACAGGTTCTGGAGGTAGATTATAGCTTAAATTTACTTCACATATATATATGTTATCTACATCTACATAAGCAAATGTTGCCCAATCATTATCATATGCCCGAGGTCCATTGTGACAGTTGCTGAAAGCATATGATTTTTGAAATGTACTGTATAAAAGAATACTATCTGGATCAATAACACAATCACTTGAAGGATCGCAAACATATCCTGCACTGCACTGATTATCATCTGGAATGTGTATTGCCTCTCCTGTTGAAGGATTACAGCCATCTATTGTACATGCAACTCCATCATCAGAGTTAACAGGTGTTCCTTCCTGACATCCTGCATTAACATCACAATAATCAATGCCATCACACATATTTCTATCATCACAAACCCAGGACATAGGAGTGTTTGAACATGAATCACTTGCTTCATCACAAGTATCTTGAGTGCAGGCAACACCATCATCACAAGGGTTTATTGGACTGGTAATAGTGCACACTTGCCCTTGGCAGATTTCAGCTCCATTGCAAAAATTACCATCATCGCAAATACTTCCATCTGGCTGTCCTGTACACTGAGTTATTTCTCCACATCCACTAGTTCCAGAAAATAGTGTTGGATTACAGACTTCTGGTGAAGTACATAAAGAATTATCATTAGTGTGTGTTAGCCTATCATTAATTTCATCACAGCTGTCAGCTGTACAATCAATACCATCATCTGTATTTACAGTTATCCCCTCTTCACAAAAACCAGAAATACATTGTTCAATTCCATTGCAAAACTCTCCATCTGTACAATCATCCTGATTTCTGCATTCTGAACAACTTCCAGAAATACAAAAAATAAAATTTGGATTTATATTAGAACAATTTGAATTGCTAGTACATAATAAATCAAGTTTAAGTTTTTCTTCATCTGTTATACTTCCTGTTTTTTTCTTTTTATTAATTATAAAAATAGGTGCTATTGATATTTTTACAGGAGTTATAATTCCTTCAGGTAAATCCATATAATCATATTTTGACTCTATTTCACTTATGTAAAAATCTCTCTCTATACCTTTACTTTCTTCTGATAAATCCTCAACTATAGCTTTATATCCTGTGATATTTCCAATAGTGGAATCTCTTTTTATCCTTAAACTTATTTGCTTTGTTGTAGGATTGAAAACTGCACTCCCATCAACAATCTCTAACTGTGCAAGATTAAGACCCTGTATTTCTGATGTGCTTGATTCTAGAAAAATTGAGACAGCCACCCATAAAACTGAAATAGCTGCCAGAGTTATTAAAACTAAGAGAACAGTTATTATAATATTTGACACACCTCTCTTATTCATTTAATGATGAGTTAACTACCCTTAATAAATTTTGTTTTAAAAACTAACATCTCCTCATAAGAGTTACTATCATATTTTGAGCATCAATCTTATTTCCTGCAATGCTTATTTCTTTATTTATCTTATCTAAGTATATTACTGCTGTTTCAGAAGTCAAATTTGTTCTATTCTCTCTATAGTTACCCTTTACAAAGATTAATGCACTAGTTGGACTATTTTCAAGAGTTCCTACAACTCTGAAATCATACATAACTCTGCTTTTTTTTACCTGAGCCTGCAATGAACCACGTCCAGCTGCAGCATTCTGCAGAGGAACATTAAGACTTAATCTGTTTCTTCCAGAGTCAAGATCATTAACTTCAACAATTCCGTTTGATGCTCTTAATGAACAGCCTTTTAGACCATTAACATCTATAACAAACAACTCTCCTCCGCTGCTTTCTCTAACTTCATCTTCCAGAGTCATTATTATTTTTACATTGTAAATTCCAGAACCTAAAACATTAGTATCTATTGAAATATTATATCCTAATTTTCCTCCCTTAAATGTCTGATATCCATACCCATATCCATAACCTATAATATTTGTTTCATTAACCATAGAATTATCTATTATGGAAAAACCATCACACTCTGAAATAAAAGTTCCGTTTGGAAGATACTCACACGAAAAACTTTTCTCACTGTCAAAAATAACCAATTCAAATTTTTGAACATCAATAATTTCATTTTCTCCAAGCTGTGAAGAAACAAATAAATCTGCTTTTTGTCCAAGATTAACTTCTTTATTTTTTACAGAAACTCCGAGGGTGAATGCATCTGCAGGTCCTGCAATAATTAATATAGAAATAACAAATATAGAAACCATTAATGCAATAACTTTAGAGTTAAAACCTTTCATATCATGCCCCTTTTGTTGCTATTTTATAATAGATTAAGACTATGCTTATATTTAAACTCTATTTATTAATCTATAGTAGTAAAAATTATAGAAAATGCGTTTTTAAAGCTATCATATGTTCGATAAAATAAGATTTGTCCTTGCTAAGTTAATAATTTACTCTTAAAGATATCTTCTTATCTTTACTTTTGACCTTTTTCTTTTTGCAGATAAAATAGTAAATGCAA